>Ga0255440_1033_pt1 | contig 19352 bp, 25 predicted proteins | sample ANMaggSeSYBR02I9_FD_182634 | JGI IMG/M metagenome (GOLD analysis project Ga0255440, IMG submission 182634) | Sediment cell enrichment communities from methane seep in Santa Monica Basin, California, United Staets - ANME aggregate JGI... | ecosystem: Environmental > Aquatic > Marine > Cold seeps >...
ACAACCACCACCAAAAAGCCCAGACTTACTGAAGGACCAGTCGCAAAAACCCTTTTCAACCTGACCATACCCATGATAATCGGGATGGTAGGCATGGTAGCATTCAACCTTGTAGACACCTTTTTTGTCGGTCAATTGGGCACACAGGAACTGGCAGCACTGAGTTTTACCTTTCCAATAATAATGGTAATCGTCAGCCTGGCAATGGGAATAGGAACCGGAGCTTCAGCCGTCATCTCACAAGCCATCGGCAGGGGTGACCATCATAAAGTACAGCGGCTCACAACAGACAGTCTTATCCTATCGTTCCTTCTGGTCGCATTCTTTGTAGCCTTCGGGATGCTGACCATCGAGCCCCTGTTCAGGCTCCTCGGTGCAGAGCCCGAGATAATACCCCTGATAAGAGAATACATGGTCATCTGGTATCCCGGTGTGCTCTTTGTCATAATCCCCATGGTAGGGAATAATGCAATCCGCGCAACAGGCGATACCAAAACCCCCAGCGCCATAATGCTCGTGGCTGTGGTTGTAAATATCATACTTGACCCCCTGTTGATATTTGGGATAGGTCCCTTCCCCATGCTAGGACTCACAGGGGCAGCCATTGCTACTGTTGTTTCAAGAGCCATTACGCTGGTTGTCGCTCTCTGGGTGCTTTGTTATCGTGACAGGATGATGACATTTGAACTGCCTGCCACAAAAGAACTAATCGATTCATGGAAGAGCATCCTGTACATCGGACTGCCCGTTGCCGGGACCAGATTGCTCTCTCCCGTTGCCATGGGTATTATCTACGCCTTAGTGGCATCCTACGGTCATGAAGCAGTGGCTGCCTTTGGTGTAGGTATCCGCATAGAATTCTTTGCCATGGCCGTGGTCTTTGCCCTGTCAACGATTATAGGGCCGTTTGTCGGCCAGAACTGGGGTGCCCGCCGGTTCGATAGGGTGAACCAGGGTGTCAAATACAGTAATGTTTTTTCACTTGCCTGGGGTGTGGCAATGTTCACCACGCTTGCGTTAGCAGCCCGGCCAATTGCCTCATTGTTCAATGACGACCCACAGGTCATATCAATAATTATGCTATATCTGTGGATCGTCCCTATAGGATATGCTTTATTTGGTGTTTTCCTAATATCGACCATGATCTTAAATGTCTTGAATAAACCGATTCCTGCAGCAGTCCTCATGGTGATACAGATGTTCGGCCTGTTTATCCCACTGGCTTATGTAGGGTCATACCTGTTCGGTCTGACAGGTATATTTGCTGCAATAGTGCTGGCATATTCATTAAGTGGAATTGCATCTTATTTCGCGCTTAAAAGAATGCTCGCAATCGGGGGCTGAACATCAAAGAGACCGACAGCCACCTTTATACTGTTTCAATATATATCATATCTCATGCCCCACAGACCCATTGAAAGTGTACTATTCGACACGTCGTTTTTGTTGAACGACTTGCCTGACGTGGATAAAATTATCAAGATACTGCACAGGGGCCGGGTGTCATGTTATATTTCCCGTACGATCCAAAGTGAAATGGATGACCTGTATTATGCGGGCAGGATATCCAAACAAAAATACACCAGGGGTCTTGCCAGGTGTAGAAAAGCAAGGGCCAGTCTTCTGGATAGCGACCGTAACTTTCTGCAAGGTAGCATGACCCGGGAGTGCACAGTGTCCATGGCGCAGGAACATGGCACAGCACCCAGGGATGTACACAATGATTGCAGTATACTCACTTCCAGCCTCTATAATTATATAGACCTGATATTATCAGAGGATTTCTATTTCACATCAAAGCATACTGACAAGGTAGTCGATTCAGTAATTGATATGACCTGTGAAAGGTTCGATAAATTATGTGGTGGTGACGTCATACTGCTGAATAAAGACGGTTTCCTGGCTGCCTACCAAAACGGACAGGTCGACCTTGATGTGGTGGAAGCCATGAAGCAGGATGTGAGGACGAACTCGAAGGTGTTGAAAGCGGGCAATAAATGATCTGCATTCATTTGGAAACTCAATATATCGATACCACAATAATACGACCACATCGCAGGGAAGAGCAGGCGTCGGTGACAGGCAAATCCGGAGCATGGTTATTAAAATTTTGAGGGAATGTTGTATTCAATTCTATCTATTTTGAATTTTGCATAACTTAAATCACCTGATTCAAGATTCCAGATAGCTTCTAAGTAGAAAGGTACTTTCATGCCATCAACAGTTCTGTAGTCGCCACAATAACCTGTAAAGTTCTCCAGGGTATTATCTTTGTATCTTTTTGTTTTGAATTGAGTGATCTGTCCTTCTTCATTAAAACAGAAAACACATTCAATAGTCAGGTTTTTATCAGTAAAGATCACTTTCGCAGAATCATTATCTATTGGTTCCCATTGTAAATTCTCTGAGGGTAATAGTGCTGTAGGAAACAAAGGGGCTTCACCTAACCATCTGAGAAGTTCACCTTGATCGGTTTCTCTTCCCTTTGCATCAACAATTTTTATGAGGGATAATAATTTAACTTTAAGATTTCCCGTACCATCAATATAGACATCTTTTGCCGAAAAAAACGGGACTTTACCCAACCAGACAAATCCTGTCTTTTGCATTGTAAAATATTCTTCTCCTTCAATAGATGCCCAATTTTTGCTTGCTTTAAAATCTCCACTATGCTGTAATCTGGCATAACTCACGTATGCCTGATTTTCCTTTAATGTATAATTGAAATACCTTTGAACCGGTATTGGGAGGTCTTTGATCTGGTTTGAAGTATAAACTTTGCCGAAAATGTGTTCCGAATCTGCAAACAGTTTTTCAATATCTTTGTCAAATTCTGATTTCATCATTTTATCCCCCATTATCAGAGTTGTGATTGAGACAAATGCAACAACCCCTATGATCACACATATTTTCGGGGAGTACGTATTCATTTTTTCACCCTTTATTTGTTAGGATGTACTTACGCAGAATTTTTCAGATCAAAACATATTGATGCGGTCGCCTCGGCGAGCATGAAAGCGGCTCAGCATAACCAATTCGCAACAACAGTTGCGGATGAGCACTGCCCAGTGCAAGATGCTGCTGCAGTTTAACTTTAAGCTGCGGCACTTCACATGGCTGGTTGAGATGCGCGTTCTCGATGTTCAATGTACTTAAGGTCAATGCAATTCGTTCAAAGCTTCGTCCTACATCTATCCACGATCTTTTATCATTCTTTTCTGAGATTACGACCATCAGTGCAGAGGAACTTCGTATGTTCTTCTCATCTGTTTTTGACTGGCTTTTAGCACTTACGAAAATCCTCATAAACATTCGTCCAAGCCAGCCCGGTACAGAAGGACTTCCCATGGCTCGTGATGTCAGGCCATCAAGATGCTTTTTCGTATCCGAATCACTGAAACGGATCCATGAAACGATTTCATCCATGAAGGCATTGTCATTCATCTGTATCCTGTTACCTTCCCTGACAAGATCAATGATCTGATCAATGGCACTTGTTTCAGTCAGCACCAGACAAGTAACTCCGTTTTCTGTTGGTACTGATTCGATCTTCTTCAGGTCTGCTGTGGGGATCTGCTGTTTATTATATTCACGCCGATTGGTATGCCGTTTGGGAATAGCCTGGAATAGATTGTTTTCTCCTGTTACATTGCTATGCTTCAGCGTGACTAAAAGACATTCGTCAGGTTCACCTGCTGGAAAATATTCAACTTTCGGATCATAACCTGCATATTTAGCGGCGATCACGAGGTTTTCCAGTGCACAGCCGAGGCTGATATACAATTCACGTTTGTCCGGATCAACCACTGGCAGGCTTCGGGTGAAATCCGGAAAGATTCTGATGCAATCTTTCTTGATCGAAAATTTCCACGGTTGAGTGTTGTGCCCGGACGGTGCCAGTGTTGCATATCGAATGAGTTCGATTACCTGTTGCATTTGATCTTCCCCTGTTATTCTAAGTAACTGACACAGTTTATATTATTAATTATACCCCGCAGCTCTGCTGCGGTTGGGTGTGCCGACGCAACGTTTGACTTTGCCGAAAACAAAAATCCTGATCCGGAAAAACTGAAATGGTGGAATTGGAAGGATAAAAAATAAGGAGTTTTGAACTCACTTCATCCCATACTCAAAATAACCACACACATTCCCATCACATCGATCACCTTCCACCTGATCCTAACCTCAAATATATCAAGCTCTATAGCGCCGGGTTCAGCAATTCCAGGCATAATGGCACTGCAAGGGGAGAGCAGAAGCACCTCGAATTTCTCGATGATCGGATGGTGGAAATGCCCGAAGATTAAAACATCCACATCCATCTCTTTTGCCAGATAGCGCAGGCCTTCCGAGTGATCTGATGTAATTTGATCTTTGTGAATAACCCCGATCATGACACCCTCAACCTCAATGACCTGGTGACGTTCAATGCGAGTAATGACGGGATCGAGCCTACTGACCTGCTGGATATGGGGCAGTCAGAATTGATTGGCAGGATTACGCAGAGGTGGGGCGTTAGCATTGACGAGGTGCTGCTGAATATCATGATGAGGGCACAGGTAAAAGGGATAATTGCCGAGACTGGCAGGACCAGGCCCGAACTGGTGGAGGCCGATGTGGTGGGGCAGGCCAATAATATGTTCTGGTTGCTGATGAATGAACTGCAGGATGGGGGTGGGGGCGTGGATTTGGGTGAGGTGTATGGCCGGTGGTGTGGGTGGTATGAAGGAATTTTATTTAGGGATATGTAAATCCACTCTTTATTCGAGTTGATATGATGTTCAATTATTTGTGAAATAAATTAAGAAACTGCTCCCTTCGGTCGCAGTTACGTGAATACATATTTATAAAATATATACAGTGAAAATATTAAATATATTTACTAAACTCATCAGGATCCACTTCTGCTAATTTTAATAGTCCTTTTAATGTGCCGATTTTAATTTCATCGTGCATAGGTATTACAGTGCCAACTTTACCTTCTGGAGTCACTTTTAAAAGTCGTACATGACTACCAGATTTACCTCTAATTTCAAATCCAAATTTATTGCATAGAATTTTAACAGCTGCTTTCCCAGATACTTTCCTAAGCTTCGGCAATAGAAGCAACCTCAAATGTAGTTATAATAGATTTAACTTCATTCTCAACCGGAAACTCTTCTAGATACAATTCAGTGGCTTCCTTAAGATTATCTACAGCTTCTTCTACGGTCCTTCCTTGGCTAAAAGTCCCAACTTCAGGGCATTCTGCTACATACATATCCTCTTCCTTATGTAAAACAGCTGTGAATATTTTTAATTTTACCATGTTGCAATAATTGATTTACTACTATTTCTTTATTTTCAATCTACCCAGATGTGGGGCCGAACCCGCCCCTACCCCACAAACCGCTTCAGTTCCTCCACAGTCAGCATCACCGGAATATCTCCCCTCGCACATAATTACACGCCCTGGCCAGCAGATGCGGCTCGATGGACGCCTCGCCAAGAATATCAGGCCTGGAAAACACCTCTCTGGTACCGGCATCCATCAATATCCCCCCGTCTTTCATCACGATGGTCCTGCTCGCATATTCTGCCACCACACCCATGTCATGGCTTATCAGGATTATCGTTTTTCCAGCCTCATTCAACATCTTCATCCGGGCAAGGAACTTGTTCAGGTGTCCCCGGTCCTGCCCGGTAGTGGGTTCGTCCAGCACGATAATACCAGATTCCATGGACAATATCGAAGCAACCGCCAGCCTCTGCCTCTGGCCCCGGCTCAGTGAGTGCGGGAGCATTGACGAGGGGCTGCAAAATATCAAGATGGGAGCTTCATTCTACCCAGATGTGGGACCCACTCGCCCCTACCCCACATACCGCTCCAGCTCCCCCACAGTCAGCAGCACAGGAATATCTCCCCCCGCCCCTCGCACATAATTACACGCCCGGGCCAGCAGATGCGGCTCAATGGACGCCTCCTCAAGAATATCAGGCCTGGAAAAAACCTCTCTGGTACCGGCATCCATCAATATCCCCCCCGTCTTTCATCACAATGGTCCTGCTCGCATATTCTGCCACCACACCCATGCCGTGGCTTATCAGGCTTATCATTTTTCCAGCCTCGTTCAACATCTTCATTCTGGCCAGGAACTTGTTCAGGTGTCCCCTGTCCTGCCCGGTGGTGGGTTCATCCAGCACGATAATATCTGGTTCCATGGACAATATGGAAGCAACCGCCAGCCTCTGCCTTTGGCCCCGGCTCAGTAGGTGCAGGAGCATTGACGAGGTGCTGCTGAATATCAAGATGAGGGCACAGATAAAAGGGATAATTGCCGAGGCTGGCAGGATGAGGCCCGAACTGGTGCAGGCCGATATGGTGGGGCAGGCGAATAATATGTTCTGGCTGCTGATGAATGAACTGCAGGATGGGGATGGGGCGTGGATTTGGGTGAGGTGTATGGCCGGTGGTGTGGGTGGTATGAGGGGATCGTTTTGCAACGGTGATTATTTAAGTTATAGTAAATTTCACTAAAACAGAATGATGACGGGATTTTTCATGCCGGAAATGGATTGGATTTTGTTGAAAAGTATTTCAACGCAGAATTCAATTGAATATGACCGACAAATATCCAAAAATCGCTATATACAGGCCAGAGATATTTGCCTACAGTATACTGGTGACTGCGGGGTGGGGAATTTTGTGCATCCTACTTATATCCTAAAAAAGGCACTGTGGAAAAAGTAACTAAAAATTACCGGGAATCCAGGTATCTGGTAAACCATATATATATATTTACTAAGATGCACTGCATAAATAGTTACTAAAAATTACCGGGAATCCAGGTATCTGGTAAACCATATATATATTTACTAAAATGCACTGCATAAATAGTTACTAAAAATTACCGGGAATCCAGGTATCTTATAAACCATATATATATTTACTAAAATGCACTGCATAAATAGTTACTAAAAATTACCGGGAATCCAGGTATCTCATAAACCATATATATTTACTAAAATACACTGCATAAATAGTTACTAAAAATTACCGGGAATCCAGGTAAATAATTAACTATATATATACTAAAAACAATTGAAAAGCAAATATGAAAATCCATTTGCCAAATAGTGCATTTCTAGGAAATATCGATCCTTTTTTTAAATCGATTGACATTGATGATAGTTCATCTCTTGAAATCACTTTTAACGAAAAATGGGTTTCAGTTCACCCTATTGTGTTATGCATGATTTCTGCACTGTGGTTATCAACAAATAACAAATCGAATCTAAAAATCCAGACTTTAGAAACAAAATCAAAAAATTATTTTGAAAGGATTGGTTTATTCAAAATACTCGGGTATGATTCCGGCATAAATATAATTGAACATGATCCATCAGGACGTTTTATACCCATTACTATTGTTAAAAATTCGGATGAATTAAATAATTTCATTAAGGATATGATTCCTTTACTGCACCAGGAACCTGAGCAAGTTAATCCAATTAAATATGTAATAAGTGAATTAGTGCGAAATGTTTTTGAACACTCAAAATCGAATTCAGGTGCAATTATATCAGCACAATATTATAAAAAAAGTAACACTATAAGGATTGGTGTAGTAGACAATGGAATAGGAATTACAGAAGCAATTAGTAAATCCTATTATGCTGAATCAGATATTGACGCAATTAAGATGGCTTTAACTCCTGGAATTACAGGAACTACTACAAATATTGGTGGAACTGAATTTAATGCTGGTGCAGGTTTATTTTTCATAAAATCCATAGCAAAAGTAAACAGGGATTTTTTTGTAATGTATAGTGGTGATGCAATGTATAAATTATTACGAACACCAGCAAAAAATAAGAACATAATTTTATATTCAGATCCTTTCAATGACAAATGTTCGAAAAAAGAAAATCTACCATATTGGCAAGGTACGGCAGTTGGAATTGATATTTGTCTAGACAAACACCAAGCTTTCGATCAACTTCTTGATTTAATTAAAAAAACGTATAGGAAAAGTAGAAATGAACAAAAGAAAAAGAGATTTAAAAAACCAAGATTCATATGAAAGAAATAGAACTATTCCCCCAAACAGGCAACTTTGCTGAAAATAAGGACGTTGCTAGAGAATTAAGAATAAAAGAAATAATTCCAGCCCTGAAAAACCATCAAGTAGTTATTCTAGATTTTAACAAAGTTGATTCTGCAACACAATCATTTATACATGCATTAATTAGTGATATAATTAGAAAAGAAGGTTATGAAATAATTGATAGATTAAATTATAAAAACTGTAATGATACAATCAAAAAAATAATTATGATAGTAACTGATTACATGCAAGAAGAATAACCAATAGTCTAATTAATGATTTTTCAAGATTTTTTGTGCCTATTTTTGATGAATATAAATATCCACCCTTTGGATACCACGAATTTGAGCAAAGCGAAATCCAGAGTCGTAGACTTTTAATATTGTACTCAGCCAAAACAACATCAATATTGACAAAAACCCAATCTTCGCACCGTTCGCACCACCCCCATCGAAGCCATAAAACAAATCCCCCTTCTTACCCCACGTACCGCTCCAGCTCCCCCACAGTCAGCAACACCGGAACATCCCGCCCCCCCTTTCGCACGTCATTACATGTCCGGGCCAGCAGATGCGGCTCGATGGACGCCTACTCAAGAATATCAGGCATGGAAAACACCTCTCTGGTACCGGCATCCATCAATATCCTCCCGTCCTTCATCACAATGGTTCTGCTCGTATATTCTGCCACCACACCCATATCATGGCTTATCAGGATTATCGTTTTTCCAGCCTCGTTCAAAATCGTCATCCGGGCCAGGAACTTGTTCAGGTGTCCCCGGTCCTGCCCGGTGATGGTTTCATCCAGCACGATAATACCAGGTTCCATGGACAATATGGAAGCAACCGCCAGCCCCTGCCTCTGGCCCCGGCTCAGTGAGTGCGGGTGCCGGTCGCGGTATTCTGAAAGTTCCATCATTTCCAGGGCCAGGACATTTGTCCGAGGTATGCCGGTAATTCCCATGGCGCTTCTTCTCATGCTCCCGAAAGACGATAGAATCTAGAACAATTCCTGAATGCAAAAAATCAGGCGCATACATACATAGTTGCTCCTGTTAAAAACCTCCCATCCAATCCCAAGCATTTTCATCATAATAAACAACAACTCCGTTTTTTAAAGCGTAAAAAATGACAGAAATAATCTCGATAAGAAACATGAAAAAAACAGGAAATACAAATACTAATAATTTAGAATTCATATTTGTGAAAAATATCATATATCCAATCACGAAAAGGGGAGTAAGAAGAAAAATCCAATGAATCAAATAACCTTCAATATCATCATAGATGTACTTCCCTAAACCCAAAGGTTGAATGGCATATCCTTTCTTCATTGATAAAAATAACGTTCTATAAAGAAATTAAGCCTTCTATTTATATTGAGTAAATCGTAATTTATAGCGGTGACTGAATTGTAACATAGAAATCAGAGTATTTAGACCGAATTACATAAGTTTCGAGCATCCTCCAGATGCCTCCGACATTCGGTTGGGGGTCGTTGACCAAAAACAACATCAATATTCACAAAAGCCCAATCTTCGCACCCTCAGCAGCGAGGCCATAAAACAAATCCCCCCTCTTACCCCAAATACCGCTCCAGCTCCCCAACAGTCAGCAGCACAGGAATATCTCCCCCCGCCCCTCGCACATCATTACAGGCCCTGGCCAGCAGATGCGGCTCGATGGACGCCTCCTCAAGAATATCGGGCCTGGAAAACACCTCCCTGGTACTGGCATCCATCAATATCCCCCCGTCCTTCATCACAATGGTTCTGCTCGCATATTCTGCCACCACACCCATGTCGTGACTTATCAGGATTATCGTTTTTCCAGCCTCGTTCAACATCTTCATCCGGGACAGGAACTTGTTCAGGTGTCCCCTATCCTGCCCGGTAGTGGGTTCGTCCAGCACGATAATATCAGGTTCCATGGACAATATGGAAGCAACCGCCAGCCTCTGCCTCTGGCCCCGGCTCAGTGAGTGCGGGTGCCGGTCGCGGTATTCTGAAAGTTCCATCATTTCCAGGGCCTGATCCACCCTTTTTTCTATATCATCAGGTCTTGACTGCCTGTTCTTCAACCCGAAAGCCACCTCTTCATGCACACTATCAGTAAATAACTGGTAATCTGGATTCTGGAACAGGTACCCCACAACCTGGGCCTGTTCTGCCACACCCCGTTTTCGAATATCCTGCCAGTTTATCAGTATTCGCCCTGCTGTTGGCCTGTTAAGTCCTATCAGGCAGCTCAACAGGGTGGTCTTTCCTGAGCCGTTTGGCCCGATCAGGGCCACAAATTCACCCCGTCTAATTTCCAGGTTGACACCTTTCAATGCCAGATTACCGTCATGGTAACCAAATTCGACATTCTCAAACGCCACCTGGGGGGGACCACTGGCCGGATGGTATGCAGCTGGCAGGTCTTTAAAAGAGCCGTTCATACTGCCCAGGCCAGATACAATTTCCTTGTAGGATGGTCTTACCCCCAGCAAACTGGAAATGCGCATCAACTGAGGCAGATGAATACCAATTTCCTTCAGGACATCAAGGTCCTGGCTGAAAATGTCAAAGGTATTACCATCCAGGATTATCCTGCCCTTGTCCATCACTACCGACCTGTCTGCAAGCCCCATCACCTCATCGATCTTATGCTCTATCAGGATTATTGTGATCTTCCTGTCCCGGTTCAGGTGTTTCAGAGTCTCAAATACTTCTTTCGTACCTGCAGGGTCAAGGTCTGAGGTGGGTTCGTCAAGCACCAGTATTTTGGGTTCCATAGCAAGGTTGCCTGCAATGGCTGTTCGCTGTTTTTCACCCCCGGACAGCGTGAAAGTGAACCTATCCTTAAAGTCCTTCAATCCCACAGTTTCCAGGGAGTGCTTCACACGTGCACGTATCTCTTCTCTTTCAATTCCCAGGTTCTCAGGGCCAAAGGCAACATCCTCCTCCACTGTCAGCCCGAACAACTGGGTATCAGGGTTCTGGAACACCAGGCCAACATCGGTGGATAACTGGTAGACCTTATGGTCCCTTACATTTTTTTTGTTTATGAATATCTCACCAGTGAGGTCTCCGCTGGCAACTTTGGGAATTATACCATTCAGGCACTGGACTAGCGTTGATTTCCCGCAACCGCTGGGCCCAAGCAAGAGTATGAACTCACCCTCTTCAACTGTCAGGTTGATATTATCAAGTACTGCATCTTCAAAACCAGGATAATAATAAGTAAGATTTTTAATTGATATCATTTTTATTTCTATTCAACGAATAACACCAATTAAGTATAAATAACATAGCCTTATATCGGGAGTATTACGTCTACGTAAAATCTTAATGATTTTGGTGATCTTTTGCGGGGAATATTCCGTTACGAACAAAAGGAGACAATAATCCACAGCATTGACCCGAGGGTCAAGTTAATATGGGTATTCAGTGTCTCCACCCTGACCATTACAGCCGGTGTACCTTGGGTATTGCTTGCAATATTCCTGTCAACCCTGCCTTTCTGGGCACTGTTACGCCCGTCCAAAGAGAAGATCAAATCCATTGCGTTCGTGCTGTTTACTATGGTCTTCGGGTTCATGATCTCCCAATCATTATTCTACTACTGGGGTGAAACACCCACATTTACCATAATCCCGGCCCACTTCCCTGTAATTGGACCCATTACAGGCGGGATCCATGTGTATATGGAAGGTGCCGTGTATGGTTTCATCCAGTCATTCCGGTTCATGGCATCGGTAAGTGCCGCCCTCCTGCTTGTGGCCACCACCCATCCCAGTGAACTCATTGCAGGTCTTGTACGTTTTATCCAGATAGGCAAGAGACACTTCGGTTTTCCAAGCGAGATCGCTTTCATGGTTTCTTCTGCAGTAAGTTTTGCTCCTTCTATGATAGAGGAAAGTCTCATAACTATAAATGCCATGCAGGTACGGGGCCTTAAGATGAAGGGTATCACCAACAAGATAATCGCATTAAAACACCTCTTTTTCCCGCTGGTCATTAACATTTTAAGGTCAGGTCGGCAGATGGCTATCGCTGCCGATTCAAGGGCCTTTCGGGCAACAAAGAACAGGACATATCTAAATGAACTAAAACTGGGTAGAGCTGATTATATTTTTCTATCATATATCTTTGTCTTCATGGGTACAGGGTTATATCTCAGTTTTATAGGTTATGGCGGCACAGTGCCGGGGATATAATATGAAGGAAATCGCTCTTTTCATTTCTATCTTGTTGCTGGTACCCCTGGCCTCTGCCGGTGAATGGCGGGGCGATGGCACGCCGCTGTATGTCATAGCTGAGGGCAGGATCCATGGCGGGGTTTACGTGGGTGGCGGTCACGGCCTTACTTATGAAGACCCTTATGTTGAATACTTTGACCTGCCCGGTAATATTGAATATGCCCGTTTGTATGTACCTGTATGGAATTATAACGAAGACGACTGGATCGAGGTCAGTATCAATGGAAAAAGCCTGGGTAGGTCAAGCGAACCAGACTATGTGGCCGCATGGGGGATTTGCGATTATGTCTTAAATGTCACCGATGAATTGTCACCTGGGATGAACACTGTATCAGTAACCTATCATAACACAAACGGTGCGCCGTACAGTATTGTCCTGGTGGCAGTGTATAATGATACTACTATGCCACAAACCCGGTTCTGGATTGCCGAAGGGAACCATGCCCTCTCCCAAACGTCCAAAATTGACCATGCTGAGGTAATATTCAAGGGTAATATCCCAAAAGGGACAACAAATGCCACCCTGTGGACAATGATGATAGCAGGTAATGAGGGTGAGATCGATAAGTTATATTTCAATTCTAATTTGCTGGGTGAAGATGTTGGCAGGAGAAAGTCCGGTGCATATTTTGACCTGGACAGGTGGGATGTCACAGAGTTTGTTGATACTGCCAACAATTCAGTCTTGTTTGAGCGTGGCGAGGAAACATATATCCATCCTTTTAATGCAGTTCTTTTTGTAGAATTAATGGAAGACCAGGGAGACGATTACATTGAGATCCACCCAATGGCTGAATCAAAAGGAGAAAATTTACCAAGAGCAGTTGTTATGGTCTTGGTTATTTCAATGATATTCCTGGTATACAGGGTAAGGAGTAAAAAATGAAGTGGATAGCTATTCTCATCTTACTGATCTTTTTCTTGTCGCAAATAGCTGCGGCAGAGCTTGAAATTGGTATGGACATACCCTTGAAGAATAAGGAAATTTACCAGGAAAACAGACTGGTTGCCGGTGTATCATGGTATGAAAGGGGCCAGGTTGTCCTGACCAATACAGGGGATGAAACCCTGCGAAATATCCTGGTATCTGTGGAAGTCCCGCTTAAAATGGATATCGAGATCCCGGTACAGGCAATGAAAAACATCAGTGCTGATAATAATATTGTGACAGCCAGGATCGGGGAGTTGGGGCCAGGGGAATCCATATCCTTTATTTTCAGTGTAAAGCCGCCCGAATCGATCGAATTCAAGAAAAAGGGAAGTTTTGCAATATCAGCCAGCTATGAGGACAGTACCGGTACTCATTCCACTAGCTATACCCACGTTGTTGAGGTTGTCCCCCCTCCTTCCTGGATAACCTACGGCACTGTGCTTGCAAGCATATGTATCATTTTACTGGCCTTTTTAATTGCCTGGAAGTTCAATGTGCTTGAGCAGTTCACTACCATTGACCTTATCACCATAGCCCTCCTTGCTGGCCTTATCGGTGTTGTTTTCAGGTGGTTCTGGCAGACCTTCAACGACCTGCTGGGTCCCCTTGGCGGACTGCTGTTCACCATACCCACGGCCGTGTTGATGATAATCGCACTCCAGCTGGTAAGAAAGCCGGGTACGGCCACGCTGTTGTTCACGGTGGTGGAACTTGTAGCACTTGTGGTGTGGGGCTCTAATATCACTATATGGATGGGGTGGTATATGACTGAAGGCATAATCGTGGATATTCTGGTATTGTTATTCAAGAAAGATTATGCAGACAGGCGGAGCACGGCTATAATCTACTGTGTGGCGAGGAGTGCCTATGCTTACTGGATGTTCTATTTCTTTTTTGCACCTGCCGTATGGAAGGTATATTATGCCCCCTGGTATGCCTGGGGAGAGGTGGGTATTGCCGCCATCGGCGGCCTGATAGGAGGGGCTATAGGATACAGTATTGCTAAAAAAGTGAGAGGAGCTATGATATAATGCAACCTGAAAAGTTAAAGATAAAACTTGAACACTGGGCCGGGCATAATAGCAGTCATGCCGCCGGATTTCGAAAGCAAGCACAAGAGGCTGGAGAGATGGGACAACAGGATATTGAAGCAGAACTGTTACTGGCTGCTGAGGCTATGGACATAGCGGGTAGCCATCTTCAAAGGGCAATAGAAATATTGGGAGATACACAGGATTGAGTAGTTGGTAACTTTTTGTTAGCTGCCACTGCAATCAGAGAATATCCAGCAATGGAGTGAAAGATTATGAAGAAAATTATATTTATTTTAATGCTGTTCACATTCATTCCGGCAGTCCAGGCAAGCTATTCATATGACGGCATACCGTTTACAATCGCTTCACAAGGCACGGTTAATGGTGGAGTATATATCGACGGCGGCCACGGCATGGAATTCCCGCCCTACTCACAGAAATTTGATGTGCCGGATGGTCATATAAGGTGGGCACGCCTGTATGTCGGTATCTGGGGCGGCAAGGAAGAGTATGAAGGATGGGTCCGGGTTGACATGAACGACAAAAGCATGGATAAAGTACCACTGATGGGTATTAATGATGACAGCCCAAACGTGTACTGTTCAGGCCATGGAGTTTACTGGGTATACTATGATGTAACTGATATTGTTGTGAACGGTGAGAATGCGGTTATCATTGAAACAAGCCAGGGAGAACCCGGTAATAAACTTGACGGGAGGGTGTACGGCGCTGTACTCGCCGCAGTCTATGAAGACAAGAATGCACCTGGGATCACCTACGAGATATATGACGGGAATGTGAATCTCCATAGTGGGGGATGGAGCGGAAAGCAGGAATATATAAATTATGAAACATCTGTATTTTTCAATGATATGCAGGACCAGACCAGTCCGAACGAAGCAGAACTCACAGTAGTTTATCTGACAAGTTCAAAGGACCTGCCTGATTATCTGTTATTTAATGGCCACCAGCTTGGGACCACACCTCAATATCTCCTTGATATGGGATACAACACCGGAGTAACGGATATTGCCAATGAGGTAAGTGGTGATGCATGTTTTGGTTCTGGCATTCGGAGCAGTTATTTTGATATTGAATGCTTCGATGTGCTTGAATATACACAGACAGATAATGTTCTTACATTCCTTTTAGGACGTGACCTGGATGGGGATGGAAAGATCGGCGATAACGAAGGTGAAGACTATCTGCACCCAGTTATCACATCGTTGGTATTGAAACACAGGACAGCTACCAATTCCGGACCTGATCTATCGATAGAAGTTGAGATCGATGAAATTAGTCTTATTGAGGGAAATGATGTTGAGATACCGGTAGTGATAGGTAATCCGGGTGGACTGCATGAAGGATTGGTCAGGATCAGGCTGGATGTTGATGGAAGTGAGGCTTCAACGACTGATGTGAATATGGATGCAAGCGGTGTTATCAGGTCAACTATCAACTGGCATGCTACGGCAGGACCCCATATCCTGGAGATAATAGTCGATCCTGAAAATTTAGTACTGGAGTCTAATGAAAATAACAATGTCTATAAAGCAGAAGTAGATGTCAATACCAGACCCGATCTGTCTATTTCTATAGGAGAACCAAAAAAGACCGAAACCGAAAACAGCTTGGCTAAAGCATCAACACCGTTATTAATGCTACTGGTTATTGGAAGTCTTAGAAGAAAAAAAGCCTTCTTGCTGGCAGTTCTTCTTGTAGCTGCATGTTTTAGCGGGTGTACCGGACCCGGTACCGAAAACCAACACACAGACTATCAAGTTCCAATAGTCATTATGAATAATGGGGAGTCACCAGCCAGGCAATTTGATATCAACTTATATCTTGATGAAGAAAAAATTGCGGCACTGCATATCCAGGAGCTGGATGGCAGTTCTTCAATGGTAGAGGAACTGATGGTAACGGTTGCGTGTGGTGAACATACCCTCAAAGCAATAGTAGACGAGAAAAACTATGTAATTGAATCAAATGAGGACAATAATGTGGATGAAATCGTATTTAATTTTAATTAGTCTCCTGGCAGTAGTCATTTTTCCAGCATCGGCATCATATGCCGGAGATAAAACGCTGACTACTGTTTTACATGATGTACACCCGGGCGGTGTCGAATTTACCCTTGGCAACAGCAAATACAGCGGAGAGATGAAGTCAAATGATACCTACACGGTTGACTTTGAAGTTGCTGTTCCGGCCGATGCAAGTATCAGATTTGCAAGGGCATATACGTACTGGGTATGGAGTAAAAAAGGCCTGGAAGGTATATATCCGGTGATGAATGCATCAGTCATGCATAATGATGTTGTCAACCCGGTATCACATGATTTGCGATATACCGATACCAAAGGATTTGCAGCGAGATACGACTTCTTTTCAGGCACAGATGTTTATGATCTGAGCGACCGGATACATGAAAATGGCGCTTATTCGATATCATTACAAAATTCGGCAGACGATGAGCGGACATTTTGTTTACAGGGAATCGGACTGCTCATAATCTATGAATACCAGGACTCGCCAGTTATTGAATACTGGGTCAATGAAGGTTGTGATATGATCTATGCTGAACATGGTATCACCCCGGAAATGGCCACAACAACCACGTATTTCAAAGGTGATGTAGATGCAGAAAAAGTGAGCAGGGCATACCTGATAACTGCTTCTCCATCGGGGGGCTTAACCCAGGGTGCAAAACAGACTCGCAACAAGCTTTTTTTTAACGAGAAAGCAGAAGTCACACCCATTCTGGGAGATATTATCAGGATATTATTCGGCGGCGGGAAAGTGTGGAAAGATATTTACTTGACAAGCGAATCAGCCCAGATCGCAATTGATGAGCGGGAAGTAACAAATTACCTAAAGCCTAAAGATAATTTTGCCAGCATACAAGACAGCGGTGATTACATGTTGGTAACAAATGCGATTCTGGTGCTGGAGTTCGAAGAGGAAGCGAAAGCGAAAGCGAATAAAACAGCAGGTTTCGAGCTAATGATTGGGATTGTTTCAATATTATTTGCTTATGTGGCAGGTAAAAGGTGACTAATTGTGTGTATGGTTAAAACACAGAGATTGTCAAAGTACTACACCTTTGGCTCAGGGAACCAGGTGGTGGCGCTCAATGATGTAAACCTGACTGTTGCCATCGGCGAGTTTGTTTCGATAATGGGCCCGTCCGGATCAGGGAAATCTACACTGCTAAACATTGTAGGATGCCTGGATAAACCAACCAGTGGGGATGTCTATATAGATAATATGAAGATCGACTATGGAAATGCCGGCCATCTCGTGCAACTGCACAGGCAAACAATGGGGTTCGTCTTCCAGGGATTTAACCTCATATCAACAATGAATGCCCTGGAGAATGTATGGTATCCCATGTATTTCAACAAGGTTCCAAAGTCAGAACGTATAGAAAGGGCAGAAGAACTGTTAGAATCTGTGGGACTAAGGGACAGGGCGCTTCACCTCCCTTCAGAACTATCCGGGGGCGAGCAGCAGCGAGTGTCCATAGCCCGTGCACTTGCAAACCATCCCAGGCTTATCCTGGCAGATGAACCAACAGGAAATATAGACTCAAGGACAGGAAAGAAGATCATTGACCTCATGAAGAAGCTGAATAAAGAGCAGGGGATAACATTCATTGTTACAACACATGATGATCTAATGGCTAACAATGCCGATAGGGTGATAACAATAACGGACGGTGAGATCGTTGATTGAAGCATTCTTACTGGCAATGAGGCAGTTGCGAACCAAAAAGGTCAGGACACTGCTGATCTTGCTCGGGATATCAGTAGGTGTGGCGGCCGTAGTTGGAGTTACATCCCTGGGGGAAGGGATCCGTGTCAATGCAGTTGGTGAGATCGAAAAATCCCATGACCTGACCTTAATTGAGGTATCCCCGGGAGTCAGCAATGGAAATATTATCCTGATAACCGAATCAAAAGTACGTGCGGTCAGGGAATATGGATCTGTAGTCGCACCATATACCATGGATGATTATGTGACACCAAATAAGACATATTTTAAAGCCAATGGCATTTCAGCAAAATATATGGATGCCAAAGACCTGAAGCTTGAAGCTGGCATGTGGCTTGAGGAAGGAACATACCAGATCGTGCTGGGAAGTGATATCGGGGAGAAATTCGCAAAGATTGAGGGGGCAGAGATTGGAAACGCCATTGATGCCAGGATCAGGTTGTACGGAGAAGAAGGCAGGGCGATAGATAAGGATATTACCTTTATGATAGCAGGCAGGTTAAAACCTACCGGGACCGATACCGATGACCAGGCATTCATAGATATAAATATTGCCAGGGAGCTTACCGGGAAAGATGTTTATGACGGCATTATTGTTAAGCTGGATAAGTCCGGCCAGACACCGGCTGCAAGAACTGCCATTGAGAAACTGGGGCTGACCTGCTATAGTGCACAGGATGAAATAGATTCGGTCAACAAAATAATGAACGCTGTGACCCTTGTCCTTGCATTCTTCTCAAGCATATCATTGATCGTGGGCGGGCTCATGATAATAAATACGATGATCGTCTCGGTGTATGAACGCACTCATGAGATCGGAATTACCAAGGCTATAGGGGCATCGGAATTGGACATAATCAGGATGTTTTTATCCGAATGTATCATCATAGGAGTACTGGGCGGGATACTTGGCGACCTGCTCGGGATTTTGTTTTCCTTTTTAATAGACAGTGTGGGCAGGCCCATGCTGGTAGCACAGTTGGGGGTCGCGGATTTCGAACATTTAACAGTAATAAATGTACAAATACTTGCAGCCGGGTTTTTGGTATCATTGGTCATATCCGTCATTGCAGGCATTTATCCTGCATGGAGGGGTGCAAAACTGGACCCGGTCAAGGCGTTACGACAGCTTTGAATGGTGATGAATGTTGGAAGGATTATTAGGGACTTTTTAATTTATACTGGATAAATGGATCGTGGCAAAAAAGATTCACCGCAGAGGACGCGGAGAGGCGCAGAGATGTGTTGTTTTTCTCTGCGTGCCTTTGCGCTTTCTGCGGT
>Ga0255440_1034_pt1 | contig 19212 bp, 15 predicted proteins | sample ANMaggSeSYBR02I9_FD_182634 | JGI IMG/M metagenome (GOLD analysis project Ga0255440, IMG submission 182634) | Sediment cell enrichment communities from methane seep in Santa Monica Basin, California, United Staets - ANME aggregate JGI... | ecosystem: Environmental > Aquatic > Marine > Cold seeps >...
TATGATCGGCACTTCATACTCAATTTTGGATCCCGTTGCGCTTTTGAATCTTTCCAATAAATTTCGCGCGTGATTTCTTGCAAAGCCAACTCTTTTTTTCTCATATATTTGTTCAATCATCCCAATTTTTCCTGAAGCTTTTTCAAATAGTTTTCGATCTCTGGATCGGACGTTGCATCCGCCCTTCTATCGTTCGACTTAAGGATGAGTTCCTTCAGCGCCCTATCCATATCGCCTATTTTAGATTCTGGCATTCTATGCCTATCATCATATCTTGCAGATGTCTTGTGAAGCTGGGGTTGCATTTTAAATAGCTGGTACGATTTTCTGATTAATGCTATCGCTATTTGCGCTCTTAGACCAATTGTGCGTATAAGACATGCCATCTCATCCGGTGTGAAAGCTAAGGGCGAAATCCGATCATCTTCAAGCATCATCAGCTTTTTGGGGTCTATTTGTATTTTCGTTGCAAAATCATGGGTATCTGATTGTTCCTTTATTTTCGTAAGTATAAGATACTCTCCGATCGAATTGAGTTTTTCAGGGCTTTGAAGCCTCTTTTTGGTTTCTTTCAACTCCCTTTGCCGATTTTCCAGTCTTGCTATGGTTTTCTTCCTGACTGCATTGGAAATTACTCTTTCTGGATTGTTATCTATCAAATAATCTATGACCCTATCATCTGGGGGCAACTCTCCCATTTTGATAAGTGATTTCAGTAAAACATCCATTTTATCCTTTTTCTGTTCCATACCGGATCACGCACCTTCCGTTTCTATAAGATATTTTTCCAACCTTTTCTTTAGTCTGCTGTAATAAACTTTTACATGTGCGAAAGGGATTCCAACCCATTGTGCTATTTCTTGATGGGGATATCCGTCCGCACACGCATTTAATATTATTTGACTTTTCTCATCAAGAGCATCTAAGAATTCTCTCACTTTTGGTGCCAATGGATGATCTTCAGGTTTTGGTGAGAAATAATCATTGAAGATTTTTCTGTCCAGTTCTAATTGAACACTGCTTAATGTTCCGTTGTGAGTTCCGGAAGGATCGTTATCTAAGGATTGAATTTGCATATGTTCAGCTATTTTGTCATCTTTTCTCAGACGATCAATACACAGCCGGCTGAAAATGATAAAGACCCAGTTTTTAAAACTCTTCTCCGACTTTAATTCAAACGAATCAATTTTCTCAATAACACGCATAAAAGTATCATCTATAAGTTCGAGCAGATCGTGATCATTTAAGGTCTTAAACTGCCTTCGTCCCCAGTAACAAAGTCGATCTTGGTAATTCTCAACTAAATGTGTGATGCCAAGAGAGCTGTCCCTTTTCAACTCATCAACAATTAATGAATTCTGAATTTTCAAATTAGGCCCTCAACATAAATAACGTCTTTAGGTTACAATAGAGCTGTGACGGTCGGATAATCGAAGCGTTTGATTTGCACTAAACCTCATAAACCTTCAACACCTCATCCCCATAATGATTAATGACCTTGACGGCGATCTTTCCTGTGGTGGGTGGATCAAAGGGGCGGCTCATTGTGGTGTAGAGAGAAGACCATGCCTCTTCGTTGATTTCAGCTTTTAGCGCGCGTTTTAACTTGTCATAGGGCTGATCCGCGCCGGTGAAATAGGCGTGGCGGACAAAAAAGCTCTCTTCGTTGTAGTCGGTATCTATGAACCAGCAGGCAATGTCTTCGGTTGAATGACTGCGTATCTGACCTGTGGTCGGGTCGTAAACATCCACCCCCTTTACTTCAATAGTGATCTGGCCGCCTTTTATCTTCTTTATCTTGAGGTCAGGCTCGCCGAAGACCATGAAGAGGTTTCCAGCGCCCGTCTTTTTGAGGAGTTCATCTCCCATGCTGAGGTCAGGATTCATTCGGGCTGGAAGCACGGTTAACTGTCCATAGCGTTTGGCTTCTTCTGACACATGCGGATCAAAGGCGAACCCGCATATAATCAACGTGTCGAATCCCACCCCTTTTACTGCTTCTTTGGCCGCCTCCTTGACCAGCACAGGCCCTACCGTGCCATGTTCCGGTCCAATTGAAACGGCCACACGACGAACCGCTCCGTCTTTTTCTGTGTATTCCCCTTCGGCTTGAATCCATGTCCCAGCGTATGTTTCCAGACGGTCGAAATGAAGCCGTTCGTTCTTGATTGTGTTCTGAACTCCCGCTTTCTTCAGGTTTTTCAGGATCATAGTCTCAAACTGATCTGAGCCGTGTGACTTGCGTCCCTCCTTTTCGGATACGGGTATTTCCTCGTCAGTGGACAGCACCCTGTGAGGTGACAGGCTCTCCACTGTGAATGGGCCTGTAACCCTGATGCGTTTTTTGTCTTCATAGGGTTGATCAAAAAGAGTTTCCTGGTCAGCATCGCGGGAAATGGATCTGTCTATTTCTTCCTGACGTCTCTTTTGAAGAGTCCACCATTCTTTATGGAGTTTTCCGGCTTCTTTGGGCCATGCCTTGTCCGTCTCTCTGGGGATTTCCCACTCTTTCCACGTTTTTTTAAGCGAGCCATTCAGTTTTATCCTGACAGTCTCCAGTTTTTTCTGCCATTTGGCGTAGATGGTATCAATTTCAGAATTGTTAGCAATGGCCTTAAGGGTTATATGCGGCACCCGTTTATAAACAAATCCCTTCTTGATATCGTTTTGTGTCTTGTATTCGGGCGGCACCTTGCCGGTAATCTCCATTTCTTTTTTGATGCCTTCGGAAGAATCCGCCAAGTAATAATAAGGGTATTTGGCGGCCATAAGTCTGGTGCGGGCCAAGGCAAGGGCTACGCGGGAGGTATCAGCGGTAATCCAGCGGCGGCCCCACTGTTCGGCTGCATAGGCAGTGGTGCCGCCACCGCAGGTGGGGTCAAGGACGAGGTCGCCAGGGTCGGTAGTCATAAGCATACTTCGTTCTATTACTTTTGTTGCCGTCTCGACGACATACTTTTGATTTCTCGCCCCTGTTGTATCTTCCCACATACTTACAAGTTTCTTAAGTTCATAATCCTCAAGAAAATAGATGTATCTTAAATTTCCCACACCTTCTGGCTCAATCCTATTCGCGGCGATTAGACGTTTGATTCCTTCTTGCCCAGTTATCCAGCATAACCCCGTTGGTGGATTGAATGTTCTACCTCGAAATTCAACCGGATATACATCCTTTGAGCTAAAACTTGCTGGCCAAAGAGGTACCATTCGGAAAACTCTTGAATTTTTGGGCAATAGCGAATGGTCCGCAATTTGTTTGGCCGTCATCTTACGGCGGATACCAAACTCGTCTTCATGCCAGCCCCAATGGAAATCTCCTGAAACATTTTGTGAGAGATACAGTTGACGATATTTTAACTGAGCGATATCTTTTGAATACCATAATAGATAGTCGAACATGCCCTCAAGGTGCTTTGCACCCAGTGGCATTGTTTTTTTTCTGAAGGGTATTTGAGAAACAAAATTTTCACTCCCAAACACTTCATCCATCAAACACCGCACCAGATGCACATTTTCATCCCCAATCTGCACAAATACACTCCCGGTCTCGGTCAAAAGCTCCCTCGTAACGACCAGCCGGTCCCGCAAATAACTCAAGTACGAATGAATGCCCAGCTTCCACGTATCCCTGAAGGCCCTTATCTGCTCCGGCTGCCGGGTTACGTTCGCAGCCTTGCCGTCCTTGACATCTCTCTTTCTTGTGCTGACCTGCCAGTTTGATCCGAACTTAATCCCGTAAGGCGGATCAATATAGATCATCTGAACCTGTCCTTTGAGACCCTCTTTCTCGGCCAGGGATGTCATGACATAAAGCGAATCACCCAGGATCATCCGGTTTGACCAGTTGGTCCCGTGATGATAAAAATCGATCATTTCCTCAAATTCAATGCCGTTAAAGTCGGCAAAGAGACTGGCCTGGGCCGGAGCTTCTTTTTTTTCGGTCCTGCGCACATCTTCTATTATGCTCTGGGGGTGAATCTTCTCCTGGATATAGATGGGTACCGACGCTACGGCCAGGTACTGTTGATCCTGCTCGTCCTTCCCTTTCCAGACAAGCTGGGGGTCCAATGATGGGTCTCTGGGATAGAGGACCGTTTCCGGTCGGTTTTCGTCTTCCTTCACAAAATCACGGAGTTCCTCGGTGGGGATGTTGGCGCGCTTGTCCTTGTGCTTCAGGCTATCAATCGGTTTGGTCTTGTTTGTCTTTTTCTTCCCTGCCATGTCTCAGTTCTCCGTTTATTAACTCCATATGGCTTCAACCAGGACACTGGTGCGGATTGCCCCGTCAGAAGATTCAGTGTTTGAGGAAGTCACGAATCACACGCTTGGCATTCCATGGGTCATCTATCTCCAGAAAGGCCCATCGTCCGAATCCGCCATGGTTGTTCACCGCCGGCGCCCAAAGGAGCCGGGCTGTCGCTACTTTCGCCTCTTTGTCCTTCTTTTTTTCACCTGTCACCTCGATAATCAAGTTCAGCAAGTCATCTTTTCCCGCTCCATCATCCAGACAGACCAGAAAATCCGGAATATAATTCTTCTCCTGTCCGTTGATCGTGTATGGGATGCTCAAGCCGATGTTGTGATTTTTGGCATAGGCAAAGACTTCCTTCATCTCTTCCAGGGTCTGAGCCATTTTCTGCTCCCATGATTCGGTATCCGCTACAACATGCGATATATGACACTTATCGGGATCAGTTTTATAGGTCGGCCGCACAGTATCAAAATCTACATAACGGGTAGAGCCTGTAGAATCATAGGGATACAGGATGGGCTTGAGGGTCTTGTCTCCTGATTTCGCAGCCACAATAGCCAAGTATATGCGGTCTGCCGCATCATTGGCAAACTGAACAAGGAGAAGCAGTTGAGGAAAAACATTGTCCTTTATGACAACGCATTCATCCAGCCAGCGTCTGGTGATTCCGAGTAGTTGGGGAAACAGCCAGGGCTTTGAATTTCCCTCATCATCGCGGAAATATTTCTCAAGAGTCAGCTTTGCAAGGAGAAATACCACCTCTTGCACGCGCCGGTTTTTGAGATCATCAAGAGTCAGAATCGTTGACTCACCGACAATGGGAGCGTTTTCGGTTTTAGTGGGGATGTCCAGGTTGGACAGCACAAGCCTGGATTCATCGGTGAAAACCGCTTTTAGTTTCTCGCATGGTAATTCATAACGATATCCTGTAAGACGAGGAAAGAGGATCTCTCTTGAAATACGATCCGCAAGAGCGCGGACATGGGTAATTTCAGGGCCAGGTTGAGGGTCGGGATTAGAACCTGCACAGGGGATAAAAGAAAACGGGACCCCATAAACCTCGGCATACTCTACGGGGAAGGCTTCTAAATCAACTGTTTTGCCGTTTACCTGCAAACGACGGGCTACAGTCGTATAACTCATCCGGCGAAGGCCGCGGCCCACCACCTGTTCACAGAGAAGCTGTGTTCCAAAGGCCCTTACCCCCAAGATATGAGTTACCATGTTGGCGTCCCATCCTTCGGTCAGCATGGACACCGAGACAACGCATTTTATCCGCTCACCGAGTTTCCCGGGTTTGCCGACCGTGTTCATCACCTCGCGTAACAGGTCATCATCCGTGAGTTTGTCCGCATCCCGGCCGGGAAAGCGGGCGCGGTATTCGGACTTAAACTCTTCAATCTCCCTTGCCGCTACTTTTTTAAATTCCCTGCTCATGGCCTCGCCTGATTCAAGCTGCTCGCTGTCGATCAGAATGCTATTCGGCCTCCGGCTCCATGTGCCGTTCTGCTCATTGCTGAAAACCGGCATATTTCCAGGGACGACGATGGTGGAATCGTCCGAAAGGGTTTTTTCCCATCCGGCAATGTAATCAAATATGAGCTTTGATACATTGGTATTATTGCAGACCACAATAAAAACCGGTGGTGTAAGCCCATTAGTCCCTGCTCCGGCATTTTGTTCCCACCGGCGGTAGTATTTTTCATAGTTTTCATAGAGGCTCTTGAGCGCTCCTTCCAAAATGGCCGGCAGTTTCGGTTCTCCGCTTAAGGCCTGGGTCTTTCTGCCCTTTTTGGGAAGATGATCACGGATGCGGAACCATAGATCCCGGTATGTGGGCTGCTCACCTGTCATAGAATCGTCGGCTATGGGCACGCGAGGGACTTTAACGATACCGCACTCTATGGCATCAATAAGGGAAAAATCAGAGACCACCCAGGGGAAAAGTGTCCCCTCGGGATAACCGGAACCGCTCAGGAAGAAAGGCGTGGCCGACAGGTCGTAGATCGCCTTTATGCCGATCTTGGACTTTACTGTTTCCAGTCCTGAAATCCATATACGAGCAGCCTCTTCCCTTTTTTGAGCCTCTTTTCTTTCATCGCCTTTCAACTTTTCTTCCGGGCTTTCCGGCTTTCGACGGTAACAATGATGGGCCTCATCATTGATAACAAGGATATTCTTCTTATTTCCCAGCTCACGGCAGACGCGTCGCACCATCTGGACAGGTGTTTCAGTGAAGGGGCTGGCTTTTTCCCCGGCAAGAATGTTTTTAGTAAGTCTGCTCGCTCTGTTTCGTTCCTTAAGCTTAAGGGCATGAAAGTTGCTGATAATGATCTTAGCCTTTCCCAATTGATTGAGTAAATTGGGTGGAACGATATCCATTTTCCGGTAATAATTTTGAGGATCATTAGGCAGAAGCACCCTGAGACGATCCCGTATAGTAATGCCGGGAGTCACGATAAGAAACGTATCTGAAAAACGGGCGTCCTTCTTGCCGGCATTTTTGTTAAGGACATGCCATGCAATGAGCATAGCCATGACAACGGTCTTGCCACTGCCCGTGGCCATCTTAAAGGCAATGCGATAAAGAAGAGGATTGGCATCCTCATTGGCCTTGCGCAGTTCATTCTCAATCCAGGCGTCGCCATACTTCTTCGCCGCTTCTGTTGTGTAAATAAGGGTCTCCAATGCCTCTATCTGGCAAAAGAACAGTCTTGGTTCCCGCTCGGATCGCTGCCAATATTCGAGCAGGCGTGAAGTGGTCCTGGTAATTCCCGGATACCCGCCCTGTCTCCATCCGGCAACACGGGCGCGGACATGATTGATAAACTCGTTTTCTTTAATGCGGTCTTGTTTCCACTCTGTAGCAAAAGTGAGCTGCTGTTTGCTTTTCTTTTTGGGCTTGGGGACGGGGATAAAATAGGAGCTTACACGACGAGTTTCATTGATTTCATTGGTAATACCATCTTCAGTGAATCGAAAATGTCTCTCAGGTTCCTCAAAAGGTGAATTGATAATCGGGTTTTCAATGATAACTTGTTCCATTGATCATTACCCCTTTTTTTCAAAGCAAGCTCAAGCTATAAGAAAAATTTAAAAGGAACTTAACAAAAACAATGATAGCCGTCAATAATACAGACTTGAATATCAGCCTTGACCAGGATTTGGTGGATTTTGTCATGGCAGGCACAAGGAGATGGCATGGAGAGCGCATTAGAATTATAGGCACAGAGCGCGCAGAGGGTTTTATCTTAAAATTTTCTCTGCGTTCTCTGCGTTCTCTGCGACTTTGCGGTGAATAATTTCTATGAGTTAGCGGCGTACCCCCTGAATAATTACAATTTAGGTTATAGTAACTCATTGTTTACAATTTTCAGTGAAACTCCGTGCCCTTCCGTGGTGAACTTTTATAATTTATTACGAGTTCATTATTATTATTTTAGTATTATGTTACCTTTCATGGTATAATATTGTGATTTAGAAATAATAATTATTTTAGGAGATTAATTTGAAAAAAACAATTGAAAAAAGAGTGGAAAGGCTCAGGAAATCTCTTGCAGAAAATAATATTGACTCCCTGCTGGTACTTGTTGAGGAAAATCGCCGTTATTTAAGCGGATTTACAGGCGAGGATACCCGGTTTGATGAAACAGCAGGGGCCCTTTTTATAACTGATAAAAGACTGATACTGGCCACAGATTCGCGCAATGACCTGCAGGCAGCAAGGGAAGCACCTCTTTATGAAATCATTTGTTATAAAAAGGGACTGGTTAAGGAACTCCCCAATATTATCAATACTCTTCAAACAAAAAGACTCGGCTTTGAAAGTATACGCATGTCATATATGCAGTATAACAAAATTTGCGGGCAGTTAAGTTCTTCCGACATAGATGTTGAGCTTGTTGAAGCTGACAATATTATGGAATGTCTGCGTGCAGTAAAAGAACAGTCAGAACTTGAAGAAATAAAAAAGGCATTGTTTATTGCTGAATCTGTGTTCATAAATTTTGCAGAAAATACCATTAAGCCGGGAATGACGGAAAAAGAGGCAGCATGGATACTTGAGAAAAATTTGCGTGAAGCCAGCGCTGACTCTTTATCGTTTCCGATAATTGTAGCATCAGGCCCAAACAGCGCACTTCCCCATGCAATTCCCGGAAACCGTAATTTTCATAAAGGTGAACCGATTCTTTTTGACTGGGGGGCAAGATTAAACGGTTACTGCTCTGATATTAGCCGGACACTTGTAATTGGAAGCCCGGATGACAAGTTTAAAAAAATTTTTAATACGGTACTTGATGCCCAACTTAAAGCAATTGATGCTATAAAGCCGGGAATAAGTTCAAAGGATGTGGATGAAATTGCACGAAACCATATAGACAGTATGGGTTTTAAGGATAATTTTGGTCATGGGCTGGGGCATGGAATAGGACTGGCTGTTCATGAGCCTCCCGGAATCAGCTCGTTAAAAGATACATTGCTTGAAAAACAGATGGTTTTCACCGTCGAACCCGGCATCTACATACCCGGCTGGGGAGGTATCAGGCTCGAAAATATGGTTGTTGTCAGAAAAGATGGGGCTGAAGTACTAAACAGCCATGATCCATTAACATTACTGCAAGGGATAAAGTAGGTTGGGTTGAGGAACGAAACCCAACAAAAGCTTTCGACGGGCTGATTTTTGCTCAATGTCGAGGAGACAAAGACGCTGGCGGTCTTTATTCGTGTGGGCTTTGCTGGATGATGCATTCTCTTATTCTACTGCAACCTATGTCCTGTCCGGGGAAATAAGCTTTAGTTTTGGGAAATATGTGCGATAACGCGATACATCTCTGGTTAATAATGCTATCTGTGCCACGGCAGCATGCGCCCCAATATAGAAATCCGGCAAAGGCGAACGCTTTTTGCCGCCCATTTTTCTATATCTCAAAAAACACTTGCCCGCAAGAAATGCGGCCTCCCATGGAAGCTGACGTTTGCTGAAGAACTCAGGGGGCAATGCATCTTCAAGGTCTTCGATGTTATCGAATCGAACAGATATTTCTGCATATATAATAGGATTAATCACCAGGATATGATCATCGGCATATCTGGCAAGAAATTGGGACGACCATTGAAACCATTTTTCGTCATTTGTAAAAACATCGAGAATCACATTGCTGTCAACCAGAATTTCCATAGCTTATTCTTCCCTTGTCAGCGCCATGATCTCATCTGTGGTCATCCTTACCGTGCCTCTGCCTCGCATTTGCTTAATAAGATCCTTGCCTCGCCTTGGTTGTTTTTTTGCCTTTTTCAAGAACACCCTATCCTTTATAATCTCAAATTCCACATCCATATTCGGCAGTATACCTGCTTTTTCCCTGATCTCAATTGGAATTGTAACCTGGCCTTTTGATGTTACACGCATGTTTTATCCTCTACCTTATCCTTTTGTCGGGTCTCGCTTTATTCAATCCAACCCGCGACCTGTTCTTACAGGTATTATTCTTACTTGTTACAAATAAATATGTCAATCAATAAAGATGGCATCGTGAATCTCCCAGCCTTAAAAGGCGGGGCTTCCCTGTGAGGATGGTTTCCCCAAAAAAGTGTAAACCAGGAAATAAAGCATGTCATGATTTTCTGTTGATTATTTAATGTTCCGGTTTTATTCTTACTGCTAAAATTTGTTTATTAAAAAACCGTAAACCGACAACTGTGAACCTTGAACCGATAACCGTATCTCTATGCCATCATTAGACGTCCTTGTTGATCAATATCTGAATTATCTCCTCGTTGAAAAAGGACTTTCAAAAAAAACTCTGGAATCATACAGCAGTGATCTGACAAGATATCTCAATTTTCTGAAGACTAAAAGAATAAAGACTATTTCTGACGCTGACACTGCTGCTATATTAAAGCACTTAATCTCACTAAGGATTGCAGGACTTGGGGCAAGATCAAGAGCAAGGCATCTTGTAACCATCAGAGGATTTTACAGATTCCTTGTAGAGGAAAAAGTAATAAAAAATGATCCGACAAGAATTATTGACCTTCCCAAAAGCAGCCTCAAACTTCCCGATGTTCTGTCATTTGAAGAAGTTGAAAACCTGTTAAATACTCCGAATTTAAATAAGCCGATAGAAGCAAGAGATGCAGCAATGATAGAGCTTCTTTATGCAGCCGGCCTGAGGGTATCGGAACTTGTTAATTTAAAAGTTCAGGATGTAAATCTGGAAGCCTGTTTTGTAAGAGTTTTCGGAAAAGGCTCAAAGGAAAGAGTAGTTCCTATCGGTCTTTATGCAAAAGAAAAAATCGACTTTTACATAAAGACTTTCAGGGCAAAGCTTTTAAAAAACGTGGCAAGTCCCTATCTCTTTGTCGCAAGGGCAGGAAAACCCATGACACGTCAAGGTTTCTGGAAACTGCTTAGAAAATATGGACAAAAGGCAGGAATCATCAGAAAAATCAAACCACACAGTTTAAGGCACTCTTTTGCAAGCCACCTGCTTGAAGGCGGCGCCGACTTGAGGTCGGTTCAGATCATGCTAGGCCACGTTGATATTTCCACAACACAGATTTATACTCACGTAGCCCGTGAGCATCTTAAAAAAATTCACGCAAAATTTCATCCAAGGAAATAAGTAAATTAGGTGGATAGGCTGAAGCTCCCTTCCACCTTCAGCCTTCCACCTATTAACCTGTCCTACAATCTCTTCATAAGTGATTCCAGTTTCTCTGAGAACGACCCTGCCTCATCGTGATATTGACTGGTTTACTACCTCCTCCTCCTCCTCCTCCTTCTTGTAGTACATGGCGTAATACATACTTCGTTGGAACTCAAACTTTACATTCGACTGCATGCTTGAATGTGTAGGTTTGACCCCTCTGTTTCTCCTCTGTTTCTCAAAAAAGTGTCAAAAAAAAATCGCGGCGCGCAGGGGGCAAGCCCCTGTACCCCCCACAAAAAAATTATATTCGCGGTTTCCTGCTTTTAGCAAAACTCTCCGGCTTTACTCACTATCCGAAATTAAAATAACCAAATAATCAAACGCAACTCCCTTTTCGCTTTCTCCTTAAAACTGCAAGACCCGCAAGTCCTGTGCTAAATAGCAGCATTGTACCAGGCACAGGAACGGGAGCCGCTGAAACTTCTCCGCTGCGAACGGCGAGACCACAATCATAGAAGTACTTCTTGCTGTTGAGCTGGGTGCCTTTGTGCATGTTGAAGGTCCAGGCGAGGCTCGTATCGCCCGCATACTCCGTGCCGGACCAGTACCAGTCCTCAGTTAAATTGTCAAAATCTCCGGTGTTGTTCAGTCCCCAACCTAATTGAGGAACATTTCCACTGGTGTCATAATAGCCCAGGTTCCCTAATTCGGTATAATATAGATGCCCCATCTCGGAGGTGGTTATGCTATACCCTGCCGTAGTGGTGCCGTCATAGCCATATTGCCATACACCATCAACGGTATCAGGCAGCCGCCATGCAGCATCATCCCAGGCAACGGTATAAACAGGATTGATATTATAGCTTAAAGACGAGTCAAGCCCGGCGGTCCAGGCTTTCTGGGCTGTCCAGTTAGCTTCCGAATTAGTATAATCCAGCCAGACAATCGAGTTGCCGTTGTTGTTATCGTCCCAGATCAGGTTGTAATTCTCACTGCCGGTACCATCATCATAGGTTGCCGTGCCGATTGTGGTCAAGGTTGCCTGTGCCAGGCCAGTCATGATTAAAAGAAATAATCCGGTTACCAGTACTGCTAAAAATCTTTTCTTCATCATCTTTTTTCCCTCCCTTTTGTTGGGTTTACTGATCATTATTGATCACCTCTTCCGTGTCATATAAGTTAAACTCAGTGTACTTTGAACCATAATAAAGAAAGATACTCCTTTCAATTTAAAGTGTTGCATTATTCGTTTAAAGGTCACTGGAAAAAGGCCTCTTCTCAATTGCTTGCACCAGGTCTTCGATTGTCAGCAGGCGGGATGAGTCAACAGACAGCACCAGCATTTTATTGTTCGCCAGATCGACTTCTATAAACTTAAATGTTGCGCTAAATTTATATCAATTGCTGTCATACCTTATATCATAGAGATTTACGGGCATTTTGCCATGTAAAAACCTCTAACTACTATGTTTGCTTAAACAAACTCGTTTAAGTCCTTATTGTATAAGGCTTCACAGCTTTTAGAACTTTTGGTTAATATGGTTTATTGGGGATATTTTATGTTTAATATAATGCTATAGTTACAGATAGTTACTTCGTATTATTTATTCAAACTCACTATTTTGAGGTTCTGATAGTGGAATTATCTTCCAAAATCGTTATATATAAGGCTTTAAGGCAAGTCAAAATTATTTGGCGCAACATTTAAGATAAACATGGTCGTCGGATGATCACGCATCATAGACAGGAAAAAGTGAGGTTGAGCTGTTTCAAAATCGAATAGGATCACATCGGGAGGGCTCACTTTTCCGATAATTTCAGATGGCCCATCAATCTGTTCGACTTGAAATACCGTATTTTTCTGCAGGCATGCACCGATGGTCGACAACACAGTGTTACGGCCATATAGCGCCACAGTTCGCTTTTTCATGTGTTTGCCCCTGAGAATCGTTTGAAAGCTGAGAGGAGTACTTATTAATCAAGTTATCAGGCTTTTTTCCTGTTTACAATGTACCGAAGGTACAGTTTTGGTACAGTTTTGAAGAAAAAAAAGTACAGTCTCGGACTGTACTTCTGACTGTACTTTTTAGAGGAGTTGGGATTAAAAGAAGGTGCGGGATGAACGAGGCAAAATTCAACTTATTGTTTTCACTATTTTTTATGATTATGGCCGGTCTGTTACTTCTTGTCCAGGTTCATGCGCCTGGCATACTTGATGACCTGTCGGCGATTTTCCAGGTGAAGCCGCTCGATGATCTCATCCATGTGGTATTTGATGGTGCGCTCTGATAGAAACAATTTTGCACCAATCTCTTTATAGATCAACCCCTGAGCAAGCAGGGTCAGAACCTCAATTTGTCGGGACGTTAGAACTTCCTCTTTTTCCACAGGCTGTCCGGTTGATCGGATGGTACGCCCTTGGCGGGAAAATTCCTCCAGAACCCGGCCGGCAAAAATGGGGTCAAAAATGGGGTCAAGTCTGCTCTTGACTCTTGCGGGATAAAATGTTATAGATTGTCGCATGGCACGTCCACTGAGAATAGAGTATCCTAGCGCCTGGTACCACGTGATGAACCGGGGAAGAAGGGCCGAAAAAATATTTCATGACAGGCATGACTACCAGGTATTTGGCGAGCTTCTTGAAGAAAGCTCGGAGATGTGGAATATCCGGGTTGCTGCCTACTGTCTAATGACAAACCACTATCATATCCTTGTGCAAACACCGGATGCGAATATTTCACGGAGCATGCGTCATATAAATGGCGTATACACCCAGAGATTTAACAAAAGGCATCGCTGTGATGGACAGCTCTTTCGTGGCAGATACAAGTCAATTCTTGTTAACTGTATAGATCAAGAAGAGGGCAGTTCAATGAACATAGGAACGTAGCAATATTCCTGACACGAAAACTAAGACGTGACAGCCTAAGGGAGATAGGCCGCCAGTTTCAGATGGAAAAGTATAGCTCAATAAGCAGCATCATAGAAAGAATAAAAAAGCAGATGCTGGCGGATCGGAACCTTAAAAAACGTGTGGACAAAGTGGCCGGTGGGGCGAGCAAGAGTCAAGAGCAGACTTGACCCCTTTTGACCCCTTTTCGGAATTGCATTAATGATTTTCGGGTGTGCCGCTAAGTGAACTGCTGCCCACCTCAATGTCCACCGTCCAGAGTTTGGAAAAGGCTGTGTTTGACAATAAAATCCAATTAACTCCAACTTGAATGTTTCTGAGTAAATAGCAGGACGACCAGAACGAGGAAGATCAATAATATCGCCAGTGTTGACAATACGTTCAAGGCTGCGACTTACGGTTGAGACACCAAATCCTACAAGTTCGGCAACAGCACTGACAGTAAATCCTTTGTTTACAAGAACAACAGCAGACTTTCGACGAATCGTTCTGGAAACAGACTCTATGATAGTTTGAACCGGCATAGACTCTGACAAATTGACCCCGGCATTAACAAGCAGGTTTAGGAGTTTTTTTTTAAATCTCTAACTAATTTCGGAAGAGTCTTTTTTATTTTCATAAGACCCAACTTGTTCATGTGCCAACGAATAGTTCGTGAAGAGATGGTTGTCTTTTTTTTATCATTGATTAGCCCTGTAAGTGCTTGACTCGAAGTGGAATGTCCCGTGACTGCCCGGGCTGCAAAATGCTGAATAAGCTCGGCCTTCACCGACAGATCAACAAGAAAATCCTGCTTTTGCCCCTGCCGTTTATCAATAAGAACTTCAGGTATGTCGTTGCTTGCCAACTTTGCAGACAGTTCACGGCAATGCGCAGCAGTAATGCCAAGAACGGATGAAACTGTATGGACAGATAACAGATCGGCCTGCAATAATGATAACAAAACAGATCTAAGGTGTATCTGATGATTTTGCGGTATTTTTAATTGATGCTCCATGTTGCCAAAAGTTATTGCACAGTAATCTTCCTCAATTAACACTGATGCCTGGGGTTTCTGTGGAGTGGGAATGTGCAACCCATTTATTTTCGCAGACTGTCTCCGATCATGAAAAGCTGGTATCCCATCTTTCATTACTCTGCTGATTGTTGTTTTTCCTGATTTTTCTGGCATTTCTACAAGCGAAGCTATTGCATTAAGTCTTGCGCCAAGCAGATAAAGAGCAAAAAATAAGAACTTTTTCAGCATCTGCGATGGCAATATTCGCAAAGCCTTGTCGATACGCTTCTGTGATTGTTTTTGTGAAAACACTATATCCTGGCAATCCATAATCCCCTCGGCAGTGTCGTATTGAGTTCATTTTTTTGATATTTTGTGCAAAAAATATTATATTTTCAATGCGTATAGAATATATAATATACTAAAAATAGACTCAAAGCAAGTGCTTTATATGGAAAATGCATTGCCATAAAAACATTCAAAACTTTTGGGACGCAATACTAGTTATATTTTTTATAAAAATATAACAAATCCTTAACTGAATGGGTGTGTTTCTTAACTGAATGCCATTGGGCAAGCCCGCTGCACCCCCACAAAAAAATTATATTCGCGGTTTCCTGCTTTTAGCAAAACTCTCCGGCCTTACTCACTATCCGAAATTAAAATAACCAAATAACCCCAATAACCAAATAATCAAACGCAACTCCCTTTTCGCTTTCTCCTTAAAACTGCAAGACCCGCCAGTCCGGTGCTGAACAGCAGCATTGTAGCAGGCACAGGAACGGGAGCCGCTGAAACTTCTCCGCCGCGAACGGCGAGACCATACTCATTGTTGGTCTTGTTGCCGTAGTTCTGGCGGCCGTGGTCCATGCCGAAGTCCCAGGCGAAGCCCGGACCGTCCGCATAATCCGTGCCGGACCAGTACCGGGACGCATTTAAATTGTCAAAATCTCCGGTGTTGTTCAGTCCAAAACCTGATTGAAGAGTTCCACTGGTGTCCAAATAGCCCAGGTTCCCTAATTCGGTATAATATAGATGCCCCATCTCGGAGGTGGTTATGTTATACCCTGCCGTAGTGGTGCCGTCATAGCCATTGCTATATGTCCCATCAACGGTATCAGGCAGCCGCCATGCAGCATCATTCCAGGCAACGCTGTAACCGGAGTTGAAATTATAGGTTAAAGACGAGTCAAGCCCGGCGGCCCAGGCTTTCTGGGCTGTCCAGTAAGTTGGTGAATTAGAATAATCCAGCCAGACAATCGAGTTGCCGTTGTTGTTATCGTCCCAGATCAGGTTGTAATTCTTACTGCCGGTACCATCATCATAGGTTGCCGTGCCAATTGTGGTCAAGGCTGCCTGTGCCAGGCCAGTCATGATTAAAAGAAATAATCCGGTTACCAGTACTGCTAAAAATCTTTTCTTCATCATCTTTTTTCCCTCCCTTTTGTTGGGTTTACTGATCATTATTGATCACCTCTTCCGTGTCATATAAGTTAAACTCAGTGTACTTTGAACCATAATAAAGAAAGATACTCCTTTCAATTTAAAGTGTTGCATTATTCGTTTAAAGGTCACTGGAAAAAGGCCTCTTCTCAATTGCTTGCACCAGGTCTTCGATTGTCAGCAGGCGGGATGAGTCAACAGACAGCACCAGCATTTTATTGTTCGCCAGATCGACTTCTATAAACATGGTCGTCGGATGATCACGCATCATAGACAGGAAAAAGTGAGGTTGAGCTGTTTCAAAATCGAATAGGATCACATCGGGAGGGCTCACTTTTCCGATAATTTCAGATGGCCCATCAATCTGTTCGACTTGAAATACCGTATTTTTCTGCAGGCATGCACCGATGGTCGACAACACAGTGTTACGGCCATATAGCGCCACAGTTCGCTTTTTCATGTGTTTGCCCCTGAGAATCGTTTGAAAGCTGAGAGGAGTACTTATTAATCAAGTTATCAGGCTTTTTTCCTGTTTACAATGTACCGAAGGTACAGTTTTGGTACAGTTTTGAAGAAAAAAAAGTACAGTCTCGGACTGTACTTCTGACTGTACTTTTTAGAGGAGTTGGGATTAAAAGAAGGTGCGGGATGAACGAGGCAAAATTCAACTTATTGTTTTCACAATTTTTTATGATTATGGCCGGTCTGTTACTTCTTGTCCAGATTCATGCGCCTGGCATACTCGATGACCTGTCGGCGATTTTCCAGGTGAAGCCGCTCGATAATCTCACCCATGTGGTATTTGATGGTGCGCTCGGACAAGAACAACTTTGCCCCAACCTCTTTATAGGCCAGACCCTGAGAAACCAGGGTCAGAACCTCAACCTGGCGTGGCGTTAAACCCTCCACTTTCTCCACCGCCCGTTCTACCGATCCACTAATCCCACCTTGGTGGGCAAATTCTTTCAGGACCCGGTTGGCAAGACCTGGAGAGAGAGGGGCCTCACCCCGCATCAATCCCGAGAGCAGTTCAAAGAACTTGTCGGTTTCTTCGGCCTTGAGCAGGTAGCCACATGCCCCGCTCTTGATCGCCTCAAACAGGTGCTCGTCGTTTTCTGACATGGTGAGCATCACGATTTTGACATTGGGCTGTTTTGTCTTGATCAGGCGGGTGGCCAGCAAGCCATTGAGCCGTGGCATCTGGATATCCATGAGGATGACGTCCGGCAGCAATGCGCGGGCCTTTTCCAGTGCTTCCAGTCCATCGCTGGCCGTTCCGACCACGTCGATGCCGCGGGTGGTCAGCAGGGTTTTCAGCCCGTCCAGAAAAAGAGGGTGGTCATCTACCAGCAAGACCTTCATGGTTCCTCCTTTCGCAATGGCACGCGAACAGTCACCCGGGTGCCTTTCCCGGGCGCCGAGTTCACCTCGAAGAGACCCTCTGCCGCCTCCGCACGTCCTTGCATCGACCGCAAACCAAAACCCTCGTACGCGCTTATCCCTTTTGGGTCAAAACCCCGGCCGTCATCTTCAATGGTAATGCGAACCTGTCCGTCACAAGGGGCAACGTTCACCTGCGCTGAACTGGCTTCTGCATGCTTTCTTACATTGGTGAGCGCCTCCAGGATAATCGGCTGGAGCTGAATCTCGACGATACTATCAATCCGTTTGGATTTCAGTTCAGGGGAAACCACCAGCTCCGTGCGGATTCCATAATTTTGGCTGTAGTGCTTAATGTAGTGGCGAAACGTCGATAAAAAACCCTGCTCTCCCTGTAAACCGATCTTAACTCCAAGCAGGTATTCGTGGACGGATTCCTTAGCCTCCTGAGTAATATCGGCAAGGCGCCGCAGGCAAGACTCGACCTGGACAGTCTCCCCTTTTGCCAGAAGTTCACTCGCAGATTTGGCCTGCAGGTGCGCCGCCGCAATCATTTGACCGATACCATCATGTAGATCACGCGCCAGCAGTTCCCGCTCATTCAGCATGGCAAGAGTCCGCTGCTGATCCAGGATTTGTGCCCGGGCATTTCTCTGATCGGTAATGTCGTAAAACCAGATCAGGTATCCAAGGCGAAAACCGCGCCGGTCAAAAAGGGATGAAATCGAGGCATGATACCAGCGGCCACGGATGCTCCCGATGGGCATTTCCCTTTGAGCTGCGTCTGGATTGTCAATCATAGCCAGAATATCGGGAAATGCTTGCAAGACATCTTCGACACGGCCGCCGATAATTTTTGCACCCTCGATACCGAGGAGTGTCCTGACCGCTTCGTTAACGTCCGCAATACGTTTTTCGGCATCCAGCACCATCATCCCCTCGGTCATCCGGTCTATGACCGTATTGCGTGCGACCGGCACCACCTCAAACATGCGGAGGCGAAAAAAGGCTAAGGCATAAGGCAACAGAGTAAAAATCAAGACCATGGCCATTGGGTTGAGCGGCTTGATGGGGTTCTGATGCGATACATTAAGTAAAGCGGCAGCCCTCATGATCAACGGCGAGATGAAAAGCCCCACGGCGATCCAGCGGTGCCTCGGAAAGTGCACAAAGAGCCAGGCTATTACTGCCAGATGCACAAGGCTCAAGGAAAAGCCGTAGACGATAGCAATCCAGTGTGCTGGTCCCCTCTCGATATGAATCGAACCGTCGATCCAGGTCTGCGTCCAAACGAGATGGTGCATCTCATTGGTCAAAATCAACAGCACGAATGCCAGCGGGACAATGACCAGCACGGCAAGTGTCAGCCAGGTCAGCCATCTGCCCAACCCGGCATACTCAAGGGCTAAGCACAGCGCGGCACTGGCCATCGGGAGAATAAAGGCTACCTCGAATTTTAGCCAGAAGATCCTTGTGGCATCATCAGTGCCGGCCAACCTCAAGGCATTGGCTGATAACCATAGTATTGCAAATGCCATTAGAATAATAAAGGGAACTGCTCCGGGCGCAGTGCGGT
>Ga0255440_1039_pt1 | contig 18210 bp, 20 predicted proteins | sample ANMaggSeSYBR02I9_FD_182634 | JGI IMG/M metagenome (GOLD analysis project Ga0255440, IMG submission 182634) | Sediment cell enrichment communities from methane seep in Santa Monica Basin, California, United Staets - ANME aggregate JGI... | ecosystem: Environmental > Aquatic > Marine > Cold seeps >...
TCATATTTCCATATCTGCTATCTTTACAGCAACATCCTTCTTATTGTCAAGAATTTTTCACCGCTTTCCACAATTCTGCTCACCGACGAAGGACTCAGCGACAGGGCTTCAGCAACCTCTATCCCCTTATAACCATGATTTCTGACTGCAACTCGTGCAAGAACCGAACGAGCATCAACAATAGGTTTTCTTCGACTCCTTGACTTCAATTGTTGAGAAGACAGATCAAAGGCTTCTGATACAGTATTTATTAAGGCTTTAAGAGATGGTCTGGGACCTGTTTGCGATTCCCATTCCTCTCCGGCTTTACTCAATGCTTCATTCACGAAATCCCCACTACCCAGTATCCTCGCATCTCCCTTCTCGCGCGTTTCTTTCTTTCGCCCGAGGAGGCCCGCTTTGTTGCCACCGGCACTTCGGACCAGGCCACCTCCCTGGAATTCAGGCCGTTTTCCTTGCTCGATACCATTCTTAACAAACTGCCGGTATCTTCTACGGGCTACCTTATGTGTTTCACCAAAATGCAGAAGGACATCTCCGATCGTCTTCTCCGCAAGAGATATGTTTCTGACAGGATTAACCCCAGTACCATCTGCCGGAGCAACGGGGCAGGCTGGATTTTTAGGATTCATTCTTGCTTTCTCAGTTTCCGGACAAAACTGAGAAAAACCAATCCGCTTATCAGCGGAGGAAACTTCTTTTTCTAATTTTGGAATAAGTGGGTTTTTGCGACGGCCGAGGATGGCGCTGTGACCTGACCATGGATATTTATCGAGGGCCTTCAGATCTTCGACCAGTCTTGCTCTCAGTGGATTCAGATGAATATAGCGAGTCAGTTCCAGCAGGTAAGTGTCTTCTTCACAGACAACTGATTTATAACGATTCTGGAAAAGATGTCCGCTTCGCCGATGGCGAATGTTGAATGTTACGGCATATCCGGTCATGAGTCGACGCATGACGGTGCTAAGCGGCGTAGTACCAGTACGCAACAAAATATGGAAGTGGTTCGGGATCAGCGTCCAAGCATAGCATTGGGTTTGTGTTTCCTCAAGGATGACAGCGAATCGTTCCAGAAAGGAAGAGCGATCTTTATCATCCCAAAAGATTTTCCGGCGTTCGATCCCCCGGGCCATCACATGTTGAAGGACACCGGGAGCATCAAGTCTTGCTTGGCGTGGCATAAGCTAACGATTTCGAGTTTAGGATGCGGTTAGATTTTCAATTGGTGACTTTGTCCATGTCGGGTCGGAAATGTCAATCATGGTCATTTCGGCGCCAAGCTCAAAAGGCACTTCGGTATCCAGCATATCTTCAGCGCCAATTCGCAAAGATTCAATAAGTTTCGCTTTTGTTTTCTCCTGTGCATTTACCCCGGGCAGATCAATAAGCCAGCCAATCCACCATCCATCAGACTTTTTTATAACTGCTCTGTATTTCATATTATCACCTCACAAATGGTATATCCAGATCCTTACATATTTTCCTCGCTAATTCATCAACAACTTCATTATGTCTCGGAACCTCTGTTTTCAATCTTCCTCTTTGATAGATACTGGAGAAAGACATAGGGGTCAGGTCTTCATTCTTCACACTTTTATCTTTCCGTGACGCAGCTTCATTGGTTTTTACTATTTTTTCTCAGTTTTTCTACTTCTTCCAAAGGCAAACCTGTTTTACCTGCAATAGGAAAGACATAGGGGTCATTATGTTGCGAGTTTAGTTATGTTGTGAGTTTTGGATATACTTCCCTTTAAATATCAAAAATATATTTTCTTTGAATTTAATTCTTATACTTGAGTTGTCATCAGAATACAAAAGAAATTGTATGACAATTAGCCACTCAGTTTTATCTTCTCCCATATCTTAATCTTTTTACTTTCCTCTCAGATCTTATTCTTCAGCAATAGACCAAGCATGATACATTTTTGTCTTTATGGTAAAAAATACCATGAAGCCAATGATTAAATGTACCAATTGCGGAAGAATGGTTCCTGCTAATCCTCGTATAAAAAACCAAAATTACTGCAACAGGAAAGCCTGCCAACGTGTCAGAAAAAATAAATGGAAACAGAGTAAAATAGCATCTGATCCGGATTATAAAAAGGATCAAAGGGATTGCCATAAACAGTGGATTGAACGGCATCCAGGATATTATAGAAATTATCGAAAACAGTTGGTGGGACGTTGGTGCTTTTGCTGCTTTATTCATTTATAAAGTTGGTGGGACGTTGGTGCTTTTGCTGCTTTATTCATTTATAAGGTAACTTTAAGACTTTGACCTCATCCTCCAACTGCTCAAATTCAGGGTCTTTATGCACGAGGGTTGAAGCATATAAAATTGCTGTTGCTGCTATCCATGCGTCGGCAAAGGAGAGTTTATGGGTCGCCTTTAATCTTCCGGCTATTAAGCCAATCTCTTCTGAAGATTCAACTCTTGTTATCGCAAGTTTGGCCATCAATTTGACTCGCTTTTGAGCTTCTTCTCGTCCCTGCTCTCGAAATGTGATATAGAAAACTTCAGTAAAAGTGGCAAAACAGACAAAAATAGCAAGCTCATCTTTCTTTGCCAGTTCAAGTAATTCCTGGACGGTTTCTGCTCCTTTTTCATCTTCAAAAAGGGTTAAGAAGGCGGAACTGTCCAGAACGTAACCCTTATCTTCCCCATTTTGATTCTTCAAGGTTTAAATCCTCTCTCCGAGATTCCAATAATTTTGCGGTCAAATTTATACCCTTTGCGCAACCTCTTAAAGCTCTGATTGGATCAATTTTCAACCCACGATCAGTGTCCAGAAGAGGTTCATCAAGGAAAACGACAATTACACTTCTTTTCCCCTTAATCGGAACTCCCTTTGTCAACTTAATCTTCCCTTTGTCATATACTCCCTTTATCGTTAACATTTTAAACCTCCTCTCGGATGTAAAAAAAATTTGGGGTCAAACCTTGATTATTATAATAAAAGAAAGACATAGGGGTCAGGTCTTCATTCTTCACACTTTTATCTTTTTTTCAATCTTTGAAATTTTTCTTTCAAGCTTTTTGTCTTTTCTTATTTTATCTTTAACACGCCTGCATGCCTGGGACACGCCGGATTTGGACGCACAAAGCTCAAAGCTCAAAGCTGAAAGACTAATGGTTTACTCAATTTCAATATTTTTATGAGGTTTATCTAAAAGGTTGTTTGCATTTTTAGTCGTTACAATTGGTTTTCCTGTTTGTTTTTCAATCTCCAATCTTGCTTTTTTAGCAGCATTACCACCTTTACGAGCAATATCCTTATTTTCTTCTAATCCTTTTGGTATCTTTTCTTTCGATATTTCTGCTGTAGAAGCTTCTGCAAGCATATTCAAAACCAGTTCAAGGTTGCTCATATTATCTCGCAGATTTTCCTTTTTAAGCTCTTTGTATTTCTTGTATTCTTTTACATTTTTACCGGCCCAGGCTTGAGTGAGTTCATTGGTTAAAATGGCGTATTCCAAGCCTTGTTTCATTCCTCTTTCTTGCCATTCGTCTGTTAGTTCTTTTCTAACTTCAATACTTTTCGGGCGTTGGTTTATCCACTCCCTAGAGTATCCTTTTGCAAGATAGGTTTCCATAGCACGTTCAAAAGATAGTTCGGGATCCTCTATTTCGTCTATCCGCTGTGCCCCTACTTTTGCCAACCAGATTTTAAAAGGTTCTGCTTTGTGCGATGGAACAGATTGAATAAGACGTAATAGCTGTTGGGTATCAGCTACATCAGTCATTCGCATTTTGCCATCTTTGGCAATCATTTTCAAACGGTTACAATTTGTAACCGTTTCGTTTCCTTCTTTTACAAGTCTATGTTTTAATACTTTCCAGTAATTTCTTGCTCCTTGATAATCTTTTTGCTCCGTTAAAATTGCAATAACATCCACAATAGAAAAAAACCATTTTTCTTGTTCTTCATCCCAATGTGTTCTTACGCTTTGCTTTTGAAATAACTGAATTTTATTTTCTGCGCTCATATCAGTTCATCCTGTTTATAAACTTTGCTTGCCCTTTGGCCTATTACCTCATCCCACCGCATTGGGCTGATCCCCGTGCCAACTGGTAGGGATGCCAGTTACTGTTATCCTATCAACATGCTTTAATAATAGTTCTCTTGATGTCTGACATTTTGACAGATTTTGTGAAAAAGAATAAATTAAGATGTTTGAATCTATAAAAATTTCATCTTTCATGAGCTTCTTCCCTGTCAAATTTATAATCAGCGGGTAACACCCCTTTAGAAACGGAAAATAGTCCTTTCAATCTTTCTTTTTTGCTAACTTTAGTAAAAATATTTTTAGTGCTCTCAAAAGGTAAAATAATAATTTCTATTTCTTTGCCTTTGAATTCATCGGGTATTTTTATTGTTATTTCGGCTGTATCACTTTTAACAATTCTTTTCATGGCCTGCATCTTGATTGCCTCCCTTTGGGTAAATTCATCGGGATACCCATAGATGTAGATTCTGGCCTAAACCTGCCACCCATTCCGGTTCAAACCTGCCACTGATTCCGACCAACGGCTGTGGCTGTGGCTGTGGGGACGTTGTTACCTTCTGACCTTATGAAAGATATTCCAAGGTGCAGGCGGAGGACGCTGGTAGTTTTGTTAGTCTATTCACTACGATTCCCAAATTTTCAGCTTTTTTATTCTTTGAGAATGTTTCTTGTTGAAAGTTCGCAGCCACACGCCATTGTTAATAGCAATACTTGCAATAAAAATATCTTTTATCTCAAGGTGCTGATGCATCAATTGCAAATCTTTCCATATATTAGCGGCTATTTTACCACATCCAAAATCAAAGGGTATGACATCCACTTCACTAAAAAGCATCTCCAGATCATTCTGATGGCGTTCTGTTTTTGCGCCAAGAAATAGTTCAAACTCTGAAATAGATGACAGAAATACATCATGTTCCTGCAACAACTTTATTAATTCCGTTGCGGACTTATCTTTACTCCTCAAATATTCAATTACTACATCTGTATCAATCAGGATATTTTCCATTGATTAATTATTTCCCTTCCACGCTCAACAGCTTTAATATCTTCTTCTGTCCATACATGGTCATTACAAATCAACTTTTGTAAATTCTTTTTTCTCTTCTTTTTTGATATTATTATTTCGATCTGTGTACCTTCCATGAAAGGCAAATTCCTTAATTCCAAATATCCTTTTTTGTATATTTTAGTTTGTAACTTATGAGCTAACATTTTTCCTCCAGCAAATCATTAGGTGTGCTGGAAAGACATAGGGGTCAGGTCTTCATTCTTCACGCTTTTATCTTTCCGGCAAATATTGGACGCAACTTCATTGATTTTTACTATTTCTTCTCAGTTTTTCTACTTCTTCCAAAGGCAAACCTGTTTTCCCTGCAATAGTAGCATCATCCAATATGTCCAGCAAATTGATCGCCACATACAATCTTTCTTCTTCTCTGCCTTCCAGCTTGCCAACGCCATAAGATGATTCTACCATGCTAGCTTGATAATGCAAATTATCAACATAACGATTATATGCAATACGTTCGTCATCGGAAAGTTTGAGCATATCAAGCTGCTCTTTGGCCTTTTGCAAACCTTTAGCCTTGAAAGTATCTTCTATCTTCTCATTTTTTAAAAAATATACCCATTCATCAAGAGAATTTTTTGCTATATTATCAAAACTATTTATCCTGATTAAATAATATTCCGGAAACAGTTTATAAATCTTCTCTTTGCCATACAAAGCTTGCTGACCTTTATCTAAAAATAGCTCGTCATGGGTATGCAGTCCTTGAAATGATGTGGTTCCATGATAAATATAATCTTCTCCCTGACCCAGATTAAAATAGAGAATGTTAACCGAAATAACCTTTACTATCTTCGAATAAGGTTCACTTTCTTCAATATGCTCTGTAATCAGCCTTGAGGTGCCATAAAGTATTCTTTGCAAATAATCAAGCTCTCGTTCATATTGCACTTCTATGATGATTATTTCGTTCTTTTCATTTTTGACCTTTAAGTCAACTCTGTTAAATTTATCTACCTTGTTTTCTTTATTGCTTTCACTTTCAAGAATTTCGAGAATAGTGATCTCCTCCCTGGTAAGCTCGCTAAGAAAACCTTCGAGAATCTCAAAATTAGCCTTGCTTCGTAAAAGCCGTTTCATGGCCCAGTCAAAACTGATTAATTTTCTTGAAGACATTTTTTCCTCCCACCTAAGTTGAGCAATTTTTAGCATTTATGTTGAAAACATAAGGGTCAGGTCTTCATTCTTCACACTTTTATCTTTTTTTCTATCTTTGAAATTTTTCTTTCAAGCTTTTTGTCTTTTCTTATTTTATCTTTAACACGCCTGCATGCCTGGGACATGCCGAATTCTCCAATCCCGAAATAAGCGTCAATATCTTTTAGTTTTTCGTGAGGATCCTGCCGATCTTGTTAATCCTGTCCAAGGAACTATGCATCACACCAGATGGCCACGAGTAGAGATGGGGCTGGTGCTTTTGTTGCTTTATTTAGATTTCACGGCCCCTTTTTATTGAACGAAGGACATTTGTTCGTCCTATTCCAACCTGCCCGCCAGTGCCAGGCGTTGGCAGGCGGGGATATCTTGCCGCCTCAGCCGCTGAATGCCCTGTTCGATTGGCGGGGTGAGATAATTCCGTATTCTTGGAGACAAGTCTTGTTCGTTGATTTTAAGAAAACACTTGACGATACTATCAGTAGTTTGGGGGGTTAATTGTCCTATATGTTTTAGTTTTGTCCTAATGTATGATGGGTCGGCGGGAAAATAATCGTCAAGTTGAATCCACGTATCTTTTTCGAAAAAATCGCCATTAGCGTAGATAAAGTATGCTTGATAATAATTTTCGATACAACCCTGAGTTTTGGGTTTCGTATGCTGTTGTGAGGTTGTTTTGACCAGAAAATATGGGTCGTTAGGAGTTGGGTTGTTGAGAAGTACGAGTAGTTTTCTTCCTGTTGTATTATCTGAAAATACGAAATTTTCAGCAAGAAAAACAGCCCCGCGAATTAGCAATTTATTTTACCCCAAAATTTGCCAACATCTCACGACGCTCAATATGGCGTTGTTTTGCTATATGTGGAGGAAGATTCTTGGCGGCTTTAGTGTCTATGGCCAAGTTGTAATCAATAAGTTGTAGCATCCCTTTTGTTTCTTTGGTTCTGCTCCAAGGTTCATTGGGATGATGAGATATATCGGTAATGTCGTCTGCTTGAACGTCTTTGAAGATGTAAGAGATTTCTTCTAATAGCTTTAATTCTCTTGGAGAGAAAAAATCGAGGTCTGGCTTTTTACCTTTTTTAGGCAAAATTTTTTGAAATTTGCCACAATTTTGGATTGTTACGAGGGAAGTTAAATCCTTGCGAGGGGTTTTGCTGATTTCTTCAAAAAAAGCCTTTGGGACAGGCCCTTGTTCCCATGCGAAATAATCGAGGTCTGTGACAGATTTACCTGTTTGCTTAAAGTGTATGAAGTCCAGAAAATAAAGAAGTTTCATGAGTTTTGTTTTTCCGCAGAAATTAGTTTTTTTTGCAAAAAGCAAAACTGCATTTATTAATTTTTCTCTAGAATGTGTTATTATCATAATACCTTTTAAACTTTTTTTTAAATTGAACATAATGGACGTCCTTGACTAACTCCATTTTATTAGACCCCAGTACCATCGTGAGGGTTGGGTACGTTGGGTAGTCCCTACAAAGCAGTGCAGGTTTGAGAATACCGCCCTGTTTTACTTTGTAAACACCTGATTTTTCTCTATATGCTGCCATAAGACATGATATGTAACTTACTGAAATTATTGACCCGCACTGTTTTGTAGGGACTACCCAAACAGGCTGCCCAAAAAGACTTTTATTGTTTAGCCGATGCACTGGCTGCAAAAGAAGAGCTTGGAAAGACGAAAGCCAAATATTACATTGTCAATCTGGAAGTAGAAAAAAGACCGAAGTACAAAAGCGGGCGGCCAAAAGGAGGTATTCGCAAAATTAAAGAAATGTTGTATGGCCTTTCTGTAACAGTAGTAAAAGATGATCAAGCGGTCTCAAAATTAAGAGAAGTAGCCGGTTGCTTTGTTATGATTACCAATGTTCCCCAAAAAGGTGAAGGCAGCTACGATTCTAAAGCAATCTTAAAAACTTACAAAGATCAGTACGGCATAGAACAAAACTTCGGGTTTCTAAAAGATCCTGTAATCGTCAACAGTATATTTTTAAAAAAGCCAGAGCGGATAGAAGTTCTTGGATTAGTTCTATTGCTTTCACTGCTGGTATGGCGTCTGATTGAAAGAGAAATGCGCCAGTATATTGAAAGAGAGAAACGGGATTTGCCCGGATGGAAGAAAAGAAGAACGACTCGCCCCACGACCTTTATGCTTACGACCAAATTTCAAGGAGTTATGATTATAAAAGTTGGCAATATCCGAAAACTTAATAAACCGCTTACGGAACAGCAAGGAGAGTATTTATTAGCGTTAAATGTAAATCCAGACGTATTTGTTAATCCAAGAGCAGGATAATTGATCCAAAACAAATTCTTTTGTTTAAAAACCATAGCTTAAAAACTAGAGAATAAATGTAATTTGGGGTGTTGAAAGTGAGATAAAAGCATGGAAAATGTGTAAGGTGATATGTGTTGGGTGTTGGGTGTTGAGTTTTGGGTTACTGAAGGACGACCTGGTCACATCTTGATTCTAAGCAGCTTCCTTCCACTCATACCTGTGATGTAAGCCGCCGACTCTTGGCAATTCGATAATCTTACCAGCCTTGGGTTTAACCTGTACAGGTCTTTTACACGGCGCGTCTTTATCAAGGCTCAGGTGATTCCGGTCATGGTGGTAATATGCAAAATACTCATTAAGAATTCCTTTCAGGTGACCTTCACTTAAAACAATGACATGATCTAAGCATTCTCTGCGGATAGTGCCAATAACTCTTTCGGCAAATGGGTTTTGCCAAGGACTTTTGGACGCTGTTACGACTTGTTCAATATTCATATTTTTAATACGAGCTTTAACAACTTCTCCATAGATAGCATCCCGGTCTCTGATTATATATTTTGGTGTCGTCTCCCAGGGAAAAGCTTCTACAATCTGCTGACATGTCCATTGTGCTGTAGGATTTGAAGTGACATTGAAATGTATAATTTTCCTGCGGTCGTTATGAATGATAAAAAACACAAACAGAATCTTAAATGCCGCTGTAGGCACAGTAAAGAAATCCATGGAACAGGTGCTGAACATATGGTTTTTCAGAAAGGTACGCCATATTTGAGAGGGTGGTTTTGGTTTTCTCTTCGGCATATAGTTTGACACTGTGGCTTCTGAGACTGTAAACCCTAATTTGAACAGTTCTGAATGTATCCTTGGCGCTCCCCAGAGAGGATTTGCCTTTGCAATTTTTTTTATTAGTTTCCTGATTTCAGGATCAATTTTTGATCGCCCTTTTAGTTTTGATTTGAATTTCCAGAATAGTTTGAACCCCTTTTTTATTCCATCGGATTACTGTTTCCGGTTTTACAATAATCTGAAAATCTTGCCATCTCTGACACAACAAGGAAAGAATTACCCAGAAAAGACGATCTCTATTCCGGAGCTTTGGCACTTTGACAGATTGTTTCATAATAGCCAATTGCTGACGCATAGCCAGGTTCTCAATGACAAGGTGAGAATTCAATTTAATTGAAAAAAACAGAATGAGTAAAGATATCATTAAGATTTCCATAGTGGTGGGAATTTATCAGAGATATAAAAAAATGTCAAAGATTTCAATCTGAACAGATATTTAGGATGGACAACACCTAAAACAACCCAAAAAGTTTTCCAAACATACCGATTACCGCAACAAGGGAGAAAGAAAGCGCAAAGGTGAAAAGTCTTACAGTCAGATTCCGGTTCTCTTTTAAGCCTCTATCAACCTTAACATCAATACAGCAATTCCCGCTGCAAAACAGCTTAACCTGTTGAAATTACTGTATTTTGTTTAAATAAGTTCACGAAACGAAAGTCTAACATATTGATATTGTTAGTTTTTCGTAAGTAAATTTTTTGTTGTAATATCAAGCTGTTAAAGTTTTCGTCGTAAACTATTTTTGGTAATTTGTAATAATTTGAATAGGTTAAATCGTTTTGCAGCGGGAATTGCTGACATCAATACGTTCAATGAGATTGTCTATTTTGTCTTCAAGCCGCTGAAACCTGTGATCCACCTGGTCAAAGCGCTTATCGGTATCGCCTTTAAAATCTTTAAGCTGATCCTTGATCTGTTCCTGGTTTCTTCTTGATTCATCAATTTGAACTTGTAAAAGATCAAACCGGCTGTCAAAATATTTTGTGTTAGGGAAAAAACCGGCTATAAGAGCCTGAAAATCCTGTGGCAGTTTTATCTGCTCCTGTTGTTTTACTTCATTTCCCATAATTGATTCTCCCGAGGCAACATAAGGGACGTTATGTTGCGAGTTTAATTATGTTGTGAGAATTTAATTCCTGTCCTTCCTAAAAAAGCATCCAGCCATAAAAATCAACCAATTTTATCCTTTCAACAAAAAATGCAGATAGTTTTTTAGCATAAAAGCGTGGAAAATGTGAAAAAAGTAATTGAACCGCCAAGGCGCGAAGGACGCGAAGGTTGTTTTTTTAGTTTTTCTGATCAGGACGAATAATCAGAAAAAGTAATTTGCCATAGGAGGGGACGCTGGCAACTTTGTCAACTTATTTTGGCTACTAGGAGGGGACATCCTATATTCCTCCTGTCAAGAAAAAAGTGATTAATTTTTAAATGCTGTTAATTCAATAAGTTAGATGTGATGGCTTTTAAAGGACACACTTATCCAACGTTATTTTATCAATTTTTTCAGCGGATCACTCACCTTATAAGCAAACACTCTATCTAATCGTTACATTTATCCGGCATACCACTCATCCTGCCCGCAATGCTTCCGCCTGCTGGGCAGGCAGTGGTCACCAATCATCCCTTATCCAGATTAAAGTGTTCAGTGAGAGGCCCTGCATTGTCCCTCCCGAGATCCATTTAATGGTCTCAACGCTGGTGATCGGGCTCTCTCGCCGAAGATATAAATTGTAATCGCTTTCTATATTATCGGATATCTTTCGACAATGATTCGTCTTTAATATCCAGATAATACTATCTCATTCTTTGATAAACGTAATACGCTTATCAAAGAATGAAGCTGAATTTACCCCTTTCAACTACCTTATATATTAGTCTGCCGGATTAAAAAAACTTTATGTTCAATTTCTATTTACTTTCTTGTTAGGCAATCCGGATTAAATGACTCTTTTTTCTTCATCATCGTCCAGGCTATTACCAACATCTTGGCAGCCAGTCTCACTCTCATTTTGGTCTTGATCCCCTTCTCTCGTTCACGACCACGAAGGATATTTGTGTAGTACGTAAGAAAGTGGATATTCCTGACAGATGCAACTAACGCCGCTTGATACAGCGCATATCGAAGGTTGCTATTGCCTTTCTTGGATATTACAGGAACTGCTGCTTTACTTGTCTTGCCACTCCGATTGGCGCTAAGGTCATATCCTGCCAGTTTTAAAACCTGTTTTCTGTTCTTAAATCGATAAGGATTGCCTATGGCAGCCAAAATTACGGAAGCAACATATGGCCCGACTCCGGGAATCGTTAATAACAGACTATACTCAGGGCATTGCTTACTGACATTTTTTATCAAAGCCTCGGTCTTTTCTATAACCTGACGAACCTGTCTCAACTTTTCAACCAACCCCCATGCCCTGCGGGCACAACAAAGCATGAAACACTTGCAAAATCGAACGAATGGTCATAACTATCAAAATTTTTGGTAGTCCCTACAAAACAGTGCGGGTCAATAATTTCAATAAGTTAGATATCATGTCTTCTGGCAGCACATAGTGAAAAATCAGGTGTTTACAAAGTAAAATAGGGTAGTATTTCCAAACCTGCACTGCTTTGTAGGGACCACCGTTTTTTTGCATAAAAGCATGGAAAATGTGTAAGGTGATATGTTTTGGGTGTTGGGTGTTGAGTTTTGGGTTACTGAAGGACGACCTGGTCACATCTTGATTCTAAGCAGCTTCCTTCCACTCATACCTGTGATGTAAGCCGCCGACTCTTGGCAATTCGATAATCTTACCAGCCTTGGGTTTAACCTGTACAGGTCTTTTACACGGCGCGTCTTTATCAAGGCTCAGGTGATTCCGGTCATGGTGGTAATATGCAAAATACTCATTAAGAATTCCTTTCAGGTGACCTTCACTTAAAACAATGACATGATCTAAGCATTCTCTGCGGATAGTGCCAATAACTCTTTCAGCAAATGGGTTTTGCCAGGGACTTTTGGACGCTGTTACGACTTGTTCAATATTCATATTTTTAATACGAGTTTTAACAACTTCTCCATAGATGACTCTGTTGATTTACTAGCTTCTCAGAAAAATTGGCACAATATATTGTGTGTAATGTTTGAGCATAACGCAACATGGTGTGTTCTGATTTTCAAAATCGGAGTAAATCAACAGAGTTATAGATAGCATCCCGGTCTCTGATTAGATATTTTGGTGTCGTCTCCCAGGGAAAAGCTTCTACAATCTGCTGACATGTCCATTGTGCTGTAGGATTTGAAGTGACATTGAAATGTATAATTTTTCTGCGGTCGTTATGAATGATAAAAAACACAAACAGAATCTTAAATGCCGCTGTAGGCACAGTAAAGAAATACATGGAACAGGTGTTGAACATATGGTTTTTCAGGAAGGTTCGCCATGTTTGAGAGGGTGGTTTTGGTTTTCTCTTCGGCATATAGTTTGACACTGTGGCCTCTGAGACTGTAAACCCTAATTTGAACAGTTCTGAATGTATCCTTGGCGCTCCCCAGAGAGGATTTGCCTTTGCAACTTTTTTTATTAGTTTCCTGATTTCAGGATCAATTTTTGATCGCCCTTTTAGTTTTGATTTGAATTTCCAGAATAGTTTGAAACCTTTTTTATTCCATCGGATTACTGTTGCTGGTTTTACAATAATCAGAAAATCTTGCCATCTCTGACACAACAGGGAAAGAATTACCCAGAAAAGACGATCTCTATTCCGGAGCTTTGACAGATTGTTTCATAATAGCCAATTGCTGACGCATGGCCAGGTTCTCAATGACAAGGTGAGAATTCAATTTAATTGAAAAAAGCAGGATGAGCAGGATGAGTAAAGATATCATTAAGATTTCCATAGCGGTGGAAATTTATCAGAGATATAAAAAAATGTCAAAGATTTAGAAGGGACAACTCCTTAAACATACTGATGATCAACTGAATTTGAATTCCTTTGCCTTGAAGTTTTTTCGATTGGCTAACGCAGCCCCGCCTTCACTGGTTTGAGTAAGCACATATAGACCCGCCTTCTCAGCATAGCGGCCTATCTCATCTTTCACAACCAATGCCCCTATAGCGCCGAAAAGCTTCCGCCCGCGGAACTCCGGAAACGCCGCCTTGAACCTCGGAAGTCTCTTATTGATAAAGGCGTCTATCATCCGTTTTTGCAGCTTATTTTTTATCTCAATAACTAAAACAGCATTTCCATTTACAGCAACAATATCATACTCGCCAACGCCTTTTTTCTTCAGATTCCTCTTTACATCAGCAAAAATCATATCCCGCTCTTCTTTGAAAAGATAGCGGACATTCCTATAAAACAGATCCTCAGCAACCTCTCCCTGCACAAGTCCAAGATCACCTAACTGTCTTCCAATATCATCCAGTTTCTTGATCGTTTTTCTAAGCTGCTCGTCTGTCTTCTTCTGCGACTCCTTCAATTCCAGAATTTCTTCGTCAATCCTATCTTGCGCCTCCCTGCGCTCTTGACTATACCTCTCCTGCGCCTCCCTGCGCTCTTGACTATACCCCTCCTGCGCCTCCCTGCGCTCTTGACTAAACCTCTCCTGCGCCTCCCTGCGCTCTTGACTAAACCTCTCCTGCGCCTCCTTCAATTCCGAGGTACCCTGCAGAAGCAAATCTAAACCTCTTTCTATACGATCCAACCTGCTTTCTTTATCTTGTTGATTTTTCATTAGTTACACCTAATAGCTCTTATGCAGTAGGATTAAATCAATCTTCTTTATCAAAATAATCCGCCATTCACTGTCATTTGTCAATAAATATCACAACATAAGGTTGATAGTTTATTAGTTTTTGACATATCTCTGGCTCATTACCTGCTAAAACCTTTTATCTTAGGGTTTACCCAGCTCCGCCTCCTTAATTACACAACCGTATCATACATAACGATATGATTTTATAGTAAATCCATACAAAAAAGCTCCTATGCCCAAGAAACCTTTGCAACGAAGCTTCACAAATTATTGCTCAAGGAGTACCTCAATAAAATCATATTATGAAGCCAGGTAATATTGCACTTTTTATGCCAAGATGATGCTCTTCGGCTATTCCATTGGTTTCATTTGTACCTAATGGGGGACGTTGTTACCTTCTGACCTTATCGCAGATACACTATCAGTTCTTTCTTTATCGATCATGCCAAACTGTCCTTCCTAATAATCCAGCCATAAAAATCAACAAATTTTATCCTTTCAACAAAAAATGTAGATAGTTTTGTATCCTATTCAAATTTCGTGGTATCTGACCAAAATAGTGCATGAAAATCAAAGAAAATTTCAAAAAAAGTGCTGCTGCGTGTAGACAAAATGAAAAATGAGATTATTATGAAGATGTGAACCCTTCAGAGATTAAAAGAATACTTGACGATATAAACATCCGTTTTGACGGTGTTGATAATGAAAACGTCACAGGGGCTATGTTTATTCTCCTGGAGCTTGTCGAGCGTTTGAACGAGGAGAACGAGAAGTTAAAGACAGAGAACCAAAGGCTGCGAGATGAAAACAACTTGCTAAAAGGAGAACAGGGTAAGCCTAAGATTCGTGGCAATACAAATAAGAACAAAGACGTATCTTCAGAGAAAGAGAGAAAGAAAAGGAAGAAAAACGAGGGAAAGAAATCAAAGGCCAAGAAGCACAAGATCAAAATAGACCGAACCGAGATCTGCAAAGTAGATCAGTCAGAATTGCCAAAAGATGCAAAATTCATGGGATATGAGAGTATCGTTGTTCAGGAAATTCTGATTACCAAAGACAATGTTGAATACAAAAAGGAAAAGTTTTACTCTCCTGCGGAGAATAAAACTTACCTCGGGAAAGTGCCGATTGGAGTTAAAGGAGAATTTGGTCCTGGCATAAGAGCGCTGGTATGCACACTTAAACACGTTGGGAACATGTCCGAGCCAAAAATTCTGGAGTTCCTTGAAAATTGTAGAATTTTCATTTCACAATCAACCATTTCGCGAATTCTTACAAATGACGAGACCGGGTTTAACAAGGAGAAAGAGAATATTTTCCGCGCTGCTCTGGAGTCTACCTCGTACCATCAAATTGACGATACCACGGTAAGGGTCAACGGCAAAAATGAATATTCACAGATTTTTTGCAATCCTTGCTATACAGCCTTTTTTACTGTCCCCCACAAAACCCGTTTGACCATCCTTGATATATTGCTTTGCGGCAAAGAAAGGACATATCTATTCGACTCAAAGGCATTGGGTTTACTTTCAGATTTCAACGTCTCTAAGAAGATCATCAGCCAGATTATGGAATTGACCGATGACAGGGAAATGTCAGAGGCGGAAATGCAAGAACTGCTGAGTAAACTCTTTACTGATAAGAAAAAGGGAAAGAATACCAAAACCAGAATTATGGAAGCCGCTTCTATAGCCGCCTATCAACGGCAAACAGAGGTTCCAATTATCAACATCCTTTTAAGCGATGACGCTCCCCAATTCAAAAAACTTAGCTTGGAACAGGCCTTGTGTTGGATTCATGAGGGAAGACATTATAATCGCCTGAGCCCAATTGTCCCTTTGAATGTTGAAATACTCGATAATTTCAAGACCTGTTTCTGGAACTACTATGGAGAACTCCTGAAATACAAAGAGAATCCAATGCCTGAAAAAACAGAACCCTTGTCTGCTGAATTTGACCGCATTTTTTCTAAGAAAACAGGTTATGATTCTTTAGATGACCGGATAGAAAAAACCGGGTGCAAAAAGGAAGCGCTTCTTCTGGTTCTGAAACATCCTGAATTGCCGTTGCACAACAACGAATCAGAGTTGGGTGCAAGGGTGGAAAAACGCAGGCAAGACGTCAGCTTGCAAACAAAATCGAAAGAAGGCACAGATGCCAAAGATGCATTCTTGACAGTTACTCAAACAGCAAAGAAGCTTGGCGTCAACGCCTACAGGTACATATACGATCGCATCTCCAAAAAATTCAGTATGCCCTCTCTTGCGGATCTGATTATTCAAAATTTCTTGCCACAGATTGAATAGGGGAGTTTTTTTCAATTCCTTCAAATTTCCAGTATATTCTTGAAATGTACCAGCAGACAATATATTATTATATAGGTATGAATGTATCGTCTCGCTTTGCTGCGAATCGGAATATAATAGTCAGTATTTATTATCAGTAAATAGCTTTCAAATCAGAGCTGTTCCACGTTTTTTGAATAGGATACAAAAAAATAATATATCCGGTCAATCCTGTTAATCCTGTTAATCCTGTCAAATATTAATACCTGCGTTCATCTGTGTTAATCCGTGGCTAAAATATCTTAAAAAGGCTTTTTTCAGAGGCTTCCTATCGCTCCGCCCCTTGGATTACATAACAGTATCCGGACAATTGGCAGTAATTACATTGAGTTATGTTTAACCTGGCCTCAAATAATGCGTTTCACGGCAACGCTCAGTTCACTGGCGGGGCAGTATGTTTGAATAGTTTTCGTTCAGACACTATTCAAGTAAATCCCGGATTTGCTCCAGTTCTGATCGGATTTTATCAACAACATCGGTTGATAATTTTCTTTTTTTTTTTCTATATTCAGAGTTTAAGTATTTCTGGGCGCCTTTAATAGTAAATTTTTTTTCATAAAGAAGATGTTTAATTTTCAGAACGAACTCTATATCGCTTTTTCTGTAAAGCCTTTGGCCGGAGGGAGTTCTTTTGGGATTTATTATAGAGAATTCATTTTCCCAGAATCTTAGAACATATGACGGAAGTGCGGCGATTTCACTGACTTCTCCTATTTTGAAATATAGTTTGTCAGGCAGTTCTTTTATATGGACTTTATTGTTTTGCATCTTCTATGTTGGAAGCAAAGCGTCAAATTTTTTTAGAAGCCTGTCTGTAATATTTTTATGGATATAATTTACTTCGTCATCTTCTAAGGTTTTATGTTTTGATCTGTAAGTTATTCTCAGAGATATGCTTTTTTTGTTTTGAGGAATAGTATCACCTTCGAATACATCAAACAAATATAAATTTTCAATCAGCTCCTCGCCGGATTTCCTGATGGTTTCAGGCAGTTTAGACGATTCCAGATCCTTATCGATTATAATGGTAATATCCCTTGAAATAGATGGAAATTTTGGAATTGGTTTTGAACGAATAGTTTCGGGTATCAAGTCGGAAATGGCCTTCAAGTCAAGTTCAAAAATGAAGGCGGCCTGTTTTAGATCAAAATTACTTAGTACTTGAGGATGTATTTCTCCGGTCAGACCTATAAGCTTTTTTTCTTGCAGAATTTGAGCTGTATGCCCGGGTCTGGTATAAGTGCATGAATTATCCGGCATACAGGTAAATTTTATACGATCAATTTTTATTCTGTTCAACAGTCCTTCAACCACTCCTTTTATGTCGAAAAAATCACATCCGATTTCTTTTGAATACCATGAGGCATTTGTACAAAATCCTGTCCAGATGCCTGCTAACATCTCTATTTCTTCCGGCAGGTTATCCTTGCCCCTGCCGATATAGATTTTGCCGACTTCAAATAATTTCAGAGTCTTAATCTGCCTCGCTATATTGCGATGAATTGTTTCGAGAAGACCAGGTATCAATGATGTCCTCATAACTGCCTGATCCTCCGTCAGAGGGTTTAATATATCTACCATATTTCTTCTTTGGTCGGCAGATTCAAGTCTGAGGCTATCGCAATATAATCTATTTATAAAGCTGTAATTAATTATTTCAGTAAATCCAAAGCCGGTCATAACTTTTTTCAGGCTGTTTCTTAACCCCAACTGTTTTTCAGGGTGTCTGGCTTCTGCTGGTATTAGGGGGTAGGTGGTGGGTATATT
>Ga0255440_1044_pt1 | contig 16380 bp, 7 predicted proteins | sample ANMaggSeSYBR02I9_FD_182634 | JGI IMG/M metagenome (GOLD analysis project Ga0255440, IMG submission 182634) | Sediment cell enrichment communities from methane seep in Santa Monica Basin, California, United Staets - ANME aggregate JGI... | ecosystem: Environmental > Aquatic > Marine > Cold seeps >...
TGTTACAACATGGCTTAACAGGTTTGAATCTGCCAACCACAGAATGAGGCCATAGCGTTACAATTCGTGTTGGTGGATAAAATTAATAGTATTGCCAAAATTAAATCTCCATATTGAGGGAAGCGCAATCTCATAGCAATATTAAGCTTCACTTTGAGATGAGCAAGATACACTTTGAACCGCTAAGAACGCAAAGTATGCAAAGAAGTAGAAATTATACCAACAAGTAATATAACGGTCTCCTTAATGTGCAGAAATAAAAGTAAAAATGACGCTTTTATCCGGGGCATCCTCACTTTATTCCCATTTTTTTCAGTGTTGCCATGCTCTTCCTGATATATTCGCGGTTCCTGTGTTCCAGCACTTTTATGCCTCTGTTTTTCTTTAACAATTCATGTAAGCTGGAAAAATCAATATTCCCGCCGCCGATCCACATATGTTCATCCTTCTCGCCATTATTGTCATGCAAATGGAAATGCGCTATATCGTGTTTTATGAATTCATTGAGGGTTCCGGTGGTATTGGCATGACCTGTATCCAGTACAAGACCTGTTCCATCAAGATCGATATCCGGCTGCCTGAAAAGGAAGCAGTCCCAGTTAGGCATATTCTCAATACATATCTGCACTCCGGTCTCACCGGAAATGTCTGCAAACTCGCGAATGGAACGGTCAAGGGCCGCCCTTGCCGCAGGCAGATCATATGCATATGAAAAGTATCCGGGATGGACTACCAGCATCTCAGCATCTATCCTGGTGCACATATCTACTGCCTGGCGTACCAGTTCCAGACTTGCCCGGCGGATCGGCTCCCTGATACTGCTGATGTTCAGGTCAGTTGTGGGAGCATGGACTGAGTATTTGAGGTCATACGAAAGAGGTGTCTGCGCATGACGGAAAATGTCGTGCATACCCTCTGAGTATATCTCTGCGCATCCGGATATGCTTTCAATTTTTTCCAGTGCCTCGGACAGGGGCAGGTCGTGGAACGCATAGGAGGATATACCGATCATAGGTTGAACATCACTCTGGAGGTGACTATAAGACTTTCGTATTTGTTGTTTGTTGGGCGCGTTAGACCTGAAATTCACTGTATAGTTAAGAATAAACGCGTTTTTTGCTGCAAATTCAGTAGAACCACCAATACTGTATGTATATTTTCAGTCTTCTGCAAGCTGTTGAAATCTATATTATCCATTTGGGTTATAATTATCACCCAAATCAGATGTTATATTTAATATCTCTACTTTTGTCTACTTAAAATCCATCTGGTTGGGTAAACGTCTTGTTTGTGTGCACTATGGTTTTTCAATCGATGCATCACGATAATGAAGTAACCTATCTGAGCAAACAGCATAAGACGGAACATAAAGGTGATTTTAAGTGAAAATAGAGGAGAATTTGAAGGCTGCAATTCTTATTGCAATTATAGTTGCGGTGGTTAGTATAACCCCGAATGCATCCGCTTCGGACTGGCCGCAGTTCCAGAAGAATAATATTAATAGCGGATACACGGCTGACAGCGCACCTGTCAACGACCCGGAACTCGCCTGGAGCAAACATACGAGTGGTACAGGAATGGGTGGTATCGATGTCACCCCGATCATTGCGGATGGAGCAGTGTATGTGCTTGACTACCAGGGAATTCTCTGGTCTTTTAATGCAACAACAGGGATAGAGAACTGGAATGCAGATATGACCGAAGGATCCGGAACTTTCGAGCTCTCAACACCTGCATACAATGATGGCATTGTATATGCAGCCGTAAGCAGTGGCAGTGAAGGCCAGGGGACTGGAAGAGTCTGTGCAGTATATACGAACAACGGAACTATTCGGGAATGCGAATATTATGGATTGGACACATTCCAGCTCAATACACCAATTACATACGCAGACGGCAAGATATATGTCGGCAACAGTAAGTATGGAACAAAGGAAAACAGCACATACTACTGCATTGATGCATCGGATGTGACCAATGAGATCTGGAGCAGGACTGCGCCTCATCTCACGGGCTATTACTGGGCAGGCGCTGCGATTGTCGGCGACTACATAATCTATGGAGATGACAATGGGAATCTAACGTGCCTGAATAAGGACACGGGAATGTTTGTTGACAACCTTGATGTTGCTGATGAGAGGATTAAGTCATCTATCGTGTGGAATGAGGTATACAGTCGCATATACTTCACATCGACGGGGGGATATGCATTTGCCCTCGGTTTTAATTCGCAGACCGGTCATTTCATTCTGGACGACCACTGGAATACCTCAATAGGCTACAGTACGTCTACGCCTGCTGTCTACGATGGGCGGTTATATGTCGGTTGTGGTTCTTTCGGATCGACAGGCAAGGTCTACTGTCTGAGTGAATCTGATGGTACGCAGGTATGGGTTACAAATAATCTTGGTGGTGTACAGTCATCTCCAGCACTTTCGGTTGTGGACGGCAGGAAATTCATATACTTCACTGTAAACGATGCAAACGGTTCTGCATACTGCATTGAGGATGTCGGCAACACCTACGATATAACGTGGGAATGGAATCCACCATATCCGGATGATCAGTATATCATGCAGGGTATCGCGATCTCTGACGGATACGTGTACTTCGGAACGGATTATGGCAGAGTCTATGCGCTAAAGGAAGGACAGGAACAGTTTGAGATACCCATCTACAGTGGCAAGAACCTGATCGCGATACCGTTGATCCAGGATGACCCAACGCTTGATGCGATGTTTGGGGATAATCCTGTAAACTGGGACAGGGTATACAGATATATTAGTGGTGAGTATAAATCTGCTTACTATTACGATGGCTCATGGTATGGATCAGTAAGCGATGTTGAGCCAATAGAACCAGAGGTAGGATATGAGTATCACAGAAAAGACATAGACTACACACTTACTGTTTTTGGTACAAAGTGCAATGGAACGATAACTACACCAATATATTCAGGCATGAATCTTATCGGATATGTGAGTTTCACAGAAACTGACCTTTTTACATTCAACAATCCGGCAAACTGGGATAGGGTATACAAATATGTCGATGGTGCATTCAAGTCTGCTTACTATTACGATGGCTCATGGTATGGATCAGTAAGCGATATTGAACCTATTGAAGCAGGTGTTGGATATGAGTATCATCGAAAAAATGTTGATTTTAATTGGATATATGAGATTTGAAGGAGGAGAACAAATGAAAAAGAGAATAGGAATAGTAGCTTTAGTGATTGCAATTGTAATGACTGTAACGGTGCCAACTGCGATAGCTGCAAGTATGACAGCTATGGGTACCATTAAATATGAAAATGGTGACACATTCCCATACGGATGTGATTGTTGGATGGAAAATGTGGAAGAGGAATATAGTTCAGAGCCATGGCACTATACTTCAGAATCTCTCCCACCATTTTATGATTATCAAATCGATGGTGAGTATGTAACAGAAGATAATCATTTTCACATTTGGATAGAGAGCCCGGATGGAAATTGGTTTGGCGAGTATACAGTATTGTATTCAGAAGCCTATAACAGTGACATGGAAGTTATTCTAGTAGATATAATAATGTATGAGCAGGAACAGCCACTAGAGACCTTTAATATGGATCTTGTCACAGGCTGGAACCTCATCTCGATGCCGCTGACACCGGACGAAAACAGCGCATCTGCGGTGCTCGGCTCGATTGCAGGGAACTATGACGCTGTGAAGAGCTACAATGCAACTACTGACCTGTTTGAAGATGCGACCACAATGGATCCGGGAATCGGATACTTCGTGCATGTCACGACAGCTTACACATGGGAATATGATGGAACCGCTTACGAATCGATGAATGCTGATCTTTCACAGGGTTTGAACATGGTCGGTTGGACGAACATAAGTGCGGATATTCCGGATGCATTGAGTTCAATCGATGGCGACTACAGGTACATTGCAAGATGGGACGCAACATCGCAGAGCTATGAGGTGTATCTGCCAGGTGCACCGGCAGTCTTCAATGATTTCACAACGATAGAGCGAGGACAAGGCTACTTCATTGCGGCAGCATCGAGTTGTACGCTTGCGTATCCATATTCATAGGCGGTGAAGAAAAATGAATACACGAATAATTGGAGCATTGCTCGCAGCAATGATATGCATAACAATGGTTGCGCCAGCAATGGCACAGCCATCACCGTTTGTAATCACCGGGCATGTATCAGACTCAGACGGCAACCCGTGCAACGACGCATGGGTTCAAGTAACAAATACGAATACGAGTACAAGTTGGAATGCCGAAAACGTTTCGACATCGAACTACTATAGGCTCGTACTCGACAGTGATGACGTGAGTACCGGTAATGTACTGCAGATCGAGGCGTCTGGCTGCACAGAGACAAAGATGGTGGAGCATGCGGTAACACAATCAGAGCTGGAAGATGGAGGTATGATTGGTTTTGACATCGTGTTTGATGCGCCACAAGAGACCATCTGGCAAGGCGATGTAATATTGATCAATGGAACCACGTTTGATGTAACGGCCAACAGCAGTGTCAGTTACGTCATCAATCGAACTACGGCTCTTGGTGCACTTGATGCAGCTGCCGAAGATGGCATTTTTAACTACACAGTGAACGATGATTGGTATGCAAGTTGGGGTTCTCTGTTTGTTGATTCCATTGCAGACATAGCAAGTGAAGGCTATAATGGTTGGATGTACTGGGTGAACTATCCAGAAGATCCGATGCCTGGGGTAGGTGCAGACCAATTCGTGCTTGAGGATGGAGATGTTGTTACATGGTATTGGAGCAGCAGTATGGATATGACACCAGTAAATTCATCAATACTTGTGGAGATCAATGTTACAGTCACATCCCCTGACCTCATCGCTGTAACCATACATTCCCCTCCAGCTATAACCAACGACAGCACGCCCCTGTTACATGCAACATTTGATCAGATAGCTGTCTTAACGTGGTATGTTATTGATAATGAAGATGCCGTAACAGGAGGATCTAATACAGATAATTTAACTGTCATGTTACCGGAACTCCTGGATGGTCAGCATACTGTAACGGTCTATGCAAATAATTCAGATGGAAATGTTGGTTCTGCAACACAAGACTTCCTTGTGGATACTACAGCACCAGTTATCAACTCAGTTACACTGGACCCGACTGATCCGAATACCGGTGATAATATTACAGTCACCGTCAATGCTACGGATAATGTCGGAGTAACAACTGTAACAGCTGACGGTGTGTCTCTAAGTAATGCTGATGGAGATGATACCTGGGAGGGAACCATAACAGCTATTGAAGGAACTCACACTGTGAACATCTCAGCAAGTGATGCAGCTGGTAATACTGTCTATGACGAAACGGCAAACTATACAGCAACACCACCACCTGCTGATAATATAACACCAATGATCAACTCAGTTACACTGGACCCGACTGATCCGAATACCGGTGATAATATTACAGTCACCGTAAACGCTACGGATAATGTCGGAGTAACAACTGTAACAGCTGACGGTGAGCCTCTAAGTAATGCTGATGGAGATGATACCTGGGAGGGAACCATAACAGCTATTGAAGGAACCCACACTGTGAACATCTCAGCAAGTGATGCAGCTGCTAATACTGCCTATGACGAAACGGCAAACTATACAGCAACACCACCTGTTCCCACACTTCCAGTCATACTGGTTGAAGATGTTACAGCAGCACCAAACGGCTATGCGTTTACATCAGTAATGGTTAAAAATGTGACTGGCCTGGGTTCAGGTAATGTCAATGTTACATTTGACCCATCAATAATTCAGGTAATTGATGTAACTTCAGGAGATGGAAATGCTCTTACTGTGCAAAACTGGGATATAGACAACACAGCAGGCTTAGTGCAGATAACAGCATGGGATGCACAAGAATCGCATGATGGCGATGTAGTTTTTGCTCATGTTACTCTTCACTCAGTCGGAGATCACCTGAGTTCAACACCATTGTCTATAAGCTCTGCGGAATTGACCAATTATGACACCTACGAACTGATAACTCACACTGTAGCCACCGGGACATTGGATACAATTGCACCTGTTGTAATAATTGACAATGTAGAGGCAGCTTCAGGTGAGTTCACAACAGCACTGATCATGGTTAACAACGCGAGTAATCTGGGTTCAGGTAATATCACTGTTACATACAACACATCAGTAGTTCATGTAACTAATGTAACCTCAGGAGATGGAAATGCTCTTGCTGTACAGGACTGGAACGTCGATAACTCAGCTGGCTCAGTCCAAATACTTGCACAGGATGGAAATACATCGCACAATGGTGATGTGGTTTTAGCTATTGTTACCTTCCATGCAGTAGGAGAATACCCGGATTCAACACCACTGGCCATCAGTTCCTCAGAATTGATCGATTATACCAGCTATGGTATTATCGGACACAGTGTAACCAATGGAACATTCAGCATAATTGACAATGAACCGCCGGTGATAACAGATGCAATTGCCACTTTGGATGTGATCCTGAATGACAACGGCAGACCCAGAGTACCGGGCACAAATGTCACTGTATTGAATGCAACTATACTCGATATCGGATCTGGTGTTGTGAACGTCACTATTGATCTCTCGCCGATCGGAGGTTCAGATAACCAGGTCATGGAGAGAATAGCTGGCACAGATGTCTGGACAGTAGCGACAACTGCTACCGATGGTATTAACCTGAGTCATGAACTGGTTGTTACTGCAACAGACGGGGTAAACAATACAAACACTTCGGTGATTGGACTGACTGTACTCTTGCGAGGCGATGTTGTTCGGGATGGAGAGCTGAATTCTGCTGATTCACTATATATAGCAAAGTATCTGGTAGGTAAAGAATCCATGCCTTCATTGCTTGTAAGTGATATGTCCCCTGCCGAAGGTGATGGAAAGATAACTTCTGCAGATGCACTCTATCTGGCAAAATATCTTGTAGGAAATGAGGCGGCACCATAAGGCATCCTTACGGATGCCTTTTTTTTTGCTGATGCGAATATGAAAACATTAAAAATATCATTTTGTGTGCTTTTTCTTGTGATAACGTTAGCCCTGCCTGTGTCTGCAACGCCTGAGTTATATTTTGGAGAAGTTGAGACACTGGAGGATGGATCTAAGATCGTATCATTGATTGTTAAGGATGTGAATAATCTAGGTTCATGTGATGCCAATATCGAATTTACTACATCCGGAGTCGAGGTTACAGGGGTAACATCAGGAGATGGGAATGCCCTTACAGTGCAGACTTCGGATATAGATAACACAAACACAAAAGGCTCTGTGACTGTAACAGCATGGGATGCAAGTACAGCTCATAGCGGTACTGTGGTTATTTGTAATATTGTATACACGGGAAGTGATTCGAATCCGTTTGAAATTACTTCCGTAGAATTATTCGATTATGATAGTTATGACAAGATTCAGCACAGTGGAAACAATGACATTGAACATAGTTCAGGAAAATCCACAATTAATCCCACTGCAATAAAGGCCGCAGATGATTCTGCTACAAGCGTTGCAACGGTATCCAGAGGAGAAGCAGATGGAGAAGGTGTTGTTGCCGAATCCACAGAAATTGTAGATGAGACTAATGGGTCATCCAGAGAAGATAATGAGGGTATTCCCGGGTTTGGATTATTGACTGGTCTATCGGTTATGTTGATTGCTGTGCGGCTGCTGCGTGAAGATAAATGAATGAGGTTATTAAGCCACATTTGTTTTTTTTCGGTATATGAAAAAGTTGGAAAATCTTAAGTTTACTGCAATTATTCCTACATTCGATTTACAATACCTGCATTGATTCCTGGTTCGCATAAGAACGGATAATATCTGGAAAAACGAATGCAAAAGATGAATTGAAATCCACCACCTACTTGAAACAAAAACAGGACTATGATGTATGACCTGCATTAGCGCACTTGATTCGATCATTTGATGGAGGCATAACCCCGAATGCGTCGAGAAATATCCATCTATGTGCTTGTTTCAATGATGTGTATAGCCTGTGGTGCATCAGCGATAGCACAGACAGCACCGTTCATGATCAGCGGCTATATCTTCAATTCCGACGGCAGCCCGTGCAACGAACCGGATGTTCTTATAACAGACCTGACCACTGGTGCGAACCGGACCGCCCTGGTGCACCCCACATCAAACTATTACCGTCTCGTGCTTGACAGCAGCAGTATCAGTACTGGTGATATCCTGCACTTCAACATATCGTGCAGTTCACAATCGCAGACCTCCGAACACACGATCGCAGGCAGTGATATCGACAACGGCGGGATAACCAGCAATGTCACATTTGCATCAAATGGAACTACTGCTCCAGTACTGGATATCCCGTTCGTGATCAGCGGATGGACACACTATAGGGATGGCACAGAATACAACAACCCCGTTATCAGCATAACAAATCTGCACACAGGGGATTACTGGCACCCTATGACCCGGTCAGGCAATAATTATTACCGTCTCATCCTTAACACCACAGATATAAGCAGCGGTGATGTGCTGCAGTTCAATTTCACAGATGGCAAAAGTATCAACCTGACAGATCACACCATAACTCCAGACGATATCAACTGCGGAGGACTATCCGATTTTAATCTCACGTCCGGAACCAAAGTAATTCCTGACATTGCAGTGGAAGTTGAAATGCCAGAATATATGTATCCGGATTATCCTGATGAAATATACGTAACAGTCAAAAATACAGGCATAAAGGATGTCGGTCTGTTCAATCTTTCATTTGATGTCAATGACGCACTGGTGGATACCATAACCATCAAATCACTTCCGGCAGGTGAAAATACTGCAGTTCATTTTACATGGACTCCGGTAGATACCGGAAATTATGCAGTCTCTATTACAGCAGATCCGGAGAATCAACTCAATGAATCGAACAGGGACAATAACAAAATAACAAAGAACGTGAACGTAACCCCCTTTTCGATCATTCATGTACCGAATGATTATTCCACGATCCAGGATGCGATAGATCATGCAAAACCGCACACGTTCATCTATATCCGGGATGGCGAACACTGGCTCAGCACAGGAGATCAGTATTCGCCTATAACAATAGATGATAAGCACTATCTAAAGCTGATCGGCAGCAGCAAATGTGCAAAAATCATGACACGAACTGCGTTTATAAACAAACCCGGACTTGACATGATACGGATATTCAACTCAAGCCAGATAGAATTGCGTGGATTTACAGCAGAAGCCACGGGCATTAATGAAAATACCTCGCTTCAAAATATACGACTTGTTGCGGTTGAACGATCGAATAACATAACGCTGACAGATCTGATACTTCATCATGATGGTCATACCGAAGATGCCCCGAATAACGCCATAAAACTTGTAAATTCCGAATACTGCCGCATCGTAAGCAACGTCCTGTCAGGTAAAGAAAAAAGGTATCTCACCGAACCGGTTGGAACTGTAGGCATATGGCTGGTAAACTCTAGAAACAATCTGATTAGCAATAACACGATCTATCATTTTGTACAGTGTATTAATCTCGCAGATAATAACACACTCAATAACACACTACACCTTAACAATTTATTTCCACATGAGAACGGCGGCATAGCTGCAATAGATCACGGATGCAACCACTGGAATTCGGCAGCTTCGATGAAGTACCTGTACAATGCAAGCGAATACAGGAACTATACCGGAAATTACTGGAATGGGTTTACCAGCAATGACAGTAATGGGGATGGAATTGCAGATTCAGCGTATACCAGCGGCAGGATAAACGATCATTATCCCATGATCGAACCGCATGGCCTCACCTTTAACCTCATTACAACAGGGATTTCAAGACCATCCCAGATCTATACCGGCAGGGAAAATAGAATACTTGCATCAATTGAACGTGAAGGAACATATCCGGAATCTGAGCGCTTAGAGGTAAAACTGACGGTAAACGATATCGAAGTTGAATCCAGGGTCATCACGATGAAAAACAGGGAGAACAGGATACTGCGTTTTATGTGGGTACCCAGGGATGTGGGGGCATACAATCTAACGGTTGATATGCACCCTGAAAATGAGATGAGGGAAGTGGATGAAACAGATAATGAATTCTCGATCAATGTAATGGCATCCTCGCCCATGTTTAATTATACTGATAATATCATATCTGCGCTCGATTTTTTGAATAGTTCGCAGATGCCGATAAGTGGCAGTCTTAGCGGATTCTCTAATTCTGCATGGGCTGCACTTGGGATAACCGCGGTGGGTGAAGACCCTGCGAGTGGAAGATGGAAGCCATACGAAAATTCGCTCATTGACTACCTGAAAAATGAGCCGAAAGACTCTGTAACAGGACTGTCACTCGGTACCAATCCATGCGCCCTCACAACCACTGAAGACTTTGCACGAATGATCCTTGTGATAAGTGCAGTCGGAGAAGATCCAACGAACTTCGGGGATGTGAATTATCTTGTGATGCTCAAATCCTTCTATGACGGTGAGCAGTTCGGAACTCCGGATATCGTTGAGGATGATGCACTTGCAATCCTTGCACTTGTCTCTTGTGGAGATAAGGATATTGGGATGATCTCAAACGCAGCATCAAATATAAAAGATCAACAGAAAGAAGACGGTAGATGGATCTCACCTTATGGGAACAGTGATGTCAAAACAACATCTCTCGTGATCCAGGCGCTCATTGCCGCTGGAGAGAACAGGGATTTGCAGGTCATAACAGATGCATTGAACTATCTCAAAACCACACAAATGGACAATGGCGGTTTTTCAGATGCGATTACAACCTCTTATGCGATACAGGCAATAACAGCAGCAGGAGAAAACCCACTGACCTATACGAAAAACAGTAACAGCCCGCTGGACTATCTGGTAAACCTGCAGCAGGATGACGGATCATTTAATTATACCGCAAACCTGTCCCTCTTCCCTTCAAGGACAACCATATTTGCACCCACTGCACTGTACGGGACGCCTTATCCCGTACTGATCAAAACAGTAAGAGAAGATTATAAACTGCCAGATGTCTCGATTGGTGATATTATGCTCGAAAGCGAGATATGCGTAAATACGACATATACTCTTACCGCAGACATCAGTAGCAACGGCGGAATCTTTGACACCACCCTGTTTTGCGAGGGTGTGCCTGTTGAGAATAAAAGTATCTGGTCGGTATGGCAAAATTCAATGAACACAGTATCATTCCAGTGGAAACCGGATCGTACCGGAATTCATAATCTAACCATTGCGGCTGATTCAAATAGCAGGATCAGGGAGTTGTATGAATACAACAACGTGCTAACACGCCAGGTGAATGTATCTCTTCCCGACTTATATCCCCACGTGATAAACCGGCCTTCAAAAACGTATGTGAATGCAACGAACATCATAATGGTCTCGATAAATGGTACGACCGATGAGAGTTTTAATGTAATGTTGGAAGCGGACGGTGAGCTTATCGGTAATAGAAGGATCAACAGGATCAGGAATGTCGTCACGCTGCCATTCGAATGGCGGCCTTCGCGCACTGGCATACATACACTTGAACTCGTTGTAGATCCTGATGCAGATGTGGCAGAGCGTAACGAGACAAATAATATTCTGACAGAGTATGTGAACGTGACACTTCCTGACCTTATCCCGTTAGCGGTCAACACCCGTCCGGTCTATGTGAATGCAACTAATAATATTATTGTGTCAATTGGGGGTACAGCGGAATACTTCAATGTCTCTTTGATAGAAAACGGGACAGTTGTAGGTAAGACATCCAACATCACATGTTATACGGGTACGAATGGTAGCATTATATGGAAACCGACGAGGCTTGGGAACTGCACGATAAAAGCTGTGATCGATTCCGATGATGATATAGCAGAAACGAATGAAACGAATAACAATATTTCACAGGAGTTTGAGGTCATACTTCCTGATATCATACCGGAACAGATAACGTCCACGGTCCTCTTTCTTAACGAAACGAACAGGATAACCATAGCTGTAAACGGCACGGCAGAAGGATTTAATGCCTCCCTGTTTGTAAATGATATCCACATCGGTAAAAAGACGGGACTTGACACTTATAACGGCAGTGTATGGTTCGACTGGACCCCTGATACGAACGGAACGTATAATCTTACGGTCTGTATGGATCCGGATAATAATGTTGCGGAAACGAACGAAACGAATAATAACCTGACAGCAAGCGTAATAGCGGCAAACCGGATATATCTTGAATTGCTCTCACCTCTGGGCGGTGAGATATGGACAGGTATTCAGGACATAACATGGAATGCCATATACGAAGAGCCGGTATCGATTGATCTGCTCTACACTGCAAACCTGGGCCATAGCTGGAATACTATTGCAGCAAACATAACAAACAATGGGTCGTATATGTGGGATACGGATGATGTAATTGATGGAAAATACCAGGTAAAGGTGGTCGCACGCTGGGGAGCCGTTACAGAAGAGGAACGATCCGATCTATTTTACGTATATAATAAAAATTCAGCTTCGGAGTGGGGAGAGTTCCACAGCAATGCTGGTTTTTCACTATCAGAAACACCTGATACGAATGAGATTGCCTGGATCAGTGACGATATCGGAGCAGAAGGTTCTTCTTCCCTTATTGTTGCAGACGGAAAGATATTTGTATATTGTGCCGGATGGAACCAGGACTATTCAGATTATACCTATCTTGTAGCTTTGGACGAATCGAATGGCGAGGTGCTCTGGGGTACACAGATCGCTCCCAGGGAATACGTGTCGTGGGCAACGCCTACATATCATAAGGGTAAGATCTACGTCTCCTCAGGACGCGGGGTGTACTGTATCGATGCAACAAAAGAGGATCGAGGACCGGTATTGTGGACATTTACATTCCCGGACGGAGGAGGTTCTGTCAATGGCGGTCCTGCGGTGGCTGACGGGAAAGTGTATGTCGGAAGCTGGGACGGGGGACACTATTACTGCCTTGATGCAGACAATGGTATCGAGATATGGAGGTTTGAGATAGTGAAAAATTCCCAATCTGTGCCTGCTGTTGCATATGGCAGGGCATACTTCGGTGATTTTAGATATCCAGATGAACGTTCGAAAGTATATTCCATAGATATGAACGATGCCTATGAGTTCTGGAGCGCAACCGTGGACTGGAATGTATGCGGTTCGGTTACGGTTTCAGACGGCGTTATATATTTTACGACCTATAATTTCAACGGACTTGGTATGCTGTATGCACTTGATGCGGGTAATGGAACTGAGGTATGGAAGAACAGTATTATAACAACAGATTCAACACCTGCATTTTATGCACCATCCGGCTCACCCAGAAGTTATGTATATATATCATCGGGATTCGGTGAACACGTGATATATTGTTTCGACGTGAAAAATGGTGAATTGATATGGAAGAACGAGAAGGACAAGCTGGGAAGCTGGACAAACTCGCCCGCAGTTTCTGCAGATAAAAAGGTTTTTGTTGGAAAGGAAGGAACCGGAATGGTACCCGGATATGCCGGATTATACTGCCTTGACGCGTTTACAGGAGACGTGCTCTGGCACTCGGACTACGGGGGTTCATCGCCTGCTATAGCTAATGGAAAGGTCTATACGATTGGAGGTGGCCGGGTGATTGCATTCGGTTCTAACACCTTACCCGATCTTACCGTGGAAAAAATATATGTACCGGATGAGATAAATGTCGGAAAAACAGTGGTCATAACTGCACAAATTAATAATATTGGTAAATCCAATGTAAGTGAAAGTTACAGTGTGGCACTTACGGATAAAAACGGGCAAATCGATAAAATAACAGTTCCTTCACTGGATATTGGTAATGTAACGAATGTTTCCTTTAACTGGACACCCCAACGAACCGGAAATCACCATCTAATGGTAACGGTTGACGCCGATGAAAACGTGACCGAGTCAGATCCGATGAATAACTGGTGTACAGAGGATGTTACAGTTGGAGATCATCAACCCGACCTTGCTGTAACAGCAATTGATGCACCGTACGTGAATCCGGTTGGAAGGAACATTAATATAACGGTGCATATCCAGAGCATTGGGTCCGGGACGAACATCTCGTTTGATGTGAGCCTGATGATCAATAGCAGGCTGGAGAATAATACTACTACCTCGCTGCAAAATAATGATGGTACTGACAATGATAACAATAATGACATTAATAACACATCGGTAGGTTTTAACTGGACTCCGGATGACACAGGAACATATTCCCTCACAGGCACGGTGGATCTGGCTGATGATGTGGATAAAACGAATAACAATATGACAATAGAAATTGAAGTGCTCACGAACAAAACCTTTTTTGGCTACGGTCCCGGATATGACGGCGGCACTGGGGGCGGATCCAGCGGCGGGATCGGATCCGGAGATGACACTGGCGAAAGTAGTGAGGCAGGAGCAGGCGGATTGGAATATTCAGGTGATACGAGCAGTTCTGTAAAAGAGAGAATAAGCGAGATCACAGGATTCCTGTTTGGTGATGCCAGTCCTGGCAGTTCCGGTGGGGGAGGAGCTTTACCAGCAGCTTTTATTATCTGCTTGCTCTTTATACTGGGATTACTGTATCACGGACACCGCAACGAGAAGCGCTCGCTTATTGATGCGAAACATCATCTCCATCTACCCAGAGGTTTTCACAGAAAGAAAAGTTGAAGTGCCAGATTCACTCAATTGAAAGATTCATTCGATTCTCCTGATCAAAACCCAGAGAAGAAGTATGACAACTATGGTGAATGCAACCTCGAATATTGGCAGTCCTGGTCCCGTGCTTTCTACTGCCTGGTGCTGGACCGTTGGTTCAGGAACAGTTTCTGTAGCCTGGGGCGATGAGACATTAATGGAAATCATCTCTGATATCTGCACCCTGGAATAAGCATCATTGATGATTTCAACGACAGGTGATGGAAGTATTATATTTCCAGCTGATCCCATTGTGATAATATACGTTGTTGAACACGATTGTTTTTCTTCTAATGTGGTTCCCAGTGTGGTATTTCCATCAAGCATTCGCGTGCCTGCTGGAATATGGTCGGTCACATAAACAGTGGCTGGGGCATTGCCTGTATTTATAGCCGATAGCGTGACTGTCACATTATCCCCGATATCGACTTCACCAGGGAGCGCGGTTTTGTTAATAATGATGCATGCCCCGTCTATTATTATCCAAGGTGCATTGGATGTTACACTAAAATTTTCTCCCTGCATGTTCCACTGTGCAATGGCAGGGCCAGTGGGATATTCGCCTGGTTTTTGCGCTTTAAGGAAATATGAGTAGCATTTCTTCTCATGTGGTTTGAGATCAAAATGCCAGTTCAGGTCCTGATCATCAACCAGCTCAAAATCCTGCGGAACATGGTCACTTAACTTGATCGACAAATTGACAATACCCGTATTCTCTACTTCGATACGAACAGGTACATACAATTCTATGATACTATCCCCTGCTGTTTTTATTACTTTAAGGTTGCAGATGGGTAGAACGGTTATTAATGTTGAACGTGACAGATTGCGTGCCACTCCATTAATGTCCACCCAGCTTAGAGTAACCGGTATATCAAATGTTTGCTTTCGCAACATTGACGGGACCCTCAGTCTTGTCGTCACAGTACTGGATGAGTTGACTGGTATATCCACTTGTTTAGTGGATCTTCCATCGATTACACGCAACCCCTCCGGATCAATATACATATTCATATCAGTGATAGCTGCGCCATTATTCACAATTTTACAGGTAACACGTATGCCAGAATCAGTTGGCTTATATTTTGTGCGATCAGTGGTGACATCCAGATAAATGCACGGTTTTTCCTTTATATTTAATTCAATATGTATACGGGGATTTTCCCACATGGTCGGAGCATGTGATAAAGCATCATCCGTAGTATTGTAAATATTGATCTTGATCTCATCCTCATAAATATACTCATCAAGCGTTGCATTAAGAACAGCCTTGCTTAAAATCACACCATTTTTTGTCAAATGTAATAGAACCATGCCGTTCTCTTTATCAAAATCGGCAACCTCTACTGCATATTCTTCAAGTGTGTAATTATCACCCTGGTATAGTACGGCTTTACCGCCGGACTCCCATTGTATCTCATCTGCAGATGCAATAGTAGCCGGTATAACCATTACCGAGAATAAACACAGTATCAATGCCAGTTTAATCACCGGACGCCCCCTTAACAAGCACCCAGCCTCCACTGTCAGTCTGGTAGATTGTTCCGAACTTCCTCCCGCTTGTAGAAACCTCTTCTTTGGTCAGTTCAAGTTTCTCTATATCATCACCTTGCTTGATTATCACC
>Ga0255440_1049_pt1 | contig 15857 bp, 16 predicted proteins | sample ANMaggSeSYBR02I9_FD_182634 | JGI IMG/M metagenome (GOLD analysis project Ga0255440, IMG submission 182634) | Sediment cell enrichment communities from methane seep in Santa Monica Basin, California, United Staets - ANME aggregate JGI... | ecosystem: Environmental > Aquatic > Marine > Cold seeps >...
AAGTGATGATGCTCGACAGTTCAAACTGATAACTAAATGGCAAGCACTTTGTTGGGTTCATGATGGGAGAAACTACAAGAAGTTGCACCCTATAGTGCCATTGCATAAAGAAAAACTTGAGAAGTTTTTAGATCGATATTGGAATTATTACGGGAAACTTTTAGAATATAAAAAAAATCCAAGTTCACAGATGGCTAAAATATTATCAGCAGAATTTGATAAATTATTTTCGACTAAAACGAAATATCGAGCTTTAGATGAGCGGATTGCAAAAACAAAAGCTAATAAGACACAACTTTTGCTGGTATTAAAATATCCAGAACTGCCTTTACATAATAATGATGCCGAACTGGGAGCACGGGTGCAAGTTCGTAAACGGGATGTAAGTTTGCATACCATGACAAAAGATGGCACCAAAGCTAATGACACATTTATGACAATTGTGCAAACGGCAAAAAAATTAGGCGTCAGTTCCTATGAATATATTCATGATAGAGTTAGCAAGAGTTTTTGTATGCCTTCTCTTTCAGAATTGATTGAAGCGAAAAAAATAGTAGAAATTAATATCGATGCGGGTTAAATGTGGACAATTATATTAGTCTTGGAATTATTACCAATCTACTTGTAGTGTTGCTTTTCGATTTAAAATGGTGCCAGTTACCCTCTAATTTGAAGTGGATACCATGAAAGTTAATTGCCATCCTTTCTTTAAATCCTATTGTTTCATCACGAGGTAAGTAAAACCATCTTGCATTAAGTCGAGATTTTTGTGTGATAAGGCTCACCCAACTTTTAGTTTTCGATGGTTGACTTATTTTAGTAATTTCATTAAATGTCCCAATTTCAAATATTGAGATTACTGGAGCATGATTAGAATCACAATCTTGAGTAGCAACAACGCCCCATACTGGTTTTATTGGGGCATTCACCACGACATTTGTTTCATTTTTTATCATTTCCCAACTAGTCTGTTTGAATTTTCCGTCTTCAGATAAAACTGCAATATTGTTAAGACTTAAAGCCATCAACGGTAATGGATAGAAAATATCTCCTTGTCTAATAGGTTGACTTTTATCAGGATATTCAAAAATCACTCCTCCTCCTCCTCATCAAAAATGAAGAGAAGTCTTGCTTCTTCTTGTATATAAGAATCCCACTTATTTTCAAAAGTTCTAAGAGTATCCAAGGCAAGTTCGTAGGCTTGAATAGGAGAAATTAATCGAGTAATACTTTTTCCAGATGTAACTGTTTCATTTGTGATATAAGTTGGAATTTTGATATTTGCTGAAATAATCAATTCTTCATGTTCGCATCTTGGAGTATACTTATAACCACTCATCAGTATCATTTGTGGCTGAACTTCAATCGGAGTAGGACCTAAATTGGGAAAAAATCCTATCATTCCAGTATTTTCAGTTGCTATTTCTTGTATCATCTTATTTGAATCTCTCTAATAAATTACCTTCAATTAATTTAAAAAACCAATCATCAGTAATATCATGTGCATTCGTTAACCATTCATTTAATTCATCCGATAGTTTAGGAATATTGGAACTAGAATGAACAATAGTTTCCCACATTAAAACATCTTTTCCATATCTTTGTCCCCGACTTAACCTTAAATTAATTGTGGAACTAGGTTCAGAACAGGGATAAGAAAATGTTAAATTAAAATTTAAAGGTTTTTTTTCAATATTAGTCCCATCAAATAATTGGGAAGGCATTGAAAATTCAATCTTCATTTGGTCTTTTAAAAATTGAGATATGTCATCTTTTTCAAAATCAAATTCAATTGCATCTATATATCTCAACATTATACTAGTAATTATCAAATGGTCTGATTCGGGATAAACTTCATAAAGTGTATTTACCCCTTCAATAATTCTTTTTTCAAAATCTTCCCACACATAATCTTTTGTATCATTAACTGCAAAAATCCCCGGTCCAATTTGAATGAGAGGCCAATCATTTTCGCTTTTTCTAAAACGATGTTGTACAACATTTTCAACCATTTCATCTGGTATTGATGCAGTAGGTAATTGTTCATGCCAAGGGTATTTTTCATTGAGCCGATCAAATAAACGTCCAACGAGTAACTTATAATGAGGATCAATCTTTCCTCCAGAATCCAATTCTTTGAGTTTCCACTTAATTTCAAATATTGCTTCTACAAGAGGTTTATTTAGTAATATTATTCTTTCCATCTATAATCTTCCTATCGAAAATGAAGAAATATACTGAATATGACATTTATTCTAATAATAAAGTATGCATGAAAAGTTTATTAGCTTTTCTAAAATCAAATCACTTTGTAATAAATAAAATGAATGGACCAAATTTGAAATGATTATTAAATTCTTATGAATATTAACCTTGGACAACAATATGTATGATTTCCTTGCACGGTCTTTATGCCCCCGCCCGAGCGTAGCGCCGTCCGGGGTTGTTAACCCCCCCCTATCTCACCCCCTCCAACCTCTCAACCACATACCCGGCAACAGTCCCAAAAGGAATATCCACCCCCAGCAGCGCCCCCATCTCCTTTTTCCAGCTACCCTCCAGAACTGCGATCCTCTCAACCATATCCTCATGCGAATACACCCTCCCATACAGCCCTATCTTCCTGTTGATCAACTCAAGGTCAGGCTCAACCCCCTTCCCCAGCAAAAACCACAAATCGTACAGATCCCTCGGCATCCCCCTCACCAGCAGTGCCCGCACCTTTTCGGCAAAGATGTCACCAAGGGCCATCGAACTGATAATAAACATCCTCACATCATCGTATTCCGTATGCACCGGAACCCTGTCTTCGGCGACCTCCTCGCCCCTCAAACTAACATCTACCCTGACCAATCCCTTGGTAATATTCCTGCCATCATACAGCGATCCCCTATAACTTATGGCAAAACCAAAACCCGACCTTGACATTCTCTTATTCTTGAGTTCGGTCTTGATACCAAAGTATTCAAGTTCCTTTGCAGCAGTTTCCAGAGCGCTGTAAGCTTCGTCTTCATCCAGGGACGAGTTAAAATCAAGGTATTCGGAATACCTCGGCGAGCCGTACACTATCCGCAGGCATGTACCGCCCTTGAAAATAAGGCCAAAATTTCTAGAATACAGGAGACTGAGGTATGCGGCCTGGATATAGTCCCTCTCCTGGGTGAATAGCGACACCCTGTTCTTATTGGCAAGTTTTTCAATCTGCTTTCTTGTGAGCATCCTATGTTTCCCTCCATCCCAGCAGTTCCATATCTCCCAGGTTTACGTTCACCCTCCACTTCTTATCCCAGACCCTGCTCTTCGATCTGGCTGGGTCGAGCTTGACGTATTCACGGGAAGCGTTATTCAACAGGACATCCGCATCAGTACCAAATCTTTCAAGCAGGTACCCCAATCTTGAACACAAGCTTCTGTTCTTCATATCAATGGCGAACCTGAATAGTCTGTCCAGTTCGATACTGTCCTTTGCATTATAGACCGCTTTGGCGACCTCGGATACTCCACCAGCATTGTCAGGAAGGTCAAGACTGTCGATTATCGCCTTCTCCTCTTCGGCAATGAGGAAATCAAGTTCACCGATCCTTTCTTTCCTGTATCCGAAAAACTTCTTCGGGTTCACCAGCACATATTTGAACCTGAAGCCATTGAACTTTACTTTTGCCTTTTTCCTTGTGGACGCAAGGAAGACCATGGCCGGGACCTGCTCTGTAAAGCCGTAGAAGTTCAGGGCACTCCAGTAACTGACGTATGAAGGATAAACGATATGGGATGCAATGAAAAATGGATTGGAAAGCACACGTTCGGGCTCGAAGCCCAGCAGGAGGTACTTGCCCTTTTCGATGGACCTGATAAATCCCTTGTCTTCAAGCCAGGGGATATAGGTATATGCTTTCCTGATAGGGATATTCAATATGCCTGCCAGGTCACGGACTGTGAAATAATACAGTTCTTTGTCGAACAGGGTTTTGATGATGTAATTCGTGGAAAGATTTACGATATATTCCATGTAATTATATACACGATTTACATAAATAAAAAGTTAACCCTGATGTGATGTTATGGGTGTGTAATATTATCATTCAAACCCCTTCCTTAACCTTCTCATCAACCCTTATCCCGAAAATTTCAGTATCAGGATAATTCCCTGTCTCATCCTTCTCAGCAGACTTAACCATATCCCATACCGTCAAAAGCCCCACCGAAACCCCATGCAGTGCCTCCATCTCAACCCCGGTCTTGCCCACCGAGCGCACCTCAACAACAACACTCACCCTGTCATCACCCACATCAAAGTCCACGTCCACATGGGTGATAGGTATCTGGTGGCACATGGGTATGGTATCCCAGGTGCGCTTCACAGCCTGCACCGCTGCAATCCTTGCAGTGGCCAGCACGCTGCCCTTTTCAACAGTACGGCTCCTGATCGCCTCGATAGTTGCAGGTTTAAGCCGGATATATCCCGAAGCCACGGCACGCCTGGTGGACTCGCCCTTATCGCTTATATCCACCATCCTGGCCCGGCCTTCGTGTATGTGTGTAAAAGTCCCGTCCATGTTCAATCTATCCTTTCTATGTATCCACTTCAAAAAGTATGGTCAAATGCAAGATTATAGTCAAGAAACTAATATTTGATAGATAACTTCCACAGAAATCATCGATACTAATGTCTAAACACTTTTATCTCCAGACAATTATAACTTAACCACAGAGGACACAGAGAACACAGAGCTTGTAACTGATTTCACTCTCTGTGTCCTCTGTGCTCTCCGTGGTTTATTGCTTATCATTTGTTGGAATTTACATTTTATTAGCTAATATTGTTTGGTTTTTAACTATAATCAATCCATTCAATCAATCCTGATGTGCTTTCGCTGCTGGTAATCCTCAAGAGCATTTACCAGGTCAGCAGAAAGTGCCTCAGCCTCTTCTAGTTTCAGTTTCAATACAATTTCATCCTCGCCATGTCGCACCACCAGCCTCACCCGGTTGCGTTCCAGTTCTACTAACAACTCACTCATTATCTAACCTCCTGTTCAAATCTTCATAGCAGCCGGGATCTTGTCTATCACATCGGTTGCCGTAAGCCCGAGCCCCAGTTCACCATATACTATATCGCCTGATCGCCCGCAGATGTATGCTGCCGCTGCCGCAGCTTCGATCCCTGTGTATCCGGCGAACAGTGCCCCTGTGATACCTGCCAGCACATCCCCGGTACCGCCAACTGTCATGCCCGGATTGCCTGTAAGGTTGACCCTGTTGGCCTGGCCGTCTGAGATAATATCTTCAGGGCTTTTCATCAGGGTAATGACACCGTTCTCCCGAGAGAACCGATTAACAAGACCGATTCGCGCCTCACGGTCAACAGGAATATCTTCACCACTTAAATTCTTGAATTCACCTGCGTGAGGTGTTATTATCATATTACAGCCATACTGTTCCAGTGGCTTTTCAAGTGCAGCCAGTGCATCGGCATCAACCACGACCTTATCACATAGCGGCAGGATATCACGCACAGCCGCAGCCGTCTTATCATCCCTGCCCAGCCCCATGCCTATCGCAACCACATCGTGATCCTTTATCAGTTCTTCCAGTACCGGAATATCCTTTTGGTGCAGTCGTTTTTCAGAGAGTTTCCTGACTATCAGGTTAGGTGAAAAAGATGCAATGATCTTTGAAACGCTCTTGGGCGCCGCCACAGTTACAATATCAGCCCCTGTTCTAAGTGCAGCCATTGCCGCCAGGGCGGGTGCACCGCTGTATGCCCCGCCGCCGATCACCAGCACACGACCGCCATCGCCTTTATGACTATCATGACCACGCCCGCTCACCAGTTTCACATCACCTACACCCACTACAGTTTCTGCTTCCGGTGGGATGCCGATATCTGCCACTGCGATCTCGCCCACGAATTCCTGGTTGTCCACCTTTATCAAACCCGGTTTTGGCAAATAGAAAGTAGCGGTCACATCTGCATATACCGCCTTTTCGAACTTGCCGCCGTCCGGGTCCATACCTGAGGGGATATCCACAGATACTACTTTTGCTTTTGAATCGTTTATCAGGTCAATGGCAGTGTTTTCAGGCTCCCTTATATGACCTTTGATACCAGTGCCAAACATGGCATCCACGATCACGTCACATTCTGAGAAATATTCAGGTTTAAGTCCGGATACATCTGTTACTTCAATTACAGGTATACCTGTCCTTTTAAGGATGGATAAGTTCTGGGCAGCTTCCGGGGTCTTGATCTCATCTGACTTTCCCAGGAGCAATACCGTAACCTCATAGCCTATCAGGTGCCTGGCAGCCACAAATCCATCCCCGCCATTGTTACCGCGGCCAGCCACTACCAGTACACGCTCCCTGGTAGGAAGGTTTATAACTTCCGCCGAAACTGCAGAACCTGCATTCTCCATTAATTGAAGAGGGATCAGGCCCAGTTGTTCACAGTTAGTATCCAGTGCATCCATTTGTCTGGAAGTAATGGTCCTCATGTTTTGAAAATCCTCCATTGATCATAAAATACTATTATGTGACATATATGACATTGTATAAAGCACTTTTTTGGTCATCCGGATTTTTTGCTACAAAATAGACCAAACTTATATATTGAATTAGTATATTTCAATCAATAATTTTATTTTAAGTTAGAATATGGGACGTTAATATGCATCTGATGGTCACAGAAAAACACAATACGGCAAAGAGAATAGCTTCAATCCTGGCCCCAAAAAAACCCAAACAGGTAAGGGTAAGCGGAGTTGACACATACCAGTGGGACAGCACTGTGGTAATGGGGCTTAGCGGTCATATTGTTTCAGTGGATTTTCCAAAAGAATACAATAACTGGCAAAAGGTTGATAGCAGGGAACTTGTAAATGCCGAGATAATCACAACGGCTACCCAGAAGAAGATCGTATCGGCCCTGCGTAAACTGGGCAAGGAAGCAGACCATGTTTCCATTGCCACTGACTACGACAGGGAAGGGGAACTGATAGGCGTTGAGGCACTGCGCATAATTGAAAAGGTCAATAAAGGTGTTACTGTTGACCGTATCCAGTACAGTACAATCACAAAAACAGAGATCGAAACGGCTTTTTCAAACCCTGTTGCCGTAGATTTCAACCTGGCGGCTGCTGGTGAGAGCAGGCAGGTCATTGACCTCATCTGGGGTGCGGCACTGACCAGGTATGTTTCCACAACAGCAGGCAGGCTGGGCAACCTGTTCCTGAGCGTGGGACGTGTCCAGACCCCGACCCTGGCACTGCTGGTTGACAGGGAAAAGGAACGGATGGCCCATGTGCCAAAACCGTACTGTGAGATATTTGCCACCCTGGTGGACGATATAGAGTTCCAGGCAAAGCACAAGGCCGGACGGATATGGGATAAAGATGAGGGACGAAAGATTTTCGATAAACTGGGTGATATGGCTATTGTCATAAAACTGAAAAAGGATGAGAAAATAGACAGTCCCCCCACACCATTTAATACAACAGAATTTATCCGGGCGGCCAGCAGTATCGGTTTTACCGCATCTAATGCCATGAGGATAGCAGAGAACCTGTATATGGAGGGTTTCATATCCTACCCCAGGACAGATAATACAGTATATCCTGCGAGTATTGACCTGCGGGAGCTGATACAGGTTATTGGCAAGGGCCCGTTCAAGCGATATGCTGAACACCTGCTGAAATTACCAGAATTACAACCCACAAGGGGGAAGAAAGAGACCACAGACCATCCCCCCATAATACCTGCGTCCTATGTGGAACCATCCAAGTTAAAGGATGATGAAAGGAGGATATATGAACTGGTGGTACGCCGTTTTTTTGCCACATTTGCCGGGCCTGCAAAATGGGCTGTTATCCAGGCAGGGTTCGACATCTCTGGTGAAGAGTTCAAAGCCAGGGGTGCCAGCCTGCTGGAAGAGGGATGGCGCTGGTATTACCCGTACAATAAACCAGAGGATATGATACTGCCTGATCTGCAGGTGGAGCAGATCCTCGTGGTCAAGGAAAAAGAGTTCGTGGAAAAAGAGACAAAACCACCTTCGAGATACGGACAGGGTAGGCTTATAAAGGTCATGGAAGACCTGGGACTTGGCACCAAGTCCACCAGGCATGAGATCATATCAAAGCTCTATGCCAGGGCATACGTCCATGGCAACCCCCTGCAGCCAACCAAGATTGCCATAGGGGTTATAGAGTCACTGGAAAAATATGCTGATACTATTACCAAACCTGACATGACTTCCACTCTTGAAAATGATATGGACCTGATAGCCGAGGGCTCCAGGAAAGAAAAAGATGTGGAAGATGAATCCAGGAAGATGCTTGATGCTGTCTTTGGTGAACTGATAAATAATCAGGAGAAGATCACTGAGAGCCTGCGTTCCAGTATGAGGGAAGACAAGATCATTGGCACATGCGAGAAATGTGCCAGTAAACTAATCATCAGGCGGTCGAAAAGAGGCGGGCGGTTCATCGGGTGTACCGGGTACCCGGATTGTGATTTTTCACTACCGCTACCCAAAAGCGGCCAGATCGTGGTCACTGATAAACTGTGTGAGCAGCATAAAATGAACCATATCAAGATAATTACCAAGGGAAAGCGGCCCTGGGACCTGGGATGTCCATACTGCAACTATCTGGAATGGCAAAAAAGCCTTAAGGATGACGAAAAGAAAAGTAAGTAATATGATCAAACGCCTAAGTAGCGGCAGTCCTGTGCGCCTGTTCGCAGGGGGGATGCATGGTGATGAATGGGAAACCACTACTCCATTGCTGGAAGAGTTGACCCAACCCCTGACCGGGACATTGCTTATTATGTCCAAAGTGTCTGGAAATGAGTACCTCAGCACACTGGACAGGAACTATTACACTCAATATGCTCCCCATTTACTGGAGGCCATAAAGGAGTACCGTCCATGTATCTATCTTGAACTTCATTCCTATTCGAAGGTTAACTTTTCAGTACTAACAGGGGACGGCAGGTTCGAACGCCATGGTATACCTGCATATATCGAGATCGAGGCCGGTGTGCTAATGGGTTCGGTATCACCCCATATCAGGCGGGATCATTTCAGCCCCTATGACCTGTGCGTGTCCTTTGAGATGCCAAAAAGACCATCAGGGCAAACCCTTGAAGTAATCAGCCGTTTGCTTGAGATTGTAAAGGAATGCAGGGACCGGGATGCTTTTGTCAGGTACATGAAGGTGCACTATCCTGAGCAGACCTCAGTGGCTGTCAGGAACTATCTCAGGTTCTACGGAGACCTTTATTAACATCAAACATTGCAGCATAAATAACCATAGACAAAATTGATTTTTGCTTTTTATCTGTGTAATCTGTTTTTTTTGCCACAGAGAGCACAGAGTATTTTCCCTCTGTGTTCGTATATACACTATTCTTGCAAGATCAATAAAAAAGTATCTTGTAGCCTACTATATAGGTAGGCCTAGTGTTGTGTCAACTTTCAAGTGTCAGATTGTAAAGGGCATAGGTCATGTGGCACAATTTTAAAATCAAATTATTTCGATAATCTCAATATACGCAGATTTACGCTGATTTACGCAGATGCAACCTTAAATCGGCGTTAATCTGTGTAAATCTGCGTCTTAAAAATAACTGGGAAATGGAACAGTATCAGATAATATATCTAGCGATATTGTATGGTTGACTCGACACTAGAGGGATAACAACCACTGTGTTTGGGATACGTTCCCGGAATAGAACCTGTTACCCTCTCATCCTTTTAATGCACGAATAGAGTACGTCAGCGAAATGTCGAGAAGCGTACCAAATGTAAAAAGACAAGAACGCTAAAGTGCGTCCTCGCCAATCTCGGAGGTTCTGATACGTATGGCTGTTTCAATAGGGATCACGAAGATCTTACCATCACCAATATTTCCAGTAGCAGCCGCATCCCGGATAATCTTGATCACACGATCCACATCCTGCTCTAACAACACGATCTCGATCCTGGTCTTTGGAAGCAGGTCAACGCAGTATTCCCGTCCGCGCCACTGCTGGACAAGTCCTTTCTGCTGCCCGCGTCCTTTTACCTCACTCACAGTAATACTCACAAATCCAGCATCATCCAGCGCTGTCTTTACATCTTCCAGTTTCATTGGTCGTATAATTGCCTCTATCTTTCTCATTTCACTCATTAAAGCTCACCTCACTCGGTTATGTATTCGGGGTACGCCCGTATCCCGTGTTCTGTGATGTCCAGTCCTTCGATCTCCTCACTCTCAGACACACGTAGTCCTATGATCACATCGATGATCTTGAACACGATAAAAGCGGCCACAAATGCCCAGATAATGCTTGCGAGCGCTCCTATGACCTGGATTGCGAACTGGTTTACACCACCGTATAACAGTCCGGGTGCACCTGCTGCATATACTGCATCTGCAAGTATTCCGTTGCCCATACCGACTGAGAATATCCCGACTGACAAAAGACCCCATGTACCGCAGTAACCGTGTACAGTGATCGCACCGACCGGGTCATCGACCTTGAGGACAGCTTCGTTGAACATCACACCGGCATAGACGATTGCGCCCGCTATAATTCCTATCACGATCGCTGCCCAGTTCTCAACCGAACCGCAGGGTGCAGTGATCGCGACTAGTCCTGCAAGCACACCGTTCGCAGTGAGCGATGGGTCTGGCTTTCCGGTCTTAGCCCATGTGATAAGCATTGCGATCACAGCAGCAGCAGCAGCAGCAAGGAATGTATTTACAACTACAAGGTTCATGTAAGCGTCACTGCCGTCAAGGGTCGAGCCGCAGTTAAAACCGAGCCAGCCTAACCACAGAAGCAGCGTTCCAAGGAATGCGAGTGTGATATTGTGACCTGGTATGGCAATTGGCTTTTTATTTTTGAACTTGCCGAGCCTGGGACCCAGTATGATCACACCGGCAAGGGCTGCATAGCCGCCGATCGAGTGTACGACCCCTGAGCCTGCAAAGTCATGGAAACTTGCACCAGCCAGTTGTACGAATATACTGCCATCCCCGGTCAGAAGCGCGAGATCCGCTCCTGACCATACCCAGTGTCCGTAGACCGGATAGATGATCGCAACGAGCAGCACGGTGAAGACCAGATACGCCTTGAACTTAGTTCGCTCTGCCATGGCACCCGATACGATAGTCGCACCGGTCGCTGCAAAGACCATCTGGAAGAACCATGAGTTCCAGAGAGAGTTATCAGCACCGCCCAGAAAGAACTGACTGAATCCGAAAAGACCTGCGACATCATCTCCGTACATAACCGCCCAGCCGACCAGCCAGTAGATCAGAACACCGAGACAGATCGTCATCAGGTTCTTCATAAGGATATTTGCGGTGTTCTTTGTCCTGGTGAGCCCGGCTTCAACAAGCGAGAAACCGGCATGCATCAGGAACACAAGCCCACCACACAGCAACAGCCAGACAAATGTCAGGGCTGTCTGCAGGCTGATGATCGAGTCAGTATTTTCATCAACAGTTGCCGCAGATACGGGCGCGACAAGCGTCATGAGTACAGTTCCAAGTGTTAGTAATAGTAATACTACACTCGAATATTTTTTAATAAAATTATTTTGCACTATTTGTACCATATATTTAATGCCTCCATTTTATAAGGTATACGGCTGGTTACTGTAGATTTAATAATATTTAAATTTAACTATCTTCACTCAAAACTCCTTTTGAAACTTTATTCCAATTTTCGGATCCAGCAAATGCTGCCATCTACTGTTTAGTTTTATGCTAAAAGTAAACCTTTGGAAGGAAGGGATCGTGCCGAAAACCACACGAAAATCAATAGAATCCTGGATGTTTATAGCTGGATTACCTATGAATTTTATTTGTCTAAGACAAGGGTATGATTCTTTTACAAGTATGAACCACTATCAAGCATTACCGTTTACCGAAGCTGAAAAATCTGAAATTAAAAGACGGCTGGCCGGATGGGTTTAATGAATGTGGAGTGTATCTTGATCAAGCTTAGATGTCTGGGTGAGTATATCTTGTATCAAAAAGAATGTTAACTGAAGGTCTCTCTCCAACGAGCCGAAAAGAGTTTAATGTAGAAATATCAACATTTTGCAATATGATAGTACGAAACTTAAAAGATTTAAATCCTTTTATAGCTCTTGATGGATCTACTATAAGGGAGATTGTTCATCCAAGCAATACACCATCCGTAAACCAAAGCTTAGCTGAGGCGAGGATAGAACAAGGGAATGCTACATCTAATCACATTCACAGACTAACTGAAGAAATATATTATATTTTAAGTGGGAAAGGGAGAATGCATCTTAGCAAAAAAGAATTCATTGTCGGAGAAAATGATGCAATAATTATTCCACATGGCATAGAGCATTACATCGAAAATATTGGTGACAATGAACTTGTGTTTCTGTGTTGCAGTACACCTCCATATACTAATGAAGATACGGAGATCTTATGACATGCACATTAGGTTGTGTGGAACAATGCCTTTTTGGTGCATTGGAAGATAAACTCGATCTCTTGGAAGAGTTAGGACTATGGTTGGAACTGGCAAATACCGGTCCAAGAGACATATCACCTTTAAATTCTTATTCCGTTAAGGTGAAAACAGTTCAAGCATACATGCTTCATAAACTTCACTGGTTAAGCCCAGAGAAAAAAATGCAGGAAGCTGCTTACGAACATATTTTGGATACTATTAAAATAGCAGAGGATATTGGAGCAGATCATGTGCTAACAGTACCAACTTATGGCTTTGACTTAGCCGACAATTCCAGACAACTTTGTGTGCAGAACTTTCGTAGCATATCGAAGGAGACAAATTTGGTCATCTTGATTGAAGCCCTTTCGCCCAAGAAGACAGGGTTCTTACCTTCATTACCTGCTGTAGCTGAATTGGTAGATGAAATCAATAGGGATAATGTGGGACTCGTAGCTGATACATGGCACATACAAGAATCTGATCTTGAAGTCGTTGAAATATTCGATGATTTCGATGTTATTGAGCTCCACTTACGCGATACTAATTCCACACCTCCAGGACAGGGAACCATAGATTTCAGAGGAATTATAAAGGCTTTATCCCCTCAACTTCTATGTCTTGAATTTAATGAAGGAACAAAGATGGATCTCATTGTAGCCTGTAGGTATCTTAAGTCGATAATTTCAAATTAAGATTGGACTGTGAAGTGCACCCCTATTATCGGATAGGTAGTTAAGTAACTGCCAATGGCGGAGCGAAGTTTCTCAATGGCTGATTATACTAAAAATAATCGTTTTTTAGATTAAAACACAACGGTGGATTGCAGCATTTTCTGGATTCAGAAATTGGAAGAAAGAGTCAAAAGGAGCGTTAAGTTGAAGGTCTCAATGGAATTATAGAGTAATGTATTATTCCCTCATATATGAAAAATTTCACAGAGTTTGGAAGTTAAGGTGAAATAATTGCAGGTAATGAAACCACATTCCCCCTTCCTGTTACTGTGTAGATAGGGGTTCACAGTTTCGTGAAATAAGACGGATTAAATTATGTAAAAAACAAGGAAGTATTTATATGGCAAATCTTCGACAACCAAACTCAAACGATGCAATACAGACATTCAACTGCTAAAAAGTATTGCGCCAATACCCGGCCTGCGTATACACTGTGTATAAAGTGTGTTATATGCTGTGTAAACAGATGCCACGGTAACAGGGAAGTGTTGCAAAGCCTTGTTTCCGGGCCGGGAAGTATTATTTCTCCGTACTATACCCAGTACTTCCTGAAAGTTACCCAGACCTCTGGCAGATGTTCCTGTAGCAGCTCGTTTGAAGTACAGTATTTGTCCAGATTTTTTCTTTTATCAAGTGATCTTGTTAGCGGTCTTGCAAGCAACCTGTTGATCTTTATCTCATACTGCCCGAGCAACGTCATATCGTTATTTTCAAGTGCGTTGATTATTGTTTTGCCTGCTATCCCGCCTGCCAGCAGTGCATTATTGATGCCCGCACCTGTGACCGGGTCTGCCATACCTGCACTGTCGCCCACAAGCAGGATGTTCCCGTAGCATAACTTTTTACGAAGTCCACTTACTGGCAAACCGCCTGTTATGTATTCGGTCTTTTCACCATTAAGCCGCTTGGCAATAATGGACTCACTGATAAATGCATCCAGATATTCGCGCGGAGACCTTGTGCCTGCTTCTGTTACACCCAGACCTACTTTTGCCGAGTTTTCACCAGTGGGATATATCCATACATATCCGCCTGGCGCATAATCGGCATCAAATAATATCTCGCAGGTATCTGGTAACACCTCAATTCCCCTGAGGTGATACTGGGCGCAAAATGCAACTCGCTGCTTATCCACTCCCATAAGTGATGCAATCTTTGAAAAAACACCATCTGCACCAACGATAATTTTCCCGCAAGCCTCACCGCCGTAATATCTGACACCCCCGGGTATCAGGTCGATCAGGGGAGAGCCCCATTTAATGTGTGCACCCAGTTCTTTTGATTTCAGTGCCAGTGCCATGTCGAAGGACGGCCTGTCAACCACAAAACCGTTCAGCTGGAAATCGTGATAGGATAGATCCGGATAATAGGTGCGCATTTTCCTTATTTTTGACTGGATGATACAGTTATCAGGCAGTTCAAAGTTGATGGTATTGTTGATGTATCCTGCACAGGGTGACCTGGATGATGTATTTTTTTCCACCACCAGTACACGGTATCCGGCCTGTGCCACTACTGAAGCGGTCATCGACCCGCCAGGACCGGCGCCAGCTACTATCAGATCATAGTTCATAGCAATACATCGTGAGATGTGGTATTTAATGTTTTGAATTCTGATTGCTGCACCGTTGTAAACTTTTAAGATTATCCCATCTGATTTTTCTTTATTCTTCTGATTAATCAACGCATAGGAAAGTATAAACGCATTTGTGTATCTTGCTGCTGAAATTAGATCTATGATGATAGATCATTACATCTTAATTTTACCCATAAATGGATTTATTCATTTAAATATATGTCATTATAATATCATATTTTATTATAAAAGTATGACATTATAATAGTAATGTTTTATAGCAGTAATCCAGCAGGAGAATATAGGGCAGATCATCACTTTCGACTCGCCTTTTAAGGGGTTGTTCGAAGTGCTGGATGTGTGGTGGGAGGCTTATTGTGACTGGTGAGGAGAGGTAGTTCCAGAGTTTTTTGATCATTCAATTATTGTACTATTTCTGAAGGTTCTTTTCGCCCAATTTTGGTACAATCAAAGTCCTTATCAAAACTTATAAGCTGTAATTGATGTTTTTCATCTAGCATATATTGATATGCATCATCGAAATCTAGATTATATTGTTGAGCAGTCTTGTCCTATTTCATCAAGTCTTCCGGTGATGATGAGAGTATTTCCATTCCATTTATGATCATATCTTCCATAAATGATGTGAATAACTCATATTTCTCAAGCCTGAATAAAATTATACCTATGGAATGAAGTGCCAGATCGGTCATAAATGTTTTTTCTATGTCAAACGTTGCGCCGGCACACCCAACCGCAGCAGAGCTGCGGGGCATGATGTGCCGTCGCTTTGTAGTTTTGTTTTCATTTAAAATCTAAAAGTTTCATTTGTTTGCAACCTTCCTTTTCTTCTTTAGTACCTTGCGTCTCAACATACCTCTTTATGATATCAGTTGTAACTCCATCTCCGACCGTACCTATATATCCACCCCACAGTTGTTTTTTAATATCGGGGTATTTCTTGAAAATGTTCTTGGCCGTAATACTTTTAATAATTTGCATAATCCTTGAGGGTGCATATCTTGGTGCTGCACCAACAAAAATATGCACATGATCTCCATCCGTAC
>Ga0255440_1055_pt1 | contig 15405 bp, 15 predicted proteins | sample ANMaggSeSYBR02I9_FD_182634 | JGI IMG/M metagenome (GOLD analysis project Ga0255440, IMG submission 182634) | Sediment cell enrichment communities from methane seep in Santa Monica Basin, California, United Staets - ANME aggregate JGI... | ecosystem: Environmental > Aquatic > Marine > Cold seeps >...
TATTCGTTAGATCGTGGTTCGCTACGCTCACACAATCTATCCTTATTCGTTAGTTGCCGGTCTCAAATATTACTTTCTTTTTTCGTCTTTTTAAGTTTTTCCATAATTTGTTGTCGATATATAAAAACGATTGTGGAGGTTTTGTTCCAGCTCCTGCTTTATCTAAAGTGAAGGGGTTCTTTAAGATATTTACTTGGTCAACAAGCAAGCCTAATCCTAATTTTTGATCGTTGTAGTATTTATTAAAAAAATCTATTGTTGTGCCTGATATGTGGTTGAATTTACGCCACAACTCAATAGGCCTGTCCTCTACAATTTCTTTTATGCTAAAATAGCCTACGATTTTTTGTTCAGGGGCTGTTACATATAAAACAACATGGTTGACTGTTTTTGGAATATTTAACTTTCTGAATTCAATCTTTTTTTCCCCACTAAATATAGCATTCGCATATTCTGGGTGGATTGAAATCATTATTACATCGCTATTTGTTGCTTTAGCCATTCTATGCTTTCCTGTGATATTTCGGTAATTGATTGAGGTTGACCTTTTATAATACCATGCTTCCTTAATGTCCGCAAATGGATTGCCTCAGAAAAAGGCTGAACCAGTCTAAATTTTATGGCTAATACGGGCTTTGAGCACATTTCTTGAATAGTTGAAAAGGTGTAAACTGTTCTGCTTCCAACATATTGCGCAATTTCATTGCCCTTTTTTGACCTGAAAGTATCTTCAGCGATACCCAAACAAGTTACAGCCTGTTTGTCGTGTGAACGGTAAAATATTATGTTGTCACCTCTTTTTATCTTGCTTGATAATGAGTGTGATAAATAGGCCTTACGAATACTATTGCCACAAGGACGTATGGCTGGAAATAACGATTTCTGTTGCTTTAGCTCTGGGAATAATATGTTGTGGTATTTAGGTCGGATAGGGATGATAAATGTTGAATTACTATTAAATGAAGTGACTCTGGGGCCAAACTTCACGTGAAAGTCAAAAGGTTCTGTGGACACTATGTCTTTTGCTTCAAACTTTAAATCTTTGCAAAAGGCGAGTTCTTTATCAGAGTGGTGATTGTTGATTTCATAAAAACCAAAATCTTTTGCAAATTCGATAAGGTGATCTTGCTTTTCGTGTGTTGTGAAATATGCGAACTCATAGTTGTTGATAGCTAAATACTCAAATATCGCTTTTAGTAATAATTCCCCTAACTTATTTCCTCCAAAATCTGTCGATACTTTAAATGTGCAAATTTTAAGAACTTTCCCTTTTTGTCCATTTGGAAGATCGTTTTCTCTTTTCAAGATTGCTATAGCCGCAATATTTTTACTGTCTGCTGATGTTACCACATAGGCATGACGTTGCTCGCGTTTGCATTTTATTACCCACTCATCAAAACCATCATAATCCTCACGAAGCGAATTGAATATCAAATCACTTGTGTCAAGCTCATAGATATATTTATTGGTGACAGTTGGGGGTGGGGAAGGCGTTATGTCGAATAAGTCTTTTATTAACTCAACCGCATCGGCAAGTAGCAAGACTCGTGACTCCAAGTTTAGCCTTTTGGCTTTTTTATGTATGCCAATGTCTTCTGTTACCAGATAGTCAATTAAATCACCTTTTAATGCTGCTAAGAGATTATTGTCTACCCAGTTATTAGAACCATGTTTTGGTTTGCCAATAATTGCAGGATCTAATATTGATACGGATGGAGGTGACTCTAAAGATTGATATTTGTTTATAAGTGTTTTTCGTAATTCCCTTCTCTCCTCTACCTTGTCTCTTTTGAGGTCTTCAAAAATAGAGGGATGAATGAAAAGAATACTTTCAGAGCTTAAAGCTATCTTGTGGAATTTTATTGCTAGATTTGTATTGATTGCTAAGTCCACTTTTGCTGTTGGCTCAAGTGGAATAACAATATTTGTGTCAATGAGAAAATTCATTCATTTTGTCATTGTTGATAAATAGAGTGTTTTTTGAGCACACTAACGTCGCTAATCAGCCGCGCAGCTTTTTGCGTCGGCTGAATTAGCCTTGTTAGCATTCCATTAGTAATAGTCTACTAGTGCGTCACCTATACTAATGTAATCTTGTTCAAATTCAAAGCTATTGCACGAGGAGATTTGTTCTTCATTTTCATCAGTTTCAATTTTAAATGTACCAGAAATTGAAGTTTCTGTTTCAACACTTCCCTCAATTTTATAAAGGGGGTACGCTTCTCCTTTCTCGTAAACAGCTGTTTCTAAATCCCAATAGGAAACATATGCTGAAAATGATATTTCTGCATCAAAAGAAACAATATAACTGTGATGCCCGATACCCACAACATAATATTCTAACTTATTGAATTCCAAAAGTTCTATGTCTTCAGCTTCACCTTCCCAATTAGCTTCAATTAAAAATGATAAATCAGGGAATTCTTCGGAGATTGATTTTCGTACAATTGAGTCGTTATCTGAAAGCATTTGATGAATCTTATCAATTCTTTCGTCTTCTCTCTGGATTGCTTCAGTATATGCTGGTAGTGAAGGGAAATAGAGAAGATGTTTGTGTTTACCGCAAGCTGATTTAAAATCTCCATCCTGAGAAACAATTGCAATGTTTTCATTGGAAGATTTATGGTACTGATTTAATGCAGCAATGGAAAATGCGTCAGGGAATTCATTCTTCTTTTTAACAGAAAATGGTGCATGCCCCCAATCATACCAGTCCATAATCTCCTCTATCTTGATCCCTTTATAATCAAGCTTATGGGTTTCAAAGTTGTTATAGAAATCTGACAATCCCCTTTCAATATGACTCTCAAGTTTATTTGCAAGGGCAAATTTGTCTGTTTCATTCAAAGGCCAATCATCAAGTTGAGTGAGGAAAGGCGCGCGTCGCGCTGCATCTTCAAGTGACTTAACAGCAGATTGAGAGCGTTCCCAAATATGCCTTCTTATTTCACGAGATGTTGGGTCAGGAATGAGCAGCTTCAAATTAAGCTTTTTGGCTAAAGAACAAAAAGCTTTAAATCTTGCTGAACGCAGATTATATGCGCTTTCATCAAAAATACTTGTGTCGATAAATATTGTAGTTGGGATACTCATATATTTCCATTCCTGATGCTAACATATAGTAGTCTGCCGAATAGTCGTCTTATAATACGGCTAATCTACGTACTAAATTGTTTTATACGGCTGTTTGGTCGTATAAAACGATCTATTTGTGGATTAGACGACTTTTTTGCTTGATAAAAATTTTGATTTTAGTATTATATCAGTACATGAACAAATGATCATACAAAATAAATTTTCGTCCACGTAATGATAACTTTTTAACTTTCATGTGAGATAAAGTCAACGAAATTATTATTCGGAAAACAATAAGGGAGAAGGCTGAATCGTGAACAATTCAAGGAAATCTCGTGCAAAACCAAAGCATTATTAGGAAAGAAAAGCCTCTTATAGATCCGACACAAAGCAACCAAAGCTATTGGACCAGGTTCGAAACAGGATTCGTTGCAAACACTATAGTATTCGAACAGAGCAGGCTTATATCGAATGGATAAGGAAATTTATCTTTTATCATGGCAAACGACATCCTGCCGAGATGGGTGAAAATAAAATCGTGGAGGCAAGGATGTCAAGAGTCCGGGAGATATGTTGTTCTCATAGGGGGGTCATATTTTGGAGCTTACTCAAAGACAGAAAGAAGTATTATATTATATCCGTTCATATCAGGAAAAACTCGGTATTACGCCTACGATACGCGAGATATGCAGTCATTTTGGTTTAAAAGGACCGGCAGGTATCCATCGCATTCTACATGTTCTGGTTGAAAAAGGGTATCTTATTGCTCCTGCCGGCAAGAAAAGGTCATGGCGTATTCCTGGCGGGCCTGTTGGAAAAACCATTCCCATAATCGGCAGAATCGCTGCAGGCATTCCTATTATGGCGCTGGAAAATCGGGAAGATGAGTTGCCGGTGGATCCGTCGATTTTTGGCTCCAAAACTTGCTTTGCTCTTCGTGTTCAGGGTGATTCCATGATTGAGGCCAATATCGTTGATGGGGACATGGCTATTATCCGTCCCCAAAGTCAAGCGGAAAACGGGCAGATAGTTGCCGTTATAGTTAGAAACATTCTACATGAAGCAACTCTCAAAATTTTGCGGAAAACAAAAGGTACTATGGAATTGCATTCGGCTAACAGTGCTTATCCGCCCATGGTTTTTAGCGGGTGGCACCGGGGCCGGGTCAGGATTGTCGGAAAATTTGTCGGTATTATTCGAAGAAGCTATTGAGCCATAACTGTTCATTTTTCTTACTGTTATACCAGAGTTATCTGACCTCTCGGCTTCTCGTGCTTCCCATTCAGTCAATTTCATAATAAAGGGCGATGTTTAATGTTGATGTGAAATGGGGTCAAGTCTGCCTTTGACCCTTAGCCCGCAGATTAACGCAGATTTAAGGGCAAAGAATGATCCACTAATTACACGAATTGCACGAAATGAAGAGAAAGAAAAGAATGCCAACGACTTGTACAGAGGGTGTTATGTTGAGCCGGATAGAATATCTTCGGGTGAGGCGAATATGAGTTATAAGGTGATTTATTGTGTGGCGAGTTTAAAGTAATGGCCGCAAAAAGGCGCAAAATACGCAAAATGGTTTAAATAATGAAAGCTAAAGACGATATATTTGAGCTTTGTGATGTAATAAGAGAGACGAGCTTTGCGTTGCATCAGTATTTGAGGCATGGGCACTTGGAAAAGGTGTATGAGAATGGACTGGCGCACAGATTGAGAAAAGTGCAACTGACAGTGGAGCAGCAATATCCCCTGAAAGTTTGTGATGAAGATGGCACTGTGCTTGGAGAATATTTTGCTGATTTGTTTGTGGAAGATTGCCTGATTGTGGAGTTGAAGGCTTGTAAGGCATCGGCGCCTGAGCATACGGCTCAACTGTTGGGGTATCTGCGTGCCTGTCATGTTGAGCATGGGCTTTTGATTAATTTTGGCGCGTCAAGGCTTGAAATCAAAAAATATGCATTATCTGATAGAGAATAATGGCCGCAAAAAAGGCGCAAAAAGGCACAAAGATAAAAAGATTTATTAGCCGCCCCGGTTAAATAAGGGCAACAGAGATTGAACTGGGTAAACAAAAAGGCGCAAAGATAAAAAGATAAAGGACAGAGGACGGAGGACGAAAGGCAGAGGGAGGAAATGAAAAAAGACGAGATTGTGAAGAAAAACATCTCACTGGTTTTTGATTTCTTAAGGTATTTAACAGATAATCCTGAATTGATAGAAAAATTGCCGGAGGGGTGTGAATTGGAGTTTCTTGACAGGGATTTTCCATTAATTGAAACAGAAACAAGTGTTGAAGGCGCTGAAAAAGCGTTTTTGAAAGTTGAGCATACCTTTAATTTTGCCACCTGTCTCCCTGGTGTCCATTAAAGGGCCGGGACTACTTGCGGGACGCTACTTGCGGGACATCAATTGGTTTATTGGTTTCTTTTTTTGAATTATGTACTCTATGATAGAGAATAGATGAAAGAGGACTGAACAAGGGGATGAATAGGATGATCCTTGCGGGATGATAAAGACGGAGATCGGAGGACGGGAGCGGAGAGTGGGTTGTTGCTGGCTGGTGTAAAGGCGAGTTATTATTTCTGCATTGTAAAAAAAAGTTATGATGAGGATATTATCAGACAGATAGCGGAGATGGGGCATGAGATGCTGTAAACAGCAGAAAAGATTTTTGTGAGGTGAAAGCTCAAAGCTCAAAGACGGAAGAAGTGAGTAAATTAGATGGTGTGGGGCACAATCCTTTGTAATTCTTCTACCATGTACAGGGGAAGAGAAAGCAGCTTGAACATAACAGGTTTTCCCGGCAGAAAAATAGAGATGTCACTGCAAGAAGGGATATCAGCATTAAAACGAACTCCATAATTAAGTTCTTTTTCCTTAATAAAGACATGTAATGACTTAAGGGTTCCGGTCTTGCCTGCTTTTACTTCCACCGGTATTATTTGGGGGCCATAGGATAGGATATAATCAATTTCTGAAGATGCCTGCCTTTTTTCTCTGCACCAATAAAAAAGTTCCGGTTCCTCATAGCAGGGTCTGGCATAAAGAAGGTGTTGGCCGACAAATTGCTCGCAGATAGGGCCTGAATTGATTAATGTCACTTTATCAGCTATTTCAATATCGGCATAGCTGACTCCACAAGCTTTGGTAAGCAACCCGACATCTAAAAACAAAGGTTTCTGCTTTTTTTCATTGCTTTGTGCTCTCAGCGGGATGCCATTTGCCGCTGTATGATAAACAGGATAGTAAACTCTGGCTAACGATAGAAGATGTAAGGCTTTTTTTAAATCAGAACTTTTTTCATTTCGATCCAGATTTACATATTTCATTTTTTGGCCGATCTGCAAAGGGAGTTTTTGAAAAACGTTTTGTAGCCTGACATGGTTAACCCGTCGTTTATATTTGCTGAAATCATCCCGATAGGTTAGTAAGATTGACTGTTTTATCGTGTCAACTTCCAGTAGTGAACTTGTATCGCTATACACCTGAATAGCTTCAGGCATGCCGCCTATGGCAAGGTAAAGTTTAAACATCTTCATTAACTCATCATGAACAACGACCGGTAATTCATTGGGGTATTGATATTGTTCAATAAATTCTCTGAGTTGATGTCTGCCAATACCATTTAGAAATTCTTTGAAGCTCATTGGCCCCAGGTGCATATATTCAATTCTGCCAACGGGCATTGAAAATGAGTGCTCTTCAAGAACAAACTCCAATAAAGATCCTGCGGCAATGACATGAAGCCGTGGTAATATTTCATAAAAATAACGCAGGGAAGCCAATACCTCTGGGGCCGCCTGGATTTCATCCAGGAAAAGAAGGGTCTTGCCTATCACCACTTTTTGTGAGGATTTCAGCTCAAGCAGGGTGATTATCTGTTTCGGATTTTTTGACTTAAAACATGGAATGTAATCGTCATTAAGTTCAAAGTTTATTTCAAGGAGGTCTAACGCATGTTTTTTGGCAAACAGGCGGACAAGATAGGATTTGCCGACTTGTCTGGCTCCTCTGATAATAAGCGGTTTTCGTGTTTTTTTGTCTTTCCATTTTTTTAGATAATCCAGACCGGCTCTTTTCATCAATTCCCCAACCTTTCGCATAAACCTGAATCCGGAGCAACTGTTCGCTCTGGATTCAGGATAAATTAAGGGGTTTCAGTGTAATTTGCTTAGTTTTCTGTGAAATAAGATATATGCAGAGTTTATTTTTGTAAAGGTAAATATATCTATTTGTAGTAAATTTGTAAGGGTGAAATGTTTCGCAGGGAAAAGACAGAAGGCAGAAGACAGAGGACAGAGGACAGAGGACAGAGGACAGAGGTCGGAGGTCGGAGGTCAGGCTGGACAGGCGGGGTAAATTATTTGTGAAGGCACATGAATTGATATGAGATTGACATTATTTTTTAAGGTGATAAACTAAAAACATGAGAAATGTAATAATCACAATTTGTTTAATTGCAGGAATGTTGAGCCCTTCTTTTCTTTTTGCTGTTGAGACTGCTCCAAGGATAAGCGATAGGGAAATAGTAGAGAGGCTTGCCAGATTGGAAGATGGGCAAAGGAATCTTGATAGACGAATTGATAATTTAGATAAAGGCCTTAATAAACGTATTGATGACCTTCGTTCTGAGATGAACCGTAGGTTTGAGGCTGTGGATAAGAGGTTTGACACACTTCAATGGATGTTGGGGCTTTTTATTACAATTGCCCTCGTAATACTGGGATTTGTTTTACGTATGCAATGGCAGATGCAAAGAAGGCAAACTCGTATAGAGACCTCTCTTGAAGCGTATAAAGATGAACTCGCCTTCATAAAAGGGCTTATAGATAAACTCCTTCCCCCTAAGGGCGTATTATAGCGCTTTCCTTTTTTATAGCCTGACTCCGATCCGCAGATTACGCAGATTAAACCTCTAATGACACCAAACTGACTGAATTTTCATCTAAATAGTGCCTGAACGGGGTTTCCGTTCAGGCACTAAATATACGTCTAATGCACCATCTATCCGGCCTAATTCTGATGCGATCAGCCGGAATTGAGGAATGGCTTTCGGAAGTTATTTCGACAGTCGCTGGAGCTGAATCCTCGGCGTTGGAAAAAGATCTGTTTGCGTTTTTTGCGCATTTTTGCGGCCAATATAATGAATACATGATGTAACAGAGTTAATATACAGGGGGGGTAGAGGTGGAATCAACCTTAGTACTTACGGGACGTCCATTGGTTTATTGGTTTGAGTATTGAGGTCGGGCCATGCTATCATTGAAAATCAATTTTTAATTTTGGGTTTTTAATTTTGAATTAAAATGAAAAGATAAACTTTAATCAATAGAAAATTGAGCAGTATGGGTTGCCATGCTGCTTTTTTTGTTTTATGGTTTGCGCAAAAATAGGATGAATGGATGGTTGCCTTTGGCAAGGATGAATTCCTTTGGAATAAGGGATGGTTGCCCTGTTAAATATGAAAACCAAAAGCATTTAACGGAGGTAAAAATAAGAGGTCGGAAGTTATTTCGCCCACGTTCCTAATGCAAAGCATGATGAATAAGTTTACAAGGTTGCCAGCGCCCCCACATAGTTTTGTTTGGATGCTTAGATCACAAAAGTTGATGGAATAGCAGGCTGTTTTGATATTTTTGGGATTTGAGGCTGGATTTGCAATTAGGCAAAGGTGGCCTGAAGCTATTTTGGGTTTTGAATGAAAAAAATTGAAAAATTAGCCGAAATGACAAAAAGAGGAGTTTTCATCCGAGTCCCTGACTAATTTCGCTGAATTTATATGATTTAATATTGACAATGTAAAATTATTGTCGTATTTTTTGTTTTTTATGAGGCGGGCATAGCTCAGCTGGTAGAGTACAAGCTTCCCAAGCTTGGTGTCGCGAGTTCAAATCTCGTTGCCCGCTCCATTTAGAAAGTCGGGATTTGCCGTTTTTATGATTATTTAGGGGCAAAACTTTATCTAATTATGTGTAGTTTGGATTTAATTTATTTCTTATGATGATTTACATGAACAGATAAAGTTTTTCGATCTATAGACTTTCGGATAAATAATTTCACGGTGTTATCAGTCGTCGATGTATAACTAATACGCCTTCCTCCTTCTGGCCTTGTGAAATTAATTATCTGAAAGTCTATATAATGTAAGGATCTAATTGAATGACAGGAAACGGGCGGTAGCCCGTTTTTTTGTTTTTTGTATAAGTCATATTTCATGATGAAATTACAAAGAAAAAAAAGAAATAAACTAATAAAAAGCAGTGGACCGGAATTTGCTGAAAAAAATTTTCTTAAAAATAAAGAGGAATTTATTGCTGAAGTTAAGGACTTAACCGAACCTTTGTGCGAATCTATGGGGATGGAACTGGTACATGTTGAATACCAGCGGGAAAGCAGGGGCATTATACTCCGTATCTATATAGACAAACCAGGAGGAACTACATTAGATGATTGTGTGTTTATCAACCGCCAGTTGAGTGATACCCTGGATTTACATTTTGATGGCAGCGGTTCATACAGTCTTGAGGTGTCATCTCCAGGTTCTGATCGCCCCTTAAACAAAAAACTCGACTTTGAAAAATTTAAAGGAAGGGTTGCAAGAATTAAAACAATAGCCCCTGTTAATGGACAGAAAAATTTTAAAGGTGTTTTGTTGGGGATATCAGAAGAAACTATAAACATATCATTAGATGATAAAACAGTCGCTATTCCTTTTAAGGAAGTTAAAAGCGCGCGGCTTGTATAGACTTTCAGATAATTAATTTCACAAGGCCAGAAGGAGGAAGGCGTATTAGTTATACGTCAACGACTGATAACACAGTGAAATTATTTATCTGAAAGTCTATAAATGAAAATATTTGAAGCAGCTTCTAAGGGCTCGGTAAAAAATAAGTTGGTAGAATTTGGGCGCAAAAATGCCAAGTTATTTTTTACCGAGCCCTAAGTTTAACGGAGAAAACGAATGTTTATATCAGATATAAAGCGTGTCGTTGAGCAGGTCGGCAGAGACAAGGGCATTGATAGTGAAATCCTTATTAAGGCACTTGAAGATGCTCTGAAATCTGCTGCCAGAAAAAAATTCGGAAGCAACATTGATATTGAAGTTAAATATAATGAAGAATCTGGTGAAATAGAAGTATTCCAGTTTAAAGAGGTGGTAGAAAATATTACCGAACCTGACCTTCAGCTCAGCCTTGAAGAAGCATATAACCTGGATCCGGAAAGCAAGATTGGTGACAGCCTCGGTACAAAAATGGATGCTTCAACCTTTGGTAGAATAGCTGCCCAGTCAGCCAAACAGGTTATCATTCAAAAAATGAAAGATGCGGAAAGAGACGCGGTTTATTCCAGCTTTATTGATAGAAAAGGCGAAATAATTAATGGAATTGTTCAGCGCGTTGATCGCGGTGACATTATAGTCAATTTGGGCCATACTGAAGGTGTTCTTCCTGAACGAGAGCAGGTTCCAAGAGAAGTATATCGGAGAGGTGACCGCGTCAGAGCTCAAATATTAGACGTGCTTCATGACTCTCGAGGGCCTCAGATAATACTTTCGAGAACACACCCAAATTTTCTTGTCAGTCTTTTCAAAACAGAAGTGCCGGAAATTAGCGAGGGTATAGTTAGTATAATGGGCGCGGCCCGCGAACCTGGTATAAGGGCAAAAATTGCTGTTGCTTCAAATGATTCAGATATTGATCCTGTCGGCGCATGCGTTGGCATGAAAGGCAGTCGTGTACAAAATGTTGTTCAGGAACTCAAGGGCGAAAAGATCGATATTGTATCCTGGCATATTGATCCTGCAAAATTTGTTTGCAATGCTCTGGCGCCTGCCGAAATATCCAGAGTCATTATTGATGAAGAGAACCGTTTGATGGAAGTAATTGTTCCAGATGAATTTCTTTCAATAGCTATCGGGAAAAAAGGTCAAAACGTACGGCTTGCTTCAAAACTCACCAAATGGCATCTTGATGTAATTAATGAAACAAAATACAGCCAGGCCATGGAGGATGGCTACGACTCTCTTGTGGCCCTGCCGGGAATTAGCATCAGCCTGGCAGACGCATTATATGAAAAGGGTTTCTTTTCCGCTGAGGAAATAAGTAACTCTTCATTAGAAGATTTGATGCAAATCAGAGGTATTGGCGAAGAAAAAGCCATAAAGCTTCTTAAAACCGCAAAAGAATATGTTGCGAATGCTGATAGTTCTGATGAAGTATCTAACGAAATTTTATCAGACAATACGTTAAGTGATGATGACACATCTGAATCAAAAGAATCATCTCTTTCAGATAACCAGGAAAATCTTGATGAAGACGCTTTTAATGATGATCCATTAACAGACTTTGAGGAAAACAATAGCGAATAGCTTTTTGAAAACATATCCGCTTGTTTCAAAAAGCCAGGCTATAGACTTTCAGATAATTCATTTCACAAGGATAGAAGGAAAAATCTGAGCAAGTCGTGCTAAGTTATACGTCGTCGAAGATTTTGACTGATAACGCAGTGAAATTATTTATCTGAAAATCTATATTACAAACAATCGACTTAAGGGGGATGGATGGGGAAGATCAGAGTATATGAGCTTGCCAGAGAACTTAACATAAAGAACAAGGAACTACTTGAAAAGTTAAGTAAGATGGCTATTAAGGTAAACAGCCATATGAGTTCTCTGGACGATGAAGCAGTAGCCGAAGTCAAAGCAAATCTTCTCGGCAATAAAACCGATGTTGTCGAAGTGACACGAATAAAACCGACTGTTATTAGAAGACGTAAAAAAATTGTGCCGGTTGAAACAGCTCCTGAAAAAGAGGTGCCTCTGGAAATAGTAAGTCCTCCTGAAAAAATTACAGCTGATGAACAACCATCTGAAAAAATTATAAAAGAAAAACCCCCCATTGCAGAGCTTGAACTTAAAAAGACCGAAAAGCCTGAAAAAGTAAAAAAGAAAGATGCGGAAAAAGGCATGGCTGAAGAAAAAGCGGCACTCGCAAAAGATGAAAAAACCGACGAGGCTGTTCAGAAAACAGTCTCTGTGGAAGAGGAGAAAAAGCCCAAACAGCCACATGTAGCAAAAAAGGCTGAAACAGTAACTTTGCCTAAGCTAAAAAAGCCTACAAAAGTAAAAAAGAAGCTCAAAAAAGAGACGCCGGCAAAGATCATAAAAATGCCGGCACCACATAAAGAAAAGCTACCTGAGACTGAACAACCCAAGGTGGAAAAACTTAAAACAAAAGTTGAAAAACCACTCGAAACAGAAAAAAGGGGGCCAATTAGCGAAAAAGCTCAAACAGATTTAGCCACAAAAGAAAAAAAGAAAAGGAAAAAAGACAAAAAACAGGAAGAACCTGTCCATGATAAAAAGTTCTTCAAAAAGAAAATTTCTTTTAGAAAAAAAGAGGTCGTTGAAGGGACAGACCTTTATCCGAAAGAACATCGGGGCCGAAAAATACGTAAGGCCACAGCTAAAAGCAAAGCAGCCGTACAAGCACAAAAACCTCAGATTACAATACCGAAAGCCATTAAACGCAGGATCAAAATTGACGACGCCATTGTTCTGGCTGATCTGGCAAAGCGCATGGGAATAAAGGCCAATGAAATGATTAAGGCCCTTATGGATATGGGTGTTATGGCTACCGTAAATCAGACAATTGACTTTGATACAGCTTCTCTTATTGCCACAGAATTTAATTACGAAGTAGAAAGAGCCTCCTTTGAGGAAGAAGTTATATTAAAAGTTGAAAAAGACGATCCTGACAAACTAACCGGAAGACCTCCTGTTGTTACCATTATGGGGCATGTAGACCACGGAAAGACATCACTTCTTGATGTAATTCGCAAAACCAAAGTGACGGAAATCGAGGCAGGGGGAATTACACAACATATAGGTGCGTACTACGTATCTACAGATAAGGGGCAAATTGTCTTTCTGGATACTCCGGGCCATGAAGCTTTTACTGCAATGCGTGCTCGAGGTGCCAAGGTTACAGATATAGTGATACTGGTTGTTGCTGCTGACGATGGTGTAATGCCTCAGACCGTTGAGGCAATCAACCATTCAAAAGCTGCGGGAGTCCCTATTATTGTAGCAATTAACAAGATAGATAAAGCAAATGCAGACCCTGAACGCGTTAAGCGTGAAATCGCTGAATTAGGGCTTGCCCCTGAAGAGTGGGGCGGAGATACTATATTTGTCAATGTTTCTGCGAAAACAAATCAGGGGATAGAGGAACTGCTTGAGATGATACTTCTTCAGGCTGAATTGATGGAATTAAAGGCTAATCCGGATAAGTTTGCTCAAGGCAATGTTGTTGAAGCGAAAATAGACTCGGGGAGGGGTGCTGTTGCAACACTTCTTGTACAGGAAGGCACTCTCCACACAGGCGATGCAATAGTATGTGGAATACACCACGGCAAAGTCCGTGCCATGTTGAATGACAGGGGAAACCATGTTGAAGCTGCAGGGCCTTCAATTCCGGTTGAAATTTTAGGGCTCACAGGTGTACCTAATGCCGGAGATGAATTTATAGCTCTTGCCGATGATAAAAGTGCTAAGCAGGTCAGCATTCACAGAATCCAGAAACAAAGGTCTAAAGATCTATCTAAAACCAGCAGATTAAGTCTTGAAAAACTTTTTGAACAAATGGAGGAAGGCGAGACTAAAAAGCTGAATCTTATCATTAAAGCAGATGTGAATGGCTCTATAGAAGCCCTTAGAGATTCTTTGACAAAGCTTTCTAATAATGAGGTTAACATTAATGTTATTCATGCAGCTACTGGAACAATTATCGAATCAGATGTTTCTTTGGCCGCAGTATCTGACGCCATAATTATAGGTTTTAACGTCCGACCAAGCACAAAAGTACAGGCACTTGCTAATGAAGAAAATGTTGATATGCGTTTTTATAATATCATATACAATGTAATCAAAGACATCAAGAATGCTATCATTGGCATGATGGAGTCAACCTATGAGGAGCGAATACATGGGAGAGCAGAGGTCAGAGAAGTATTTCATGTTCCTAAAATCGGTACAATTGCGGGTTGCTATGTAACGGATGGAAAAATTGAACGCGGTCAGCTTGTCCGCCTTATAAGAGATGGTATTGTTTCCTATGAAGGCAAGATTTCTTCCCTTAAACGTTTCAAAGAAGATGCAAAAGAAGTTCAAACCGGGTATGAATGCGGAATTGGTATTGAAAATTTTAACGATATTAAGCTCGGTGATATAATTGAATGTTATTATCTTGCAGAGATCAAGCCTGAAGTCGAAGAATAAAGCAGGGATCAGGGATCAGGTGGTAAGGCGTAACTTTTTGCAATTTGTAAAGTGAGAAAATGGTTGTCGGTATCGGAATTATCACATTCAGGCTGCATGACTGCCGCTCATTAAAAAGTAAAAGAAAGATTGTAAAGTCCATTATCGCCAGGATACGCAACAATTTTATTGTATCGGTCGCAGAAGTGGGCTCAAATGACATTCACAAAAAAGCCGAAATAGGCTTTGCAGTAGTGGGTAATAATCAGATGATGATAAATTCCTGTATTGATAAAATTTTTAATCTTGCCGATAGGACAGGTCTGGCTGAGATCGTTGATACTGAAATGGAAATTATTAATTTATGAAAACATTTCCTCGTTCCGACAGAGTTGGCGGCCATATACAAAAAGTTCTATCAGACTTATTGCAAAAAGATATTAAAGACCCTCGCCTTGAGATGGTTACAATTACTGATGTCAAGTTGTCGAATGATTTAAGAAAAGCCCGTATATATTTTACTACCTCTGCCCCGAAAAACATGGAGAGGGCAATGAAAGGCTTTAAAAGCGCCCATGGATATGTAAGACGCGTTCTCGCCCACAATCTTGGTTTGCGCTATATGCCTGATATCGAATTTTTATATGATGAATCCTTTGACTATGCTTCACGCATAGATAATTTGCTCAGAAGTACAAAAACAGATAATGAAAAAGATAATAAACCACCTGAAAAATAGCAACCATATTATAATTGCTTCTCACAAAGATCCTGACGGAGATGCTATAGGCTCATTAATTGCTATGGGACTTGCTCTCGAAGCACTGAATAAAAATATAACTCTTTATAACGAAAGCCCTATTCCATCTGCATATCGTTTTCTACCGTCAGTTGAAAGAATTGTCCGTCAAATTAAGGGAACAAATACTTATGATACCGCCATTATTCTTGACTGCGCTGATTTCCAGCGTATCGGCAAACTTTCTTCGGTTATCAGCAAGATACCAGTAATAATAAATATTGATCACCATATAACCAATACTATATTCGGCAATTTTAATCTTATAGATACATCT
>Ga0255440_1050_pt1 | contig 15189 bp, 22 predicted proteins | sample ANMaggSeSYBR02I9_FD_182634 | JGI IMG/M metagenome (GOLD analysis project Ga0255440, IMG submission 182634) | Sediment cell enrichment communities from methane seep in Santa Monica Basin, California, United Staets - ANME aggregate JGI... | ecosystem: Environmental > Aquatic > Marine > Cold seeps >...
CTTGACAATGGGACTAGCGTCTTGTAACTTCAATTCATGGGATTTATCAAAACCGAAAAGCAAAAGGATAATATTGCGAAATTTTCTTACGATACAGCCAAGATCATCCTCGCAATTACAGTAATTAGCCCCATAGCAAAACCAGAAGCTTTCCATTTCGCCCTATTTGTCGGAGGTTTCATTGTGGCTATACTGTTTTTTGCTTTAGGCTGTTTGCTTGATACAAAAGAGGTAACATCATGACATACTATGGTATTGCACTTATCATCTTAGGTATTTTTGCTTTGGCAGGGATTATTTACGTTTATCTTGACAAGAAGCACTTACAAGATAAAACAAACTAATCTCATTGTCCAACCGTCCTCAATCTCGAAGAGATTCATCCAACCATCCCGCAGTTCCGTCCTCTGCCCTCAGTCCTTTAACCTCAGCTCTTCACCAAGCGCCTTCTGCGCCTTTATTTCCCCATGAACCAGTTTAATCCGACCAGGTCTTTTTGGATACTTGAGGATATCCCGACCCGCCGTCCCCTTTGCCTGATAACCCACAAAAAAGATATCGTTCCTGGAATCTTCAATCCGCTCTTTCAGATGCTCAACAATCCGACCACCAGTACACATCCCGCTTCCGGCAATAACAATGGCCGGCCCCTCCATCTCCAGCAGCCTCTTATGGTCCCGGAACCGCTCTACAGAATAAAGATTCTTAAAATCAATAGGATGGATCGCCTTTTGCCTTCAGTTCCTTTGCTTCCTTATCCCAATACTCGGAAAGTCTCGAATATATCTTCGTAATCTCAAGCCCCAGTGGAGAATCAATAAAAACAGGAATATTAAATCCCACCTTTTGAGCGACTAATTCCTTTGCTCTGTTTTCCCTTCCCGACCTCTGACCTCCGACATCTGTCCCTTCCCGACTTCCGACCTCTGTCCTCTGTCCTCTGTCCTCAGTCCTCAGTCCTCAGTCCTCCGTCCTCTGTCCTCTGTCCTCTGCCCTCAGTCCTCCGTCCTCTGTCATTTTTTTCCCTAAATCTTAAACCCTCAACATGTATGATATTCATAATTAATTCTCAGCCACAGACACACGCCGACTGACACAGACTTTTTTCTCGCGAAGCGATGACACTTTTTTATTCGGTCGGGCCTGCCCAGTTAAATTCCACAGGACCATTTAACCGGGGTCGACCGGATAAAACGTCCGTGTGAGTCCGTGTGTGTCTGTGGCTAATCCATTATTTTTGCGCTTTTTGCGCTTTTTTGCGGCCATTAAATCTTCTTTTATTTTGCGCCTTTGCGCCTTTGCGTGAGCCATTTAATCTTTTTTGTTTTTTTATAATCTGCGAAAATCTGCGTAATCCCTGCCCCGTGGAATCCGAAGGCTATTCCTCTGGGGTGCGGATCACACGCCCCTAAAAGCAAAAATCAAAGTCTCAATCAATATCGCAATATCAAGAGAAAAAGACATATTCCTGATATAGAACAGGTCATAATCCATGTTTTCATGGATGGCGTTTTTGCGATCACCGCTCAACTGCCACAGCCCGGTGATGCCTGGTAACACTTTCAACCTTTCTCTATGTATCTCGTTGTACGAGTCAACAATAAACGGCATTTCCGGCCTGGGGCCCACAAATGACATATGTCCCTTAAGAACATTGAACAATTGCGGCAACTCGTCGAGACTCGTTTTCCGCAGAAACCTACCTACCCTGGTCACTCTTGCATCATTCTGATCCGTCGGATTTACAGCATATGGATTTGATTCAGTGGTCATGGAGCGGAACTTGTATATCTCAAACAATTTGCCGTTAATACCAACCCGTTTGTGCTTAAAAAAAACAGCTCCTTTTGAATCCATTTTTATCGCCACTGAAACAACCAGGAAAACAGGGAAAACAAGATCATAAGTATTATCAACATCAAGATATCTGAACATCTCTTTATGGTGAGATACGCTTTTCCAACTTTTCCTTCATCTTCCTCGACTATCGGTATCTGGCCGATATGCTTTATATTAACCCTGTGGACAAAAACCTTGATTGGGAACAAACGACGTATTAACGTTTTTCTTTCTGAGCCGTTTCAGAATTTTCATGCAGGTTTCGTTGCTGATGTTGGAAATGGCCACGCAGATCTCATCAATACGATACTGCTTTATCAATACACCGATGTCATCCCCCATCTCAAAATTTTGAAACCTAAACAGTTTACCAGCCATCGTGCTCCCCGCTCCCTGCTCCCATCTCCCCGCTCCCCGCCCATGGCAACCCATACTGCTCAATTTTCCATTGATTAAAGTTTGCTTCTTTCGCCATCCTTCATTTATCGGTTTACACTTTTGAAGAACCTCACGCAAAGGCGCAAAGGCGCAAAGAAAGGAAATAAAGAAAAGCTTTGGTAATTCACTGTCTTACTAAATACTGTAAATGCCAATAGTTAAATTGATTCAGGCCGGAAATTGCCGGAAGAACTTTGCGCCTTGGCGCCTTTGCGTGAGCCATTTAATCTTTTTTGCTTTTTCTTTTAATTACTTTTTTATAATCTGCGTAAATCTGCGTAATCTGCGGATTGACTCAGTTCCTGCATAACCCGTTGCATTGTCATATGAACTACAATCATGTGAACATCCTCCACCTTCTGCATATCATCCACCTTCACCAATATTGGGATATCGACCATCCCATAAAGCTTCCCGCCTGAATATCCGCATAAACCCACTGTTTTTCCATCGTTCCCATTAGCATATTCAATAGCTTTCAGCACATTCTTGGAATTCCCGCTCCCTGATATCCCAATCACCAGATCACCAGGCACAAAAAAATTCTTCAACTGCTCCACAAACACATCTTCAAAGGATAAATCATTGGCATAAGCCATCATAGTTGAAATGCTGTCATTCAAACATATCATTTTAAATTTCTTTTCTTTATGCAAAGAGCATCCTTTGTTAATGTCACAAACCCAGTGGGAAGCCGTGGATGCGCTGCCACCATTTCCCATCACAAAAATCCGTCTATCATTCTCATACGCATCCATCATAGCTTCAATAAACCGCTCAAACTCCACATGCGGAAAATTGTCGAGAACTTCTTTAAGTTCTTTAATATAACTATTTGAAAATATGTTCATATTAATAAACCTTTAATCCTCACGCAAAGGCGCAAAGCCGCTAAGCTTTTAAAGCTATAACCCGTTAACTACTCTTGAAATCCCATCTCGTATCAGTTCTGAACCAAAGTTAATCAGTAATCCTGGTCCCAACCCCTTATGAATCTGAAACGCCGCATCCACAATTATCTTCGCAATCTCATTCTCAGTCATAATCTTCTTTTTTACCTCACGCAAAGCCGCAAAGGCGCAAAAAATATTTAAAATTTACTGCCAATGCACATGATATACGCTTATTAAGCGCTGGCTCGAAATTTATTCGCATTTCACATAGTTGTACTGTATTGTTTTTATATCTTAGCGCCTTTGCGCCTTAGCGTGAGACATCTATTTTTTATCTTTGCGCCTTAGCGCCTTTGCGTGAGACATCTATCTAATCTGTGGATACATTTCTTGCGCCTTCTCATACGCCCCCACAGTCCCGATATCCATCAAAAACTCTTCAATAAAGTAAGCCTTCATCCTCCCCACCAGCCTCGGTATCACATGAAACCCCAAATCCAGCGGCTTCATCTCATCCGCACCTTCCGGAAAAAACTCAAATATCCTACGATCCGCCAAATAAATCCCTGCCGCCGCCAAATCCGACCTCGGCCTCTCCGGCTTTTCCACAAACCCCGTAACCACCCAACCTTTATCTACCTCCGCAATCCCGCACGCTTCAGGCCTCTCCGCTTTAAACACCCCCAAAGTAAACGGCAATCCATGCCCCACATGAAACTCATACATCTTTCCCAGATCCACATTGGTCAAATTATCCCCATATAAAATAAAAAAGGGCTGCCCATCAGCAACCCACTCTCTATTCGCCAGCAACGTCCCCCCGCTACCCAGCAATTCCTCCTCATAAAACAACCTCACCCTCTTTGCGCCTTTGCGCCTTTGCGTGAGACTATTAACAAACGACTCCACTTTATCAGCATACCAGTGAGTATTAACCAGCACTTCATCAACCCCATGCTTACCCAGCAACTCCAACCAGATTTCCAGAAGCGGCTTCCCCCTAATAGGCAACAAACACTTGGGCGTCTCATTCGTAAGCGGCCGAAGCCTCGTACCCAATCCTGCGGATAGTAAAAATGCTTTCATAAAAATCCTTAATTCAGCCGCAGACTCACGCAAAGGCGCTAAGGCGCTAAGTTTAAAATACAACCTAAACAACATAAGCTTATGGGCTTTCTGCGCGCAGCGCTTCAAACTACTGCCCTTCTTTTACGACCTTCTTTGCGCCTTTGTTTACCCCGCCCGCCCCGTTCAATTCCGAAGGACAGCGCAGCGCATTTAACTGGGGTAGGTTCGGAAAATCGTACTGGGGCGCCTTTGCGTGAGACACACTTAATCTGCGGATCGGACAACATCCATCTCCTTCATAGTCTTCTCAGCATACTCCAGAATATCCTCCACATTATCCTGCTCATACAACCACTCTACATACTCTCTCACACTCTCCACAGGCGAATTCCGCGGCTCCCATCCAAGCGCCCTAATCTTAGATATATCCGAACACGCATTACGTGTATCCCCAAACCGGTATAACCCCGGCACCTCCGCGCCTTTGCGCCTTTGCGTGAGACATTTCTTTTCGGCGTATTCTGCGGATACTTTCCTCACAATCTCCGCAAACTCCAGCACACTATAAGCTCTTCCACCTCCCACATTAAACACCCCATAATCCATCCGCTCATCTTCCAAAGCCATCACATTTGCCCGAACCACATCATGAATATTAACAAAATCCCTGCACTGCATACCATCTTCATAAACCGTAGGAGCCTTCCCAAAATAATAATTCAACGAAAATATCCGGCAAGCCCCGCTATAGGCATTATAAAAAGACTGCCGCGGTCCCTGAACAATAGAATACCTCAAAGCCACAGAAGGAATCCCATACCGCCTCCCAAAAGTCAAAGCCTGCATCTCCTGAGAATACTTAGACATAGCATAAGCATTAGGCGGAGCCACGTGAGTCTCTGGTGTCCATTGCCATTCCCCAGCTTCTCCACACACCGGACACACCATCTCCCACTCCCCCCTCTTGAGTTGCGCTTCAGACCGAATCTCCCCCCCAAAAACCCCCACCTTTTCATCCAATCTGCATAAATCTGCGCCTGCCCCGTAGCTCCGGGAGATGGTACTGGGGTAATCTGCAAATTCTCTTAAGTTCTTAGCGCCTTTGCGCCTTTGGGTGAGACATTTTTTTTCTGCGCAATCTGCGGATCCGACATCTGTCTTCTGACCTCTGATCTCCGACCTCCGACCTCTGACTTCTGTCTTCTGACTTCTGACTTCTGACCTCTGACTTCTGCATGCCGGGCAGGCATAAATCCCTTCCCCCTGCACAAACTGACTACTAGCCACCACCACCTTAGCCAGGTCAATCCTCTTCTCCACCGCCACCTCATACAAAAGCGCCGTCCCAACAGCATTTACATGAAAAAAGGTAGAAAAATCCGGCAAATAATCCTGATACGCCGCAAAATGATAGACTACATCAACTCCTTTGAGGCACCTCTCCCATGCCACCTTATCCCGCACATCCCCTAACACAAACTCCGCCTTATCCGTAACCCACGCCGGCTTCCCCTTCAGATGCACCGGCTTCTGCAGATTATCCAAAATCCGCACCTCATGCCCCTTCTCAAGCAAGGCATCTACAGTATGAGAACCAATAAACCCAGCACCACCTGTAACTAGTACTCGCATATTATTTATTCATCCTGTTCATCATCAAATGTAAGATCTATACAGCATATTTTTAGAAGAAAGAAGATAAGAAAAGCAGAAGATTAGAAGGTTAGTAACAAAATTTCGCGGCATTCATTTCAATCGAATTCAACATTGCCATAATCTGCTCATACTCGTTATCAAGTTTATCGAAAACATCTTGTTTTATGTATTGACAGGCCAAACAGAATTCCAACCAACACTGTGTTTCTGATGCTTCCATCATTGAATCAGTTATTTTGTTCTTGAACACAGCAGGATAACGCCTTTTTCGCCAACCCTCTGCCAAGTTTGCGCAAACAGAGCGAGATGACCGTCGAATCTGATCAACAAGTGAATATTTTTCATCAGAAGGAAACTTCTTCGTCATTTGATAAATCTCCATCGCCGCATCAAACCCACGCCTATACACCTCCAGATCCCTAAAATGACGTATATTCTTTTTCCTCTCCATCTTCTCTTCCTATCTTCTGATTTTCTTAATTTCTGCCCTTCTAACCCTCTTACCTTCTTTTCGCACCCTCTCCATCCTCTTTTCTTCCTATTTTCTCATCTTCTCACCATGTTCTTCTTTTCTCACCTTCTAACCCTCTAACCTTCTCACCTTCTTTTCTCACCCTCTCACCCTCTAACTTTCTCACCTTCTATTATTATTTGCTCGAATAACGTCTATCATCAAAAATCACCTTACTCCCGCTCCGCTCTAACATAAACGGCAACTCCCTATACCCCTTCATTGCATCAAACACCGCATTCTGCTTCTCCCTCGGCACAACCAGCATCAGAAACCCGCCGCCACCTGCTCCTGCAATCTTGCCGCCCAATGCCCCGGCTCTTTTTGCTTTCTCATACATCTGCTCGATCTCGCCGTTGGTGATCCCTGTCGCCATCTTCTTCTTTAACCGCCAGTTCTCATCCAAAAGACGACCACAGGTCTCAATATCACCTTGCTCCAAAGCCGCTCTAAAAGGCGCAACCATACCGACCATCTCACTCATTACGCTAAACTTTTCCTGCTCTGAAAAATTCTTCTTCTGTTCGGCTAATATAGTATCAGAGCTCCGGGTAATCCCTGTATAGTAAAGTAGCGTAGCTGACGAAAACCTTCGCAAAAGGCCATTGTCCATTTCAACCGGAATTCTTTTAACAGTATCATCATGTTGAAAAACAAACTTATGGAGACTTCCATACGCCGCAATATACTGATCCTGCTTGCCGATCGGCTTACCAAGGATATCGATCTCAATCCTGCAAGCCTCCTCGGCAAGCTGTTCAGCACTGACAAGTACGTTTTGATATGTATAAAACGCATGAAGCAATCCCACAGTAATCGAACTTGAACTCCCAAGCCCGGATCCTTCAGAAGGAATATCTGCTAAAGTGGTAATTTCAACCCCATTCCTCACTCCAGCAATCCGCATCGCCTCCCGCACTAAGTCATGCTCAATCTCATCCACACGATCCACAATCTCTTTTTTAGAATAATTAATATATATCTTGTCATCAAAACGTTCCTTAACAATAACATACACAAACTTATCAATAGCAGAGCTGATCACCATCCCATCCTTTTTCTCATAAAACGCCTTCAGATCAGACCCGCCGCCAACAAAACTCAACCGTAAAGGAGTGCGTACGATAATCATGGATTCTCTCCTGTATTGTATTAGCTCGATTCTCCAAAACTCTTACTTGACAAGCATACATTTAGTCAGTATAATTAGTAATATTATTGGTATGGCTTTGGAGGTTTAAATTATGACTACCCAGAAAATTGCGATCACTGTTCCACCCCCCTTCCTTAAACGGGTGGATCAATGGGCCAGGAAAACAGGCAAATCAAGAAGTCGTTTTATTGTTGAAGAATTGAATAACAGATTAAGAATGCTTGAGGATGAGGAGATTACCAGAATATATAACGAAGTTTGCAGCGATTCGGAGTCTTCAGTTTACGACCATGACCTTGCCGAGGAAATGCTTGGCATGAGTTCAGTACATGAAGAGGAGGAAAAATGGTAATATGTCAAGGTGATGTTTTTTGGACAAGCCTTTCCCCGTCTTCAGGATCTGAGCCTGCATACAAAAGACCTGTGGTAATAGTCCAAAGGGATTCCATTAATCGAAGCAAATTTCGTACTGTCGTGGTTGTTCCCCTTACAAAACAGATAAAACATGCCATTCTTCCGGGAAATGTCCTTCTCAAAAAAGGTGAAGCAAACCTCCCAAGGCCGAGTCTGGCAAGAGGTACCCACGTCATGGTGGTTGATAAAAATCGCATGATTGAAAAAATCGGTACCCTCTCCCAAAAAAGAATAAACGAAATCATCGACAATATAATCTGGGTCCTTAGAGCCCTCCCTAATCGAGATATTTCACCGGGGTGACCTCCGACCTCTGACCCCGCCAGACTAACGGCGGGCAAGCTCCGATCTCTGTCTTTTCGCGAAGCGATGACTTTTTTTATTCGGCGATGTCCGCCGGATAAATGTCTGTGTGAGTCTGTGTGAGTCTGTGGCTAATCCTTCCTTCTTTTTTTCGCGTCGTTTGTTTACCCCGTAGGTCCGGGAGATCGTACTGGGGCGCCTTTTTGTTTACCCTGTGTAATTCGTTTACGACAGCGAAGTTTACCCCGTTAAACCTTCTTTAATCTTTTTGTTTATCTGGGGCGCATTTCACCGGGGCGGCTAATTCCCAAGTCTCCCATGTCGAGTTATTTACTTATTTATGGACGTCCCGCAAGTGCCTAAAATCGGCACGCTTATTCAATAGCTAATAAATGGGTCCAGTTCTTCCCTGTGCTTCATTCCGCGGAAAATTTCATAAGGGATATCAAGATGAATAACGGGTTCCGGTATGGACTTTCCCATTTCCAGAAAAACATCGAAAAAACCCTCTTTAACTGCCTCCAGTTCCTTTAGAGCAATTTCAGAAGTCTTACCAAATGCTTTACATCCCTTTAATATTGGAATAAAGGCGCAAAATCCTTCATCTACTTTTTCAATTTGAATGGGATAGTTCAAGGACATGTAATATTTTTTATCCTTTTTCATATCTGCCCTCCAATCTTTGTAAAGCCCTCAAAGCATCTTTTACTTGATACTCAGGAAGCCGCTTAGTCCCTTTTGTAAGAGTAACGATTCTGTCCAGCAATTCATGACAATAGATATAATGGCTGCTACCGCCCTTTGGCTGTCTTTCCCTGAATCCGGCTTCTTTCAGCAACTTCTGAACTTCACTAAACTTTGCATCTTTGGGACTATTTCTGACCCGTTCAAGTAATTTTGCTTTCTTTGTCATTCTCCGTTCAAACCTTTTAACCTTCTATTGTCCTGCCCACTCTGACCTGCGATTTGTTTGAATAAGATGGTCAATTGTCTCAATTGTCAATAGGAAAGGTGCCCTTTAATGAGTGACTCCGTATGACTCTGTGAAGTTATTTACTTATTTATGGACGTCCCGCAAGTCTCCTCAAATGTCCGTGCCCGCCCCGCCTGCCCTGTGGAATATTTACCCTGTGAAATGCTGAGCCTATTTCTCCGGGGCGCAGTCCATTCCTCTGGGGTGTGTGTCTGCCTGCCATGCGTAGCTCGCAGATCGGAGTTTGGTGGCTAATTCAAAAAAGAAACCAATGGACGTCCCCCAGATGTTTCTGTGACCCCGTTGTTTTCTCTCGAAGAGGGTTGACTATTTTTGCCTTTCTTCCGGAAAGGCAAAAAATATCCTGATCATCCTGTAAATCCTGTCCAAATAATAAGAAACCAATAAACCAATGGACGTCCCGCAAGTGCCGCAAGTGCGCATAGGTCATTATATTTCGCCTCTATCGCATCAATAAGTTCATCTTTTGTTTGCTCAGGTGGAGATACAGGTAATACCCCTACATAACGAAAGTCCTCCAGCGTAACCTTGTCATCAGGATATTTGGCTTTATATTCATCGAACGCCGCCTTCATCCTCACTTTTTCCCCATTGGATTCGTCTTGCGCTCTATCCTGCCCCCATTTAACTACAACTCTAAGCCTGTCACTATTCTTTATTTTTGCAATAACGCTCGGTGGTAAAGAAAGGTATTTACCGTTCAATATTTTGCTGTTAAATTCAATAACCTCCATATTGTTCCACCTCCTTCCTATCCTTCTCACCCTCTAACCCTCTACTCTTCTTCCCTTCTCACCCTATCACCGTCTTACCTTCTCAACTTCTTCCCTTCTCACCCTCTCCCCTCCGTCCTCTGATCTCTGTCTTTTCGCGAAGCGATGACACTCTTTTGCTCTGCGGGGTCCGCAGAGTAAAACGTCTGCGTCCGTCTGTGTGAGTCTGTGGCTAATAATGTTTTTTATTGTTTTTGCGCCTTTGCGCCTTTGCGTGAGACACACTTAATCTGCGTTAATCTGCGTAATCTGCGGATCATCTGCCCGTTCCTTTAAGCACAACCCACGCCGTCTTAAACAGTATCTTCACATCAAGCCACAAACTCCACTCATCAATATATTTCATATCCAGCCGCATCCACTCGTCAAAATCATTTATCTCATTACGACCAGCAACCTGCCATAAGCATGTTATACCAGGTTTGACAGAAAGCTTTCTTCTGTGCCAGCCTTCGTATTTTTTCACCTCGGTCTGCAAAGGCGGCCTCGGTCCAACCAGGGATAGATCCCCTTTTAACACACTCCAGAACTGAGGTAATTCATCAATGCTGAATTTGCGCAGCCACTTTCCTGGTTTAGTAACCCGCGGATCATTTTTTTATTTTAAACACAGCGCCATTCATCTCGTTTTTCGACATAAGCTCTTTTTTCAAATCATCTGCATTTTCCACCATGGTACGGAATTTATAACTGGTAAGGGGACGCTTATTTAGCCCCAATACCTTCCAGCGATAAAATACCGGACCCGGAGAATCGAGCTTGATTATTATGGCAATAATTCCAAAGACCGGAGCCAATAACACAAGCAAGACAAATGAAACCACAGCATCCAAAACTTTCTTCAAAGCCGCTTCAAAGTCATTCCGTTCCACTGAAGAAAACTTGATGATGGGCAGTCCATGGATCATATCGGTATTGGCTTTTGAAATAAGGTTTTTAAAAAATGGAGAAACAATCCGAACAGGAACCCCCTCCTCGTCACATATGGCCATGGCAACCTCTACAGCTCCCAGATGTTTTGCCGGCAGTGCAACAATCAGTTCATCTATAGGATTGTAATGAAGCAACTCACGAAGATCAGCAGTATGCCCCACCAGCTTATACCCAAACCGCTCATCTCCCACATTAAGTTCATTTTTGCAAATCAAGCCTAAAATTTTAAGTCCCCAATCGGGATATTTTTCCACTGAATCGATAAACCTTTTGGCCACATCTCCAGCGCCTAATACCAAAACTCTTTTTATATTTTTGCCCTGTTTTCTCAAATACCCTATGAATTGGTAGAGAAGCGCTTTTTCACCAAAAAGAAATATCAGATTGACGATTGCAAAAATAAAGATAAGACTTCTTGGTATATTCGACTTGATCAAGAATGCAAAAGTTAAAACAACAAGAGTCCCGAAAAGCACAGTCTTTGCAACAACCAGTAAATCAGCCTTCAGTGAAGTGAACCGCTGTCCTATGTATGCTTCCTGAAAGCCGAAAAGTCCTCGCCATACCAGAAGAATTGCAACCAGAATCTCCCAGTGCGTATGCCAACCAACCACACCGCCAAAAGCATAGAATTCCAGCGTCAAATTCCGCAGATAGGCAGCGCAGATATACGAGGCAAAGGTTACCCCTATGTCTAAAAGCGCTACCCATAATCTTGTGAGTTTAGGATAATTGGTAATCATAGAAAAGCGTTGGTTTTTTCTTTGAATAGCAGTATTTTGATAAAATACTTACGGTAATCTAAGCTTGGTCCATACTGTGGGGTAAGATAAAAGGGCTTACTTCAATTTTGCTTGTAAAGCTCCTGGAAAAAATAATAAATGAATTTAGAATGAGTATATAAATATCCTTTTGCTAATCTACTTGGTTCATGAATAACACGCCACAACCACTCAATACCCAAATAGCTAATGAGTTTTGGTGCTATACTGGCAATACCAGCTTCTACATCAATCATACCGCCAATAAATATACAAACGCAATTAGGAAAACAATTTCTATATTTTTCAATAATTTTTTCCCTTATTGGTGAACTGATCCCAACAAATATAACATCAGGTGGACATTTATTTAGATTTATGAAAAAATTGTCAACATTTGCTTCATTAAGGTAGCCATGATGATAACCACAAATATGCAAATCAGGTAATCTCTGGCGTATATTGTTTATAGCTTTTTCTAAAACATCTTTCTTAGCTCCAAAATAAAAAAGTTTATATTTCCTTGATGTCGACCTCTTTAATATTTCATAATAAATACCCGGTCCACCTACCATTTCCTTAAAACCATTTTTGCCCCTACAAATAATATAAGAGGTGTATACCAATCCTCTGCCATCAACAGCAAGCAGATCAACATTATTATAGAAATCTAACAAGAACTTGTTCTCAATCGATTTCACCACAATTGCTACATCTTTAACAGCAACTATGTACAGTCTATCTTTTTTTTTTATAAGCAATTCAATTTTATCACAGGTTTGTTTTCTTGTTAAATTATCAAAATCTGTATGAAAGATTTTTATCTTTGAATCACTCATTTCCCAGAATCCCTTTGAATCCTTATAACTCGGATTATAATGACTGGTTATTTACCGAAATGCCATCCTAAATATGACTCAGTTTTGCAGTCCCTATAATCAGTTTGACCACTCTTTGAGAAACATTTTCAACTCCATACTCTGCGGGTATGGGGCTCTCACGAAGAGACTTTTTTTCATTTGTTACCAATTTAATTGCTTGAACGATAATTTCAGGATCCAGACCAGTTAATATGATATTTCCTGTGTCTAAGGCTTCAGGCCTCTCCATTGCATTCCTAACCGTAATGGCAGGAAACGAAAGGATTGAAGATTCCTCACTAATCGTGCCGCTGTCTGAAATGGCGCAAAAGGCATGCATCTGTAAATGGATATAATCAAAAAACCCGAAAGGTTTCAAAAATCGGATACCCCTATTAATCTTATCGTTAGATAATGCCTCCAAACGCTTTCTTGTCCTTGGATGAGTGGACACAATTACTGGGAGATCATAAGTATCGCAAACCAACTCCATGGAACGTAATAAAATGGCAAGGTTCTCCTTGTTGTCCACATTTTCTTCTCTGTGAATGCTTGCTATGAAATAGCTATCGCGTTTTAATTTCAGCTCCTGCAAAATTTTAGAAGATTCAATCTCGCTCATGTGAGTTAATAGGACCTCCCGCATAGGCGACCCCGTGAGATAAATGCGTCTGTGGGGCAGGCCTTCGGACAATAAATGGCGTCTGGCATGTTCCGTATAAACGAGATTAAAATCGCTGATATGATCAATAATCCTGCGGTTAATCTCTTCAGGAACATTGAAGTCAAAACAGCGGTTTCCAGCTTCCATGTGATAGATGGGAATCTTCATGCGTTTTGCCATAATCCCTGCAATGGAGCTGTTGGTATCGCCCAGGATCAAAACAGCGTCAGGTTTTTCTTTTTCCAGTATTTTCTCAATGGATATAAGTATGTTTCCCAGAACAGCACCCAATGAACTATGATCCACGCCCAGAAAATAATCGGGCTTGCGGACATTCAGTTCATTAAAAAAAATCTCGTTGAGTTCATAGTCGTAATTCTGGCCGGTATGAACAATCTTATGATCAACATATTTGTCCAAAAGCGCCATAACACGAGAAAGGCGTATAATCTCAGGCCGTGTGCCAAGAATCGTCATTACTTTTAGTGGAGATAAAGCAGCCATAATCTTATTCACTCATTACCTTCTCAAAATATGTGTCCGGGTCATTGGGATCATAAAGCTCATTAATCCAAAAAAAAGTGTACAAATCTTCATCGCCTATATTCACAATATTATGCGTATGCCATACAGGAATATCTACAAATGATGGGTTCTTGCCATCCAATTTATATTCAATGACTTTATTCGCACCTATTTTTCGTAATTGAATTAAAGCATTTCCCTTAAAAACAGCAAATCGCTCTGCCTTGCGAGTATGAAAATGATCCCCCCTGGTGATTCCCGGTTTTGTTAATGAATAAGAACTTTGTCCTGTGGAATTAGCCCTGATCATCTCAACAAATTCCCCTCGATTATCTTCATGCTTTTGATAGAAACAAGGAAAATGATCGTCGGGCATATAGCATCTGAAAGTATTAAAAAGATTTAGCCGAAAGGAATCATTGATATCAGGAATACAACCTTTTTCCATATAATAATCTTTGTATTCAGTCAAAATTGATAGAATTTCAGAGACCTTCGCTGTTGCCGAATCAGGCACATGATATGCAGATGTCTTATGATCATAAACCATTCCATCCACTTCATCTGTAATGATACGAAAAATAAGATCAACCAATTCATTGACATAAATTAGTTTAAGTGTTCCATCAACATGAATTTCCGGTTTTTCATCATGGGTTAATTGATGGCAAAAGGTTGCTATTACAGAATTATAATATGGATTGCCAAAAGGACCATAGACATTGGGAATAATCAGCCCTGTAAATTTTGCATCATTCTTTCGCCCCCAGTCTTCAAGCAAGCGCCTTCCTTCATATTTTGACTTTCCATAGGGTGTCTCACCCTCTTCCTGAGTAGAAGAGGAAAATAAAATATGAGGTTTTGCCTCTGTGGTTGAACATGCAGAAATGAGTTTTTCAATCAAACTAATATTGGTGTCATACAATGTTTCAGGATTTGCATGCCGATTAACTGCTGCAAGATGAATAATCACATCACATTGTGAAACAAAATTTTCCAGATCCTCAGCGTTTTCAAAAAAATCCCTTTTAAACGGGATTCTCTTGATATTATCTTTTAATCCCAAAAAATTAAATAAATGATTCCCTATAAATCCTGATTGTCCTGTAATGCCGACTTTGATCATAATCTATTCCAGTTTATCCATTTCTCTGAATCATACCTGTAATCATCTCGTATTGATTCTTCAACTGTTTTATCTGAGAATACTAACAACTCAGATTGTTCATTCAGTGCTTTGAATCCATTTGCATAACCTAAAGGAATAGTTAGAATCTTACTTTCTTCTGCTCTTAAATAAAACATATTTGGTTCAAGTTTGTCTGAAGGTTTATCCCAGTTATCAATTAAAACTAAAGCCACTGCAAAAGAGCCCCTTAAACAATAAAAAAATTTAGATTCTTT
>Ga0255440_1065_pt1 | contig 14306 bp, 13 predicted proteins | sample ANMaggSeSYBR02I9_FD_182634 | JGI IMG/M metagenome (GOLD analysis project Ga0255440, IMG submission 182634) | Sediment cell enrichment communities from methane seep in Santa Monica Basin, California, United Staets - ANME aggregate JGI... | ecosystem: Environmental > Aquatic > Marine > Cold seeps >...
AGGTAAATAATGCCAAAGAGCAAATGTATAAATAACATCATATGTTTGAATATTTCCAGTAGAATCTTTAATTCTTGAGAAATCAAAATTAGTGATGTCGGCACAAAAAAAAAATCCATTTTTCGACAATATTTTCTTTTTACAGGTACGAATCATTTCTTCAGAAATATCAATACCTACAACTTTATTTGCACCTTTGTCTAACATCAACTGTGAATATTTGCCATCTCCGCAAGGTACATCTAAAATAACTTTTCCTTTAATATCCACCATATTCTTCTCACATTCCAAGTCAATGATCTCATTGATTTTTTTAAAAGCGGTGGTTATCAGAATGCTATATAGATCCACTATCTTGTCATATTCATTATTATCTACATTCTTGAAACACATGTTGATATTGGTCCTACAATAATATTCACATCTTTGTTTAGAGCAAGATAATCATCATAAATAGGTTTGAAAAGTCTGTTATATTCATCTTTAAATTCTTGTTTAAAATTTCTACATTGATTTAAACTTTCATTTTCTTCGAAAGTTTCAAGGATACTATTGAAAAATTTATAGTTCAGATCCGTGATTTCTTGATATACATTATCGGATTTCTCGATAAATAAAGTTGACCTATTTCTCAGTACTTTATCTCTGATCTTAGTTACACTTTTCCTCAATTTGATCTGAAAATCAATGGTTTCAAAAAGTCGATTATCTGTTTCCTCGAAACTTAGAAAAAAATTGGATAAATATTCATGTAACTTTCCGATTTTATGATCTTTGTACCTGTAATTAATTTTTTTATAGCTATGATGGATAAACATATTATCTTCTAAAAGTTTATCAAAAATCTTTGTGCCTGGATATGCCAGAAGTTCTTTGGTATAATACCCAAAAAGAGGAACTCTTAGACTTTTGATGAGATCAGCATCATTTCTCAACGAAGAAAAAGTAGTGTATGGATTGAAGATAATAAATCCTCCCTCTACAAAAATATTATACTTCCTCAATATATTGATTGCTTCATGATATTGTTCCTGAGTTGAACCTTTTGTATAAACTTTTACTTGTCTTGGATCACCACTTTCAAATCCAATAAAAATGTCCATAAATCCAACTTCAGGGAATTGTTTGATTATATCCTCATTTTCCTTGCAGAAAAAATCTGCCCGCACCATAATGAAGAAATAAAGGTTGTAGTCTTTATGTAACCCTCTTTTCTTGATTTCCTGAATGATACTCTGTATATGATCCCTGCCTTGCTTTCCCCTTCCAGCAAATTGGTCATCGGTTATATAAAATTGAGTGAAGCTATATCTTTCAATAATCGATTGAATCTCATCGACAACATTTTTCGCGGATCTCGCTCTCCATATTCTTCCATAAAATCTCGGTGTTGAGCAAAAGCTGCAATTCGCAGGACAACCTCGTGACGTACAAAGCAAAGGCATGGCATGTTTACTTTTTTTCAGAACTTCATCTAATGGGTCTCTCACCGGAAATGGAATTTCATCGAGATTTTCTGTAAGGTCTCTGGCTTCATTATGGATTACTTTTTCATTATAACGAAAACTTAATCCTTTTATTTTCAAAAGTACATCCAAAGGAATTTCATTTTTATAATGTGTTTCAATAGCTTCTGCAAGCTCTAAACTAGTTTCTTCTCCTTCACCCCTAATGATAAAATCAAAAACATCCTCGCTTTTAAAAATTTCATCACAACAAAATGTTGCATGATGACCACCTAAACATATATTGATATTACGGTCTATGCTCTTTATTTTCTGAGCTATATTAATGGCATCTTCCATAGTAATATAACAGGGCGCAATTCCTAATAGATCTGTATCATTTTCATAAATTAAGTTCACAATCTGTTCGTTGTCCATATTATTGTAATCGGCGTTTATAATTTTTACATCAAAGCCCGCATCTCTCAGTACCCCACCTATATACTGAATACCTAGGTTCTCCGTATAATACGGCTGAGGGGATATTTTGTATCGGTTAAAAAGGAACAAAAGTGTGCACTTGGTTTTTCTCATTCTTTGATCTTCCTATCGAGTTAAACTCTGTAAGTTAGTAATTATACATAAAGCATATTAAAATGTTGTGCATTCTGCTGGCATTGTGTGTAGAACTATGAACAAGCTCCTTTTCCTCCAAATGACATCCCTTTCTTAGTTTTATCCGTCCCCTTTTTTAACGCCACGATTGTTATTCTGGTTATAGTAGAGATTTCTGAAATGGCACTTTTTTGGCCGAGATGTAAATTATGTGTTTTCTGCCTTGAAAACCAAGATTCTACCATCGATATCTTCTATTTGTTTATCTTTCAGTCATTCACTTACATTATTAAAGTAATGATCGCAACAAAATATAAATATCCGGCAATTTTTATATATTTGAGCATTATTCAGAAATCCCTATATAGACATTCAAATGTGGAGATTAAAAATTTATTTTTTCTAGGAACAGACCCTCGGCACAAAATATTTATATATATATTTTCATATTAATATGTGCTTCACAGCATTAAAAAAACCAATAGCAAGTGCTTGAATAGATCAAAATGTAGAACATACTCCAAAAATGTAGTGTTTTGATGCTATCGATTTTATTTTTAACTGGCGAAGATGGGTTTTAAACTCCTCAGCTTCTCGAATAAGTATTTCTAGAAGAGGAAATTCGTGAAAATCTTTTTTAACACTATTTATTGTTGTTAAACCCAAAAAATGTAGAGGATACCTAAGAAAATTTTAATCATTCTTTGAATAAGGTGTTTCAATGAGATGGATTCTATTTTCCCTTAGAATGCTTTCTATGTTAGTTTTAGCCATTATCTCTACTCTATTCTGATATTCCGAATGTTTCTATAAGCTCATTAATACATTCTTTCGTCCGATTAAAGAATTCAGTATCCATTGTTATGAAGTAATTTTTTTCATATTCTCGATGAGGAACATTTATAACGCCTTTTTCTTCTTCATCATTAGTATATAGTGTAATCCCCGATATTATACATTTTTCAGGTAGATAGATTACTTTGAGTTTACCATTTAAATTGGCGATTTCTTTGTCTAATTCTGCCTTAAGTTTATTGTACTGACCTCTAGAATTAACAGTATCCGGTAAAATATATTTATATCTTACATCTTTTTTCATATTTTCGCTTATTACGCTAAAGAACGGTTCTTTGATATCAAAAGATATTTCTGATGAGAATATTATAATTTCCCCTTCTTTTATATTCCTTTCAAATTCAATCAATTCTTCTGTAGCTATATAACATACTCCTTCTTTTAAAACATTAAAAAAATTTAAAGCATTTTTTATCTTTTGAATTTGCTCTTCCATAGTTGAATGGTGCTTATTTATTGATAAAAGCAACACGATACAAAGAATTAGCATGAAAATATTAATGATATAAATAATATATAAAGGGTTAAGCAATGGATTAACAACCTCTAATATCATTCCTAAACTAATAATAATAATAGTAGCAACAATAAATACTACAATTTCTCCTACTTTTCCCGCAAAAATATATTCATCCTCCTATTTCCTTATGATAATGTTATATTTTTCATTTAGATAAATGTAATCTTTTATTACAGGCTCAATTAATTTGAGATATTTATATTTATATTCACATTCAAAATCCTTACAATGGTTCATTTCTTCATTATTTTCAAATATTTCAAGATTTTTATCAAAAGACCAGTAATTCAAATTAACAATTTTATGTAACTATTCAGCTACTCTATAAACAGTTTACTGGCACTATTCCATAATATAGTGATTTTCACTTTTTTCGATAAATATACCACTTAATCATTTAATACTGCTTCCTCAATATCTCACACTTGTCTATAATTCGGTCTTCATAAGTTTAAGATTGTCTAAAAATTAATCATTTCCAGGATGATACATAAATTGTAGCCAGTGTGTCATCTAATAATCGATAGCTACTGCTCACTCTTGATAAAAATCCCAATATAGAATTGATCAATGAATTGCAAAAGGTCTAAATAATCCAAAAAGTTCTAATAATGTTGGTTTTATGCCTTCAAACATTCCTGCTCTTTTCATAATCTTTTAATCTAAGCCGTATTTCATTAGCCTTAATAGAATAAATTGCCCCGGAGCAACTCTTTCAAATAACTCTGAATTTCCACCTGGATTGCCTAATGCATGCTTATCTAAAAGGCATTATATGTTCCTTCACCCAATCCTGAACAAGCAAGTCGCAAATCATGCTTTGTAAAAGGTTCTTTTTCAACAATGCTTCTATAAACTTTATGTCCACCCATTAAATATCCCTTTTGACTTTTATTAACATTATAGGTTTTTTCCCTTTAAAGTCTATTAAATTATCATTGACCAGAATTGATGCAATCGCAGAGGCATGACGAGGGGTTAGTGGCGGAAAATTTTTTTGTATGTATTCTCCTAAGCCACCAATAATAGGGGCATCCATACTTGCACCTAAAGGATACCAAGTTTCGAAATCTTTAAAATAATTATTTAAAATATCATCAGAATAATCATGCGGGAGATAAAATTTAGTTTTTCCCCAATAAACACACCATCTTCCATCATATTTTTCCCAAGAAATCGGTTTACCAGAGCCACTTAAAGTCGATAAAACTCTTCCATTAAACTCAAGATTTTCGTTCATATCAATTCAATATTTGTATTTGAATACTCAAATACTTAGCTATTCGCTTATTTGCATGACCTCTGTATGTCAGATCAGCCTGATAGTTTCCAGGTTCATTGGTGCCCTGGTTTCGATACGGTATTTTCTGTATATCGAACTGGCCAGATCCAGACAACACTTCTCATCACCATGTTCTGTAAGGACATGTTCAGGCCTGGGTTTCATCTTCTTGATATAATCCATCAGTTGCCTGCGGTCAGAGTGTCCCGAGAATCCATCCACTGTGTGCACATTCAGGTTGATCTTGATAATATCAGTCTTGCCGTTATTATAGACGGGAACTTCGCTCCAGCCTTTCTGCAACCTCCGGCCCATGGTTCCTTCTGCCTGGTATCCCACAAATACCAGTGCGTTCTTTTCGTCAGGGCCGTATGCCCTCAGGTATTCCATAATTGGGCCGCCGTTTAGCATACCAGAGGTTGCCAGTATGACACCAGGTCTGGGATTGGTCAGGATATCTGTTCGTTTCTCAACAGAATCCACCTGTTCGAAACAATCGGCCAAAAACGGGTTCATGCCTTTATGGAATATCAGGTTTTTCAGTTCTCCATTCAGGTATTCGGGGTAAGTAGTATGGATGGCCGTGGCTTCCCAGATCATACCATCCAGGTAGACCGGGATATTATCATCGATAAAACCTTTACGGATGATCTCCTCCAGCACCAGCATTACTTCCTGGCTCCTGCCTACTGCAAAGGCCGGGATCAGGACAGTACCGCCTCTGGATACCGTTTCTTTTACTATTTCCTTTAACCGGTTCTCGGCCTCCCTTCTATTGGGCTGCATATCTTTAGAACCGCCGTAGGTTGACTCGGTGATTATGGTTTCAATCCTGGGAAATGAGTTGACTGCCGGGTCGAACAGTCGGGTCTTCTCATATTTATGATCCCCGCTAAATGCAATATTATACAGCCCGTCGCCCACATGGAAATGGACCACAGATGAACCCAGGATATGGCCGGCATTGTGCAGGGTAAGCTTCATATCCGGAGCAATATCGGTAACGTCACCGTAATTAAGTGTAATGGTATGTTTCAGGGTCTCGCGTATCATTGAGGATTCATAGGGTATGGTCTTGCCTTCCTTGGCAGCCACGTCAATGAAATCCAGCTGCAGCAGAGCCATCAGGTCCCGGGTGGGAGGTGTACAGTATACTGGCCCCTCATACCCGTATTTGTACAGCAGGGGTATCAGACCGGAATGGTCCAGGTGGGCATGTGTGAGCACCACTGCATCTAGCTGGCTGATAGGCGTTACCTCTGGTATGTACAGGTAAGGGGTGCCATTATCATCGGAACCTACGTTCACTCCACAGTCAATGAGTACCTTGGTCTCAGGGGTTGACAGCATGAAACAACTGCGTCCTACTTCCCGGCAGCCTCCCAATGCAGTGACCCTGACCCATTTATCCTTGGATGATACTTCCCTGTGGATTTTCCTGCCAATGGTTTTGAGCAGGGCTTTGCGTTCTTCTTTGTGGTCTCTGTTGTACTGTCGGATATTCTTTACAGTGGATGATTTTATAGGCGGGGTCCTTACCACCTTTGGTGTCCAGCCAATTTCCTTGGTAATCTCCCTTAGAGTGCTGCCATGTCGGCCGATTACGATACCTGGCTTCTCGGCTTCGATTATCACTTCACCTGTATCAGTGTCAAAATAATGACTTGTAATACCAGCATCTTCAGGTACGATCTTGGAGATCGTTTCAATTACAACATCCGGATCTGCCAGTACTCCCGGGTCAGGCCTGACCACTAACCGCTTCCTGAGATCCTTTGCCAGATTACGGATGACATCACCGTTATCTGCCAGTTTTTTCGGTTCCGGGGTATATATTACAAGTTCCGGTCCCTCGAACTCTATAAGTGATATAGTTACTCCGGCTGGTAATTTTTTCGATATCTTTGCTTTTAATTCTTCGAGTACCTGTTCTACCGACATGGTATTTACGTCCTGTGTAAATTACATCCTGTGAAAAAATCAGAAAATAAAAATTTAAAAAATTAAGTATAGATGTAATGTTTCCTTAATGTTCGGGTCTTATAAAGCATCAAGGAAAGCATCACGTGTTTCTTGTATAACAGAATCCTCTATCTCAAAATACCCTTCCGATGTGATCTTGGTAACTTTAATACCGTTCCCGGAAGCAGAATCTCGTTTCATAACGTTATGTAGTGCCCTGATTACAAGCTTTACACCATCATCAATGGGCATATTCTCTTCGTATCTATCCTCAAGTATTCCGTAGGCAAATGGAGATCCTGAACCTGTGGCTACGGCTTTGTTCTCTTCAATCTGGCCACCGAGGGCATCAAGTGAATAGAGGCCCGGGCCGTTCTTGTCCACTCCACCTACAACAAGCTGGACCATTAATGGAAAATACCTGTTTCCTGCAAGGATGTTGGACAACAGACTGGTGATACCTCTGATGGTCATGTTCTCCTGTCTGCGCATTTTATATAATTTTGATTCGACCTGCATTGTTTTTACAAGCCTTTGTGCATCTCCCACTGAACCGGCTGTGGTCATCCCCACAAGGTCATCTATCTGGTATATTTTCTTTGCATCTTTGCTTGCGATGAAATGCCCCATAGTAGCCCGGCTCTCTGTGCCCAGTACCACGCCTTCACTGCAGACTAATCCAATAGTTGTTGTACCTTTAAGTTCGTTATCATTAACCATCTCTATACCTCATAGAAAAAATGAGAAAATCAGCTAACTTTCACCTTATATTTGTATCTGCCTATATAAGAGTTTTCCCGTTTTTAGCCTTGCACTTTTGTAACTATTCAGCCCTGCCCAAATTTCGCCTGAAGCATTCAGTTTTTTCAGTCAATACCGTTCCAGTTACTACCCTTTGTGCCCCAGGTACACCCACTGGTCATATATCCCGTTCTCATCAGTATTATCAATGACCTCACCTACCGCACCCAGCCCGTCCAGTACACTTTCCAGGATATCCATCTCTTCACGCTTATTCACTGTGAACAGCAGCGTCCCTCCCGGCTTGACTACCTTCAGGGATTCATCCATCATTGCGACCCAGATATCCTTATTAAAACTATAAATAGTACCAAGCATGAAACCAATAACAGCATCAAATGAGCCCCCCTCAAAGAAATTAGTCAGCCTCGTGGCATTCATCACAATAGTCCGCCCGGGCTTCAGCACACCATGTTCCAGTCCCTGGCACACCTGGCAGCGGTCATAATCAGTTGTCAGCGGAAATATGCCCAGCTTTTCCAGCGACAACGTTGCCATACCGTTGCCGCAGCAAATTTCCAGTACCATGCCGGATGCATCGAACTCATCACCAAGTTTCCTGAACAGCTCATCCAACCGTTGGACCCTGATATCCAGATACACCATGTCATAGGTTTCAGTGGGCTTAACGCAGCCATCACATAACTGCCTCTCGACCAGGGCAATGGAAAAATATTCCTGTAATGCACCTATCAATTCCCTGGCCGGTACATCGATCAAGTTCACGTCATCAGCAGACTGTAATAGAACAGAGGCCAGCCCGCCAAATCGTTCCACAGCCTCCGACTGGATACCGGACCGGGCCACCACATTGGTGAACACTGCCCAAAACGAAGGATATTCCCCTGTAGCCGGGTTATTTATTGCCAGACATATGATATCCCCATCATCCTGCACGGCCCTGACCTCATCGTCAATCCCCTGGGACTGTACCATCTGTTCCATGAACCCCAGGGTCCGGTAGAGATCGTTCAGGTTACTGTAACTTTCTTCAGGCAGGAACAGGTTCTCATCATTATTCAGGCCCAGAACCTGGTGAATCAGCATAAAACAAAAAACCCCTGGAAAAAATGAACGAAATATTATTTATTCATCAGCCTCATCGAACTTGTAACTGTCATCTCCCATCATGGCGGCTGATATGGAATCTATACCGTCGATCCATTCGGCTACCAGGCCGTAGGCATATCTGATAAAGTATCCTCAGGGATTTCGGCCCCTGCGATCACACTTGCCCCGATTGTGGCAACATAACCAATAGCAGTTCCCGGGTCATCTGCCTCTTCTGCTTCCAATGCACTTTTTATGATCGGGGTAAGATCAGCCGACTTGTCATAAGCACCATCGATGTAGCACTCGCAGGAAGCAAAAACACCGATCAATGAGGTCTGCAATGAATCGAGCATAAGGTCAATAGGCTCACTGATCGAATCCATTGGGTTCAATACAATGTTCTTGACCTCATCCAGGGCATCGAAAGCCCCGTCACCCGTCAACTCATTATTTTGGTATTTAGCAATGACCTTCAGGCATGCAAGGATTATGTCATCTTCCATATTGACAAATATCTTGCCAGAATCGCCCGGGTCTTCGTCTTCATTGAGTTCAAAACCACTCTCTTTAACCTGCTCTATCCAGTTGTTCCATCTGTCTTCTGAATAGAACGGAAATACGGTTTTGGATTTAGGGCTTGCTGCTGGTTCTTTCTTTGTTTTTCCTTTTGACTTTTTCTTAGCCATTGTTTCTATGCTCCTGCAATCTGGTATTCAACTTTGTGAGTATTATACTTTGCGACTAAATGCAATCACCATACTGACTGTTTCATTTCTTTCTTTATTTTAAAACCCATATACAGTCCGAACAACAGTCCGGACAGGTGTGCGGCATGGGCTATCATGTCATTGGACCCCATCATCAGTATATCTATAAGGGTAAACAGTACCAGTGCCTGGGTGATCTTCATCGGGAAGAAATAAACATAAACTCGTATATCCGGATCCAGCAGTGCAAGACAAGCAAATATACCGTATATGGCCCCGCTGGCACCTACTACCGGTGAGCCTGAAAATATCATATGTCCCAGAGCAGATAACAATCCGGCCCCGAAATACACGACCAGGAACTTGTGACTTCCAATCTTCCTCTCAAGGGTGGGACCGAAGAAGAACAGTACCAACATGTTGAAGAACAGGTGACTGCCACTTCCATGCAGGAACATATACGTGAAAACGGTCCAGGGGCGAACTGCAGCCAGTTGTGGTATGAACATAAAGAAATCAGTAAATGGCCAGATTATTAATTGAAGAAAATACGTGACCACACACAGCATTATTAGATATAAGGAATAATTCCTTGATATTGGGACAGCATACGGTGACCTCCCCCTATTTCCCAGTCCTGGTAAACTGATGGTATGTTTTTTCGTGGTTTCCGGTTCGGGCTGGTACATGATCTTGCCGCTTTCCCTTACCTGTGTCTTGAGTTTTTCCAGACCAGGGCAGTTGTGGTTCTCTGGCAGGCGGTGTTCAGAGCAGTATGTCCAGCCGCAGTACTTACATTTATAGGGCAGCATCTCTTTTTTACCGCATATGCTGCATATATCTGCCATTTACTCTTTCGCCTCGCTCTTTTTATTTCGTACTGCTATCACATAAACTTCTCTCTTTTCAGGCTCTAATATATGCTGGATCGTCAATCCCAGTTCCTTTAGCCTGTTAGTGCACTCATTAAGGACCGACCTGTCAGGAAGTTTTAAGACCTGCAGCACACGACCGCCTGATTTCAGTAATGGCAGGACTCTTGCCAGTACTTTGATTGAATCAAGGGGCTCAACAGTGATATCGTTGCAGATCACATCAACTGGTTTATCAGACATTGATGACAGGGACATGGTAAATACATCATCCTGTGCAACGGTAATATTGTCATGGGTCCTGGCGATACTATTAAGATGCGCCATGAACTCTTCGCTGTACTCGATGCCCTTTACATGCTCAGCAATCCCTGATGCAAATATGAGAAAACCGCCTGCACTGGAACCCAGGTCCAGTATAACATCTCCGGGGTGGATCATGCCGGTGCGGTCCTGAATATCTTTGAGTTTCATGTATCCTGCCGGCACGTCAATATCCTCTTTCACCTCGATCTCATTTTCATATCCAACTTGCCTGGACGGTTTGAGGATTATTTTCCCATCAACCCTTACCAGACCATTGGTAATTGCACGCCGGGCCCTGCCCCGGCTGGCTACTTTTTCCTGTTCTACTAAAAATGCGTCCAGTCTCATAGTGACTAATTTACCTGTTGTCAATTATCTGTTATTCAATTAAACCCATTACAGTATATTACCCATTACAGTATATTACCCATTATAGATATTGTATTTCTACCAAATGCTTCATCTTTTGCTTTTCAGGATAAAACCAATATGCTTTTAAGTTATTAATGAATCAATACTTTTACTATTAATGGAGGGACATACATGTATGGAATAGAATTTGTACCAAGTGACCCCGTTCTGAAGTTGGCTGAATATACGAAGTTAGCAGAAGATCAGGGATTTGACAATGTGTGGATTACAGACCATTACAACAACAGGGATGTTTATACTACCCTGGCTGTACTGGCCTTGAGTACCAACAAGATTAAACTGGGAACGGGAGTAACCAACCCGTACACAAGAAACATTGCAGTGACAGCGTCCAGTATTGCTGCGATCAATGATATTTCCGGTGGCAGGGCTATAATGGGAATCGGTCCCGGCGACCTGGCCACATTTGATGCAATGGGTATTGCATGGGAAAAGCCGTTAAAGACATCAAGAGAATCAGTACAGGCTCTCAGGGATTTCTTTTCAGGCAAAAAGGTAAATATCGACGGCGAGAGGGTCAAGATCAAAGGTGCCAAGATGGCTTTCAAGGCAGGCAACATTCCTATTTACCTGGGTGCACAGGGTCCGAAGATGCTGGAACTTGCAGGTGAAGTAGCAGATGGTGTGCTGATCAACGCTTCTCATCCCAAGGACTTCGAGATTGCAATAAAAGCAATAGAAGCCGGTGCCAAGAAGGTAGGCAGGGATCCAAAGGAAGTTGATGTAGGCGCATATGCATGCTTCTCCATTGACAAGAATGCAGAAAAGGCAATTGGTGCAGCTAAGATCGTGGTTGCATTCATAGTTTCAGGTTCACCTGATACTGTGCTTGAACGCCATGGTATCGATGTTGCAGCAAAAGGAGAAATTGGTGCAGCTATTGCAAAAGGAGACTTTGGTGCACTGATGGGCGGTTTGGTGACAGACGCTATGATGGATGCATTCAGTATCTGCGGAACACCTGAAACATGCGCTGAAAAAGTTGCCAATCTCCAGAAGATCGGTGTTACCCAGATCATATGCGGTTCACCTATCGGTCCGAATAAGGAGAAATCGATCAAACTCTTCGGTAAGGAAATAATTGGAGGCAAGTAGGTGAGCGCTGAGATCCCCGCACCACAAATGGGGTTCCCGAAGATATACCAGGTAATAAAAAATTCACTGTGTACTGCATGCGGCGGATGCGAAGCCATCTGCCCTATGCAGGCAGCCAAGGTACAGTTGTACGATGAAGCGAACTATGATAAGTTCACTCCTACCGTAGATGAACCTACTGTGGTCAAACTCTTCAGTGAGATCAGCAGGGAAGACAATTATTGTGCCAACAGGCAATGTTATGTGGACTGTGACACATGTCTGGCCTGCCAGAACTGTCTGGCCTGTCAGCGTATCTGTCCAATCCTTGATGGCTTCCCGGGTGATGATGAATTAGATAATGTCATCGACCAGCGGATAGGCAAGAGTTCCATACACGGCCAGGATGGTGGAGCTGTTACCGGTATCCTGAAATCACTCTTTGAACAGGGTGAGATAGATGCTGCTCTTAGTGTTTCACGGAATGAAGATTGGGAGACCGAGGTAGTGGTGCTGACCAGTGCCGAACAGGTGGCAAGTGCAGCCGGTACCAAATATACCTATGAACCTGTATTATCAAGTCTACGTGAAGTACTTAAGAACTATGAAAAGATCGCTGTGGTTGGCACTCCCTGTCAGGCACATGCAGCTTCACTGCTTCGGGAGAACCTTACAGATAAGATCAAGCTGGTTATTGGCCTGATATGTATGGAGAGCTTTACCTATGATGATATGGGAGAGAATATCATACCCAACATTATGGGTCTGGATCGGAAAACTGTAAAGAAACTTGACTTTGCAAAAGGCAAGTTCGTAGCAGAGACCGCTGACGATAAAGCGTTGGTCCCGATCAAGGAAATTGCTCACCTGGCTCGTAAACCCTGCCACCACTGTATGGACTACACGTCCTATTATGCAGATATCAGTGTAGGTAGTATAGGCAGCCCGGATGGATGGAGTACCATCTTTATCCGCAATAATATAGGCAAGGAATACCTGGATAAAGTCAAGGGAATAGAATACCACGACAAACCCATCTTTATGGATATCGTCGTGAAACTTGCAGCCCAAAAACATAAGAATAATGCATGGGACTATAAAAAGTTCAATGAGGTAGTCTGGGCTGGCGGAGAATGGACTCCAGAAGAGCATTCTACATAGGACGGTTCCAACCATACCACCTGGGACACCAGAACGTGCTTGAGTCGATAGCACAAGAAGTAGATGAAATCATAATCGGCATCGGAAGCGCACAGGTAAGCCATGAGCCCGATGATCTGTTCACGGCAGGTGAGCGAGTGCTGATGATGACCGAAGCACTGGAGACCTTGGGTGTTAAACACTACATAATACCTATTGAGGATATCCAGCGCAATTCAGTCTGGGTGTCCCATGTTATTTCTATGACACCTCCTTTCAAGGTGGTGTATTCAAACAACCCGTTAGTGATACGGCTATTCGAGGAAGCAGGATTTGAGGTCAGGCAGTCACCACTATTCAAGCGGGAGAGATATTCGGGCACTGAGATACGCCGTAGGATGCTACATGGTGAGGAGTGGCAATCACTGGTGCCGACTTCTACTGCAATGGTTATCAGTGAGATAGGCGGAGTAAAGAGATTGAAGATCATTTCTGGTGGGGATAATGCAGAGGAATGAACTTACTATTTCCTTTACAATCTGATGGATTTTGATAGATTTATTTGAAAATGGTCAGGTTCTTTGTGCAATAACTGCCAGATGGTCCGGATGATATGGTCTGAGTACTTTTTTGTCAAGTAAATTGAACTCTTTGCCAAGTTTATCCAATTCCTGCTCATACACCATTTTCGGATTTACAGTACTATCTACGCTCCGGGCCTTGATAACCATTACAAGGTATCCACGTGGCTTAAGGAACTCCCTGGCATTGACCAATGCGATCTCAGCCTGGTTGGGCTGGGCCACATCCTGGTATATCACATCTACCGAACCTACAATAGCCTTGTACAACCCAGGCTGCCCGGCATCTGCAAAGATCGGGACCATGTTACTGCGCTGACTGCACACATCAATAAGATCGCGCATGATCCTTGCTGAGAACTCGACTGCAAAGACGCGCCCCTTATCTACGATGTCAGAAACATGGCTGGCAGTAGTTCCCGAAGCCGCACCCAGGTAAAGAACCCTGGAATCCTCCCTGAACGGCAGGTTCATCCCCTTTTCTATCATACCGGCCAGCTTACTGCGGTGGTGTGACCATAACCTGTATTCTATCCCATCGACCGTTATCAGTTTCTCACCATATACCTGTATGTTCGGTGTCAGGTTCTTAGTGACAAGCCGGGTATTTTCCCCCTTTTCTATGGAAAGGACATTGGGTATTTGTGTCGGTATATGTCCC
>Ga0255440_1069_pt1 | contig 13852 bp, 6 predicted proteins | sample ANMaggSeSYBR02I9_FD_182634 | JGI IMG/M metagenome (GOLD analysis project Ga0255440, IMG submission 182634) | Sediment cell enrichment communities from methane seep in Santa Monica Basin, California, United Staets - ANME aggregate JGI... | ecosystem: Environmental > Aquatic > Marine > Cold seeps >...
CGCATCCCAAACGCAGTATTTGTTATCCCTCTCGGCCTACCTATATAGTAGGCTACAAGATACTTTTTTATTTATCTTGCAAGAATAGTGTATATACGAACGCGGATAAACGCAGATACAATGCTGCAAATCTGCGTTCATTTGCGTTTATCTGCGGTTCGAATTCACTTGTCTATCTGGTGGGAGATATAAATTGATTTTGATAGTTTATTCTCAGGCAAGCCCTAAGATGCAGTAAAAATACCAAGCACATCAGGAGAAAGGGAAGGATAAAGAAATGTAATATTAACACTAAGTCACTAATCAGAGGTGGGATTGTGGATAAATGGACAAAAAGGAGTACAATCATTGGTGGGACATGGGGCCTGCTTTTGGGTATGATATATGCATGGATGGCTTTTGCTGCTGGATTTTCAGGATATGGAGATGTAGGAGCATTATTTAAAAATATCCCTATAAAATGGAAAATTATTTTTTTACCGGCGTATGTAACAGATATATTTTCTTATTTATTGGGAAATTCATTGATAATTATAGCTTCCTTACTTGGTGTTTATTTTTTCATAATGTGGTGTATTGGAATATCGATCATGTTCGGCGTTGCAATAGGCATATCTGTAGCTGCATTAATAAAAAAAAGAGGGGTGATAAAATGACGACAAATTGCATTAGACTGTTTGTAATAATAATTTTTTTATTTGGGATATTCTGCATAGTACCTTCTGCATATGCCGGGGAGACAGGGATATTAACATTAGATGTAACCCCGGATGCAATTGTTATGGGACCTGCCCCGGAATTTCATCCAAAGCATATTAAAGTTGTGACGATAAAAAATGGAATCGAAGTGGCATTGTTCGAGTCTGATATCCTCAAACAAGAAGACATACAAGTGTCAGTTCCGGTTGGGACATATAAGTTATATGTTCAGTTACAGGGGCATAGGACGATATGGGAACTTGACAATGAAGGCAGTGGATATAATGTATCTACTAGTTCTGCTACAGTGGTTCCCTTATGGGAGAATACATTATTAAAGGATGTATTCGCAGATGCTCCATGGCGGACCCAGACCGGCAGTATTCCCATTCTCGTCATGGTTAAAGATGCTGCAGGTATTGCAGGTGATTATGATCTGGGAAATATCGAGATTTATCTTGATGAGGATTGCGATAAAGATGATAATGAAATCGATGATATATTGTTAGGTATGGAAACCAAATGGAATGGTGTAACCGTAGATGGATCACACTATAATCTATATTACCCTGGTGATTGGTATGGCATTACCTACCTGGATCCATCTGAACACGATGTAAGTGGAGAGGCTTGCTTCCATGTAGTGATAAGAGATATTGGTGGTTGGCTGGATCCTGATGGCGATACCCACAGCCATTTTAATGTGACAATAGCAAGTGAAACTCTACCCACATTACCAAATTGGCATGCCGGAGATACCCATTACCATAGCAGTTATACGGATAATCTTGTAGAATTTGGCTTCCCTGTAGAATCCACGGTAGAAGCTGGGAGGGCCATCGGGCTTGACTGGAATGCCATTACAGATCATTCTTTCGATATAAGAGATAGCAAAACAACAAACCCCAATCATAAGTTCACTGCCCTTAAACATGATGTTGGCTCTTATAGTACTGGTTCGTACAGGCTCATACTTGGTGAGGAAGTCTCATGTTATGGACATGAGTCCCTCCCCCTTGTTCCAAGGGGGGTGGTCCATTTTTTGATCTTTGGAATGGAAAATTTCAGCAATGTGGGAGGAACAGGTTTAGACTTTATTCCAGGTAGTCAAGATGAAAAACCAGAAGGCGGGCTAACATGGAATCTTGAAGATGTTATTGATGCAGTTAATTCTCAGGGCGGCGTTAGTTATGCGGCACATCCGGAAGGACATCGCGATGCAAGTGCTGCCGCTTTTGATAGAGTTCCATGGATAACTGAAGACTATGATCTGGTCGGGTATAATGGTCTTCAAGTGTGGAATATGATAAACAACGACAATGAGCGGGATCTGGGATTAGAACAATGGAGACGCTTATTGTTGAATGGTCGCAAAGATGTATTTATTGCGGGCGGCAGTGACGCTCATGGGGATTTCAGTCATACAACCACTGTAATTGGGCCCTTTGATAACGCCTTTGGAAAGGTTCGGACATATATATACAGTGAAGAATTTACTCATGATGGTATTTTGAATGCTTTGAAAAATGGTCACTCCATAATGTCCGATGGTCCGCTGGTAATTTTCAATATTACCAATGAGCGTGGTGAAACTGCAATTATCGGTGATGAGATCACAGGATACGATCTCACGCTGAACATACAATGGGAATCGACGCTTGAATTTGGAAATGTGTCTCACATTTATTTTATTCTGGGTGTTATTGGTGAAACTGAAGGGGAAATAGATGATTATCATATTTCTCCAGATAGTCTTTCCAATTCCAAAGTGTATACAGATCTGGCAAGTAAGATCCCTTTGATGAAGAATGGATATGTCAGGATACATGCAACTACAGATAAAGGGCACAGCGTTTACACTAATCCTATTTGGATCAGCAGCCCTACATCAATTATCTCTAATGTTTCAATAACCGGGATAACAGCAGATTCCGCAATCATAACCTGGGATACCAATGAACTGAGCTGTAGCTTAGTCAAGTATGGCACTGAATCCAGTAATTACACATTACAAAAATATGATCTGGTGAATGTCACCTCTCACAGTATACATCTCCTTGGACTTCTGCCAGATACTACATATTACTTTGTAGTGAACAGTACCGATCAACATGGAAATTCAAACCAGAGTAATGAATATGATTTTACTACTGAAATTCTTCGCATTCCACTACAAGCAGGCTGGAATTTAATATCTCTACCCTTGATGCCAGAAGATATGAGTGTTGATATGGTACTGTCTCCGATCATGGGTGATTACAGCATTATTTGGGCATATAATGCCAGCGACACTGCTGATCACTGGAAGAAGTACGACCCGGGTGCACCCTTCGGCAATGACCTGACAACTATGGAAGCTGGAAAAGGGTACTGGATAATGCTGACCTCTGACAGTGCTTTGAACATCAGTGGAACAGTGCCAGAATCAACTGATATTAACTTAACGACCGGCTGGAACTTAATTGGATATAATTCACTTGAAAGTCAGCCAATCGCAGAGTCTCTCTCTTCAATCAGTGGCAATTACACTATCGTTTGGACATATAATGCAAGCGATACAGCTGATCATTGGAAGAAGTACGATCCAAGTGCACCTTTTGGAAACGATCTGGCAAATATGGAAGCGGGTAAGGGATACTGGATAATGATGACGACTGATGATATTTTAGAGATCTAATGGAGGAGACCTTAATGGAACAAATATCGATATCTCCAGATACCTTTAAAGACGGCAGCAGCCTGCCAGTCGAACACACCTGCGATGGGGAGGCTCCCCTGCACTTTCATGGGAAGGGCTCCCGGACAGCACTCGGTCCATCACCCTGATAGCGGACGACCCGGACGCACCCGGGCAGACCTTTGTCCACTGGGTGATCTACAATATTCCTGCCGACAGCAGCGGACTACCCCCGGGTGTATCAAAGAACAATACCCTGGACGACGGCATCCTGCAGGGTAACAACGACTTTGGCAGGATTGGCTATAACGGACCCTGCCCGCCGCCGGGCAAGGCACACAAGTATTTTTTCAAGGTATATGCCTTGGATACTACACTTAGCCTAAAGAGCGGTGCCACCAAGTCCCAGCTTGAGGCCGCCATGTTAGGGCACATCCTGGCACAGGGAGAGATTGTCGGGAAATACGGGCGCTGATTGAGTATGTAGCTGCTGCGAACCGGGGGTCATGCTTTTGCGATTGTGTTTTTCGGGCATATTGGTTTTTTATCAGTATTTGTATAAAACTGTCAATATAAATATATAGATATATTGCAACATTATCACAAGATTTATATGCCTAGAGTTTACAAGATTTATTAAATATTCAGATAATATCTTGAACGAAAGTGTCAGGATGATTTCAGGATTTACGCAATTTCCTAATTTGAATTTCATTGTGGGATGCGAAATGAAAAAAAGAGCGGAGTTGTAATTTAAAGTATATTCTTACAAAGAATGCAAGAAGTAGTGGGAATGGCATAATTCACAGCTGGATATCGATGCTGTTGACTGGCATTTCTGGGACAAAAGCGTGCGCGGCGGCGATGTGGGTGGATAAGCGGCGCGGGTTGTGCAACGAAACGGTATAAGGATGAAATGAAAACAGGAGGTTGCTACTATTAACATTAATAAAAATGTGATGATTGGTTTGGTACTTCTAATGCTCATCACTGTGATTTTTGCTGTATCAACCTTTACAGAAATAGATCCCACTCAGGAGATCGAAGATGAAAACATTGTGAACAGCAGTGGCAATGGTACAGGTGACCAGACTGCGGATTTTAACGATACCATTAATAGATCGGCAGCTCCGGTTTCAATTCCACTTGAAAAGCCACCATTTATTGATTAAGGAGAAAACAAATATGATAATGAGAAGTAAAATAATTGTATCGATTGCATTTTTTTGCATGTTTTTTCTTACGGGAAGTGCGACTGCGGCAGTTGATTTTCCGGCAGATGAAGCAGGGATATCCGCTTATGTGAAAGCTAAAGATATTATAGATCTGAATGCTGCAAAACCAGCTTTTGCAACTATAGAGCGCGAAACAGCAGATTACATTATAGGTACAGTTGCGCTGCCTTTACATACAGAAGAACAGTATCCACATGTCTATGTAAGTACAGACGGCTGGATTGTTGCATACTATCCAAATGGCCGAGAATCGAGCTGGATATTGCCATGGGCTGATTACGCTGGTGGTGCGATTTCATCAACCACTCTCAGCAAAGCAGCAGGGATTGTAGCCACATCTGTTGGTGGGACAACCACTGGCATAAAGTACTACGATTTTAGATATCCTGATGCTTCGAAAATGATGATCATCGTAGAGTCTACGACTGGTACTAATTCCTTTAAAGTGACCATACCGACAAGTTTCACCACTTACGCAGTTGATTGGTCGAATTATAAAGTTTATTGTTATAACTGCGCTAGCCAGGCTTATCTCGATGGTGCTTTATTTAGTAGTTTTGGAAAGTCTGGTAGTGGTCAAAAATTTGGATCATTTTCGGGCCAGTTCGAAAATGGAATCGAACACACAATTTCATTGTCATCTTCGGGCACAGGTCGAATAGGTCTGGTGTTGGAGTATGCAGAATAAACTTCTGATACTTCTCATCATTTTATTATCAGGATACCCATCCATAGCGCAAGCTGAGGAGATATCAGTAGTGGATGCCGATACTGTCTGGAACCTGACACTGGATAATGCCACTAATGTAAGTCGCCTTGTAGGTGAGCCCGGAGTTATGGTAGTTAAGTATGCTGATGCCATTTCATATAAACCACTTGAAAATGCCACTTCAGTGGGTCATCTTATTGGCGAACCCGGAGTTATGGTAGTTAAGTATGCTGATGCCATTTCGTATAAACCGCTTGAAAATGCCATTTCAGTGGGTCATCTTATTGGCGAACCCGGAGTTATGGTAGTCAAGTATGCTGATGCCATTTCGTATAAACTGCTTGAAAATACCACTTCAGTGGGTCGTCTTGATGGTGAGCTAGGCGTTATGGTGGTAAAATATGCCGATGCCATTTCATATGAACCATTAGAGAATCCAATAAGCGTAAGCAGAAGAGAACTAGATATAATAATTAGTTACCCATCGAACGGTGATATAATACTTAATTCATCTGTCATAGTAAACGGCATAGCCTTTTCACCAAATGAAATCATAAATGTGACTGTGAATGGGGTTCTCGCAACCGGCACTACGTCATGGAATGCAACCATTCCACTTGCCACTGGAATAAATACAATTACAGTAGAGGTCACCACCAACACCACATACAGTGATACAAAATCCATCCAGGTGTTCCATTACACGGAAGGAAACTATGTTGATACAGATGGTGATGGTGTTGTCGATTCCTGGGATCAGGAGAATAATACCCAATCAGGATTTTGGGTAAATCCTGTAGGTATCGGGCGCATGCTGGGCGATTTGAATGAAAACGGTATGCTGGATAGTGGGGACGTGACTATCCTGATGCAGATGATTGTGGGACTGGTGACATGAAAGCATTTTTTTATATTTTTTTGTTTTTCTTATTTTTAACTCCATTAGCTTCAGCACAGACGGTAAGCGTTGAGGATTATTCCACAGTTGTGGACTCACATATCACAGTTCCCATAAACATCAGTGATGCTGAATCAATCGCTGGGGGAGTGGTGAATTTATCTTTTGATCCGTCCATAGTTTCTATAAAGGAAGTTACTGCCGGAGATTTCGGCAATCCTATGCCAAATATTAACAATATCGATGGATGGGTCAAAATCGTAGCTGCAAGGATTGATGCAGTGAACAATAACCAGGCTGTGCTGGCAAATATAGTTTTTAATGGAAGCTCAAATGGGACTTCCGCTCTTATAATTGAATATGCAAGTCTTAACAATGAAACCGGGGCACTTATAACGCCTTTGACATCTAATGGAAAAATTGTAGTTTCGTTGTCATTAGATGATACATCACCCCCCTCTTCAATCTGTGATCTGGTATCAGATAGTGGTAGTTCATGGATTAACTGGACTTGGACAAATCCTTCTGATTCAGACTTTAATCATACAATGGTTTATCTAGATGAGAAATTCGTGGACAATACCAGTGATCAATATTTCAATGCTACTAATCTAATACAAGGTACCATTCACACCATTAGTACCAATACAGTGGATATAAATGCAAATATCAACAAAACATGGGTGAATGATACTGCAAAGACTACGGGTGTATTATCTGGTGGTTTGCATGTTACCTTGAATAAACCTGTCAACTATTCAATTTATTCTGTTGGTGAACAAGTTAGGTTTGATGTTAATGTCACAGATTCAGATAACAATCCCATAAGCTCGGGCATCTATGCTTGTGTTGAACTTTCAGGCCCAAATAATATCTCGAAACATATCATCCTGTCAGAAGAGAGCGGTCATTTTTTAGGTGGATACACTGTTGATAAAAATGATCCACGTGGTTTATGGTTTGGTAATATTACTGTGTATAACTCAACCAGCAGTGGTCTGACTTCGTTTAAAGTTTATTTTACTGGTGCATATTTCATTCAACCATATTCTAATTCGCACTCATATCTTCTGGGCGAATCTGCAAACTTTACTGCGAAAGTTATGAATTCCGGAAATCCAGCTCAATATTTAAGTGATGAAAATGTTAGTCTTAATCTTTCGATATATCCGTACAATAACTCAACTCCGGTATTAGAATCTATTGAGATGGTTTATGATAATAATTCACATCTGTTCAGTGCTGATGTGAGTACAGACCTGATTGGACCTGGTTTATTTACCGTTCTATTTATTGGCAATGACACATCTGGCAATATTGAGGTTGCCAGTCTACTGATAGGAGTATCAGAGGATTATGCCATTGAAGTGAGCACTGAAAAGACAGATTATGATCGAGATAACCCGGTAAATATCTTAGGGACTGTAAAATATCTGAATAATAGTCCCCTATCAAACATCAATGTCAATCTGTTGTTAGATCTCCATGGTTTTAAACGGTCGTATGTTGTCAATACGAACGAAATTGGAGAATTCAATTACACATTCCATCCATTTGATACAGAAGCTGGCAATTATACAATAAGGGCTACCGCCGCAAATATGGGACTATTGCGAAATGCAGAGAACAACTTTACAATTCACGGACTTTATATTGTGCCACAATCTGCAATAGTGGAGCTGGTCGAGAACTCTTACCGTACTATTAGTTTTACTCTCTACAATTTAGGTGATACAACATTAACAAGCATCTCAACTTCTGTTAATGATCTGAATATTTCAGACAATGTGATAGCTACTATTGATCCATTGAGCGTTCCATCTGAACTTCAACCATATGAAAGTGCTTCATTCAATTTACAAATAGAGGCAAATACACCGGTTCCTGATGAGGCTGTATTCCAGATTGAAGTCACAACTGATCAAATGTCAAATGAGATCAGTGAGCTTGATGTTAAATTATTTTCTCCGACACCTATTTTAAAAGTCTATCCAGAAGACGTCCTAGTTGGATTGAACAAAAATCAAACAACAATCAGAACAGTTGGTATATACAACATGGGTTATGGCATTTTAAGAAATGTTACACTGCATCAACCTGAAAACACTTGGATGAGGATTACATCAAATACCAGTATTGGTGATCTTCTTCCAGGGGAAAATGCAACTTTTGAGATCCATATTAATTCATACAATGTAGACCTTGGTGTTTATTTTGATTCAGTAAATATCACAAGTGATAACTTTAACGAAGTTCAAGTTAATCTGACAGCTTTCGTGACCGACCTTCAAAATGGGCATCTTCTATTCCATGTGACAGACGCTCTTGAGAGAAATCTTTCAAATGCTAATATTTCGCTCATCAATCAAGATACATATGAAGAATTTGATGGGGCGACTAACTCCACAGGATATGCGTTAATGAACAATCTACCTGTTGGCAGGTATATTTTCGTAGTCTCATCTGACGGAACAAATACACTTCCTCAAATGGAAAATGTTGAAGTAGAGGCTATGGATACCCCAAAATTGATGGAAATATCTCTGTATATGAGTTTTATTGATTTTGACTGGGAAGTAATGCCTACATCAATAGAGGATTATTATAATGTAATTTTAAAGATGAGATTTGAAACAGATGTGCCAATTCCCCTACTTCTTGCTTTCCCGCCAAGTATTGATTATAATATGGTTCAGGGAGAAGAGAAAATCGGTTCTTTCAAAGTTTACAATGTGGGATTAGTATCAATTTACAATGTTTCCATATCCCCCATAAATTATAATGGTATTATCTTGGATCCATTAATAACCAATGTGAATGAGATCAAAGGAAAAAGTAGTATGGAGGTGCCTTATAAGATAAGGCTTTCATCAAGTGCAGCTAATTGTCAACTATTATCTGGCAAGGTCAATATTCAAGGTCGATATGTTCATTTCATAAATAATCGTGAAGTCATAAGCTACGCAAGAACAAGTATCCCTGTTACAGTTAAAACCCCGGTGGACGGATTGTGTATTCCCGATTCACCTGATTGGCCAGACATTCCTTTTTGTTTGAACATCGATGGATTACATCTTGGAACCCAGACCGAGAATCTAAGTGTGGATCCTAATATAATATGGCTTCAGACAGGACCTGGATGGGGCGATCTAATTGATGACAAACATGAAGTACATGAAGATGTTGCAACCGCAATCAATCACAACGAAATCGGTGACGTAAGGTTAAGTAAAGCAGTTGGTATTACACTGTCAATAGGTGTAAATGAAATAGTTTCATATTTCACAATGGGGACACTAACTCCACAAATCCCACTGGGAATTGATCTTGTTACAGATGGTTTAGGGATAGATATACCATTCTTTGATAAATTTTGGGTTGGAGATTTCAATCCAAATATAATTGTTCCGGATCAAAGTTCAAGTTTGGATATTGAGAGCTTAAATACCGGTGTCGGTATTTCTCTACCAGAAATAATTGGTGGTGGTTTGCTTTTTGAATATGGCGATCTGGATTATTTTAATTGTTTCTGGCTGATTCCAATAGGGGGATATGATCTGACTCTTCCCACCTTTGGGTTACCAGATTTCACAATTCATTTCCCATATGTCTATCTTGGTGATGGCGGATCAATAGGTGGCGGGACTTTCTCTTGGAATTGTGTGCCTGATGTATTTATCGCTCCTTCACACCCCCATTTTAGAGGTACAACGTATGTACCTTGGAATTGGCCGGATTGGAATTGGCCAGACTTCAGTACTGACCAAGTTCACAGAAAACCACGTCCAATAGTAACCGAGACCATACATGAAGTAATTGAGCTTTCAATTTCCCATAACGTAACTATGGAGCGTGATGCTTTCTGGGCAGGTCTTGGTATCTTTAACAAAATGCCTGATAAGAATATAGAAAACGTAATGGTAACATTGCATATTAAAGATGATACAGGGTCTGCCAATGACAAATTCTTCATAAAAGCACCACATCTTAAGGGTATCAGTAATATTGATGGGTCCGGGATAATTTATTCATCAGGTCTTGCAACATCCCAGTGGTTGATAATACCAAAACCAGGTGCAGGCGGGATCAATCCAGGAGGGGCCAAGTACAACATATCTGCGAATATCACTTATAGTGTGGATGGAATCAATTTTGAGACGGTGACACATGAAGCCGAGATAGTTGTCAAGCCGCAGCCAGAGATGGTTCTTGATTACTTTATTCCATCAGATGTCATTGCCAACCAGCCGTTCAAACTGGCAGTCAAGGTCACAAATGAGGGATACGGGGAAGCCAGAGACTTTGCTATTGAAACAGCCCAACCAGTTATCTACTACAATCCTTCTGGTCTGCTACTTGATTTTGAGATCATTAGAAGTCAACTTCAGGGAGAAGAAAGGAGCACTTCGATGAAGGTAGACTTTGGAGATATCCAGCCTGGAGAGAGTAAGATCGCCTGGTGGGATATGGTCACGAGCATTGATGGAACATTTACCGAATTTACTGGAGAATTCACACACAGCAGCGAGCTTGGTGGAATGGAAACGTCACTTATAAAGGAAATCAATACTTACATAATCCAGAAGCAGATGGACACTGGGGACTTAGGCTACGATTTCCTGGCAAATTCAGAAAGTGATGAGAATTATTACGTACTGTTCAATTCATCCACTGGAAGCTCTACGTTCGTGAGTAATGCTAATTATGCGGTTGTCAACATGCCGATACCTGATAATCCTGTACTGGATTTTAGCATAGAGGATTATACTGGCGAGTGGGTGATAGTTTCAATAGAGGATCCATATAACAATGAAGTAACTATTGAAAAAGTGATATGGACAAGAGATAGAACTGAGATACCTTCCTATAATTACTGGATGCGAAATGGGAGGATACTCATAGTCGATCACTATACCGAAGGGTTTGATGGGAAATACACGATCATATATAGTAATGATAAGGCTGATTTGACCTTTGTTCAACTGACGGATGTGCATATTGGATATGGATTGGTAGGTCCGATTGAATTCGTATTCTCAATCAATAAATTTGCGGATATTCTTGCAACTATAGATACAGATCCTAAACCTGAATTTATATTAATCACAGGAGATCTTGTAGAATGGAATGATAAAATATTTTTCGAGACATTTAGTGAGACATTGGCATCCATTGAAATACCGATTTATGTTGTGCCTGGTAATCATGATAGACGCACATGCCTTTTATCGGGTGATGACAATCTAAACAATTATGGGAAATATCTAACGAAATCACAAAATGTTAAATATGTTAGTCAAAATTATGGATATACAAATTTTTCAGAAGGAGAACATCTTTTCATTGGCTTGGATTCCGGTAAAGATTATAATGTAGACTTGACTCCCGAAGGTAATGGTTTAGACAAACCACAAGGAGATTATCTTAACAACTTAGATAAGGATACCCCTAAGATTATCTTTATGCACCATCCAGCAATGGATGATAAAGAAGATTCGAGTTTTCTTGGTATAAGTCCGGTTTCAGATAACGCACCGGGTGGAAATGATGGATGTATTGCGTTCAATCGGGAACAGTTTATCAGTTATTCTAACCAATATAACGTCCAATTAGTGCTAACTGGACATTCACATGAAGACAAAGCATTTAACATGAAAGGTGAATCTGTGAGAATCAGCGATATTGCTGGACCTATGTTCATCCAAACTGATGCAGTTAAAGATAGAATTTATAGGCCCATTAAAGTTTATAATGAAATAGCAATTCCATCTCCTTCTAAATTTGTCCCATCAAGATCAAAGTATTGGTTTTTGGGTTTTTCACCCATAGATATGCATGCATATGATTCAAATGGAAGACACACTGGTATCAATATTTCAGATGGTGTTGACCGCGATATCCCTTCATCTTTCTATATAAGTGGTTATGAAGATGAAAATATGTCCATACCGCAGATGATAATGTTGTATAATACGAGTGACGAATACAGGATCGAAATTATCTCAAACTTTTCAAAACAGAAACTCGAAAAAGCAATTGATATATTTAACTTTACATTCGAGAAGCATGCAAATGATGCGATCACGAGTATCTACTATTACAATATTTCTATCCAGGAAAACACTACGGCGAATATATTTGTTAATCAGACCACAACAAATTATGTAATGGAGATAGATACTGATGGTGATACTATAATTGATCAAACTAAATATCCAGATTCTATTGAGGTTAATTATGCTCCAGTTGCAGCAATTAATTCCCCAGCAAATGATTCTGTGTGGAACCAAGGAGATTTAATTTTATTCAACGGTTCTGGAGTCGATAAAGAAGATGGAATTTTGACCAACTTTTCTCTTTGGCATTCAGACAAAGACGGTGTAATTAACCATGGTAATAAGTTCAATAGCTCAAATCTTTCAGCAGGTACACATAGTATTACTTTTATGGTGAGGGATGATCTTGACTTAACATCTACCCAAAGTATAATAATTACAATTGAGGATACAAAATCACCGATTCTTCGCGTTGATCATCCTGTTGATGGGAAAATGTTTGCCCATGAGAATATAACCGTGAAAGGCACAGCCTATGATGACAGTGGTATTGCAGGTGTCACCGTTAATGAAATCGAATCTGGTAAAGAAAAATGGAATGCAAGCATTACCTTGCTTGAAGGTGCCAACATAATAAAAATCATAGCAACGGATTGTGTAGGATTCAATACTACGGAAAGCATAAGAGTGCATTATGATAAATCATTAGTGAACGATACCGTGCCACCTGCAAGCATAACTAATCTACAGAATACAACAGGAAATAACCTTGGGCAAGCATGGATAAATTGGACATGGAATAATCCAAATAACAGCGATTTCAGCCACGTTAAGATACATATAGATGAACTCTGGATGGTAAATACATCTGCTGAATATTTCAATATAACAGGTCTTCATCTAAATTCATCATACACGATAAATATTCGCACTGTAGATGTAATAGACAACATGAATGAATCAATGGTCAATTCTACTGTCAGAACATCTGTTTTGTTGGATATCCGACCGCCTGCAAGCATAGAAGATTTGCATGCTGAAGATGTAGGAACTACTTGGCTCAACTACACCTGGACCAACCCCTCAGACTCCGACTTCAACCATACCGAACTCCACCTCAACAGCACATTCATAACCAACATCCCGGCACCGCAGAACTACTACAATATCACAGGACTGCTCCCGGATACGTCTTACGAACTCAGCACACGCACCGTAGACATCAATGGAAACATAAACCTTACATGGGTCAACGATACTGCATCAACACTACCAGCATCAGGTACAACTCTTAATCTATACACTGGCTGGAACCTGATATCTCTACCCTTGATGCCAGAAGACACTAGTATAACTTCATTGCTGTCTTCAATCAACAGCAATTACAGCATAGTCTGGGAATATAATGCAAGCAACACTTCCGATCAGGGAAAGAAATACGATCCATCTACACCCTTCGGAAACGACCTGACAACTATGGAAGCTGGAAAAGGCTACTGGATCATGATGACCTCTAATGACACATTATTTGTCACAGGAGATGTGCCTGTATCCACTGATATTATCCTGAAAGCTGGA
>Ga0255440_1074_pt1 | contig 13421 bp, 15 predicted proteins | sample ANMaggSeSYBR02I9_FD_182634 | JGI IMG/M metagenome (GOLD analysis project Ga0255440, IMG submission 182634) | Sediment cell enrichment communities from methane seep in Santa Monica Basin, California, United Staets - ANME aggregate JGI... | ecosystem: Environmental > Aquatic > Marine > Cold seeps >...
TTATATTATTTGTCAATTGTCTTAGTGGTAACTATCTCATTTTACCTTGAAATTTTATACTGTTTGAGGACGTTGGATATTTTTGTTTATCATTTAATGAAGACAGTTGAAATATTTAGGTTAGATATGTTTGGTTTGGACGCATATTTGGTTCAACCAGAAGAAAATAAAAAGTCTCTAATTATATCACAATTTGCTTTTATGCGGCGGGAGTAATTTCACTGATCCTGGCAGGGATAAGATTCGGTCTGCTTAGCGTTTCACACGTTCGGAAATCCCCTATGCGGAGTTCTATAACCCATGCCATATGCCGGAGGGTGTGAGTATAATGGAATGGAGCACCCGGACTGCCATTGACAGATTCAGGAAACTCCACAACAGGGTGCCGGATGTGGTGTATGAACTGTGTGCGGTGGGTAAGTAGCCTATGGTCCGGCTGCTGGCGCATCGGGCTGTGGATGCTGCGGAGAGGGGGAGTAAGCTGTGAGAAGATAATACTTTCACCGCACTTTTGCCATTCATTTTTATTTTACAGCCACATCAATAATTCAGTATGTCAAGGGAATTGAGACATGACAGGCACACAGTATCGCTGCTTACGGACCACATGATGTTTTCTCCAAAGTACAGGGGCAAGGTGCTGGTGGGTGATGTAGCTATGTTGGCTGAGGCAATTATCAGGAAGACGTGTAAAGAACTTGATATTGAAGTCATTGACATGGCAGTAAACCCAGACCATGTGCATATATTTATCAAATATCTGCCAAAATATTACGTAAGTTATATATCCAGGATGATCAAAGGTAGAAGTAGCAGGATGCTCTGGAAGGAGTTTCCCCATTTGAAGGAATGGTGCGGTGACCATCTATGGGCTCCAAGTTGCTACCACGGCTCTGTGAGCTCTAGCTGGGACGTGGTTGAAAAATATATCTCGGCACATAATACATATGAGCATAACAGGAGATAGATACGGAAAATCGCCATATACAGGCCCGGTACATTTGTACGGGGTATACCGTAGTGACTAAGACGGCTATCTCGTGCATCCGTTAAATCTTCACTAATATTGGCACAGACATCAAATATTAAAATAAAATAGGTGATTACTATAACCCATCTTCGCCAGTTTAAAATAAAATCGATAGCAGCAAAACACTACATTTTTGGAGTCTGTACTACATTTTGATCTATTCAATCACTTGCTATTGGTTTTTTATTCTAATGGTGTGAAGCACATATTAATATGAATGAGTATATATAAATATTTTGTGCAGAGGGTCTGTACCTAGAAATAAATAAATTTATACACTCTATTTTTGTAAAAAACGCTAGCAATAAGACCCACAAGTAGTTTTTTAGGCAAATGAAACGGTTAATTAAACCATTAATCTGACGAAGATGGGCTATAAGCGAAAAAGACGTGTTCAACTGGATATTTGCGGCTGCTGTGATAGTATGTGCAATCATTTTCATATATTACTTTTATAATGACATTTTACCCAAATTATAAATTTGGTTTTTTTTTACATTCGTTAAATGCCATGGCATACAGAATAAAAATTAAAATACCTTCGACAAAAAGCATATAATTTGGATATTTCGTAACCAACACAATTCCAAATAAAATACAAACTAATATTTGAAAAATAACATATCTGGGTTTTTATTTTATATCTGATGTTATAAATTCTTTTCCCGCATTTACAGCATATTTAATTTCACACTTCATATTTTTGTGCCTCCATTTTGTTTAAAACTACTATGCACAGACATGATGCCCCGTCTCTTTAGAGCGGGGTGACTGGGAAACATATGCTCCCAGAGTGATATAAAACAAAAATTGAAATATGAATAGGCGCCAGAGGGGAAACTGACAAAAGCAACATTAAGGAAAAACAATTTGATGCAGAAAATTTTCTAATCTTAATTTGGTTCATTTAAGAATAAAATATAAGATCGTGCCAAATATATATAGTATGAATAAGGGGATATATTGTGGAAAATATTCAAGATTCAAATGTAGTTTCTTTTGGGCTAATCGTACAAGAAATGCGGAATGAAATAACTAATTTAATAATAGCCATTACTAAACAAGCTACATCAAAGCCTATGAGGTTATCAAACTATGTATCTCTATTAATACTTTTTAGAATGAAAGAATGCATGGCTTCTATTGAAATATTGATATCAAAAGGTTTAGTACGTGATGCTGCCACTTTAATTTTAACATTAATTGAATTAAAATTGGACATGCAGTATATTGTATTAGATTATGAAAATGCTGAAAAATGGATTAATCATAATAAGAAATACAAAAAACCATGGAAAGTTAGCACTTTATTTAAAGAATTATTTCCAAATGAAAATGAGCGAAAAAGTGAAAAAGAATGTTATCAAACATTTTCAATGATAAAACATGGGAATCCTTTTGGTGGGACTATAAGTTTCCCATTCGGAGTTAAGGATGGATGGTTAGTAGTTAATGGAAAATCTTTAGATCCAAATATGCAAGCAAATTATATTTTTACTGAAGGAATTCAGTGTTATGGAATTTTTAAAGCAGCAATAAAAGATTTATCGGATGCAGGATTTGACATTAAATCTAATGAAATAGCAATAGAATCCCTTTTTTCTAAATTAGAAAAGTGTAATTATGAACATGTGAAATCAATGTTATCAGAACTATTTAATACTAAATGAAATAATTGCGCCTGAATTAAATTAAAATTAGAAAATCAAACAATCGAATTGAAACAAAATCCCTGAGTATGGTTAATGATGCCTCGAGCTTTCCAACCCGAGGTCGGTCACTGAACGCATGCGCTCGTTCTCATGCTCCCGAAAGACGATATATTACAGAGCAAACTCGCAAATTCTAAAAGCCCAGACAAGATTTTAGAAAACCTTATATCATTCGACTTATTTTAATAAAGTGCATCTAGATTGTCTTGGCTCCCACCAGAGTCAAATAAAGTATAAGTGATTGATTTATATGAATAATTCTGATAAAATTTGTGGAAAATGCTTCTACTATTTGCAAAAAGGTGCTGACCAATCACATAGTTGGTGTTGGCGATTTGATATCGAAACAACACCTGTTGCATATTGCAACGACGAATATTTCATAGATCGAAAAGAAGGTATAGAAGAATTCAAATTATCACCGCAAATAATTGGTTATTTTAAAAGAAAAAATGATTTTGATAAAGATGAAAAATTAAAGTTACTAATAAGTGGTGGATTTGGGATATTAGGCGCCTTAATTGGTGTACTGGTAGGTTATAAACTCAATTAATTCTATATCCATTTTCAGATTATCATTGGCCTGAAGCATTATAGGCTAAAAAGTAAATTTATGTCTTAATTTTTGAACATCCACTTCGATGCCCTGGACTTTAGCAAAGCGGAATCTGGGGTTCGTGACTGAACGCATGCACTCAACTTACGCTCCCAGTGGTGCTGGGAATACAAAACAACTTTTTCAAATCTAATAATAGGCGCATGCCCTATTGAAGATATAAGTATTAATTTATGTTTTCCTAAAATATAATCTCATGTAAAGGTAAATGAATCAGATTCGCCACACAATTCTATAAAATATTTTAGTTCGTCTTTTAATTCAAATGGTAATTTCTCAAATGAATCTAGTTCTTCTTTTAGTTCTGAAGGTAAATCTGGATAATTAATTCTAAAAAGCGCAAACTGGTTTTCTTCTATTGAAAATATTAATTCAACTTTACTACAGATTTCATTAGCATTAAATAAATCAGCTATTACTTGTTTATTGGAATCTCTTATTAATTTAACCATATGTTTGGCTAATTCAGGATTATTTTTACTTACAAATGCTCCTATAATCCATAAGTTTATGAGGGAAAGTTCAATTGATTTTTTGAATCTTTTCTTGTCTACTAAATAAGCTTCGTTGGCTACCTCCGTCAACCTTATTACTACAATACCTTCAAGTCCAGCTCCTAATGATTTGTTTCTAAGATTCCCAATCCCTATAATAACCATAGCAGTCAATGATGCAGAGACTGCATCATCATTTAATTTTTTTGTAGAATTGTCAGCAATATTAGCCAAACCTTCTACTGCAGACATTGTTGCATGATTTAAACCGCCACTCATTCCCGTTTTCTCAATTTCAATTATTGATTTATATTGAGATGTAATCGCCATTTCTTTCAGTGCATTAATTACTTCGATAGTTGGATTATGAAGCTTTTTTTCAATGCTTTTTAGCCCAACCTTTATTATTCCATCAAAAGTGATATGGACATTAAAGAAGGACGAGTTAAAGAAATATCTTCAATAGATGACCTCATTAGCGAGTTGTGAAATATGACATGGGTGGTCATGAGAACAGATACATTTCTTGAATCCTTTAAAACCGTAAAAAAGAATAAAGATGTTCTTGCAGAACTTGATAAGAAGTTAATTAGGCTGAGTGAAAATCCATTACATGTTGGTGGTTGGCTTTCGGGGGAATTACATGGCAAAAAATCAACAAGAATTGCTAAAAGATATCGCCTAATTTTTACACCAGATGAAAGGGAAAGAGTAGTTTATCTTAATTGGATAGATCATCGAGAGCATGTGTATTAGGAACTACGCACATTCACTATATCCCGGACTTAACAAGCTGCCGATAATCCAAAATCTCTATAAAAAGGAGGATGAATAGGGCTTTAAATTTGAAATGGAGGGATATAATTATTACTGGCAGTAATTGTCGGACAGCCTGTTAAGTCCAGGGCCTGTTTATAATACTCCACATCACGATTTTCTATCTTGTCCGGCGATATATTTCTCAACAACTTCCCAGCCATGCCCAACACTTCCATGATAACAGCTTGGTGCCTATAGAATTTTTTTTGCAACATTTTTTCAGTTCAGGGAATTCCTGCCGCAATATTCTACTGGTTCTACCTTTTAGCCTCTTAGCAATAAAACTTACGGAATACTTTGGCGGATATTGAATAAAAATATGGATGTGACTACTACTTACTGACATATCAATAATCTTAATATCAAGTTCCTTACACGTCTTCCTGATAATCGCCTCAGCCAACATGGGCACATCACCCACCAGCACCTTGCCCCTGTACTTTGGAGAAAAAACCATGTGGTCCGTAAGCACCGATACCGTGTGCCTGTCATGCCTCAATTCCCTTGACATACTGAATTATTGATGTGGCTGTAAAATAAAAATGAATGGCATAAGTGCGGTGAAAGTATTATCCCCTCACAGCTTACTCTCCCTCCTCGCAATGCCGCACATCCTTTAATTTTCATCCGGGAGCAGGTTCGGATGGAGGGATTTTAACCTGCAATGGGACATTTTTTTTACCTCCAGTGGCCCCCTGCTCGGAGCGAGTTTTTCCGAGCGTTAATAAGATAAGCCTTCGATTTCGAACACATCAGAACTTCTTATGTGTGGGATGTTTAGAAATTTACATGCGTCTGGAATTCTCGGGTTGCCTTTATCCCCTGTGTGCTTTTCACTTGAGACAACATATGCATTTTTCGTTCGTCCCAGTGCCAGAATCCAGGGATCTGCATCAAAGATTCGTCCTTTATGGCCAACATTCTCGATTTCTAAGTAAATCTTTTGTAACTCTTCTATTTGAATGCGATCTATTGGTAAAAAACCTTGCTTGTTTTTTAACGCCCATGCAAACAAATCATCATCTCGTGCTTGTAATTCATTGAGCACTTCTACTGAAGAAATTATTTTCTTCGCACCAATGATTTTTTCGATGTCCTTCCACAGGGACGGGAATGTCTTAGGGCGATGTGTGACATTCCACAATTCAATGAATGTTGAAGTATCGAAGCAGTATACCTTTAGAGGCTCATATTCAAGAGTATATTGCTGTGCCAACATTACGCCTCAACAATTTTTTCAAGCCTTGGAATATATTTAGTCTTGATATCGAGGGAATCCGCTATATCGACGTAGGTTATTTTCTCGTTTCTATATGAATCCAGTACCTGTGAAGTGAAGTTCCTGCCATGTTTTCCCACGCATTCGTTTGCAATATCTCTGCCTGAACCACCACCACCTGTAACCACTGGAGTAGAGATTACCAAACGAGTTTTTTTCCATTCCCTATAATCGCTTTTAGGAATCATTTTCAATATTACCAAGCGCCGAACAACAACTTCCTTGCTTACCCAAAAAGAATTTGAAATGCCTCCGATTTTCCTCTCCATTTCTATGGTAACCCCTTGATTCCCTCTCAAATACTTATGAGATAAAAGGTAGTCACGTGGTACAATAAACGCTCCTGCAAAGTGATTGCAAAAAATTTCGACTTTTGCTACCTCCTCCGTTCCTGTTAAATCCCATCTATCTGGCAAGCACAATCCGCCTTTATTCAGAAGTATGTGGGACATTTCGTGGAATAACGTGAATATTTGAGAACGAATATGTTCATTCTTGTTAGTAACAATCACGGGGGCAACATCATCTGGAATGGAAAATCCTCTTATCTCATTCACTGGCATTTTGTACTGGAATACTAAGAAACCGTGTTGCTCTAAGATACCTCTCCACTCTTTGAAGGCAGTATAATCGTTTTTCCATGCGGATTGCCGGGCAAATGAGATGTTAAAGTATTCCCGGATGTCAGATGCATATCTTTCTGGGTCTGAAAGGTTCTGGATTGTTCCTACTAACTCGTTTTTCTTCAACTCGTCTAACAAATCTATGAAAATCCTCTGCTTCGATTGCACTTCTCGGATGACTTTTCTTGTTTCTGGAGAGATAGGGATTCTGTCTTCACTTGGCAAAGTACGGTAATCTCGGGGTAAAGTTTCTACTTCAGGAGGATTAGGCCTGAAAAAGAAAGCAATTGGTTGATTCACAAATCTTGAAAATGCCCGAAGCTGGTCAAGAGTTGGCACTATGTTCCCGTTTTCCCAGCCCTCATAGTCGCTTTCAGATAATGGTATCAATTCGGATATTTCTTTGATCGAATAGCCAAGATTTTCCCGTGCCCATTTTATTATACTGGGTGTAACCGTAACCGGCATATCTTCTGTCAATTCGCCTATCTCCTAATCAAGTACCTACTAAAACTCTGAGCCCATAGATGGTCCCCGCACTATTCCTTCAAATGGAGAAAAACCTTCTTCTGTAGGTATTATTTCACTATGCTCTTTTAAGCTCTCTATGTATAACTCAATAGATTCCTTTGCCATATCTATCGATTCTTCTATTGTTTCCCCGTATGTGACACAGCCAGGAAGTGAAGGAACCATTACTGTATAGCCACCTTCAGGTTCTTTTCTCAGTAGAATTCTATAATTTAATACTTTCATACTATTCATTCATGTCGTTTATTGAAATAATCTTTTTGCCCACCGTTAGATGTCCAAACTCCATAAATAACGCTTGAAACACACTTTTACTCCCCCCACCTCCTAGCAATCTTCACAGCCAGCCCCGCAGCATCCACAGCCCTGTGCGCCAGCAGCCGGATCATAGGTTACTTACCCACACCCAGGTCATACACCACATCCTGCACCCTGTTGTGGCGCTTTAGGTATGTCTCAATAGGAGTCCGGGTGCCCCATTCCATAGTACTGACACCCTCGGGCTCGTGCATGCACTTAAATCTCGATAGATTCCAGCCTCAAAAGTTCCAGTTTAAGTCCTACTCCCAGGGAATAGCCGCCAGGCCCGTGTTTTGAGACTATGCGGTGACATGGGATAATTACAGGCACCCTGTTCGACCCAAGGACGTTTCCGACTGCCCTCACTGCTTTTGGCCTACCTGCCATACTGGCAAGCTGGGAATAGGTAATACAAGTGCCCCAGGGAACGGACCTGGTGGCAGTAAGCACTTCCTGCTGGAACGGTGTGAAACCTGACAGGTCCACATCATAGGATGAAAAATCGACGTTCTCTCCCATGAAGTATCTTTGCAGGTCAGAAGTTACCGGCAGGGTTATACTCTCGTCACCAGGACGTTGCTCAAATAACATCACAGACCTGACAGACACAGGATCTGCTTCCACAGCCACCCACCTTTTCACTTTGTTAGCAAAAAAGCAATCCGTTACATATTTCTCTATGATCATATAATATACCAATCTGAATCGTCTGTTACATGGACATTTGTTCTCCGGATATCTGTTACCGTATCATTTGAAGTTGTTACCGCATCATTTGAAGTATCCAGGCCAGTTGCCTGGCAGATAGCTTCATCGAGATCCCTCTGGTATTCCTGGTGATAAAGACTTCCGAAGCTGAATTTCAAGGCAGGGTTATGGAGTTGTTCCATTGTCCCGGATTTTGGTACAATGTCCACCTTGACCTGGCTAAGTTCCACTGCCTTTTCCATGGCCAACCTGAAATCTCCCAAACAATACGCTATCCTGTGTCTGTAATGCTGCTTCGTTAACTCAAGATAACGTGCCAGTCTCTGGCTCTCTAACTTGTGGAATTCCCGTTTGACCTTTGGTATGTCACACCGCCCCAGCATGAACTGGTAATCCATAAACGGATATTCGGTATCCAGTTCCCTGGGCGTTACGCCACAGGTACCAAATACCACTACGTGAACCTGGTCATGAGTGAGATGCCTGAATATGATACTGTCAAACATTTTGTGGGACGGACTGTCGTGATATGGTTTTGCTTTCGAACACGGAACGAAGATGCATATCTCCCGCTTTGGGGGTTCATATTCGGTGAGAACCCATTCAACAGCCCTGACCATATCAGGATGTTTAATCACATTTTCACCGATCAGGGGTTCAGCAGATCGTTCATGTTCAGGTATTATCACTTTTTCACCACAAGTACTGGTATGTTTGATATTTTAATAAGTTTTCCAGCTACACTTAAAAGTCCAGGTTTCTGTGAACTGGTCCTGAACACCTTAAGTTTCCGGGTCTCACCCCGTATACGGCCTGAAATCCCATTTCTGGGCCTTGATCAGGTCCAATAGCAGCCTGCCTTTCTCAGGTGGCAATGACAGCAACAGTGCGGCAACATGCTTACACATCCTGCGCCTTGCAGTGCCCCGCTGCCAGTCCTGGCAGTCGTGCAGGATGAACCGGACGTTATAATCCATATAAATGGAATATCCGCCCACATCAGCCACCAGCAGGTCGGGCTCTTCCTTCAGGACCTCCACATCCTTTATCTGCCTGGCCCGTTCAAGCCGTCCGGCATCCATGAACTCAAGCAGCATCTTTTCAATCTCATCGGCTGTGACCTCAAGGTCTGCAAACTCTGCCAGGGTAGTGGCTCTTGCGGCGGGTCTTGCCTGCCCGGTCCTGAGTTGTTTATGCATCAGTTCCTGCCTGGGTGTGGTTATACCCAGCATCTCAAGCACATCCAGGCAGTTCTCAGGGGCATAGCCGTGGTAATGGTTGTTAAAATAACCCAGCACATCAACGTCATCCCAAAGTTTCCTGATGCTCTTGACCCAGGGTTCCAGTTCCCGTTTGGAATAGCGGTAATTGTACCACACCCTACCACCCCTGCCGTGCCACCTGATGTAGGCCATATCCGTTGAAGCCAGTTCCTGCTTTGGCAGTGCCGGACCATCTGTCATAACAGGGATAATATTATAGTTCCCAAACAGGCGGGACGCATCATCGGTGAGCCATGTCCGGTTCCTGAACTCAAGGGCAAAAGGAATACCATCCGGGAGGACCGTCAGGAATCCTTCCACCAATGCATGCGAGTATTTCAGGGAAGGTGGGATCTGGATAAGGATACATGCAAGTTTGCCAGCCTTCTCAAGTGGTTTTAAGAGGTCACAGAACCTCTGCACATCATCCTCCACTCCAGCAGCAGTGTCCAGCCGTTTCTCGTGGGTGATGGTACGGTTAAGCTTTACTGAGAACAGGAAATCGTCAGGAGTATGGGAAGCCCAACCCAGTACCAGCCCGGGCTTGGGATAGCTGTAGAATGTGGAATTGATCTCGGCTGTGTTAAATACAGAAGTATATGCCTTTAATTTTGAAGGTTCGTCCCTTTCATACAGGCTGCCAACCCAATCGCGATAGTCCCAGCCCGAACATCCAAGCCGTATTGTACCCATGTGAAAGACCCATCAAAGTTATAATCATTAACAATAGATTAACTTTTGTAATGTCAGAATACAGGATAGGAGCCGGAGGCTGGGGATATTTTGATATACCCGGCGCAGACCCGCTTGAAGCCTATTCAAAGGCATTTGATTTTGTTGAGGTGAACTCTACATTTTATAATATCCCGCCATTAAAAACAGTAGATTCCTGGGCAAAACGGGTACCGGAAACTTTTACATTCTCAGTCAAATGCCACCGCGACCTGACACACAAATATTTGCTAAATTTGCTAAGCCCCACAAAGGGAGCAGACGGTCTCCTTGAAGCATATTTGGATATATGCAGGAGACTTCATTCCAACCTGCTGGTGCTGGAGACGCCCCGGTCATTTAACCCAAACCAGGCGGTTGATAATATCAATGACCTGCTATCCCGGGCCCGGCTTGATGATATCAGGCTTGTATGGGAGATAAGATGGGGGCCGCCCGGTAAAGAACTTGTGAAGTTGATGCAGGAGTTTAACATGGTGCACAGTGTGGACCTGTCCAGGGAGCCAGGGCCCGCATTTGAATCAGATATTTTATATTCCCGCCTGTTCGGGCATGGTCTGCACAACCTGTACCAGTTTGACGATGCCGAACTGCTGGAGATAGATAAAAGAGTGCAGGATAGCGGTTCGGGGTCAATGTACCTGTCTTTCCACGGCGGGAGGATGTACAAGGATGCCGCACGGCTGAAAGTATACAGGAAGGACGGTAAGTTCCCCAGGGTCACACAATACACTGGTGTCAAGGCGTTGCGAGAGGTGCTGCAGGAGGATGCACGGTTCCCTGCCAGTAAGGAGGAGTTGATAAAAGCGCAGGGCTGGAAAGTGATAGATATGGAGGGGGATAGACGTGTTCATACCAAAGTGCTACTTGAAAAACTGGATAAGGGGATGTACTGGAGCGTGGGGGAAGTGGTGGAAAGGTTGGAAGAGTTGGAAGGGTTGGAAGAATTTACTTCCAACTAATGGATCTATTCCACTTCCACTGTCAGTACAAACCTCTGCTCGCTGCCGGTCAGGTTCTCCCATGAACGACTGTATACTGCGATCACCTGCTGCGTACCGCTGGCAGTGGTCTTAATATACCATTCGTGAATGCCGCCCGCACCAATAAGTCCGGAGGCGGGAGATAAGAAATTATCGCTCATGATCTCCAGACCGCTGGTTGTCTCCAGGGTCCACATGTATCCTGTAGTGGGGTTCTCGTTCAATTTGATCTGGAAGGTATCGCCCGTCACCAGTTCTACTGTGCTGCCGTTATTATCCTCTGTAAAGACATTTGCCTCGGAAACGCCACCTACATCTTCGATGATGTTATCAGTGGAGAGTTCAAAGGAATCGGTCACAGTGTTGACATTAACGTCATACGTACCCGCTTTCAAACCGTATACATCAAGCGGGACTTTTTCTTCGTAGGGTACAATGGCCTGTGTACACATCATATCTTTTGGTCGTTTTGTTGTAATCGTAACTGTGAATGTATTGCCATCTCTTTTTGCTTCAACCCTGTCAATCCCGGTGCAACCGTCTGGCAGGTAGCCTTTTGCGACTACATGTATCTTTACAGGAAATGATTCGAAAACCAGTATTTCGGTGGATTCGACCACAGCAGTTCCATAAATGTAATCCCCGTCCTGTGATTCACTTTTGTTATCCTGCGTATCTGAATCAGTGGCTGAATCGGGAGCCTGTGTACATCCGCTCAGGGTAATCAGTGAAGTAATGATCATCAGGACGATTAACCGGATTGTTGATTTCTTTATCAATTTGACATCTCCATTCTTAATTTTCACATATATAAGAATACGTAGATTTTATATATCTTTTACCTTGACTGCGAATCGGTTTGCAGTTAATTTCATTTCGAGAACTTGAGCCTTGAAATGCCCATGTTCACTTTGAGTTTCAACTCATCTGGCACGCTGTCCATCAGTTCCGGCTTTAGATAGACCGCCCTGGCCCAGGCGTGGGCTGCCTTATCATATCTGCCCTTGTTATAGCAGGCCAATCCCATACCCTGGTGTGCTTCGGTAAACCTGGGGTCCAGCTTTGTGACCTGCTCAAACTCCTTTATCGCATCATCATACTTCTCAAGCTCCAGATAGACATGTCCAAGATTATTACGTGCCAGGACATATTTTGGGTCAAGCCTGATAGCTTCCTGGAATTTCTTTACTGCCTCAGGGTATTTCTTTTGTCCGGCAAAGATGTGGCCCAGACTGTTATGTGCCGGTGCATATTCAGGATCAAGCCCCAGTGCTTTTTCAAGCTCAAAGATCGCTTCATCGTATCGACCCATCCCGGTATAGACATGTGCAAGGTTGCTGTGTCCTTCTGTGTATCCCGGGTTGAGTCCTAATACCTCCTGGAGTTCCCCAATTGCTTCCTCATTCCTGCCCATCCTGTCATAGATCACAGCCAGGTTATTGTGGGCTTCAATATAATCCGTATCAAGTTTAAGAGCCTCCCTATACTCTTCAATTGCCTCCCCGTATCTGCCAGCCGTATCATAGACAATGCCCAGGTTATTATGAATAATATGACTAAGACCAATATCTGTGGTCATCTGGAAGGAAGAGTAATATTTCATCAACAAACCGGATGTCTCCTCATCCAGCCCGGATATCTCGTCCGGATTTTTAAGATAATAAAAATTATCCCGCCTGTCATATACCTGCTTGACATTTACTTCCTTTATCGCATCCAGGCTGAAATCAATGAACATCATTGAACCGGGCGAAAAACCATCGATCATGATACATACATGGGGTCCTGCACTCACAGCCTTTACCTCTGGTACCAGGCAGCGCAGGAGTATGTAACCAAGCTGGGTTATGGCAGCACATGAAACAAGGAATTCCTTCTCATTTCTTTTTATTTCATCAGGTATACCTGAACCATCAAGGATCGCAAAAATATCTTCGTTCTTCAGGTTCAGGCCGTTCACCAGAAGCTTAAGCAGCGGTTGGGGAATATCAGGCCGGTAAAAGCCTTTGTCTTCCAGTGAGACCATCAGCGTCTTCAAAGAATCCACCAGTCGTGTTATATCCTTTTTCTGGCTTGCAGAAAAAATTGATCTTTTGATTTCAGGGAATCCGGTCTCCCTGAACAAAGTATTGAGTTCACTTTGGATATCCTGTATTAGTGCTTCATTGTAGCCCAGTTGGATCAGCAGTGACCTGGTCTCAGTACCGGGATATACTTCTGCCATCGTTAACGAATAGCCCTCCCCTTTACATATGGTTTGTGGAAGGGGAGTGATAAAATTTGTATCATTAGGTTCTTGACAATAAAGTAGACGTGTTTATCGATACCTGGA
>Ga0255440_1081_pt1 | contig 12756 bp, 17 predicted proteins | sample ANMaggSeSYBR02I9_FD_182634 | JGI IMG/M metagenome (GOLD analysis project Ga0255440, IMG submission 182634) | Sediment cell enrichment communities from methane seep in Santa Monica Basin, California, United Staets - ANME aggregate JGI... | ecosystem: Environmental > Aquatic > Marine > Cold seeps >...
ACACAGATGTAATAACGAGATGCAGTGGGCCTCCCGGGGTGAACCTCGGCTACTTTCAGCGCACGATCGTCAGATATACGGAGTTCACCATGATGGATAGAGGACTTTATCCTGTGTTGCGGACTCGTCCCGGATTCCCCCGCCTCATCTGCCTGCCCTCTACCTTTTCGGTACGGGGCATACCTGTACGTCGACCCACGCTTTTGCCTCCGGCCTCCTTCAGAAATTGCCTCGCGACAATCCCCTTGCCATTGGCTACCCTTCGCCTCCACCAGCAGGGCCACGTCATTTAAGCTAATAACCTCCTGAATTCACAAGAATTGCTTGCTCATTCAATTTTCAATAAATTCGAAACTCGAAGCTCGAAATCCGAAACAAATACGAATGACCAAAATTCAAAATTTCAAACATGGTGGAGTGCCATAGATATTGCATAAGTGCCTGATATGTTTTGGTCATTTGATATTCGAAATTAGATATTGTTTCGAGTTTCGATATTCGTATTTCGGATTTTGAGTTCCCCGCAAACTCTAAATATTAGCACTTTAGCACTGACTTTGACGTTTCCCTGCCTTCATCAGGCTGGGTCTGGACTTTGTCCGATATTTGTGTCATAAATATCAAACATCACCATTTAGCAGCCGGGCCTTGCCCGGCACACAACAAGGGGATCAAATCGGACGGCCTAAAGGCCGCCGCTTATCCCCTGCGTTCGGAGGCTACAAGTTATGTCCGACACGACGGACTTGCTTGGGTTGCATCTACCGTCTTTTCTGCTATAATGCGTTTATCGAATATCATGGAGTCCATATGGAGCCGCAAGATTCGATAATACCTAAATTTCGCGCCGATGGTTACCTGCCTAAAGGGCTGTACCTGGCTTCGATAACCGAAGTCATGTTTCGATTCGGTTCATCGTCTCGGCGGCGCAGAAGGCTGGTCCTTCGAATTAGGCGTTGGATAGAGTTGGCTCGACTGATTGGCGGTCTACGCCTGCTGGTTGATGGTAGTTTCGTCACAGCGAAGGCTGAACCAGACGACATTGACGCGGTTATTCTGCTTCCTCCAGATTTCCAACACCAAATTGAGGCGGCATTAGAACTGGAAGAAATGATTCTGACCCGTCGCCCTGAAGAAATCTTTGCCGCGGAAGACGAAACCGACTGGAATGAGTGGATTGAGTTTTTCAGTCGCACACGTGAAGCCGATGGCTGGCGCAAAGGACTTGTGGAGGTCAAACTATGATTTTTAATCTGACAGAATACGAAAAAGCGCAGGAAGAAATGCGTATCCTTGAAAAACGATTGGAGCGGTTGCAACAGACCCACCCCATCGGTTCGAAAGGATTCACGAAGGCCGGCATTCGTAAAATGATTGCGCGCCTACACGAGGAATTGGCTGTCTTTGAAGGGAGCGAAGAAGCAAGGCACTCCGTGTCGAGTTGAACATCAGTTGCCAGATGCCGCCGATCGGGGATAGGGGGTAGTTCAAGGAGCTCCAGTTACCACATTTGACCTTGATATTGTTCATCGTCAGACTGATGAAGTTTCTAAAGTCAATCGATGCATACCAACGCCGCCCCGATGACAAAGTAATAGAACCGGATGAGAAGGACCTGAAAGGGAAAGGACATGTACTTTTAACAACACGTTTCGGGCCTCTGGATGTTTTGGCGGTCATCGAAGAGGGCCGTGGTTTCGAGGAACTTTTTACGGATACTGTTGAGACTGTTTGCAAGTCCTTGATGCGCAAGAGATTGGTGCAGGTCGAGGAAAAAATCGCTCAATTTAGGTCTTAGTCTTGAGACTATTGTTGCATTGAAACGTGAGTCACAAAATCCGAAGAATCGGTATCGGTTGCAGATCTTAGAAAAAACTTTGCGCCAGATGAGAGAAGAAAATGATTGATAAACTGATAAATATTCCTGTTAAGACTGATGCGGTAAAAAAATATTTGGAAGAACGTTTTGGCGGAAAAGTTGAAATTCTTGGAGTCAAAAAGCTTGGAAGCTTTACTGATACAATAAAAAAATTAGGCTATGGAGATACATTTCTGGTTACATTTCGCAAAGAAGGTAAAGACCGCTCGGTCGTATTTTCTACCATGCGAAAAGATAAATACGGACACCAGTATCTGTGGGACAGAGCTAACGTTTTGATGTTTCAGTATGATGCCGGCCAACGCCTTCCCAAACACGCCCATCCCCTGGATGTCGGATATTTCAACCCTGAAGGGACAGCTCATTCTGTTCGAGATGCAAACATCTTTTTTTTACTCACGGAAAAAGTCGAAGGAACTGACTACTTTTTAGATTTAAAGCGTCTTAAAACCGAGACCCTAACCGATCTTGATATAGAAAGAGCAAAGATGCTTGGCGACTATCTTGCAGAAATTCACAGTGAAAAAAAAGATGCGCCGGATCTTTATACAAGAAAACTTAGGGAGCTTCTTGGGCATGGCGAATGCATAATGGGAATTGTTGATGGATACCCGGAAAATTATGAATTTTTCTCAGATGCTGCTTTTTGTTATATTGAAAAGCTTTGCGTTGAATGGCGCTGGAAGCTAAAACAATATACCCACCGCCTGTGCCGCGAACATGGTGATTTTCATCCGTGGAATATCAAATTTCGAGAAGGAACCGATTTTTCGACATTTGACAGAAGCAGGGGAGAATACGGCGAAGCAGCGGACGATGTTTCCACATTGAGCATCAATTATCTGCTTTATTCTCTCTTAAAGCACGGCAAATTATATGGTGAATATAAAAAACTGCACGATATTTTTATAGAAACCTATCTAAAAAAGACAAAAGATCAGGAAATTTTTAAAGTTATTCAACCTTTTTATGCTTTCAGATGTCTTGTAATAGCATCTCCTGAATGGTATCCAAACCATCCTGCAGATGTACGCAAAAAGCTTTTTAACTTCACAAAAAACATTTTGGCAACAGATACCGTGAATATAGATGAAATCAACAGATATCTTGACTAAAAACTGGGCTGCGTGGTTTACAGGGCTTCCTGGTTCAGGCAAAAGTAAAATATCAAAGCTTGTATATGATATGCTGGCTGATGAAGGAATAACCTGTAAACGAATTGAGCTTGATGCAATACGAAAAAAATATGTTAATAAACCGGAATATACTGATAGCGAACGTGATTTTATCTATAAAAAACTGGTTGATCTTGCAACGGAAAATGTGCAAAATGGGATTAATGTCATAATAGATGCTACCGCTCATAAACGATTATACCGTGATAATGCCAGAAAAAAAATCAAGCGTTTTGCGGAGGTAATGATAAAATGCTCTCTTTCAGTATGTATAGAACGGGAATCTAAACGCAAAAAAGGTCATATTGTTTCGCAAATGTACCTTCGGGCTTTGGAAAGAAAGCAAAAGGGCTCAAAGTTTGAAGATTTGGGCAAGGTGATAGGGGTTGATATTCCATATGAAGAAAACCCTCTTGCAGAAATTATTATTGACAACAGTAAAAATATAGCTCAAAAAAACGCCTTAACCGTAAAAAATGCCCTGTTAAAATATCTTAAACTGTAGCCGTTCACGGCTTGAAACTTGAAATTGGAAAGTAGAAATTGGAAAGAACAGCGCAAAAGCATGAAGGCCAATTTTCTAATTTCGGCATTGTTAAATAAAAATGGGTTTTTAAACAATTTTTATTGTATTATTTCAATGTATTGCGATATGTAAAACCATCCAAAATTAACAATGCCAAATTTTTAAGGAGTAAAAAATGCCTATTTATGAATTTAAGTGTCTAAAATGCCAGACTTATTTTGAGATGCTTGTTATGAATAACGATGAGGAAGTTGAACTTAAATGTCCCGAATGTAAATCAGAGGATTTTGAACGAATCATCAGCTCTACTAATTTTGCAATGGGAGACAGCTCTGATTCCAGCAATAAACTAAGCGCCACAACAAGGACTTGCTCGACCGGCTCATGTACTACTTATGAAATACCCGGCCACTCCAGATAAGGGCAAGGAATTAACATGAAGCAAATTCACAATCAGGAAAAGGAACAATTCAAAAAGCTTTTTAAGCAAGAAAATGTTTCTGATTTTGAAGATAGATTCAAGGTGCTTGAAGTCTTTCTGCAAACCGAACATCACCTTACCGTGAATGAAATAATTCAGCTTCTTAAAGAAAACGGATATGAATTAGACCCCGACTTTGTCAGGGAAACGCTTAAACTTATATGCCGCTTTGGTTTTGCCCAGAAAATCAAATTTAATAGCGGACCTGTACGGTATGAGCACAGGCACCTCTGCCAGCATCACGATCATATGATATGTACAAAATGCAAAAAAATTATTGAGTTCCAAAACGAAAAAATTGAAAATTTACAAACACAAGTGTCCCGTGCTTATGGTTTCCACATGCTCCAGCATAAGCTGGAAATCTATGGTATTTGTTCAGAATGTCTTAAAAACCATTTAAAACTTATGCCCCTTGTAATGGCAAAGCAGGGTGAACAACTCATAATCAAAGATTTTACTGGAGGATCAACTGCACGCATGCGTTTATCAAGCATGGGGCTGAGAATTGGAGACGAGATTGATATCATTACCAACAGCGGACATGGACAGATGGTTATAGCTTTAGATTGCAACCGTTACGCTATCGGACACGGACTGGCGCAGAAGATAATTGTTCAGACGATTAGCTGATTATGGGGTTTTTACAATGTTGTTAAGCGAAATGAAAGAGGGGCAAACTGGAATAATTGTCCATGTGGGAGGTAATGGAGCCTTGCGCAGAAGGATACTTGAAATGGGACTAACCAAGGGAACAAAAATTTACGTAGAAAAATATGCGCCCTTGAAAGATCCGCTTGAACTGATTATAAAGGGGTATCATATATCCCTTCGGGTTGAAGAAGCTGCAAATATAACCGTTGATAGATTGATGATTGATGATTGATGATTGATGATTGATGATTGATGATTGATGATTGATGATTGATGATTGATGATTGATGATTGATGATTGATGATTTGTGGAATCGCTTCGCTCTGTCTTTTTTGTTATAAAATTAATAGAATACCTTCAATCAACAGTCAACAATCATCAATTTTTTATAGGGACTCCTTAATGCACAAAAAGAGTATTACAATAGCCCTTGCAGGAAACCCAAATTCAGGCAAAACAACAATATTCAATAACATTACCGGAACAAGACAAAAGGTCGGGAACTGGCCGGGTGTTACGGTTGAAAAAAAAGAAGGCTCTGTAAGTAAATACGGGCATGATCTTAAAATTATCGATCTTCCCGGAACTTACAGCTTAACCCCTTTTTCCATAGAAGAAATTGTTGCACGTGATTTTGTTATTGAAGAGTCCCCGGATATTGTTATCGATATAATTGACGCATCCAACCTTGAGCGCAGCCTTTACCTCGCTACGCAGTTAAGAGAACTTGACTGCAAGGTTTTATTTGCTCTGAATATGGCCGACCTTGCAACTTCACGAGGAACCAAAATTGATGCCAATAAGCTGTCTGAGCTTCTAGATGTCCCGGTAGTCTTCACAATAGGAAACAAAAATACAGGCATTGACAGCTTGCTGAAAGCGGCCATAAAATTGGCCAAGTCAAAATCAAAGATCTCCCAAAAACGCAAGGTCAAATACAGCAACGATATTGAAAACTCCATCTCAAAACTTCAAAACTTCATCGAAGAACACATAGAACAAAATCTTCCTTATAATACAAGATGGACAACTATAAAGCTTCTCGAAAATGACAAAATCGTTAGAGAACACATTCGTCAAAAAACCGGAAATAAAAGCCTGGAAATTTTTCGGGAAGTCGAGACGCATCGCAAGCATATTTTGGACCGTTTTGATGATGATCCTGAAATAGTAATGACAGATGAACGATATGGATTTATCGCCGGAATCATAAAGGAGGTTGTAACAAAATCAACAAAACGGCGCATAGACACTTCAAGGAACGTTGACCTTGTCCTTACGAACAGATTTGTCGGGTTCCCAATCTTTATACTCTTTATATGGATTATGTTCCAGACGACTTTTGTTGTTGGATCCTATCCAATGGAATGGTTAGACAGCGGAGTCAACTGGTTGTCGACAATCTTAGAAACCTCTCTTCCTGATAGTCTTTTTAAAGAGCTTCTCTTAAACGGAATAATAGCAGGTGTTGGAAGCGTTATAATTTTTCTTCCAAATATTCTGATACTTTTCTTATTTATCGCAATTTTTGAAGATACAGGCTATATGGCAAGAGCGGCTTTTCTAATGGATAAGATAATGCATCTTATAGGGCTGCACGGCAAGTCCTTTATCCCCATGCTCATGGGCTTTGGCTGTAGTGTCCCGGCAATCATGGCAACCCGCACTCTTGAGAGCAATAAAGACAGAATTCTTACAATACTAATAACTCCCTTTATGTCTTGTTCAGCCAAACTGCCAATATATATTCTGCTTGCCGGCACCTTTTTCAGCGCCAGAGCAGGAACTGTAATATTTTTAATCTATATTACCGGCATCATTCTCTCAATTATAACCGGACGCTTATTCCGTTCTACTCTATTTAAAGGCGCTGACGCTCCATTTGTGATGGAGCTGCCCCCATACAGGGTTCCAATGATAAAAAGCCTTATTATCCATATGTGGGACAGAAGCAAGATGTTCCTGAAAAAAATGGGTGGTATTATTCTTGTTGGCTCGGTTATTGTGTGGATGCTCACAGCTTTTCCACGCAATATAAACTATTCAATGGATTATAATGAAGAAATAAATAAGATCAATGCGTCTTTTACGGAAAAACAAAAAAAAGCCGCTATTACAAAACTTAAACTGGCTGAACAAGCCGAAAAAGCTGAAAAATCTTTCATGGGCAGTATTGGAAAAGCCATAGCCCCCGTATTTGCTCCCATTGGTGTAGACTGGCGTGGCAGCGTGGCGCTTCTTACCGGTTTTGTTGCAAAAGAAATCGTAGTAAGTACCTTGGGAATACTCTATGCTACCGAAGAAACAGATGAGCCGGATGCTCTCAAGAACGCACTTTTATCTTCTGAAATGACGTCTCTTTCCGCACTTTCATTAATGATCTTTGTATTGTTATATCTTCCTTGTGTCGCAACAATAGCAACAATACGCAGGGAAACCGGTTCCCTGAAATGGACTTTGTTCAGTATAGTTTACAGCACTTCTATAGCCTGGGCGGCAGCCTTTTGTGTCTATCAGGGTGGAAAAATTTTAGGTTTAACCTAAATTGATAGAAAAAATATTTGCCATAGGGGACATACATGGATGTTTTGATAAGCTGTGTGCACTTATGGATAAAATTAAGATAGATCGCAACAATGATATCCTGCTATTCTTGGGAGATTATATTGACAGGGGTCCCAGTTCTTTTGATGTTGTTGAATATCTGATTGATTTAAAAAAGCATTTTCAAAAAATTGTATTTTTAAAAGGCAATCACGAGGAAATGCTGGAAAGATATCTTTCAGGAAAAGACAGGCCTACCTATCTAATAAATGGAGGAAAGCCGACCTTGGAAAGCTACGTGAAAAGAAGCCGGACGACTGGTTCCCATCCGATACCTCAAGAACACCTTGATTTTTTTGAATCGCTATCTCTTTATTATCAAACTGATGATTTTATATTTGTGCATGCTGGTCTTAGAGAAAATATCCCGTTTGATGAGCAGGATCCCGCAGATTTTCTCTGGATACGTGAAGATTTCGTACACACAGATTTTGATTTTGGGAAAATAGTTGTTTTTGGGCACACACCTTATAAGGAACCGTTGGTAGAGCCCAACAAAATAGGAATTGATACCGGTGCTGTTTACGGCAACAAACTAACCTGTGTTGAGTTGCCTGCGCTTTTGTTTTATAATGCATAGTAAAAAACGGTTTACGGTTTACAGTTTACAGTTAACGGTTGATCAAAACAAAACTATTAACTGCAAGCCGTCAACTGTGAACCGTTGGGAGACAGACATGCCACAAAACATGCTGAAAAATATTAAATGGCTGGGACATTCCGGATTCGCAATAAATGCGCATGACACTATAATTGTCATTGATCCATTTCAGATAAAGGAAGTCGTGCCCGCAGATATAATCCTGATTACTCATTCTCACTATGATCATTGTTCAATTGAAGATATTGATAAAACAATAAAACCAGACACTGTAATCGTTACTGAAGCGGAATCGGCCAAAAAACTTTCAGGCGATGTCAGAGTTGTAAAACCAGGAGACAAAATAAATGTCTCTGGAATCGATATCGAAGCGGTCGAAGCTTACAATACCGATAAGGCTTTTCATCCAAAAATTAATGGATGGTTAGGCTTCATTATAACTATTGATGGAATCCGGATTTATCATGCCGGAGATACAGACCTTATCCCTGAAATGGACAAATTTGCAGTTGATATCGCCTTGCTGCCGGTTTCAGGCACTTATGTGATGACCGCTGAAGAAGCTGTTGAGGCAGCAAAACGACTGAAGCCCGAAATTGCAATACCCATGCATTTTGATTCAATTGTTGGATCAAAAGAAGATGCAATTAATTTTAAAAAATCCCTTGAAGGGATATGTGAAGTGGTAATTATTTCGCAATGAAAACTTATTCAATTTTTTCTATTTCGATAGTTCTGGTAATTATTTTCAGCAGCACTGTCTTTGCTGAACGCTTGTCTGTTGCGCCCTCTATTGCCAACATACGATCCGGACCTGGAACCGGATACGATGTATTGTGGCAGGTCGCAAGATATCATCCGATTCTTGTTTTGAAAAAAACAGGAGCCTGGTACCATTTTCGTGATTTTGAGGATGATAAAGGTTGGATTCACAAGTCTCTTGTCCGTAAAATATCAACGGTTATTACAAACAAGAACAAATGCAATTTACGATCAGGCCCAGGCACCAAATTTAAAATTTTATTCACTACCGAAAAAGGTGTTCCATTTAAAATCTTAAAGCGCAAAGGCAACTGGATTCACGTTCAGCATGCTGATGGAGACAAGGGATGGATTCACAAGTCTTTAGTATGGTAAATTGAAATCATAATACCGGAGGAATTGTGGCAAAAAAACGAGTAAGCCGATCACGGAAACGACAGCTTGAAGAACCTGATAAATTTATCTCTTTCTCAGCAAGATTTTTTGAATTCCTGACAAAATATAAGGTTCATGCATTATCTGCAATGGGAGTAATCTTTACTCTAATAATAATTATCTTTTTAGTCTATTATTATTCAGTTAGCTCTGAGAATAAAGCCTCTGCAATGCTTTCAAACAGCGTTGCCAAATATGATAAAATTAAAAGCGAACACGGGCCAGTAAAAGCCTGTCAGGAAGTGGCTGCCGACTTTAAACAGATTATTGAAAATAGCTGGGGTAGGAACAGCGCGAAACTGGCAACCGTTATGTATGCAAATATCTGTTACAATGCTGGTGATTTTAATAAGGCTGTGGAATTATATAATAAAGCCCTTCCTGAGTTTGAAAATAACCCATTTATTAAAAGCCTTATATTGAATGGTATTGCATACTCCTGCGAAGGAAAAAAAGATTACAATTCTGCCGCAAAATATTTTGAAATTATTATATCCGGACCTGATGATGAAATTAAAGATGAAGCTCTGTTCAATTTAGGACGGCTTTACGCATTAATGGGAAACAAAGATAAAAGCGCTGAGGCTTTTAATAAAATTATTTCTGACTATAAAGATTCCAGCTATTTAGAGATAGCAAAAGAAAAAATATTATGAATTATTATTTCTAAAATGGCATGTTCGAAAGAAGGGTTTTGAGATCATCATCTAAAAAGTTAATTCCAGCTCCTATAAAAAAAGATTCATTCCCTTCGTCACTTATAAAATCATCAAAGCCCGTGGTTATATATAAATGCTTCAATGGCGTAAAATCTGCTTTGAATTTCAAGTGAGCATTGCTGTCTGAATCAAAATCAAATGCTTCCAGTGAGAGGGTCAGGCGATCTTTGAAAAGATAGTAATCAAATGCAAAACCGCCTGTAGATTCAAAAATTCCACCGCGCAAGCCAAGGTCATAGTAACGCTTGGCAATTTGGGCTGAAAACTTAATTTCATTTTTTTCGTTTTTTTCAATATGCTCTGTCGTGGTTACTCCGTTTGTAGTAGTTGTGATATCGGTTTCAGATTCCACTCCTCCCGGATCATCAACAACCTGAAGCAAATAATATTTGTCCGCCCTTGGTTGAATACGAAGAGTAAGATAGGATTTAACTTCTTCGCTGTCAAAAAGATATTCTCCTCTGTAATCCAGATATGTTCTAAAAGATTCCTGTTTTTGCATATAATCATTTATGCCGGCAAGAGTTGTATTTATATTTTCTACAGTTTCTTCTTCATTAATCAGCTTTCCTAATGATCCTTCTCCCCTGTTTATCTTTTCAGTTATTTCTTTAAGCGATGCGAGTGTTCCGTTTAATCTTTCAACTGTATCCTCCTCGTTAATTAATTTCCCTATGCTTCCTTTTCCTTTATTAATCTTTGATGAAATTTCATTTATTGTCGCTGAGAACTCGGAAAGATTTGCTATTATTTTTACAAGTTCTTCATTGTTTTCCTGCACGGTTCTGTCCAGAGTTTCAGCCACAGACTTCATAGAATCAACTATTGAACGAAGTGAAGCTTCACCCTTTTCACCTCCCATTACATTCGCAAACGAACGTGTCAAATTGCTGATATTTTCCGCCACCTCTCCGAGAACATTCATCAGACTCTCCAAATCTGTTGTAGAGACAGTGCTAACAATGCGCCCATCCGGTTCAATCAGGGGAGCTGCCGGCGAGCCCTGAACCAGCACAATATATTTATCACCAAGTATTCCCCTGCTTCTGATTGAAGCTTTAACATCTTTTCTAAGTTTAACATTAGAATCTATTCGAAGGATTACCAGCGCTTTCCCGTCTTCAAGTAAAATCTTGCGGACCCTGCCCACTTCAACTCCTGCGATCTCAACTGGAACATCTTCTTCAAGGCCGGATGCTGAATCAAAATATATATGAACTTCATATCCTTTATCCATTTTAAAACCAAGCTTACCCAGCCGCATGGACATGTATCCAAGAATTATCATTCCAATTATAACGAAAACACCGACTTTTGCTTCTATGCTTAAATTTGACAAAGAAAATCCCTCAATCTCTTAAATCCTTAATAAACCGTTTAACAAAAGAATTGTTTGATGAACGCATTTCATCCGGTGTCCCAACAGCAACAATTTTACCCTGATATAACATGGCTACCTTATGTGCAATCCTAAAGGTGGACTCAATATCATGACTAATAACAATAAAGGTCGCCTTTGTCCTCTTCTGGGTCGCTACAATAAGCTCATCAATGCTTTCGCGCATTATAGGATCAAGGCCTGTTGTGGGCTCATCAAATAGTACAATTTTGGGATCCAGTGCAATAGCCCTTGCAAGTCCAACTCGCTTGCGCATACCACCGGATAGTTCGGAAGGCATTTTGTGTATCACGTTTTCCAATCCAACAAGATTTAACTTCTCATTAACTATTTTATTAACCTCTTTTCTTGATAATCGCGCGTGTTCGTTTAGAGGAAAAGCTACATTTTCACCTACCGTCATCGAGTCGAATAAGGCTGCATCCTGAAAAAGCATACCAAACTTTTTTCGTACTTCATTAAGCTTTTTGTCGTTTAGATTTGTAATGTCAATTCCGTCAAGAAGAATCTGCCCTGAATCAGGCCTTATAAGACCTATAATATGCTTTAAGAGAACGCTTTTGCCTCCTCCGCTCTGACCAATAATAACGGTAATCTTTTCAGAATCTATATTAAGATCAAGTTCGTCCAGGACTTTTTGGCTGTTAAATGATTTAGTTATCTTTATTAGTTTGATCATCTGAACATAACTGCCGTAAGAAAATAATCACTAATAAAAATCAATATTGATGACAAGACCACCGACTGTGTTGTTGCTCTTCCAACTCCCTCAGCGCCGCCGACTGTATATATTCCCTTGTAACAACCTACAAGAGAAAGAATTAATCCAAAAAATGCAGCTTTTATAAGTCCATTGAAAATATCATCAAGTTCAACAATATCAATTATTTTGGCTATGAAAATTCCTGAATTGATTTTTAGAAGGTTAACACCAACGAAATAGCCGCCCACAATACCGACAAAATCAGATATAATCGTCAAAACAGGCAGCATTAATATTGCGGCAATTATACGAGGCATAACCAGATATTGAATGGAATTGACTGACATCGTATTTAACGCATCAATCTGCTCTGTGACTTTCATGGTACCGAGTTCCGCCGCCATCGCTGAACCAACACGCCCCGTCACCATTAAGGCTGTGAAAACCGGCCCAAGTTCGCGCGTCATTGCCAGGGCCAAGGTTGAGCCCACCAGGCTTTCACCCCCGAACATTTTAAAACCGTGATACGTCTGAAGAGCAAGAACCATGCCCGTAAAAGCGCCTGTAATCAGAACAACACCAACGGAATTTACTCCAACAAATTCCATCTGCCTAAAAACAACTCTAAAACGAAACGGCGGACGGAACATCCATGATATGGTTGACAGCAGAAGGAGCATAATTCTGCCGCATTCTTCAACAAAAAATACAAGCGGTCTCCCTGCAAATTCAAGAAATCGTATCATAGGTTTTTATTTAGTCGATATAAAAAGTTTAGAAAAATTAACTTATTGCAAACATAAGGAAATTAGCCATT
>Ga0255440_1084_pt1 | contig 12340 bp, 14 predicted proteins | sample ANMaggSeSYBR02I9_FD_182634 | JGI IMG/M metagenome (GOLD analysis project Ga0255440, IMG submission 182634) | Sediment cell enrichment communities from methane seep in Santa Monica Basin, California, United Staets - ANME aggregate JGI... | ecosystem: Environmental > Aquatic > Marine > Cold seeps >...
TGCGATCAATTCCTTCATCAGTAATCCTGCCATAATTGTTTTTCCTGCTCCTGGGTCATCAGCAAGTAAAAAGCGGAGGGGTTGACGTGGCAACATTGCATCATAGACAGCCGTTATCTGGTGAGGAAGTGGATCGACTACTGAGGTATGTACAGCAAGAACTGGGTCAAATAAATGAGCCAAACGAATTCTGTGAGCTTCAGAAACTAATCGGAAAAGAGCACCATCTCCATCGAAACTCCATGGTCTACCTTGTTCTACAATTTCAATTCGTGTTTCATCATCACGGTAAAGGAGTTCACTGCCAAGACGGCCGTCATGAGTCTTGTAAGTGAGATCAAGAGCATCTGATCCAAACCATTTTACATTTAAAACAGTTACAAGACTATCCGAAATGATACCGCTTACCGATGCATTAGGTTTAATATCTTCAAGTTTGCTCATGTTCTTAACTTCGATTAGTTTTATAAGTTTTAAATCTTTTAAAGTTTGTTAAATCTTTTGGTGTTGTGACATTTATCAGTATTGTATTCACTTACTGTGATAACAACATCTGTGTTTATCGCATGTATCTGCGGTTATTTTTGAATAATTCCCACCCCCACTCTTCGCTTCACTTCCCTGCCGCCCACTTGCACCACACACCGCCGCCCCGCCTGTGCTTGGTAATGCAAGCGTGTGCTGATGCGCTGAGCGAGGGGTAGGGTAGGGGGCTGCCGCCGGGAGGGCATGGCTGTTGAAATATATAATTTGTATAATTTTTAAGCCACAGAGGACACAGAGCATTTTTATATTTCTCTGTGTCCCCATGCACTCTGTGGTTTACGTTGGAATAACTATATTCTGATTCGTGCCATTCGTGATTTCAATTCAGTTGCGCCGCTCCTCCTCCTCCAAAAAGAATATATGCTAAATCACCATAGTGTACCATGGTGATACAATTGCAAACAATCCCTGCTAAATTGACATCAAAACTTGTAGCAGAACTTGATGCCTTGATCAAAGAAGGGTGGTATGCCAATCGTTCAGAAGCCATTCGGGATGCCGTGCGCAACATGGTAGAGCGGAAACAATTGGCGAGACTTGAAACCGCAGTTGAAGAAGACATTCAATGGGGACTTCATGGAGATTAAAGCAATTTCAGATGCTGGACCCATCATACATCTCTCAGAGATCGGAACATCCACATGTTTTTCACTATTCAGCAAAGTGCTTGTGCCCAGAGAAGTCTACAACGAAGTCAAAGTTTGCAACTTGCCTGGGAACATTGAAATTGAGTCAAAGATATTTGAAATAGTTGACATTACATCAAACAAAAAGGACCAGATAGAATATTTTTCAATAAAATATGACATCAGCATACCTGATGGAAGCATAATAACACTTTCAAAGTACACAGGTATCAATCTCGTCCTGAGCGATGACCTGGACGTAAGGGATGTTCTAAAATCTATGGGAATGCAATCCGTTGGTTCCATAGGTATACTTCTTAGGGCATATAGGGAGAGGATAATATCCTATGATGATGCAGCAAAAGCACTTGAAGACCTTTTGGATATTTCTTCTTTATATGTTACTTCCAGACTCATTCAAAATGTGAAAAAAGCATTGAAGGAATATGATACAGGTCACAAGATGGAATAAAAATATGTGTATGAGTTTTGCTCAGAAGAATAAAGAATAAGATTTCTGTGCAACTCGTCCCTGGTGTTGCAGACCGGGTGTAGGTGTTACTACACTGGATGTTGTGTGGGGAAGTGAATTGGGGGAGGATGCGGCCGATGGGGGCATGGCTGTTGAAATATATAATTTATGCCATGCTTTCATTCTTAATCAATATACTCCGCAGCTCTGCTGCGGTTGGATGTGACGTCGCAACGTTTGACCTACCGTGAGAAAAAAATAACAGGCATAATCTACCCACTTAATGTCAAGAAAATGCTCACTTTGTTCGTATTTTCCAAGCCTGCATGAAAGTATATACTTTCCTATGCGCTAAAAAGAACGGAACAGGTAAATCAAGTTATACTTGATATAAAGTCTAAAAAAGAAGATAGGGGCATTTAAATTGCCCCTGTTGGAATAATTTTACTGAGGTTTCTCGTACAGTTTGGTCTTGGTCTTCTGACTGCCATCTTTCATGTGTGGCTTTCTGAACACTGCATCATTGCCCTTCTCTATCTCCCTGGCATCTATTGCCAGCTGGGCTGCAGCTCTCATCATCTCGTGACCAGTCGCAGTTGTCAATGTAACCTGCTCGATGTCCTTCATCATAAAGCAAGCCGGGAAGTTGATCTCTGCCACCTTGTCAGTCATATGCAGGGCTGCCAGTGCCTTAGCCTTGGCGTATGGGTTGTTGAACCCGGCACTCTCCACAGCCTTCTGGGCACTCACCAGGATATGGGGCAGTTCAAGGTCCTTGCCAGCATCAGCCTGTGCAATGACAGCATCAAATGCCTCCTGTATCAACCTGACCACACCGCATGTGGACAGCACCTTCATGGCATCGCTGTTAAAGCTGGCCATCTCCACAGGGTCAAGGAACTCGGTCTTTGCACCAATAAGTGGGTCCACTTTCATAACGATATAGCCGAATCCCGCATCTTCCAGGGCCTGGCGGTCATCTTTCTTTGTCGGGCCGTCAGATATCACGATAACTTTTTTATCTTTCCATATCTCCCGTGCCGCTGTGGGGCCTGGTGCAGATGAATTTGGGCTTATCATGACATAGAAATCAGCTTCAAATTCCTTGAAGTGTTTCGTTTTTGCAGCCTCGTCCTTACCCATTTTGGCTCCCGTACCAAAAGACATAACCTCTATTCCCTGTCTCGCAGCAATCTCATCAAGAATGAGATCGACAACCTGGGACATACCCAGGTTTCCTAACTTTATAAATCCTACTTTAGCCATATTGGATCACGAAAGTGAGATTGGATGATGTACTTATATGTTTTTTGGATTTGTCCTGATAAAAAACGTATAAAATCACATGTATATAATGATTAATGTGGAACTATAACTTAGCAATCCTTATGGCAGAACAACAGAATTAACTGTCGGTGATATTTGTTGGTTAGGGTATTGGCCACAGGGACCTTTGATATTCTGCATCCGGGGCATCTGTTATATCTGGAAGAAGCAAAAAAACTGGGTGATGAGTTGTGGGTCATCGTAGCTCGCAGTTCCATGGTGGACCATAAACCAAAACCAGTGCTCTCCGATGACCAAAGGTTAAAAATGGTCGCCGCATTAAAAGTGGTGGACCATGCTGTACTTGGAGATGATCATGACATGTTCAAGCCACTCAAGGATATTCGACCCGATATTGTAGTGCTTGGACATGACCAGCATTTCAATGCCAAAGAACTTGAGGAAAAAATCAGGGACAGGGGAATAAATGCGAAAGTTGTAAGGGTAACTGCCTATGAGCGGTGCAATACCTGCAGTACAGGGACTATCGTAAAATTGATCAAGGAAAAACAGTGAATTATAATTTGGGGAAATCTATCTCAAAGATTCCAGATTTCTGCAATACTAAATTTAGAACTTACCTCCCGTTAGTGTTTTGGTGTCGGTCACACCTGAAATTTTGCGGATTTTGTTAAAAACAATATCGCTCAACTGGTCGAAATCCTTTACAGTAACCTTTGCAATAAGGTCATATTCCCCGAACAGCGGATAAATCTCCGGAATATCTGGCTCTTTTAACAGACAGTCGAACACATCCCGCTCCTTGCCCGGGGTCACATTTATTAATACAAATCCCACTGACATTGAAACCACTCTTGTTTAGATTGTTAACTTTACAATATTCTAATTGAAGGTTGGTTAAATTCTATTTATATTTTTTCTAATTACTGTCTTCATTCAGGGCTACTTTTCAAAAATAATCAATTTGTTATTCGAATCTTATCGCAATATTATTAAGCATTTAACCGAATTCCGGGTCAAATTACTTGATTGAAACATAACCACATTTAGATAAAAAATGGAGGAAGTGATTTGCCAGACCATAAATATGTATACTTTTTCGGTGAAGATAAGACTGAAGGCAATGCAACAATGAGAAATCTTCTGGGTGGAAAAGGTTCCCACCTGGCTGAGATGGCTAATTTGGGAATACCTGTACCCCCGGGTTTTACAATAACAACGGAAGTGTGTACAGAATACTTCGAAAACCAGCAGCAATATCCTGAAAAGTTGGATGAACAGGTTGCACAGCAGCTTGCTAAACTGGAAGAAGAAACCGGGTTCAAGTTCGGTGACAATTCAAACCCATTATTGTTATCTGTCAGGTCAGGTGCAAGGATATCCATGCCTGGTATGATGGATACGGTACTAAATCTGGGACTGAACGACAAAACAGTGGCGGCACTGGCAGAGAAAGTGGACGAGAGGTTCGCCTACGATTGCTACAGGCGTTTTATCAACATGTTCAGCGATGTGGTACTGGGCATTGAGCATAAGAAGTTCGAGAATATCCTGGGTGCCAAAAAGAAAGAACTTGGTGTTGAGAATGATACTGAACTGGACGGAGAGGCCCTCAAGGATGTGTCAGCAAAATACATTGCAATGGTCGAGGAAAAAACAGGCCAGGATTTCCCCCAGGACCCTATGACCCAGTTGTGGATGTCCATCAATGCTGTTTTTGATTCATGGAATACGCCCAGGGCCATTAAATACAGGAAGATAAATGGCATACCTGACGACTGGGGAACTGCCGTAAATGTGCAGTTCATGGTCTACGGGAACATGGGTGAAAATTCAGGAACCGGTGTGGCATTTACCCGAAACCCTTCAACAGGTGAACGGAAATTCTATGGCGAATACCTGATGAACGCCCAGGGCGAGGACGTAGTGGCAGGTATCAGGACGCCCCACCCAATCGAGACACTGAACCAGGAAATGCCAGAGATGTATGCCCAGCTCGATGACATCAAGGAACGGCTTGAACATCATTTCAAGGAAATGGAAGATATCGAGTTCACGATCCAGCAGGGGAAGCTCTACATGCTCCAGACCAGGACAGGCAAGCGGACCGCAGCGGCTGCCGTTAGGATCGCAATCGAAATGTTCAACGAAGGACTGATCACCAGGGATGAGGCACTACTGAAGGTAGACCCAGAGCAACTTGACCAGCTCCTGCATCCTATGATCGACCCCAACGAGAAGGTGGATGCAATAGCCAAGGGACTTCCTGCATCACCCGGCGCGGGGGTCGGAAAGGTGGTGTTCACTGCCGAACATGCCGAAGAGATGACAGAAGCAGGTGAAAAAGTGGTCCTGGTGCGTAACGAGACATCTCCCGAAGATATTGGCGGAATGCATGTGGCACAGGGTATACTTACTGCCAGGGGCGGTATGACGTCACATGCAGCAGTGGTGGCCCGGGGCATGGGTAAATGCTGTGTTGCGGGATGCGGTGCAATCCAGATCGACGAGGATGAGGGACTGTTCACTGCGAACGGCCATACAGTGAAGGAAGGCGATTTTATTACTTTGAACGGTACGACCGGCGAGGTAATTATAGGCCAGGCCAAACTTATTACTCCTGATATTAGCGGGGACCTTAACACAATACTGGACTGGGCAGATGATGTCAGGACACTTGGGGTAAGGACCAATGCGGATACTCCCGAGGATGCCGGGACTGCCCGGGATTTCGGTGCCGAAGGCATCGGTCTGTGCCGGACCGAACATATGTTCTTTGGCGAGGAAAGAATCCATATAGTACAGGACATGATCCTGGCAGATACAAAAGAAGGCAGGATGGCGGCACTGAAGACGCTGTTACCCATGCAGCGTAGCGATTTTACGGGTATATTTGAGGTAATGAAAGGGTATCCTGTGACTATCAGGCTGCTGGACCCGCCACTTCATGAGTTCCTTCCAAAACATGACGAACTTATGGAGCAGTATGCAAAGTTAAAGGCTGCCGGTGACACTAATAAGATTCGTGAGATCAAAGACCTGATAAAGCGGGTGAATTCGCTTCATGAGTTCAATCCCATGCTTGGACACAGGGGCTGCAGGCTCGGCATCACCTATCCTGAGATCTATGAGATGCAGGTAAGGGCCATATTTGAGGCTGCCTGCGAACTAGTAAAGGATGGGTATGAGATCGTGCCCGAAGTGATGATACCTCTTGTTGGTCATATCAACGAGTTCAAGGTTACAAGGGATAGTGCCGTGGCAGTGGCCAAACAGGTCATGGAAGAGCAGGGTGTTGAACTGGATTACATGATAGGAACCATGATAGAACTTCCAAGGGCAGCCATTACAGCGGATGAGATCGCTACAGAGGCAGAATTCTTTAGTTTTGGTACCAATGACCTTACCCAGACCACATTTGGCCTGAGCCGTGATGATGCCGGTAAATTCCTTCCGTATTATGTTGAAATAGGCATACTTGAGAATGACCCGTTCGTGGCTATTGACCAGGATGGTGTTGGCCAGCTTATCAAGATGGGTGTGGATAAGGGCAGGTCAAGTCGACCTGACCTGAAAATTGGCATTTGCGGCGAACACGGCGGAGAGCCCAGTAGTGTTATATTCTGCCACAACATCGGGCTGGATTATGTGAGCTGCTCACCATTCAGGATCCCGGTCGCCAGGTTGGCTGCTGCACATGCTGTGCTGAAAAAAGGTGAGTAACAGACACTTGATACCGGCTTTTATGAGCCCGCGTGAAATATTTATACTATTGGATGTAAATCATAATCAAAAGGTGGAATATGCCAGAAATAATTAAATGCGAATCAGGATCTTATCCGGTTGTGGATGCCAACGGTAAACCTATCGAAGTAGGCAATCCTGTTAAATACGGAGGAACTGGCACCAAGGGGCATGTGACTGAGATCATATGTGACAGCGAAGGTGCCTGGGCCGCGATAGATACCAAAAACTTGCTGTATAAGCTGGAAACCCTTACTGTGCTGGAAGAACTGGAAACCAAGGCTGAGATGGGCGAGCGTGTATTCTCCACAGAGGAGATACAGGAAGTGCTGGAAAAAGCAGAAGAAGAAGCAAAAGATGTAAAGTTTGAGGATAGTAACCTGGAATCTGGCGGATAGTCATATACATCATGTTGCGTATTGGTGTCGTAATCCATGGACCTGCGGTTATCGACTCTGGCAGGGCAGGGAGACTTATTGAAATATTATCCGGCATGGGTGAAGTGCATCCTGTCCTGGGCGGCGCCATGGGCAGGGCTGCTGTGATCGATGCAGGATTGGAGGACCTGATCGATATCAGTAGTAGCTTGAGACCGGGTGAATCGATCCAGGCCCTTAACTCTTCATGTGATGTAGTATTGCTGGTGAATGAAGGTAAGTCCATAGAGACGGGACTGGCTTTTGGAAGACTTGTATTTGAGCGGCTGCCGGTATTGGAAAAGCCTGTATACCAGTTGGAGTTTGCGGGTGGATGTTCACTTATTCGGTTGAACAATACTTTTCATCCTTTTTTTAATGAACTGAAGCAAGTACTGGATGCCAGTGTGGTTCAATCTCCACCGGCAGTCAGGGGTATGGTGACGGAAAATGAAATTACAAGAAGGCCGGTTTTTGGTGTGAGGCCGGGGGAATATGTGACTGTTAATGGTATTGTTATTGGAAAGGTTTTGTCTGATAATGTTGAGATCATTTCCAGTTGCGGCAGGATAACAGGACTGGATGGGGGCAGGCTCAAACCACATGGTATCGAGAAACTGGAGCATGTTGACCTCTCGTCTGCAATTGTACGGTCCGGGGTTTTAAGGGATGCTGTTACCACACCCAGGGTGCTTGAACACAAGGCATCGGGATATGCAGTGATCATAGACCATTCGGCAGAGAATACTTTTGAGATAGCGAAGGATGCGGATATGGCAGTAGTAGTAGGGGATGATACCACGGCAGTAGCAGGCGACCTGCTTACCCGCTTGGGCATCCCGATGATAGGAATCATAGACGGCGACAGGGACGGCATCACGCACCATGCCCATGTGCCACCCGGCTCTGTGGTTATCAGGGTCTCTCCAGGGAATGATGATATTGTCGGGCGCCGGGTGCGTGAGGAGATATTCGGAGGCAGGGGGCGGATGGAGATTGGGGGTGATGGGTTTGGGGGGATACTGGATGGTGTGATTGGAGTGGCCGGGGGGCTGGTGGAAGAGGTTGTGAGATATTGATGGCAGAACCTTCTTCAGTTCTTTAAACCTTTTGTCTTAATATCTCGTATTTTTCCCTTAAAAGCTTAACTTGGTTCAGGATTTCTTTAAGGATTCCAATACTGAGTTCTTCATTCCCATGCAGAGGCACAACAGTCCTTCGTTCGTCTGGATGGATATACCGTGCATGGCTTCCAACCCGATGAACTTTCTCAAAACCGATCTTTTCAAGAATTTTACACATCTTCCTGCCGGAAACAGGAAGGAGACGTGTCATACTTTAACCTCTAAATGCTGTACTCCTACAAACTTTAGAGGCAGAATATTATCTCTATCTTCAGCTTCAATGCAGACCTGTATTGCTTCCTTTATTCGTTCCATGACCTGCTCTATAGATTTACCTTGAGTATAGCAGCCAGGGATATCTGGTACTTTTGCGATGTATATTCCATCCTCATCCTGTTCAATAAGAACTGTAAAATTAAATATTTCCTGCTTCATTGACATCACTAATCATTATTTATTTGTTTGACATTTAAATGTGTTCTAATTATAAATTAATTCATGTAAAGGTAGGTACGGCATTCCCCATAATGCCCATGTACCGTCCAGGTCAGTGGTTATCAGGCTTTCTCCAGGAAATGATGATATTGTCGGGGGCCGTGTGCGTGAGGAGATATTCGGAGGCAGGGGGCGGATGGAGATAAGGGATGCCGGGTTTGAGAGGATACTGGATGGTGTACTGGGAGTGGCCAGTGGGATGGTGGGAGACGTTGTGCGATACCAAAGAGCATAGGAAAGATAATTAAATATTTATCGTATAACGTTTAACGTTAAACACAATGACTGAAGTAAAAGTGCATGATAAATATCTGGTAGTAATACCCAGGGATGTGCGTGAAACACTTGGAATTAGAATAGGGGAGACAGTTGATTTCATTGTGGAGCAGGAGAAAGCCGTTATTTACCCCAAACGAGGTGACCCTGCCTCAGTAGAAAAACTTCACGGTATTATCAAGCATAAAGGAGCCATAGATGAGGGAATAGAGAAAGGGTATGCTGTGATGGGAGATGAGTCCAGATGAAATATGTTGATTCTAATATTTTCATCCACAACCTTATCGGTGACAACCGGATGGGAGATGTTTCTGAAAGGTTCCTGCAAGATGTTGCAAAAGGCAGGGAGATCGGGGTAACTTCTGTTCATACAATAATAGAGATATATGCATTTTTAAAAAGCAAACGTTTGTCTGAACAGAAAATATCAGATATTATCAGGCAGATAAACGAACATGGAGTTATACTTCTGGCTTTTGAACCTGAATTCCTGGTCGAAGCACTCCCTATGGTAAAAAGAGGCTGGAAGATGGGGGATGCCATACATCTCAATACCATGCTTAAAAATAAGATATCCATTATTGTAACTGATGACAGGCACTTTGAAGGTGTGGATGGCATAACACGAATTGACCTGTTAAATGAGTAGTAATCCGTCATCTTACAGTGCTCCCTCCGTTCTCCGTATCACCCACTATAGCCATGTTCCACCTGCCTCTGTGATATTCAGACTTGCGCACGGGAATGACGATATTGAGGGGAGCCGGGTGCGTGAGGAATTATTCGGAGGCAGGGGGCGGACGGGGCCGGATGTAAATGGAGGTTGCCGGGTTTGGGGGGATACTGGATGGTGTGATGGGAGTGGCCGGGGGGATGGTGGTAGAGGTTGTGCGGTATTAACTGCTTCACCTCAAGATGAAGTTTTGTCAAAAAACAACTCTGCAAACATGCAGAATGATGGAGAAAATCGCAGATTACTCTAAAACCCAGTCCACATTTATTTATTACTTGAATCATTCCGCCTTTTGTAAAATGTTGTTGTATAGTTATATATTAAAAGTCCAATAACCCAAAAGGTCCAGGCATATGCTGGAATTTCATCAATTGTTTGTTGTACACTCCCAATCGGCTTATCCACCACACATCGGGTAAGCACCGGATAACCCTGTGCAAAGTGAATTGAAATATCTTGAAGCGGCTCATCGTAAATAAACATGAACTGTAGTACATGGATTAATTCGTGACCGAAGACTGCCGATATAAGTGCAGATATAATGATTGTTGAGTGAAATAGTGCTGATTTAATGTTCATTGGTACAGCACCATCCCGTTAACTGGAAATATGAACCAATTCAAACATTGATAATTAACAAATCCTCCCCATATTTTAGCAAACCTCTGGCATACCATAGCTGTTCTTATATGGTGAAAAGATTCATGATACACAAATATATCATCATTATTATTGAACACATATTATAAAAGGAAATATATAATATATAAACTTATCTCAAAAATTTATAATGATGATCATGGTGATTATCACGAAATTTTCAACTGTCTATCGCTTTAACCTAACTTTGTAAGATGTAGTGAAAAACACCATCAAACAACCCAATTAATATATGAATTATCAAAACATAAACTCTCTTGCTATTATAAGTAAGGCCGCCCAACTGCTTGATACAAGTACCCAGGATGTTTCAAGGATTGCCAGCGAGCGAAATTTGCTGGTGGGGGCCGCAAAAACATAGCAGGAAAAAAGTCGTGAAACTGCTAACAATTTATTGATATAGATTTTGATGAGAATTTTCAGCATCAGCCATTATGCTCATGCAACTGTGCGGTTGTGCGGTATTAAGCTGGCTATGCTTTTTGAGTTCTCCAACACACTACTGTTGTGTCAACTTTCAAGTGTCAGATTGTAAAGGGCATAGGTCATATGGCATAATTTTAAAATAAAATTATTTCAATAATCTCAATAGACGCAGATTTATGCTGATTTACGCAGATGCAACCTTAAATCGGCGTTAATCTGTGTAAATCTGCGTCTTAAAAATAGTGACTTTTTAATTTATTCTGGATAAATAGATCGTGGCAAAAAAGATTCACCGCAGAGGTCGCAGAGAGGCGCAGAGACGTGTTGTTTTCTCTGCGTGCCTCTGCGCTCTCTGCAGTTTTCTGAATCGTCCCAGTAAACGTGCATGAAATTCTTCGAATGACATGCTCAAATAATGAAAGTACCCCTTGCATAACCTTTTTTTGTTATTACTCCAACTATTCTTTGGGCAGGATAGGTTGTCATTATTTTGGTTCTTCGAAGCCGTCAGAAAACTAACCAGTGAACTGCCATCGAAAGCTCAAATGTGACTTTGATCACGGATGCTAAGTCATTACCGAAAAATAAATTAGCTAATTTTATCATGTAAGCCGTCTTATATGGTAATATGAGTACTAACAAACAGTATACATGGTGGCTAAAAGCCCTTTCAGGAGCAGATGAAGTCCAAGCAAGACGTTTTGCCGGTGCAATTGCACTTGAAATTGGTTGGGGTGGAATTACAAAAGTGAAAGAACTAACGGGAATGTCTCATTCAACCATCAGTAAAGGGGTAAAAGAACTCAAAACCTCAGAGAAACTTGAACTTCCAAAAAGACTTCGAGCACATGGCGGAGGAAGAAAAAAGGTAGAAGAAAAATATCCTGGAATCATTAATGATCTTGAAAAAATCATGGATGAAAATACTTCAGGTGATCCAATGAGTCTCCTAAAGTGGACAAATAAATCAACTTATAAAATTGCAGATGAACTGAGAAAACTAGAACATAAAATTGATCCAGATACAGTAGGCCGTATTTTGAAAGAAAACGATTACTCACTTCAGGCAAATAAGAAAAATATCGAAGGTTCTTCCGTACCAGAAAGAGACGCTCAGTTTAGATATATAAATAAACTAGCCAAAGAATTCACAAATCAAGCGTATCCAGTAATATCAGTTGATGCAAAAAAGAAAGAAAACGTAGGGGAATTTAAGAACCCTGGAAGAACCTGGACAAAAAAAGGCAAAGCCAAAGAAGTTAATGTGTATGATTTTCCTTCACTTGGAAATGGAAAGGCGACACCATATGGGATTTATGATGTAAATAGAAATGAAGGAATGGTAAATGTTGGGATGAGTTATGATACTTCTGAATTTGCTGTTGAAAGCATCCGACAATGGTGGCTTATGTTTGGAATAATTAATTATCCAAATGCAAAAAAGTTGATGATATGTGCAGATGGTGGTGGAAGTAATGGAAGTCGCAATAGAGGCTGGAAATTTTACCTACAAGAATTGGTGGACCAAATTAAAA
>Ga0255440_1087_pt1 | contig 12127 bp, 8 predicted proteins | sample ANMaggSeSYBR02I9_FD_182634 | JGI IMG/M metagenome (GOLD analysis project Ga0255440, IMG submission 182634) | Sediment cell enrichment communities from methane seep in Santa Monica Basin, California, United Staets - ANME aggregate JGI... | ecosystem: Environmental > Aquatic > Marine > Cold seeps >...
TATTGTTAAAACGTGGGAATCAAGGTGGTATGCGGGAAAAAATTATTCCGATTATATTTTGGAAGATTATAATATAAGAAAATTTATAAAAAAGAAACTATACCATGCAGGCATATCCAGGATTGAAATTGAAAGATCGTCCAAGCGTGTTAAGCTCCGAATTTTTACATCCAGGCCGGGTATTGTTATTGGGAAAAAAGGATCTGAGATATCTCAACTTAAGAAAGAGTTAGATAAGATAATTTCTCATGAAATTCTGATAGATATTCAGGAGGTAAGAAAACCTGAGATTGATGCGCAGCTTGTTGCTGAAAATATTGCTCTTCAGATTGTGAGAAGAGTTGCATTCAGGCGTGCTATGAAACGCTTCAGCGTAGGACCCTGATCTGCAATTACATTACGAATAACCAGTGAATCTACATCTATCTCAGAATTCTGATCAGCATTTGCTACAGCGCTACGAACAATTTTCTCCACGATTGCTGCTGCTTTATGGGGCATAAATTTAAGTGTATCAAGACCCACTTCAACCGGCTTACCCTTGACAGCACCTATAATTTTACGAACTTTCTGAGAAGAAATGCGTACATATCTTGCTACAGCTTTGATCTCCATTGTAAAATATTTCCTTAATCTTATAACTTTACTTCTATTTCTTTAATTTTGATTTTTTGTCCCCGGAGTGTCCATAAAAAGTCCGTGTTGGAGAAAATTCACCCAACTTGTGGCCTACCATATTTTCTGATACAAAAACTGGAACAAATTTTCTTCCATTGTGTACTGCCATCGTAATACCAACCATTTCAGGAATAATTATCAACGCATTTTTCATGTTAAACGCATCTAATACTTTCAAAAATTCCTTTGTCTTAATTCGCTCAAGCTCAATCATGTCAATAACAAATAGACAATTCCCCTGAAACTTGCTGCTCAATGCCATCTTAAGCGCCAAGCTTTTTACCTTTTTAGGCACATTGTAAGAATAAGATCTTGGGTCTGGGCCAAAAACAACCCCACCACCTCTGAGCAAAGGAGCTTTTATATCGCCCCGTCGTGCGCGACCAGTCCCTTTTTGACGAAACAGTTTCCTTCCACTGCCCTTTACATCGCTACGATGCTTAACAGATGCCGTTCCTGAACGCCGGCAAGCCATCTGCATTTTTGTAACTTCATGCAAGACAACCGATTTTACTGGAACATTGAATATCTTGTCCGATATATCAATCTGTGAAACTTTCTCTCCATTAATATTTTGAACATCTACGACAGCCATAATCTCCTCATTCAGAATACAGATATATAAGCTACCTTCATGCCTAAAGTAAGCGTACCACAACTTCAGGCAATCTTAAGCACTTTTTTATCCATCTATCCCGTTCATCCTGTATATCCTGTCAAAAAAAGGAACTCCCTATACTATATCTCTATTTTGGTAATTTCTTTTTTCTGATTTCTATCAATCCTGAATTAAATCCCGGTATCGCACCCTTTATCAATACCAGATTTTCTTCAGGTCTTATGTCTACAATCTCTAAATTTTTAACGGTGTTTCTTTCATTCCCATAATGACCGGGCATTTTTTTCCCTTTAATTACTTTAGCGGGCCAAGCGCTGCAACCAACGGAACCAGGCACTCTATGACTATGACTACCATGTGTCTTTGCTCCGCCATGGAATCCATGCCTCTTTATAACCCCTGAAAAACCACGGCCTTTAGTCGTACCGGAAACATCAACAAGTTCACCGACCTCAAATAAATCAATGGCTACTGTATGGCCAGGGGTATATTCATTCGGAGTATCCACAGGAAATTCCCGCAGGATTTCAAAACAACCTTCTCCGCTTTTCTTTAAATGCCCCTGCATCGGCTTATTAATTCGAGATCTCTTCTTTTCACCAAAGCCCAGTTGAAGCGCATTATATCCATCAGTAATAATAGTCTTTATCTGAGTTATTACACATGGACCAGCCTGTATCACGGTGACCGGTATATGTTTTCCATCTGGTAAAAAAACACCTGCCATTCCCAATTTTTTACCAAGCAATCCCTTACACATACTTTTTACTTATTCCTTTGTACAGCCTTCTTTTTTTATTAAAAAAGTTCTTGCTGCGTTATATAGACTTTCAGATAATTAATTTCACAAGGCTAGAAGGAGGAAGGCGTATTAGTTATACGTCAACGACTGATAACGCAGTGAAATTATATTTATCTGAAAGTCTATAGTTTAATTTCTACGTCGACTCCTGGAGAAAGATCTAGTTTCATCAAAGCATCAACGGTCTGCTGAGTTGGCTCCAAAATATCTAAAAGCCGTTTATGTGTTCTAATTTCAAACTGTTCCCTCGATTTCTTATCTATGTGGGGAGATCGTAACACGCAGTATTTATTGATCCTTGTCGGAAGTGGTATCGGGCCAACTACCCTTGCACCTGTCTTATTGGCCGTATCACCAATATCAAGTGCTGACTTATCAAGAAGCTTATGATCATATGCTTTAAGTCTGATCCTTATTTTGGTATTTTTAATCATTATTTCTATTTACCTGAGTTAAGCAATTTAGGTTTTATTCAATTATTTCGCTTACCACTCCAGCACCCACAGTACGGCCGCCTTCCCTTATCGCGAACCTGAGCTCCTTCTCCATTGCTATCGGAGTTATCAGATCCGCCGAAATCGTTACATTGTCACCAGGCATCACCATCTCTATTCCCTCTGGTAAACTCAAAATTCCTGTAACATCCGTCGTCCTGAAATAAAACTGCGGCCGATATCCATCAAAAAACGGGGTGTGGCGTCCACCCTCTTCCTTACTCAATATGTATACCTCTGCCTTAAACTTCGTATGAGGTGTTATCGTCCCGGGAATCGCTACTACTTGTCCTCGCTCAACTTCCTCTCGCTTCGTACCTCGTATCAAAAGCCCTATATTGTCTCCGGCACGTCCCTCATCAAGCAGCTTCCTGAACATCTCTACCCCTGTACAAACTGTCTTCATCGTCGGCCGGATACCTACTATCTCAACCTCATCTCCTACATGAATTATCCCTCGATCAACTCTGCCGGTTACTACTGTACCACGACCGGATATGCTGAATACATCCTCTATCGGCATCAAAAACGGCTTGTCTACATCTCGCTTAGGCTCAGGAATAAAACTGTCTATCGCATCCATTAACTCAAATATACACTTGGCCTCGTCGCTGTCAGGATCGTCGCTCTCAAGCGCCTTTAACGCACTACCACGAATTATAGGGGTGTCATCCCCGGGAAACTCATACTTGTCCAATAACTCCCTAAGCTCTAACTCAACTAATTCTATAAGCTCCTCATCATCCACCATATCACACTTGTTCAAAAATACTACTATCTGAGGAACGCCTACCTGACGAGCCAATAATATATGCTCCCGAGTCTGAGGCATCGGGCCATCATCCGCCCCTACTACCAATATGGCTCCATCCATCTGCGCAGCACCGGTAATCATGTTCTTTATGTAATCCGCATGGCCGGGACAATCTACATGTGCATAATGACGAGATCCTGTTTCATACTCAACATGTGCCGTAGCTATCGTTATACCACGCTCCTTCTCCTCCGGCGCCTTGTCTATCTCATCAAAAGGCACATAATCAGCCATGCCTTTCAATCCCATATGCTTCGTTATCGCCGCCGTAAGAGTGGTCTTACCATGATCTATATGACCAATAGTCCCTACATTGACATGCGGCTTGGTCCGCTCAAACTTCTCCTTAGCCATATCACCGTCCTCCTAAAATTAACTCAAAACCGGCAACTGTTCACCAGCGATAATGAGCAAATGCTTTGTTTGCATCAGCCATTTTATGCGTATCTTCCCTTTTCTTGGCGGAAGCGCCTCTGTTATTAGCAGCATCTAATAACTCTCCGGCCAATTTTTTATCCATGCTCTTTTCAGGTCTTTTGCGTGCAAAACTTATAATCCATCTAATACCCAAAGCGGTCCGACGGGATGGTCTGATTTCTGTAGGTACCTGATAAGTTGAGCCACCTACACGTCGCGACTTAACTTCAATTATCGGCCTGACATTATCAATTGCCTTTTCAAAAATCTTGACTGGGAATTCATTTGTCTTTTTTTCAATGATATCCAAGGCATCGTACAACATTCTCTCAGCTACGCTCTTCTTTCCATCCAGCATCATAGATTTTATGAATTTTGATATGAGCTTATTGCTATACTTGGAATCAGGTATAGTTATTCTCTCAGGCACTTCTCTTCTTCTTGGCATATCTACACCATAATATTAAATTATTTAGGCTTCTTTGCACCGTATTTTGATCTTCCCTGCTTACGGTCCTCTACCCCCAGTGTATCAAGAATACCCCTTACAATATGATACCTTACCCCTGGCAAATCCTTTACACGACCTCCGCGAACCAGAACTACCGAATGTTCCTGAAGATTATGCCCAATGCCGGGGATATAAGCTGTAACCTCTGCCCCGGTAGTAAGCCTGACCCTTGCAACTTTACGCAAAGCAGAATTGGGCTTTTTGGGTGTTGAAGTATATACGCGTGTACACACTCCCCTCTTTTGTGGAGCTCCCTTTAGAGCCGGTGTATTGGTCTTCTTTTTAATTCGCTTTCTGCCTTTTCTAACTAACTGGTTAATGGTCGGCATATTCTTCCTTATAATAGTATCTGTAAACGTAATTCACGTGTTGACAAAAAAGAATTTATTTATCCGCATGGAACAAAATTGTCAAGCTTTTTATGTAAAAAATTTAGAGCCTGTCTGAAAATTATCTCCGTAGCAAAAAAGTGTAAAAGTGAGACAAAATTTCAGGCAGACACTTAATTCGGGACAACTTCGGCATCACTGTATAAAGGCAACCCTGTACCTGCTGGGATAAGTCTGCCCATAATAACATTTTCCTTAAGCCCCAAAAGATAATCTTCTTTCCCTGCAATACTCGCATCTGTGAGGACTTTCGTTGTCTCTTGAAACGAAGCGGCAGAAATAAAACTTTCGGTACCGAGAGAAGCCCTGGTAATTCCAGAAATAAGCGATTCCGCCACAGCAGGTTTTCCACCTTTCTCAACCACCTCTTTGTTAGCATCTTCAAATCTTATTTTATCTACCTGCTCCTCATAAATAAACTCAGTATCACCGGTTTCAATGATCTTAACACGCCTCATCATCTGCCTTACGATTACCTCAATATGCTTGTCATTTATCCTCACACCTTGCAAACGGTATACTTCCTGAACTTCATCAACTATATAGCGAGCTAATGCAATATCTCCCTTGATATTCAATATATCCTGGGGTATCGCTGAACCACCAATCATAGGTTCGCCTGCCCTTACATAATCTCCTTCATAAACATTTATGTGCTTGCCCTGTGAAATCAGATATTCCTTCTTTTCACCAACATCAACAGGAGTAACCGTTATTTTCTGCTTACCTTTTTTTGTTGCCTTGGAAATTGAAACATATCCATCAATTTCACTCAACACAGCTATTTCTTTTGGCTTGCGAACCTCAAAAAGTTCAGCAACCCTTGGAAGACCGCCGGTAATATCCTTGGTCTTGGTAGTTGCACGCGGAAGCTTTGCAATAACGCCGCCGGCATGGACATGATCACCTTCTTCAACAAGCAGAATAGCTCCCAATGGAAGCGCGTATCGCGCTGGCCCCTTTGAGCCTGGAAGTATAGCTGTTTTTCCATGTTTGTCTTTTATAGAAATTCTTGGACGTTCATCAATACTCTTTGATTCAATTATAGTGCGACTTGACTTTCCAGTTGCCGAATCAACCTTCTCCTGCATTGTTTTGCCGGATATGATATCTCCGAATTTTACGATTCCATCAATCTCTGTAATAATTGGTGTCATAAATGGATCCCACGTCGCTAAAAGATCTCCGGCTTTAACTTTTTGACCGTCTTTAACTTCAATGTGAGCGCCATAGATAACGGGAAACCGTTCTCGCTCTCGTCCGGCTTCACCAATAATGGCTATTTCACCGCCACGCCGATTCATAACAACAAATTCTTTATCAGCATTTTCTACTGTATTCAGATCAATAAAACTTACAGTCCCATCTACTCGAACTCTGATATCAGCCTGTTCAACTCTCCGGCTTGCTGTTCCACCAATATGAAATGTACGCATTGTAAGCTGAGTTCCAGGTTCACCAATAGATTGAGCTGCTAAAATGCCGACAGCCTGGCCAATTTCAACCATTGCGCCATGTGAAAGATCGCGGCCATAGCACTTGGCACAAATACCATGTTTTGCCTTGCACGTAAGAACGGATCTGATTTTGACGATAGTCACACCCGCTTCTTCAATCTTTTCTACAGCCTCCTCATCTATATCTCCTCCAGCTTTTACAAGCACTTCATCTGTGAAGGGATCAAGTATATCTTCCGATACAACACGTCCTAAAATACGCTCTCCCAAACGCTGGATAATTTCTCCGCCCTCCACAAGAGATTCAACCTCAACGCCCATCATTGTTCCACAGTCCATTTCCATAATCACACAGTCCTGAGCAACATCAGCAAGTCGCCGGGTAAGATATCCTGAATTCGCTGTCTTTAATGCAGTGTCAGCAAGGCCTTTTCTCGCACCATGGGTCGAAATAAAATATTGAAGTACTGAAAGGCCCTCTCTGAAATTAGCAGTTATTGGAGTTTCTATGATTTCTCCTGATGGCTTTGCCATAAGACCACGCATACCCGCAAGCTGGCGCATCTGGTCTTTGCTGCCCCTGGCGCCTGAATCCGCCATCATATAAATTGGATTAAAACTTTCTCTTAAAACAGGCTTTTTTTTCTCGTCAAGAACAGTTTTGCCTTCTTTATTAACTACTGGAACCATTTTCATGGATTCCATCATCTCATCAGCAACATCGTCAGTTGCTTTTGCCCATATATCAACGACTTTATTGTATTTTTCACCTCGAGTAATAAGGCCCTCGGTATATTGTCTGCTTATCTCAGCAACCTGTTTTTCAGCCCTCTTCAGAATTTCCCATTTTGCAGAAGGAATTATCATGGCATCAATTGAAATAGATAAGCCTCCTTCTGTTGAATATTTGTAACCGATATCCTTCAACCTGTCGGAAAGTATAACAGTAGCTTTTGACCCTAAATTCCTGTAAGCATAATCAACAAATTCACGTAGAGCTTTTTTATCCATTACTTTGTTGGCCGAATCAAAAGATATCTCGGACTGCTTTTCTATAATTTCAAAAATATGATATGCGTCATCAGAATAAATTATATTGCTGATCTCCCCCTGCTTATGAGAAAATATTGTATTAACATCTTCATCTTTTGCCTGATATATCCTCTTGAACTCATCCTTTCTAAGCAAACCAAGAACACCTTCATTCTTTTTGTCGAGGCTCTGTGAATATTGATGTACCATATCAACAAAGCTTGCGCCTTTTTGCAGCTTATCATAAACAGCTTGAGCCTCTTCTTCTGAAGTAACCATAATCTGACGCATTAACACAATGTTATCCTTAGGAAGGATTTCCCAAAGCAGAATACGTCCAACGGTCGTGTCAAATCTCTTTTTATTAATACGAACAGTAATTTTAGCATGGAGATCAACGGCACCTGCATCGTATGCGGAGCGGACTTCTTCCGGGCCGGCAAATTTCGTTCCTTCTCCTCTGGCTTCTTCAACCGCTCTTGTCATGTAATATATACCAAGAACTATATCCTGGCTAGGTACAATAATTGGACTCCCATTTGCAGGGGAAAGGATATTGTTGCTCGAAAGCATTAATATCCTGGACTCTATCTGGGCTTCGACAGAAAGGGGAATATGTACAGCCATTTGATCACCATCAAAGTCAGCATTAAATGCCGTACAAACAAGAGGATGAAGCTGTATGGCTTTGCCTTCAATAAGAATAGGCTCGAATGCCTGAATACCGAGACGATGGAGTGTAGGAGCACGGTTTAACATTACAGGATACTCTTTTACCACTTCATCCAGCGCATCCCAGACATCCGGGGTTCCTTTTTCTACCATCTTCTTGGCGCTTTTTACAGTAGAAACAAGTCCTTTCCGCTCAAGGCGATAATAAACAAAAGGCTTGAACAATTCCAAAGCCATTTTCTTTGGCAAACCACACTGGTGGAGCCTAAGATCCGGTCCAACGGTAATAACAGTACGACCGGAATAATCCACTCTTTTACCAAGGAGGTTCTGGCGAAAACGTCCCTGCTTGCCCTTCAACGTATCACTTAATGATTTTAAAGGTCTCTTGTTGGTTCCGGTAATAACTCTGCCATGCCGGCCGTTATCAAAAAGAACATCAACTGATTCCTGCAACATTCTTTTCTCATTACGAACAATGATATCAGGTGCATTTAAGTCTATAAGTCGTTTTAACCGGTTATTACGGTTAATTACTCTACGATACAGATCGTTTAGATCGGATGTGGCGAACCTGCCGCCTTCCAGAGGAACCAATGGGCGCAAATCAGGGGGAAGAACAGGAATAACATCCATAATCATCCATACCGGATTTAATCCGCTACGTCTGAAAGCATTTACTATCTTTAGTCGTTTAGATAGTTTTTGGCGCTTTGCAACTGAGCCTGTTGAACTAATCTCCTCTCTAAGTTCTTTGTATAAAGCATCAAGATCAATGCTCTCAAGTATTTTTTTAACTGCTTCGGCTCCTATCCCGGCTTCAAACTTTTCACCATATACCTCACGCGCTTCGTAATATTTATCATCTGATAGAAGCTGACCTAGGCTAAGACCGGTATCCTTGGGATCAATTACGATATAACTATCAAAATATAATACTTTTTCAATATTTTTCAGAGTCATATCAAGCAAGTTGCCAAGCTTGCTTGGAAGGCTTTTCAAAAACCATATATGGGCACAAGGTGTAGCGAGTTGTATATGCGCCATCCTTTCCCTTCTGACCTTTGACTGAATAACCTCAACTCCGCATTTTTCACAAATAACTCCCCTGTGCTTCATACGCTTGTACTTACCACAATTGCACTCATAGTCCTTTGTAGGACCAAAAATTTTGGCGCAAAACAGTCCGTCTCGTTCTGGTTTGAAGGTTCGATAGTTGATTGTCTCCGGCTTTTTAATCTCCCCATGCGACCACTTTAGAATCTGCTCAGGCGATGCCAATCCAATCTTTATACCTTTATAACGCCTTGGATCCATAGGTTTGGCGAAGAAATCATATAGAGTTTCCATTTTACTCCCTTCCATAATTTTCGATCGTTAATCCTTCTCCATGAGGGTTATATCAAGACCCAAACTCTGCAACTCCTTTGTCAGAACCTTGAAAGACTCAGGTATGCCCGGTTCAAGCACGTTTTGACCTTTTACAATCTTTTCATACATACGTGTCCTTCCAGCCATATCATCTGACTTTACCGTTATAAACTCTTGCAGAGCATTAGCTGCTCCATAAGCCTCCATAGCCCAAACTTCCATCTCCCCAAGACGCTGACCTCCAAACTGGGCCTTTCCTCCGAGAGGTTGCTGGGTTACAAGTGAATAAGGACCAATTGATCGAGCATGTATCTTATCATCAACAAGATGATGAAGCTTCAACATATACATTGTACCAACTGTAATTTTTCCTTTGAAAGGATCTCCTGTGCGCCCGTCATATAACGTAGTCTGTGCGGATGTACTAAGCCCTGCTTCAGACAGAAGAGTTTTGATTTCATCCTCACTGGCTCCATCAAAAACCGGAGTTGCCATGTGAACTCCTTCTCTATAATTATCTGCAAAATCATAAAGCTCTTTATCACCCATTTTATCGATCATGTCCTGATTTGATGAATCATTGAATATCCGCTTCATCTTGTCTCGCAGATCTTTAAACTTTTGCTCTTCAAGCAAAGTGTTAATCTGATCGCCAAGGCCTTTTGCAGCACAACCTAAATGAACTTCCAGAATTTGCCCTACGTTCATCCTCGAAGGCACACCCAAAGGATTAAGAACCATATCAACCGTCGTACCATCTTCAAAATAAGGCAGATCTTCCTGCGGAAGAATCCTGGAGACAACGCCCTTATTACCATGACGACCTGCCATTTTATCACCAACTGAAAGCTTACGCTTCATGGCCACATAAATCTTAACCATCTTAATTACACCCGGAAGAAGATCATCACCCTTTTCGTATCTGCTCATTTGCCGCTCAAACGCTGTTCTGCAACGCTCACGTTGTTCCCTGTATTGTGCAAGGACATCATGTACCTTTTCAGTCAGCGCGGAATCACTCAGAACAATTCCTTCAAGGTGAGCCACGGGAATTCCGGCAAGGATATTTGAATCAATTTTGCTGTCCTTTACGATCAATACTTTCTTGCCTTTTTTCAAGAGTGATTTGCATTTCTTGCCGACAAGCAACTTCTCTAATTGTTCACGAACAATATCTTCAATTACAAAAAGCTCATCATCCCTATCCTTTTTAAGAGCAGCCATCTCCTCATTTTCAATCAAACGCGTACGATCATCCTTATCAACGCCCCGCCTGGAAAATACTTTTGCATCTATTACTATACCTTCGACACCTGGTGGTACTCTCAACGAGGTATCTTTTACATCTGCCGCTTTTTCTCCAAAAATGGCTCGCAGAAGCTTTTCTTCAGGAGAAAACTGAGTCTCACCCTTTGGGGTGATTTTCCCTACCAGTATCTCCCCGGGGCCAACTTCAGCGCCAAGCCTGATGATTCCACTTTCATCCAGGTTTTTTAAAGCTTCTTCTCCGACGTTAGGTATATCCCGTGTAATATCTTCTTTCCCAAGCTTAGTATCTCTGGCTACTACATCAAATTCTTCAATGTGAATGGACGTATATATACCGTCCTTGACAAGCCTTTCGCTTACAAGGATTGAATCCTCAAAATTATAACCACCCCAGGGCATAAAAGCCACAGTTACATTTTTCCCGACAGCAAGTTCTCCTTTATTTGTAGCAGGGCCGTCCGCAATTATATCGCCGGCCTTAACTTTCTGGCCTTTCATCACAATAGGACGGTGATTAAAGCATGTATTTTGATTTGAACGTATAAATTTTGAAAGATTGTAAATCGTGACATTCTTTTCAAGACCTTGGCCATTGCCTTCATCCATCATATCATCCGGATCATGCCGCAACACTATACGTAAAGCATCAACATCAACAACAAAACCATCCTTCTTTGCAACTATTGTAACGCCTGAATCTTTTGCAACTACTCCCTCAATACCCGTACCTACCAATGGAGCTTCATTTACTAACAGGGGAACCGCCTGGCGCTGCATGTTTGATCCCATCAACGCTCTATTAGCATCATCATTTTCTAAAAATGGTATAAGAGAAGCCGAAACACTCACTAACTGGTTAGGAGAAACATCCATAAGTTCGATATCCTCCTTTTGAACCATCATAAACTCACCCGCCACCCGTGATGTTACAAGGGGATTAACATACTTCCCTTTACTATCGACAGGCGCATTAGCCTGAGCAATAGGATGTTCCCTCTCTTCAAAAGCGCTAAGGAACCTAATCTCATCAGTAGCGGTTGCATTCTTTATAACGTTGTACGGTGTCTCAATAAATCCAAATTCATTAACTCGCGCATAGGTGCTGAGTGAAACAATAAGGCCGATGTTGGGCCCTTCCGGAGTTTCAATAGGACATATACGGCCGTAATGTGATGGATGAACATCCCTAACCTCAAAACCCGCTCTTTCGCGGGTAAGTCCACCCGGTCCAAGGGCGCTGAGTCGTCGTTTATGTGTTGTTTCTGAAAGAGGATTAGCTTGATCCATAAACTGGCTTAACTGGCTGGTACCAAAAAATTCTTTAACAACAGCGGAAACCGGTTTTGGATTGACCAGGTCATGAGGCATAAGAGCATCAACCTCCTGCAGGCTCATCCGCTCCTTAATGGAGCGCTCCATGCGAACAAGTCCAATTCGATACTGATTCTCGAGGAGCTCACCCACAGCTCGCACCCTTCTATTCCCGAGATGATCGATGTCATCAACAACTCCTTGTGTATCTTTAAGTTTTACAAGGGTTTTTGCTGTTAGAAGTATATCCTCTTTTCTGAGAACATTTAAATCAATCGGAGCGTCAATCCC
>Ga0255440_1088_pt1 | contig 12055 bp, 12 predicted proteins | sample ANMaggSeSYBR02I9_FD_182634 | JGI IMG/M metagenome (GOLD analysis project Ga0255440, IMG submission 182634) | Sediment cell enrichment communities from methane seep in Santa Monica Basin, California, United Staets - ANME aggregate JGI... | ecosystem: Environmental > Aquatic > Marine > Cold seeps >...
GCCCAAAGAATAGTTGGAGTAATAACAAAAAAAGATTGTGCAGGGGGTACTTTCATTATTTGAGCATGTCATTCGAAGAATTTCATGCACGTTTACTGGGACGATTCAGAAAACCGCAGAGAGCGCAGAGAAAACAACACGTCTCTGCGCCTCTCTGCGACCTCTGCGGTGAATCTTTTTTACCACGATCTATTTATCAAGAATAAATTAAAAAGTCACTAATAACTAGACCCTGCAGCTCTGCTGGGGTTGGTTATGCCGTCGCAACAATTGACGAGGAGGGGGAGGCTGCAAGGCCTCTTTACTCTACCTACCTTCTTCGAAAGCTTCACCCCGGTCGTATATGCATTCGAAAGGAAAACCGCTTCATTTGAAATATTCGAATTTTTCATACTTACTTCCATGCTGATACATTTTGTGTATGATGATCTGTCTAAAATTTCTGTTAGTTTATCCCATTCGACCGTACCTGAAAATGGGAGTTTATGCTGATCTGTTTTCCCATCGTTGTCATGAAGATGGATTGAAATTAAACGACCTTTTAGTTTTTCAAGCATTTTCAATCCATCCCCGATGTTCCCATGACCTGAATCGTAGCATAACCCAAGAAAACTTGAATCGTATTCAAAAAAAAGTCTTATTATTTCTGTATAATCATCATTCATATAATTTTCTAAAGCAATTTTTACATTATGCTTTTGAGCATACGGTTTTATCTCATTTAATGATTTACGTAAGATATTCCAATATATATGTTCTTCAGATTCATCATACGGTGCACGTTCAAAATGTAGAATTATCACGTCACATGATAATTTATTTGCCATATAAATCCTATTCTTAACGAGTTCAACGCCAGCTATTCTAAGAGATTCATCTTTAGAAATCCAATTATTGTTGACCCCCTCTGAAGCATGTAAATCCAACACTTTAAGATTGTATTTTTCTAACCACATGATTATTTTATTTATATCGGATTCAGAATAAATAAAATCAGTCTTATATTCATGACACCAATGAATATGTGTGAATCCGGCTTTAGATATCTTTTCAAGATATGGTTCAGGATTTCCGGCATCTTTGAAATAATCAGTTGTAATTGCTAATTCTAAAAACATATTCCACCAATTATAGTACTCTTACCTTTTGTGAACTACTCCCACCTTGTGGGGGGTGCTTCCTGATTCATCGAGCCGACGGATAATCCCCACTCCTCTGGGGAACATATTTTCTATATATATTCTCCACATATATATGTTATTCCATCATAATATACATAGATACTATATTTTTTATATATATTATCCATATACATATATCATTTCATCCCAACGCATGTAGGGAACACGCAGTTCCATGCATGTTCTTTTTTCGCTCAAAAACGGGTGCACGATATGGATGTGCGTGGTGTCGATACTAAAAGACGGGGGCGTGGAATATACTTTATGCCAGATCAATGCAGAGAACTTGACCTCAAACATATTTGTCTAAAAATTCCAACAACATATATATATCATTTTGGCATATTTATCCAATATGCCATATCCTACCGCCCTCGCAATATTCAAGGAACTGAAAAGACCCACCTCCATATCCAGGTTAGCCGACATACTCGGACTTGACCACTCTACAATATCTACAGCCGTATCTTCACTTGTAGCAGAAGGACTTGCCGAAAAACAAAGAGACGGCAAAAAAGTACTTGCCAAACGCTCAAACACACTCCATGCACACTCACTGGAAGATATTCTCAAAGAATACCCCCGACTGCCGGTGGAAAAACTATTCACCAATTCCTCAATGGAAGTCCTGGGTGCACTGACACAACCCCATAACATCACAGACACCGCCGCAATGACCGGACTAAATCGCCACACCGTTTCGACAGTACTCACAAAACTATCTGGATACGGCATAGTGCTCAAAGAAAAGAGACGATTCGTACTGAACAAACGCCATCGCCATACAGTGGATCTTGTAAACAACTACTGGCGCTATGCAGCAAACCAATGTCTCTGTGACATTGCAGACGATGCGATCATACTCTGGCAGCGCGGTCCCGAATTCCTGTTCAAGACACAGACCGATCTTGGACACACTGGTGAACAAGACATACAGCCGACTGCAACAATAGTATTCTCCGGATACAACCTCCAGATCATAACCACAACACGATACTATTTCCACAGCAAACGGCGGCTGGGGGTGGAAGACCACATCATCCACACGATACTCATAGACCCGCAAAACCCGACCTACAATTCCTATGCCCTGGCCCTTGCCACCCAATCCGGCGCAACAGACTTGTTGAACACAGGCAGGTATTATGACATGGAAAAACACATAGAGTCACTTCTGGAATATCTAAGAATAAAAGAGAAGAACAGTGATGCTGTGCTTCCGTGGAGTGAGTATATGGACCTGTTCAGCAGCATGGTGGTGAGAGGAGATTTTTGACTGCAAATACCTGGAAAATGAAATTGATAAACTTGATGGGGTGCTGGAAAAACACGTAAACCTCTACCTTATTGGCGGAGGCTCCATGAGTTTCCAAAACTTGAAAGATGCTACCAAAGACATCGATGTAGTGGTCAGGTCAGAAAACGACATGAGCCTGCTAAAATCTGCACTGGCACAAATGGGTTACTCGGTTCCCGCTATTCGCGGACCATATAAACAGATGCAAGCGAGTGCAATTATGGAAAACAAGGACGGTTTTAGATGGGATATATTCGTGAATGTAGTATGCGGCGGATTAAAACTATCCGATGCAATGGCAGACCGTGCTACAAACCTGTTTTCGATGGATCGGGTTTCGATCAACATGATATCCTTGGAGGATATTTTCATCTTCAAGAGTATCACCTCAAGGGAACGCGACCGTGAAGATATGTATCTGTTGTTCTTACAAGGTCTGGATTTTAAACTGATACGTGACGAAATCACCTGGCAAAATGACAACAGCATGAGTGCTGCATGGGTTGCATTTTTCTTCAACGGGCTTGAAGAAGTTGTGGAGCGTTACTCTATCGTCATTCCATTTTTTGATGAATTCCATGATACAGCATACAGCGATATGCTATCGCAAATGATACTCGACCGTTTGGAGTCAGGAAGTGCTACTGTTGAGGATCTTAATCGAAATTTTGGTGTTGACGATATTGAAAAGCATGTGGAATCCATGATCCAGAAAAAATTGGTGACTAAAAATAGCGATGGGTCATTTTCATTGAACAGGGATTGATCCTTGTTTTAGTGGATGTCGGTCTGCGATTAATCTTAATAACTATACACCGCAGCTCTGCTGCGGTTGGGTGTGCCATCGCAACGTTTGACTTTATTCTGACGAAGATGGGCTATATCATGGTATCTTTATGCTGCTGACAACAATTGCTGCACTGGTGATCCTTGCGCTAAAATTCATACCAAAAGGAGATTATGTACTTGGAGCCTGACATTATGGGTTTCATAGGCTACACCCACTCATAATCAGCCGAACGTACTTGATTACACTTGGATTTCTGTAGCCTATATATAGGCTACAAATTTCTTAACTCAAAATTCTCATTCAACTATACTGCATGCGTTTTCATATTATTAAAATTTTTTAGCCCTCAAAACCCTGAATCTCAGGTTGGAGGTGCCAGTATCATTCTGCTTATTCTTGCAGTTTTTGTAGTAGTTGAGACCGTATCCAGCTGGCGCAGAGCTCAAGAAAATAGTCAGCAGCTTTAATAGAATTATATCGGCAGTCCAAGCCAGCTGAATACTCCGATCATCTTCAGGCTCATATATATCATCATAGTAATGAAAATATACCTCAACTGCTTTGCTGGCAGCTTATGAGCCACTATTACACCTACCTGTGCCATCGGTACACTCGTAGCTGCAAGCACAAGCCATGCAGTCAGGTTTACATATCCGATCGAGTGAGGAGGGATCCCCTCAACTCCAAGTCCATTAATGATATAACCGAACACCCCACCAATACTGGTAAATATCATAATGGCAGCCGATGTCCCAACAGCCTGGTGCATTTTAAATTTTAGTACAAGTATCATTACAGGGATCATCAATATACCTCCACCGATCCCTATCATACCGCTAACAATGCCGATTGGAAAACCCCATGCAGCCCAGAGAGCGGGATTATCCTCAGGCTCTTGTCCTGGTTTTGGTGGTTTTATAGTGACCATCCGAAACGCACCTGCGAGAATTCCAAGAACAAAAATTAACTTTAACACTTCACCAGGAAGATGTGAAGCTATAGTAGCTCCGATCACTGCTCCGATTGCACCTGCGATACCAATAAAGATGGCTGCCCTCCACCAGACCGTACCCATCTTATTATGACCAAAGGCACTGCTCAGCACTGTTGACAGCACAACAAGCAGGTTCGTCCCGAAAGCTACCCTAATTGCAATATCAGATGAAAATCCCATAGATGTATAGACCCAGTACAGCACAGGGACCATGATAAAACACCCACCAAGACCGAGCAGCCCGCTGGCAAGCCCGACCAACATCCCTGTGATGGAAAGTGCAATGACTGCTGTTATTAGATCCATAATCTCATCTTTTTATATGATGTCTGATCCGTATAAATCTTCATACGCCACTTATCTGCTGTAGACAACTTTCATGTAGTTATCGCATATAGAGGCTGTCCCCCTCCAATTCAGGTAAATGTACAAACCAACACAATAATACAAAAAACTTAAAACTCATTGAAGACGATTTATTTCCATCTCTCATATATCTGTCAGGAGACCATAAATTGATTTTGACAGGTCATTCTTAAGTGAGCCCTTAGGGCAACAAGCTGCCATCACAGAAGTGTCAGGAATATATGTGTAATATGAAGCATACCACAATTCAATAGCATAATTTATTTGATGAGCAATAGCTATACATTCTAACCAACCTAAGATCCATGACCATGAAGCTGGAACTGCCATTTGGAAACACATCAGTATCACTAAATATCCCTGATACGCACACGATAGAAACAGTAGTCCCAACTAAATCCCACATAACTGCGAACCCCGAGACTATTATCTTAAAAGCACTGCAAAATCCAATCAGCAGGGGACGCTTGAGCGAAATAGTGCAACCCGGCGAACGGGTAGCCATTCTCGTCAGCGATACCACCCGGTCAGTGCCAACAGCTATATTATTACCCCCTCTGCTCAACAAATTACTGGCAGCTAACGTGGAAAAGGAAAATATCAGCATAATATTCGGCCTGGGTGTTCACCGTCACCAGACCAAAGAAGAGAGGATCAACATCGTAGGCCCGGATATCTACCGGGAATTCCAGTGTATCGACCACGATAAGGATCAGTGCATCCATCTCGGGATCACTTCAAGGGGGACACCAGTGGAAGTGTTCCGGCCTGTGGTCGAATCTGACATTGTTATCTGCACAGGCAATATCGAGCACCACTATTTTGCAGGATATACAGGCGGGTTAAAGGCAGTACTTCCGGGTGTCAGTTCAGGCAGGTCGATTGAAGCGAACCACGCACTGATGACAAAAGAGGGGACTACTGCAGGAAACCCGGACTGCCCGGTTCGTACCGACCTTGAGGAAGCAGGGAATATCCTTGGTGTTGATTTTATACTGAATGTCATACTCAATAGCGATAAGAAAATAGTCGGTGCAATGGCAGGCCATCCTGTCAAGGCCCACAGGGCAGGGACTGCTATGGTGGATGCAATGTACAAGCATACAGTGGAACCTGCAGATATTGTGGTCGTATCACAGGGAGGCTGGCCCAAGGATATAGACCTGTTCCAGTCACATAAAGCACTGGAGCATGTTAAAGCCGCAGTGAAGCCCGGAGGTGCCATCATCCTGGTCGCCCAGTGCAGTGAAGGACTGGGGAATACCGTATTCGAGGAATGGATCAATGCAATGGCAGGTCCAGTGGAGGCTATTGAGCGGTTGAACAATGTTTTTCTACAGGGCGGACATAAAGCTGCACTGGTTGGTAAACTGGCTCTGAAGTTTACGTTGTATCTTGTTTCAGACCTGCCGCCTGAAGTGGCAAGAAAAGCGTATTTCAAGCCTGTTTCCAGTGTACAGGAAGCATTTGATATGGCATCGGCAGATCATGGGCCTGACGCCCGTGTCCTGGTAGTACCGTACGGCGGGTCCACACTGGTTACAAGTAGCTCCTCGTTGTCACCTGGTTTTACTTGAGGATGCCGGTATGCCTGATGATATTTACTTCTATGAAAAGACCAAGGGCAGGACAGATGGAAGATACAGGTTCCTGTCAAATTTCTACAAGGCTATAATGATCATAGATAATAAGGAATATGCTACTGTCGAGCACTATTTCCAGTCTATGAAGCATGCAGGAACTGAACTGGAAGAAAAGATAAGGCTGGCCTCTACTCCTGTAAAATCCAAAAAACTTGCATGGACCAGGGAACTGCCGCCCGATTGGCCAGAGATGAAAGAGGGTGTTATGCTTAGAGCACTGCGGGCCAAGTTCAGCCAGCACTCCAAACTTGGCGCTAAGCTTCTTGCTACAGGAAATGCCTGCTTGCATGAGGACTCGCCTACTGATATGTACTGGGGTGTGAAAGGGCTGGATCGAAGCGGCAAATTGCTAATGATAGTGAGAGATGAACTACGTGAAGAAGTATCGAAAAAAGATTAAAAATGAGATACTTTTTATTATTTTCTGGACAATCTGGAAAGCCGCCGGGTACGTAGAGAAAAATAACAACCCTCTGCGATCCTCCGCGTCCTCTGCGGTTAATCTTTTTTGCCAAGATCCATTGATTCAGAATAAATTAAAAAGTCTCGGATTTTCAGTCAATAAATTGTGCACCTATTTCGATCAACAATTCTCCAAAGATCATTTTTTCAATAACCTGTGCAACATAACGCCTACGCTGATGCATCTGGATATCCTCATTCATCCTCAGTTCAGAGTCGATCTGGACACGCAGCAAAGCAAACCTGAACATCTTCTCATCCCCAATCTCCAGTTCATCAAGCTCCTCAATAATAAAAGGCAAACAGTAAGGATCGTCTATAGCCTTTGCAAGCAGCAGTATTTCATCTGGAACATTCCCTTGCTCAACAGATGCCTGTCCCAGTATTAATTGAAGCGTGTCAACAGAAATTTCCATTTTGACATCACAACCCATCATCTTTCATCAACCTGGAACAAACCTCCAGGTCCTCCATCGTATTAACATTCACAGCCAGCCTGTGGTTGTCAAGTATATAATTATAATCTTCCTGCTCCTTGCGTATATTGTCGGCATCAAGGATATTTATTCCAGAAGGTACGATCAACTGTCCATCCTTGTTAAAAACCGTATCGGGCCGCAGCCCATTGCTCCTGCAAATAGATAACAGGCTATATACGGAAAGCGCAGGTTGGGACACCTCATTGTATCTTAGTATTATTTTATCTATCATCTTAGAAGTGATCAGGGGCAGGTCGGCCATGACCATAATCACCGGTCCTTTGATGCCTGCCCCCTCAACGGCAGTTACCATATCAGAAACATAACCACTTCCGGGCGTATTGATCACATGGATATCTAGGCTGCAATCTTCAAGCCATTTCAGGGTGTCAGGCCCATTGGAAGAAGCTGCTATATATATCCGGTCCACATGCCTGGCCCCAGCCAAAACATCAAGTACGTATTCAATGAGTTTCTTGCCATTGATCTCAAGCATGGGCTTTTCGATAGGCAGCTTCATCCGGCTGCCCCGTCCGCCTGCCATCACCAGGGCATCCATGCTACCAGTCCTCCCGCATAGATGGTGAATATAGTTCCAAGTGCCACCAGACGCGCCAGTTCATTGGAAGTGCCGATACAATCCCCGTTAATTCCTCCGAAATGCCGGTTCGATATCACCACAAGAACAACAGATAACAGCATTGCCATCACCAGTACCACAAGTCCTGCCATCCCCATCGCCACCGTACAGACAAGCGCCGAAATAAGAAGACTTACCAACAACTGCCAGGGACCGGTATTATCTGCTATCACAGACCCCATCCCCTGGTGAATGGGCTGGCCCAGGCAGGCTGTTGTGATCATGGAGTGTTTGGATGCCACTTCAGCCACAAGCAGGGATATGCCAATTCCAAATCCCAAACAAGTGCCTATCTCAAGTGTTGCAAGTGACTGGATGAACACAAATAAAAGCAACATATAGAATACAATAAAGGCCACACCACCAGTACCCAGGGCCATGTCCTTTAATGCCCTGACCTTTTTCTCCCTGCTACCATGGGCAGTGATACCATCCCCAAAATCAGACAGGGCGTCAAGGTGGTTGAAACCTGTAAAAAAATAAATCGATATGATCATAAGTACAGAAAAAATACCTGGATGGCCAGGAAGCAGGACTATTAATATGGTAGCTATTACTCCCAGGATTATACCGATTAGTACCCCTGCCACAGGGAAAAGGTATGTACGTTTTTGAAGGTGCACAAACCTGTCAGTTTTCCCGGCCGGCAGTGTAGTTAAAAACCCAATAGCACCCAGTAGTCCGTCAAACAGGTTCATACCACCGCCCTGGTATACATGCTTGAGGATACTCCGCCGATAAGACCTGCTATCACATCATCCATAAAGGGCCCAAGCTCCTTGATAATGCCGGGTTTGAGTTTGTCGAACCTCACATACTCAAACATACCCTTATGTCCGGCTATGTATGTGGCTATGCTCATGCCCAGCACTTCATCACATACCAAAAATGTCAGGTCCCTTTCATACGAGTCCCTGCTAAGGTTAGGCAGCTCGCCTGCCTTGCCTGCCTGTTCAAGCAGTATGCCCGCATAGACCAGGATGCACAGGTTGGGGTCGCTTAAGGCCACGTCCAGTTCTTGCTTGAACACTGCTTCAGCCTTTTCTTTTGTCTCTATCCCCGGATGGGGGACATAGAGTTCCATGGCTGCTGACAGGAGCACTTCTTCAGTTAATCCAATTCCTGCAAGAATATCCCTGATATCACGGTCGAATGTGGTATCGATCACTTCAGGATCATCACTTTTTGCTGCCACCGGGCTGTCTGAGAGTTTCATGTTAATTCACTTTTTATCCTGATCATCTTATAAGGGTTCCCATCTGAATTATAGTCTGCTGCATAACAATCAATAAAATGTCAAAAGTTGCGAGGCACAACCAACTGCATCAGATCCGCGGGGTATAGTAATTAAGATCAATAAAAGTGCCAAGGACGTTGAGGAAGCTTTCTTTGCCCGGATGTGCGAGGCGGCTGAAGAACAGGAATGGTGATGTGCAAGCGTGCAGGACGGCCTGCGAGGATTGCGGGATTGAGGAGGTCTGTGATCCGGTTTCAGTTCAACATTATCCTAAGAAATCTGAGTCAAGTTAGTATTATTCTTATACTAATAGAATATTTACTGCAGTAAGGGATAATGGATGAGTTTGCCAATAATTAAAGATAGGCTTGAACTGTTAAAGGCAGATAAAAAGCTGCATTATGAATGGGTAAAATCTTTTCGTGGAAGTTTAATCCTTAAAAATTTAAAAGAAGATATAGAGGAAGTGGAGGGTTTCCTTATAAGAGATACGGCAAAGGAGATAGTTGATAAAATATCTTTTAATCCTTTTAGCCCAGCGGAATTTAACAATGGCAAATTTTTGATAATTCATAAAGAGAAAATTAAACATACCGAGGAATATAGAAAATTCAGGGAAAAATATCAGACCGAAATAACTGAACCAGAGTTCAAACGGGCAATGCGATGGGTTTCTCAATTTCCTTTTTTTGAATGGAAACTATATGCATTAAAATTGCTCACTAATATTACTTTTTTGAATGAAGAAAAAGTAAACAAAAAATTGAAAGAACTATCAAATTCCCTTTCAATTCTGAAAAATTGTGTAATTTCAGATATAGAAGGAGCTGCAAAAAGTTCCGAACATTTATTTTATCCGTTGAATAAATTGACAGAGATATCCCAGAAAAATTTCATTCATTCGGAAAGTCTAACAGCTACTGATAGTAGGGACATTGTATTTATTGATGATATGATAGGGACTGGCAATCAAGCCAAGGATTATATTAACAAACTGAAAAAAGAAGGAAAAATTGGAAATCAAAAATTGCATTATTTCGTAATAATTGGATTGCAGGATGGGATTAAAGAGTTAAAAAAAAGCGGGTTATTTGAAAATGTTTTAACTACTGAGACGATAGAGAGCAAGGCTTTTGATACAGGATATATTTTTGACGCAGAAGAGAGCGGAATGGCAAAAGAAATGGCTTTTGAATTGGGAGAACAGCTCACTAAAAATATGAAAAATGTATATCCTTTAGGATATAAAAATTCTGAAGCGCTGGTATTTTTCGGGCATAACAATCCGAATAATAGTCTTCCTATTTTCTGGGCCAGCGGAAAGTGCAAACTGCTGGAAAGGGTAGGAGAATCTACAGAAATAAAATGGACTCCATTATTTCCACGCAAAGTAAAACAAAGATCCGATAGCAAAATTACACTTAAAAATGAATCGACAGGCGCGTGTTCGAAGACAAATATTCCTTATTCTGAGAACCAATTTTTCACAGGTCGCTTGGAAAAAATTAAAGAATTACATAATGCACTTAAATCGAACAAGAGTGCAGCAATATCCCAACCACAGGCGATCAGTGGACTTGGGGGAATTGGAAAGACCCAAACAGCGGTAAAATATGCATATCAATATTGGAGCGAATATAAACATATTCTGTGGGCAAACGCAGATTCCCTTGAGACACTAAATCCGGATTTTGTTGCGATTGCCAAAATGTTGAATTTGCCAAATAAAGATGCAAAGGAGCAAAATCTTGTAATCACATCTGTCAAGCTCTGGCTTGAAACTGTGGGTGAATGGTTGTTGATATTTGATAATGCTGATAAACCAGAGCTTATTGAAGATTTTTTCCCGTTAAAACCTAAAGGTCACATTATTGTCACTTCCCGGGCTCAAATGTTTCAAAATCTAAATATCATTACTCCTGTGGAATTGGATAAGCTGGAACCCGACGAAAGTGTTCAATTCTTACTCAAGCGCACCGGTCGAAAAGATGTTGAACGAGCAGAATATGATGCCATCAAGCAGCTTGCTAAAGAATTCGATTATTTGCCTCTTGCCATGGAACAGGCTGGAGCTTATATATTTCAAAGAAAAAGCAGCTTTCAGGATTATCTTTCAAGCTACCATGCGCGTGGATTAAAGTTGCTTGAGCAATCCCCACCCGTTACCGGCAGAGACACAGAAATTGATAAGAATAAAAAAACAGTGGCAACAACATGGTCGCTAAATTTTGAGCAGGTGAAAAAAGAATCCCCTGAAGCAGCCGATCTATTATATGCAAGTGCATTTCTAAGTCATGATAACATTCCCTTTGAAATCATATCAAATGGAGCCCTGGAACTTGGCCCGGCGCTTTCTTCTTCACTTAAGGACATCAAAACAGACCCTCTGATTATTGAGGATATTCTTGATCCGCTCACTAATTTTTCGCTCATTCACCGAAACCCTGGAAAGAGCATGTATAATATTCACAGAATGGTACAGGTAGTCCTCAGGGACAGAATAGATGAGACTGATCAGAGGATGTGGAGTGAGCGTGTTTTGAAGGCTGTAAATTGTGCATTTCCTGAAGTCGAATTCTCAAACTGGAATACATGTGATATACTGCTTCCGCATGCAAAAGCATGTTCGGAACTTATCGATAAATATGGATTTGAAAATGCTGAAGCAGCAAATTTATTAAATGGCGCAGGATGTTACTTGCGTGTGCGCGCTCGTTTTGAAGAAGCTCATCCCTTCTTCATACGAGCGTTGGAAATCAGGGAGAAGATTTTTAAACCTGAAAGCGAGGAGATTGCAAAAAGTCTCAATAGTTTAGCCGGACTTTATCTCGACAGGGGTAAGTATGCGGAATCTAAGCCATTATACATACGTTCGCTGGAAATCAGGGAAAGAATCCTGAAACCGGATCATCCTGATGTTGCAAAGAGCCTGAATAATTTAGCTTCGCTCTATAACGCCCAGGGGA
>Ga0255440_1090_pt1 | contig 11895 bp, 10 predicted proteins | sample ANMaggSeSYBR02I9_FD_182634 | JGI IMG/M metagenome (GOLD analysis project Ga0255440, IMG submission 182634) | Sediment cell enrichment communities from methane seep in Santa Monica Basin, California, United Staets - ANME aggregate JGI... | ecosystem: Environmental > Aquatic > Marine > Cold seeps >...
AACACCGCTATGGAACTGAGATAGCCCTGGTTGAGACTTTTGTCAACACAACGCGTTATATCGGAACCTGCTACAAAGCAGCAAACTGGAAAAAAATCGGTAAAACCAAAGGAAGAAGCCGCCAGGATCGTGATAGAAAACTCAAAGTACCGATCAAGGACATATGGGTATTTCCATTGCAACGCAATTTTAGAGATCTGCTACAGACCGGACCACAATAGTTCAAGACAGGACACAGCTATGAAAGGAAAAGATTATGGCCGTGGCAGATGTAATAGCGCAAGTTTTGGGTATGGATAATTTTGCAGACTATGAGCAAAACATGTATGATAAATATCAAGAAATGGCGGAACGTGAAATTGCAGACAAGCTCAACTCTATTTTATCCAGCATGGCATTTTTGCAAATATTAAAGGCATGGGGTGCTAAATGCGCCTGTAAATTCCACGGGTTCCGGCTGATTAAAGTTCAGCTTAAGTCCGGCCAAAAATGGGAAGTTTTATCACCTGTTTTTCTCAAGGCGAGGCCAAAAAAAAAGGCAGATCTCCAAAACGACAGAAGGGAACAGTAAGACACCTTGGGCTTGAATTGCTTGGCATTATTAAAAAAGTCAGTCCGGCGCTGATTGAAATCTGTGTATCAATGGCTGTTCTTTGTCCATCATTTGAAGTTGCTGCCAATGCTTTACGCGGTTTTGGGGTTGAAATGAATCAAAACCTTCTGCAGAATCTGACCCAGCGTTTTGCCAATTTGGCCATGAGCGTCAGGGTTGATTGTTTTGCTGATGAGGTTTGGCAAAAACCTGGAATCAAAATTCTGATTTGTGTCGATGGAGGCCGCTTCCGGGAACGTCGTGCAAAGCGCGGCAAACGTAAGAAAGGTCAAAAAAGACAAGGTTTTCATTCCGATTGGGTTGAACCAAGACTGCTTACAATCAGTCAATTTGATGAGAATGGTAAAAAGATCAAATCTATCAGCCCTGTTATAGACGGATCATGTGGCAGCATGGATGAATTTTTTGAACTGCTCAAGCAGCATCTTTTGCAAATCAATCTTGACGAGACAGCGCAAATCATATTCAGCGCCGACGGCGGAAAGGGTATCTGGCCAAGAATTGACAAACTCATCAGTGAATTGGGTCTGACCAATGCCAAACGCATTCTGGACTATACACACGCAAAGCAGAATATCAGTGTCGTTACTGAAATTATATCTAATACACTGAAGTTATCAGAAAAGAAAACAGGGAAATTGTCCTGCCAGGTCAAGGAACTGCTCTGGAACGGTAATATTAACGGAATTGCTGACTTGGTCAGGGAAAAGCTATTAGGCAAAAGGAAAACTCTAAAGGCAGCCATGAAAAAGCTCAACGATTATTTTGGAGACCACTCCAAGTTTCAATACAAAATATTCAGGAATAATGGTCTGCCCACTGGTAGCGGGACAGTTGAGAGCGCAATTCGACGTGTCATCAACCTCCGCATCAAAGGCTCTGGCATGTTCTGGAAGAGGGAGAATGCAGAAAAAATAATTTTTCTACGTTCGTTAGTTCTGACAGGTAAACTGAAAAATGCTTGCCGCAAAGCTCTTTATGTCGTAAGAAAAATGTTTAACAACAACATATTAGAGGACTTGCCAATGGTTGCTTGATCGTGCAACTTTTTTGTGTTGCACCCCCCACTTATGCTAACAATCAGTGCCCCAGTTTATGCGCAGGGATAAGCAAAATGATCATGGCAAAAAGATTTGCTGGTGATTTTGGGGATGTGATGGTAAAATTCAGTGGTGTCTTAGCTTTTTGCATGTATTAAAAGACGATAAAAAAAATGAAAAAAGGTGAACTTTTTGCTTGACATTTAATAAGAAAAATTTTTGCGGTAACTTGTAATATTAACAATAATTACAAGGAGTTAGAGCTTATGCCGCAGTCATTTGAACCGTCCCAAAATAAATTCTATCCGCCGTCGTTTTATGAATTGTATCAGCCAATTGCAAAAATACTCCCTGAAACACCGATGCTTGAATCCAGAGGAAATAGACCACTTAAAATGACTTTCGAAGACCAACTCAAATCGCTGATTTTCTTTCATCTTGAAGAGCATGTCTCGGCTCGTCATCTTATTCAAGTACTCAATGAAGATGATTTCGCGCGTGAAAATATTGCTCCGCAAGATGGTATAGGAAAAAGCAGTTTCTCTGAAGCCATTAATAACAGGGGGCTTGAACAACTGGCATTCATATTTCAAAAACTTGGCTGCGAAGCATCTAATATATTACCCAATCAGTATACCGACCTTGGTGAGCTTGTTGCCATTGATGGTTCACTAATTGACGCTGTACTCTCAATGACATGGGCTGACTATCGAAAAAACTCGAAAAAAGCCAAAATCCACTTGGGCTTTAATTTAAATCAGGGGATCCCATCGAAAATTTTTTTCACTAACGGAAAAGGGGCTGAAAGACCATTTGTCAGCCAAATACTTTTGCCAGGCCAAACAGGCGTAGGAGATCGAGGTTACCAAAAACATGACCTATTCGATTCCCTGCAGGATGAAGGCAAAAGCTTTGTTATCCGAATTAAAGCCAATACATCAAAAACCTGCCTTAAAAAAAATGAGGTTAATCCTGACAGTATTGTCTTTTACGACGCAGAAGTCCTGTTAGGTAAACCTCAAAACAATAATCAAACAAAAAGATCGGTCCGCCTTGTAGGTTATCGTGTGGATGGCGTTGATTACTGGATAGCAACAGATCGCAGGGACTTGACATCTGAGCAAATTGCTAAGATTTATAAGCTCAGATGGGACATAGAAAAATTTTTCGCAAGGTGGAAACGTCACCTGCGAGTGTATCACCTAATCGCGAGAAGTAAATACGGCCTAATGGTACAGATCCTTGCCGGACTTATTACATATCTACTCCTTGCGATTTACTGCCATAAAAATCATGGTGAACCTGTCAGTATCAAAAGAGTCAGACAATTACGGATACAAATTCAAAATGAGCTTCGTGATTCCGGCAGTTCTACAGATTCATTTTTTTTCAAAGAACAAAAACGTTATCAATCACATGCAAGAAGCTAACCGGACATCACTGGGCTATAATAGATGAAATACAGGACAAGGGAAAAAAGTTAGACGGTAATTATCTTTTGAAAACAAATCGAAAAGGCTTGGAGCAGGCTGAAATTTGGAATCTTTATGTAATGCTGACTCGTATAGAAAATGCATTCAGGGATTTAAAATCCTATCTTGGATTACGGCCCAATTATCACCAAAAGGAGCAACGTGTAGATGGTCATATTTTCATATCTATTCTTGCATATCATCTGTTGCATTCAATTGAACATACATTGCGTCAAAATGGTGAACATTCAAGATGGGCTACAATAAGACGACTTGTCAGCACACATAATTATTCAACGATCCAATTGCCAACGACCAAAGGCACTGTCATCAATGTAAGAAAAGCAGGAGTACCGGAGGCAGTTCATATAGACGTTTATAACAAATTAGGAATTGATTATAAAAATTTACCAATAAAAAAAAACCTGGCCTAAACAAAACTTGAAGGATGTCTGTAGTGCCTGTAGCCATAACCTATTGAATATTAGTATGTTTTTTTTAAAGTGCGAAAGTCGGGCTAAGTATGGAGAGATATTCGATCTTTCAAGAGATGGCCCCTTTGAAGAGAATATGAAAGATAAAGAAAATAAGACAATTCAAGATCAAAAGAATAAGCATATTCAATTAGCTCTGTTTCCGATTTAATCCGCCCAAAGGGCGTTTTGTTCTTGAAAATTTATCCAACTGTGTTATTTTTGTTTAAAATCATTTTTCAATGCTCACCAAGAAAAAATACTTAATTTGGTCACAAAGGAAAACATCGCTGAAAGTGTTGCATAAAACAGTGGGTATTTAAACAGGGAGGTTCCCTTATGGAACAGGTTCAATATATCTCAGATGAAAACAAAAATGTAACAGGGGTCATTGTGCCTATTGATCTCTGGAAGGAGATTCAATCAGAAAAAGAAATCGCATACCTTTTCAAGAGTGAAACGATGAAACGACGATTGCTTGAAGCTAAAAACCGCAGGGAGGGCATACCTTTTGACGAAGCCTGCAAAAAACTTGGAGTTTTGACCATTCTGCCTTCGAAGATTTAGCCTGGTGGATTGAAAAAGATCGCAAAAAAACGCTTCGGATTGTTAAACTGATCAAGGAAATTCAACGCAGCCCATTTGAAGGTACAGGAAAACCGTAGCCTTTAAAACATGAATTGTCTGGCTGCTGGTCAAGACGTATCGACCGGGAACATCGACTCGTTTATGATGTCAAAAAGGATAAAATCAGAATATTAGCCTGCCGCTATCATTATTAAGGTGGCCGCTTGTCTGTCTTAATGCCCGCCTGTCATGCTCTCCTGACACCACAGTTGTTAAAAAAACAGCATCAGCCTGCATGTTCTTGGAGTAATACATTTACCAACGTCTCAGTCGATACCCCCTGCGACTTGGCCTTCTTTCGAAGAGTCTCCAATATTCCCCCGGCGACAGGCACTAGATAGACTCGACGCTTAATGTCTACTTCAAAGTCAAATTACCACCACCAGAGGTGGTGGCTTGTTTTAATTGTCCTGGAAGGCACCCTGTTTTTAGTGCCTAAAGTGAGCTAAAGTGCCTAAAATGCCTAAAGTTAAGGAATGCGCTTAGGGCGCTGCCAATTTTAAATCTATAAGTGATTAAAATTAGTCTGCATAATCTTGGCCAGGGTTAAAAAATTCATTCATCTTTTATAGGTTCGTTTATGCCGCCACCCTAACAGCGAAAAGGAGTTTGCAAAGCCCAGTAGCTTTGAGTTATCAATCAGCATGCCGAAGGCATACCACAACTTTAGGCACTTTAATATACTTTAGGCATTTTAGGCACTTAGGTCTAACTAATTCCTATAACGGTAGAACCTTCTTATGGTACCACTACCAGAGGTAGTGGTTTAGGCCGATTAATTAACGTCTTCCATCATGTCTTCGTAGTCAGTAGAATCATGACTCTCCCAGAAAGCACCTGCTTCAGCAATAGATTGAAACGCGTCTGGCAAATCGTCTCGTTTGTTAGTTTACTTTTTCCTTTTTGCATAGTATTTTTTCTCCCTATCTGTCATGGCGCGGGCCGAAATTACCAAGGCCTCACGTGTCATCTTATAGATAAAAAACGCAGCAAGATATCTCCCCGAACCGGCTTGACCTAAAGCTCTATAAACGTTTTCACCCTTTATACGGCCTTGGGCTTACTGGTAAAAAGACTTTCGACCTCAGATACTGTTACACCGTGTTTGGATTCGATCTTGTCAACTATATCAGCAAGCCATATAAATCCTTCAATCTTCACTTAACCCATACCTTTCTCCGAAACCCAACCTACCAGGCTGATGTTAAACAATGGATGATTGTTGCTCGATCAATGCCAACAACTGCAAAACAAGTGGAAATTTTTCATTTTCGGGAATTATTGGCGGCTTTAATATTTCTTTTATACATTGTGCTCATAGCACAATAAAATGAATTTGTTTTGCATTTTTTATTTCTACCGGAACTTTTTGAGAAGTTACTTAATTTGCTTGCATCAAGTGAATACCCCGTTTAGAGGAAAAGGCAGAGGCATTTGCTGCCTCTGCCTTCAATATCTGATCTGCTTTTATCATTTATGGGACAATGCAGATTACTACCAGCCCAGGGTTTCCACTTTTGAAAGTAATGAGAATTTAGAATTAATGAGGATTATCGACAAAGAATTTCTCAAGCATCCTTTTTATGGGAGTCGAAAGATGAGAGACTATTTGAACCGCCAGGGTTTTCCTGTAAACCGCAAACGTGTTCAACGACTGATGCGTTTAATGGGTATTGAATCAGTGGCTCCAAAACCGAATACAAGCAAGCCACGCAGAGAATATAAGGTGTATCCATATCTCCTGAAGAAATTTACGATTACAGAGCCTGATCAGGTCTGGTGTTCCGATTACTACGACGATGAAATCGTAGGAGAGTTCGTAGCTGATATTATAGTTAATGAAATGAATGTTAGAACTGAAATGAAAAAATTATCATGTCAATCCTATTTATCCTGTCAAAAAAAAATAGCTCAACTATTACAAAACCTCCTGTTTTTTGGTTAGAAATTCGAAATCAGAAGCACGAAGTTAGAATCTACATTGACGTTTCATTGTATGATTCGACTTTTTTGTTGAAAAAAAATAGTAAACGATGGTATTTAGCTTAGTAAGTGTTTACGGCTTGAAACTTGAAATCGGAAAGTAGAAATTAGGAAGAACGGAACAAAAGAATGAAGACCAAATTTCCAATTTCTATCTTCTAATTTCAATGTTCCGTGAACGCTTACTTAAATTTTTTGGATTATTTATTAGAGCCATTTTTGGAAACAATAAAAAAATATTACCGAATTGAACGAAAAGAAATCTGTTTTCTAAAATTTATTTTTGAGGCATATGATGGAATTGCAATGTTAACTACTGTGGATTCCGATTTAGGTATTGTTATGTTCCATATTGCTCCAGGCTGCGAAGATGATGTTGAGATAATTTTACAGGATCTTCAACATCATATCATGATTGAAGAAGTATGATAATCGATTGGGTGTATATACTCTTCTCTCCCAAACAGATTATATTTTTAGACAGGATAACAGGATAAACAAGATTTTTTATTTCCTGTTAATCAACAGAGCCCAAATCCTGTAAAAATATATAATTACATACCGATTCGATCAGGCTTTGGAAAAGCACTTCATTAAAATTATTTTTTAGATTTAAATAATAGTTCAGTATCAAGGTTTGTCATCTTTGCTATTATACATTCGATACTCATTTGGCCGTTTATAGATTTGGAACAGGTTTGAAATGAAAAGCCATTTTCAGGATACGAATTTATGATATACAGGATACGCATTAACTCTTTTTTTTATAAAATCAAGTCAATCCTGTTATCCTGTCTGAAATATTTATCATTTCTCGGGAGATGAGAGTAACTGCACCCTAATCAAATAAAGGTGGTACTAATAATGAAAAAAGGCTGGTATTTTGGTCTTGTTATTTTGATTTGTCTTCTTGCATTTGGAATGGGGAACATGGGAGAAAGAGATGTTATTGATATCCCTGAGCCTGAAAAAAACTATGCTGCTACGCTTGTTGACCAGACTGATGTTTCGATGGACCTTGAAAAGTTTTCATTTGAAGGCCAGACTTATTTTATCGGCAAATTGGGCAGGGCGGAGATATCAATTGATTTTGACAAGATAGACTCGATTTTATTTATTTTACAGGATGATCATGTTAAGGCCAAGGTAAATTTAAAGGACGGAAAAGCTCTTGAGATCCTGATAGATAAAGGCAAAAATTGCTATGGTATATCTTCTTTCGGAAATGTCAGGATACAACTTCAGGATATAAAAAAGGTAGCCGTTCACGGGTGTGAAAAAGCTATTAGCCATTAGCAGTTAGCTCTTAGCTAAAGGCTAATTGCTAAAAGCTAACTGCTAAAAAGCTTCAATTTGAGAATAGAGAATAGCATCCAACTGACTATAATTTCAGGTGTTTTGAGTTTTCGTACAGCCACTAACTAATGAAGACAAAATATATTTACATAAATACCATCGGATGTCAGATGAATGTTTATGACTCCGAACAGATTGAAAAGATATTAGCTCCCTTGGGATACAAGATAGCTTCGTCTTTTGAAGTTGCTGATCTTATAATTGTTAATACATGTGCCATCAGGGAAAAGGCTGAACAGAAAGTTTTTAGTTTTTTAGGACGTCTTGCAGGCCTTAAAAGAAGAAAACCAGATTTGATTATAGGTGTTGGTGGTTGCGTGGCTCAGCAGGAAGGCGATAAGATCATGGAACGTATGCCGCATGTAGATTTGGTTTTCGGAACACATGCTATATTACGTTTGCCTTATCTTATAGAAAGAATAGAATCAGAAAGATGCAGCCTCGTCGATGTTGAAATGTCAGAAATCATAGAAGAGTTTGGATCTGTTATAGAATTGCCGTTGGATAGATCTGATCCAAAAGTTACAAGCTTTGTGACAATTATGAGGGGCTGCGACAATTTCTGCACTTATTGTGTAGTCCCATATGTCAGGGGCAGAGAAACAAGCAGATTCCCTGAAAGCATTGTGAGCGAAGTCAGAGGTCTCGTTAAAACCGGTGTTCGAGAGGTTACTCTTCTTGGTCAGAATGTAAACAGTTATGGCAAAAAGGAAAACCTGAACTCATTCCCGCAACTTTTGGCCCGGGTAAATGAAATAGACGGACTTTTTAGAATCAGATTTACTACTTCTCATTCCAAAGACCTGTCAGATGATCTTATCAGCGCTTTCAAAGACCTTGATAAGCTGTGCAACCATATACATTTGCCTGTTCAGTCCGGATCAAACAGAATTTTAAAAAGAATGAACAGGAAATATAACAGGGAGCTGTATCTTGAAAAAATAGATAAACTGCGCAATAATTGCCCAGACATAGCCATTAGTTCTGATATTATTGTCGGCTTTCCAGGAGAAACAAGAGCTGATTTTGAAGAAACTTTGAATTTAATAAAACAAGTGGAATTTGATAGTCTTTTTGCATTTAAGTATTCTGACAGACCAAATGCACCGGCAGCCCGTTTTGCAGACAAAATTACAGAGCAGGAGAAGAAAGACAGATTGCAAACCCTGCTGAATTTGCAGGAATATTTTACAGCCAGAAAGAACAGGGTTCTGGTTGGATCAAATGAGTTGGTACTTGTTGAAGGTTTAAGTAAAAAGAAGGTGGATAACGATGATGCGCAAAGTAAATATCAATGCGTTCAGTGGACAGGGCGTACCGAAACCAACAAGGTAGTAAACTTTATACAGAGTGAGGCTGCTATTCCACGCGATAGAATATTAAAAGGAAAAATAGTGAACGTGAAAATTGAGAAAGCATATTTGCATTCGCTTTTGGGAAAACCAGCATTGAAAGGAGAACAAAGTTATGCTGCTTAAAGTTAGCATAGCGGGACTGACAATTGATCCGGCTTCAAACACACCGATCGTTATTTTAAAGTCTGATAAAGATGATCAGGCAATTCCTATATGGATAGGGTTGCTTGAAGCTACTTCTATTGCTTCAACTCTTCAAGATATTAAGTTTGAACGTCCCATGACCCACGATCTTTTTAAAAATTTTACAGACCTTATTGATATCAGCGTTGAAAAAGTGGAGGTGTGTGATTTAAAAAACAACACTTTCTACGCGAGAATATATTTTATTTATGAAAAGGGGGATTTCAGTATGGATGCACGACCCAGCGATGCAATTGCTTTGGCACTTCGATATAATGCACCAATTTATGTTGATGATGATGTTATTGAAAAGTCGAAAATGTCGGATACCCATGCTGAAGCCCTTGATAATACCGAAGAGGGAAAAAAGTGGGCGGATTATCTTGAAAAGCTTTCGCCTGAAGATTTTGGGAGATATAAGGTATGATAGATCTTCATACACATACGGTTTTCAGTGATGGCGTTTTAATACCTTCCGAGCTTGTTAGGAGAGCAGAATTTATCGGATTAAAAGGAATTGGATTGACAGATCATGGTGATTTTTCAAATATTGATTTTATACTTCCAAGAATAGTTGCCATAGCTGAGAAACTAAATAGCGTTTTAAGCATAAAGGTTGTTCCCGGGATAGAAATAACACATGTACCGCCAGTCCTGATTTCAGATGCCGCAAAAAAGGCGCGCTCTCTCGGAGCAAAGATAATTATAGTACATGGAGAAACAATTGTCGAACCAGTTGCTCCAGGCACTAATAATGCTGCGATAGAGGCAGATATTGATATTCTGGCGCATCCAGGTCTGATAAGCGAGGAGGAAGTTTTAAAAGCAAAGGAGAAAGGAATTTTTTTGGAGATATCAGCCCGTAAGGGGCATTCTCTGACAAACGGACATGTTGCAAAGCTTGCCAGGAAAACAGGTGCAAAGCTTGTCATCAACACTGATACGCATGCGCCAGAAGATTTGATTGATGAAAAAATGGCAAAAAAAATTGTTTGCGGGGTAGGTTTGACCGAGAATGATTATGATATAATGCAAAAAAATGCCTCCTTATTTATTAAGTAGAGAGACTGAAGGTGGAAGGCTGTCAGGGGATTTCAGTCTTCAGATTTCAGCCTTCAACCTTCAACCTTCAACCTTCGCCCCATCCACCTGAGTAGTCACCAAGTTAGCAGATGAATTTTTTACTTGACTAAATAAAAAACATCGTTTACATATAACATAAATAAATAAATTTGATTCAGTAAATTATGGAAGTACAGAAATAAAGATCGTATACATTTTCTTAATATCAAATTTGTAAGAGCAACTTTTGGATAAAAAGGAGGAAGTTATGTCTCTTGATCCAACTAAGCATCAGGATTGGGAAATTGCTGAAGATGCGGAAAAAAATATGAAAACCGTATATCAACTGGGAGAGGAACTTGGACTTGAGAAAGAAGAGTTGCTTCCGCATGGGCATTATGTGGCAAAATTAGATTTTGCAAAGATTGTTAAACGGCTTGCAGGAAAACCAGACGCAAAATATATTGATGTAACAGCAATAACCCCCACTCCACTCGGAGAAGGGAAAAGCACTTCTGCTATGGGATTGGTACAGGGATTTGGAAAGAGAGGCAAGCGAGTAATAGGAGCTATCCGCCAGCCTTCCGGAGGTCCCACAATGAATATTAAGGGTAGTGCTGCAGGGGGCGGGCTTGCGCAGTGTATTCCTCTTACACCTTTTTCACTCGGTCTGACCGGCGATATTAATGCTATCATGAATGCTCATAATCTCGCCATGGTGGCTTTGACATCGAGGATGCAGCATGAAAATAATTATTCTGATGAGATCCTGGATAGAAAGAATTTAAAACGGCTTGATATTAATCCGAAAAATGTTGAAATGGGATGGATAATTGATTTTTGCGCCCAGTCCCTCCGTAATATAATAATAGGTCTTGGTGGAAAGATGGACGGTTTTCCCATGCAGTCCAAATTTGCAATTGCTGTAAGTTCCGAGATCATGGCTATCCTCGCTGTTGCTACAAGCCTTGAAGATATGCGTGAGCGAATGGGTAAAATAGTTGTAGCGTATAACAAAAATGGCGATCCTGTTACTACAGCAGATCTTGAGGTTGATGGCGCTATGACAGCCTGGATGGTGGAAGCCCTGAATCCGAATCTTATGCAGAGTCTTGAAGGACAGCCCGTCCTGGTGCATGCAGGACCATTTGCAAACATAGCCATAGGGCAATCATCAATCATTGCAGACAGAGTTGGATTAAAATTGGCAGACTATCATGTTACTGAAAGTGGATTTGGAGCAGATATAGGTTTTGAGAAATTTTGGAACTTGAAATGCCGTTTTAGTGGATTAAAACCACATTGCGCTGTAATAGTCGCAACCATTCGTGCATTAAAATGTCATGGCGGCGGACCTCCTTTACCTCCCGGCAAGCCAATGGACCCTGCATATCTTGAAGAGCATGTGGACTGGGTTGAAAAGGGATGCGAAAATCTGGTTCATCACGTTAAAACGGTTAAAAAGGCAGGTATAAACCCGGTTGTTTGTATCAATTCATTCTATACTGACACAAAGGATGAGATAAATGTGGTGCGCAGGTTGTCTGAAGCCGCGGGTGCCCGTGCTGCTGTTTCAGAGCACTGGCTCAAAGGCGGTGACGGGGCATTGGAGTTTGCAGATGCAGTTATTGATGCATGTGAGGAGGAAAACAATTTCCGCCTTCTTTACGAGCTTGATACTCCGCTTCGTAAGCGGATTGAACTGATTGCAAAAGAAGTTTACGGTGCTGA
>Ga0255440_1093_pt1 | contig 11679 bp, 7 predicted proteins | sample ANMaggSeSYBR02I9_FD_182634 | JGI IMG/M metagenome (GOLD analysis project Ga0255440, IMG submission 182634) | Sediment cell enrichment communities from methane seep in Santa Monica Basin, California, United Staets - ANME aggregate JGI... | ecosystem: Environmental > Aquatic > Marine > Cold seeps >...
ATGCAATAAAACAGAGCAAATCGGCAACGGAAGTAACATTGCGAATAGTCCCCCATCCAATAATTCATTACCTATAAAAAAACCGGTAAATAATGATATGGTGCCTACAAATAAAAATATAAGATATATCCACCATTTCTCTTTGTTTGTTGTGCTATTCATTGTTTATTTCTCCTTTTTGGTAAGTATTTTAATTTTGTAATGCAAACTTATTGAACATTTATCGAAGATCTAAATTATTTCATAGTCGACTTTGCAGTATTTATCATACTACACTCAGGTTAATGTCATGGAGGATCGGAACCTCCATTTTGCCCAGTTGATAGCTTTTATTTACATTGACAACCTCAATAACGGGGTTGTCATTGTTCGATTTGTGGATAATTTGTTCTTCCATATTATCACCCTAACAATGTAATCAAACGCGCCTATTAATCAACAGGGCCAATCTACGAGTGCTCTTGCTACATTTAAAGCTTTCTATTAATAGACAGATTTTGAAAATAATTGTAGCTTAACAAGTAAATTAAAAATCTCTAAAGACCGGGCCAAATCAATCCACAGAAAAGAGAGAGTGAAGCAGTATACTGTTTACCAATAAGTGGCCGGAGCAGATCAAAAACGGGCACCCGGGCAAAGTAAAGTCGTCCACATCAAACTTTTATAAAAAGCCCCAACCTTCCCACACTCGGAATAAATTCCCTGCCATCCATTTCTGAGATGACTCGAACGTATGTCTGCTCTGCAACAGGTCTGTGGAGACTACAACTAGACAGTGTCTGTTAACGTAAACGTATAAACAGGCGTCACTGCAGTATTACCTGATTCATCTCTGGCTGTTATTCTGTAAAATACCCGAGTACCCGATTTTGAATCCTGTGTAGAAATCCGTTTTTCGTATGTACCGTTCTCATCAGACCTCATGGAACCGCTACCACTACCACCACCATTTTCATAAAATTGCATATCTTCGAATGTTACTTTTGATATGGTGACATTACTTGTAATTTTTGCGCTTATATCAACCGAAGAAGTTGATGTTGTTGGTTTTTCAGGCTTTTGTATAATATCTGTAATTGCAAGAGAAGTTATATTACTTCTTTCAACGTGACCTACCTGAAGGATGTATACCTCGGAAACTTTATCTCCTGCTCTAATCACATACCACTTTTCTGTGCCGTCTTCAAAAGGATGGGGAAATGTGAATGAATACTTATTATTATCAATCGAAGTCACTGTTCTTTCCATACGTCCGGAAGAATGCAAAGAAGCACTAACCCCCAAAAACGGAGAACCCCCGGATATTTCTGCAATAACTGTTATCGCATCTCCCGGGCGCGGATTTTCCGGCGTTTGCGAAACACTGATTATATTAATATCACCTGATGGCGTAAATCCCCAAATACATATTCCTGCGATTATAACAAATCCAACGACAATGAAAACTATTGTTCTTTTGCTTTCTTTCACAATGGATGTAATATCGCCTGGCTGACCGATGCCAAAATATGTTTTCACGTGAGGTCTTGTAAGATAAAATAAAATTACCGCATAGATCACTAAGATTACTAAAGGGACAATGTACGCCATAATAATGTATGGCATAAAGATTTCACCCGGACTTGTATACGAGGACAAATTGCCAAATAAGATCAACGTTCCACGGACCTGCAAAATGATCCCAATTACGAGCATAATCATACCTAAAAACCAAGACCATCGTAAGCCCTTGAAAAATCCATAAGCAAGCGGAAGGAGGAGTATTGCCTTGATTATAGCCTTAATCCACATGATTCGCATGAAATATGCAGTTAAATAAAGGAACCAACCGCTTGAAATAAGTGCGATTAAATTAGCAACTCCTGCTATTGCAACGATAAATGCTAATATTGCTAATATTGTCATCCCAAAAGGTCGTTTTGATATTTTCATATCTATTGGAATTGCTTTGTTTTTCATTGTGATACCTTTTCTCATCTAAACTATTCTATCAGGATTGGAGGATATTCTTTTGCCAGTTTTGAATTATTTTTACGTAAGCTGGCCCACTTATAACGATAACAATAAAACAAGATATTACAGCTTGGGGAAAAATCCAAAAAAATGTTGTAAACAAATCTGAGGGAGTAATAAAATGCAAAACATGTATCCCTGGGACTGATGTGATAAACCTGATCGCACAGACTATAACAATTAGAAAAATGATGTATTTCATTCGTGATTTTTTAGTTTTTTCTTTTCCAAAGAAAACGCTATCTGTAGTGGAAACATGGTTCTCTAAAGCAATAGCGGCCGGAATAGTCATCATGATTGCCATTTCTATTAAACCTCCAGAGATTTTCAAATTGATAAGTGAGGCAAATCCGAAAGGTGTTATAATAATCGTACTTAAAACCGTGATTATACCAACTATACTTATTTTATGTTTTTATACCTGCGATATAAAAATAGTCCAGTAGTAATAGCCACTAAAAAATATAGTATAAACAAATTTAATATTGGGTTTGGTTGTCTTGTAATTTCCCCAAAACCTATCATATTTATTTTTGATGGTAATACGCTTGATTCGGAAATAATTTTAAAAATATACTGAGTTTCTTCTATGTCAGCACCTGCTATGTCAATAAGAATAAATTGAGTTTCTTCGATGTCTCCCACAGAAATTACAGTTATGTCCTCATACCCTAATTCATGCAATTCCATTTCTATAAATAATACCATTTGCCGCATTTCATCGGCATTCAGAGTTTTTTCAGCTTGTATATGAACCCAACTGCCTCCGTATAACGTAAATGGACTGAAGAGGCCGTTTAATGCTATCAGAAAGAGCGAAATTGTTACAAAGGTAATAAGCAATCTCACTTTTTTTTCTCTTAATATCCCAAATAACGAGTCTGTGGCGTCCATTTTTTATTTTCCTTAATATTTTGTTATCGTCACATCCGAGCATGAAGCTATCCATCTAGCAGTCAAAGACCCAGGATTTCGCTATCGACTTGTCAAATATCTGCGCTTTAGTCCATGCGTAGGTTTAGTTGAAGTATAAAATTTTCAGTCAAACTACAGCAAGGCTAATTTCATAATAATGCTCACCTATTTTGACGAATTGATATTCAATATATCCACTTTTATAAACTTTCAACTCATCGTTTATTTCCCAAATAATATATTCAGGACTGTTATCTTTCTTAATCCACCAGTTATCATACAAGCTATTTCTCTCGCGTGTAATGATGGAATATTTTTCAGACAATGGAAATCCATAAGATTCGAACGTTTTTATTAATTCCACATCGATAATATTATCATTCAAATTATTTTCAAATTTCATATCAATACTAAACAAATATTCAGAATGCTTCATGTCAAAAAAAGCACCCACCCTACTGACTTCATCTGAATTTAATTCACAATACCAACCGCTGTAATCTGATTTTGTACATCCCTCACCACCATGTATTGATTTTATAAGTTCAGGATATTCTTTTAACTCGTCAGCAGTTATTTCAAAGTATGTACCGTTGCCAATATCCTCGATTTCTTTAATATATAATGCGCCGCCGTCCTGAACACACCCAGATATAAAAGCAATACCAATTATCAAAGTACAAATTATCAATAATTTCTTCATTTTGAATCCGTCATTCAATTTATTCATCTCCTTAATTTAAATTGTTTCATATTAAGCAACTATTTTTCAAACTTCTCATAAATAAGAATGTGAGCATGGAGGCTGGAATGAGCCAAATCACAACCGCAAAGGGCATCTGAGAAAATTAAGAATATTCCCCCATCACTGCCGACGCCTCCCAACCAAACCCACCCACACCAGCAAGCCCATAACCGCCACTGTTGCACCAAAACCAGGCATATCTGGAGTCTGTACCGGTTCGCCATCAGTTGGTGCATTTCCACCTTCAGGTTCAACAGGAACCCCGCCATCAGTTGGTGTATCCCCACCCTCAGGTTCAGCAGGAATCCCGCCAAGCTTTATCAGCCAGAAATCGGTACCCTGGTCACTGAGCGTATCCTTATCCCCGGCCACAACCAGGCCGCCGTCAGGAGCCAGCAGTACAGACCTTGCCACATCATGACCAGTCCCGCCAAAGGTAGTCTGCCACTGCACATATCCGTCAGGGTCGGTCCTGACCAGCCACATATCATAGGATTCAGTTCCCACTGACCCGGTCTCACCTGCGATTATATAACCGCCATCAGGGCTTTGCAGGATAGAATGAGGACTGTTATCCTCATTAGGTCCAACAATCGTCCTGTTCCATTGCTCATTTCCGTTTGAATCTGTTTTCACCATCGATAAATCAAAGTGGTTGGCACCGAACGATCTAGTCATTCCTGCAAGTATATAGCCGCTATCAGAGGTCTGTTGGACAGAATGTGCACTCCTACGATTAGCACCTCCGAATGTCCTGTTCCAGAGCTCTATTCCATTATTGTCAGTTTTCACAAGCCAAAAATCGGATGAACCGGTTCCGAATGAACGAGTATCTCCACCGAGGATATAACCACCATCAAAGGTCTGCTGGAAAGAGTGCAGCCAATCGCTGCTGTCCCCTCCAAATGTCCTGTTCCACTCTTCGTTTCCTTCCGGATCGGTTTTTACCAGCCAGAAATCATCGGACCCGGCACCATATGATTCTGTCCTGCCTGCCACAATATAGCCGCCATCTGAAGTCTGCCGGACCGAAGATGCAATATCATCATCCTTTCCTCCAAATGTCCTGTTCCACTGCTCTATTCCTTCAGCATCAGTTTTCACCAGCCAGAAGTCAGAGCCTCCGGCACCGTATGATCCTGTACTGCCTGCAATGATATAGCCACCATCAGATGTCTGCATGGCAGAGTGCACTTCATCAAATCGTTTGCCTCCGATGGTCCTTTGCCACTGCATATTTCCATTCGCATCTGTTTTAACCAGCCTTGCACCAAATTGCCGGAGCTCGTCAATGTAATAACGTGAAGAACCTGCAAGTATGTAGCCGCCGTTAGATGTATGCTCCAATGAGTATGCCCTGTCATCACCCTGCACTCCAAAAGTCGTGCTCCATCTTATAATGGGGGGTGCCGATCGCTGGACAGTGATTTCCCGGGTGATTGAACTCACATTATCATTACTGCCTGTCACTGTTAAATCCACTTTGTAATTGCCGCCTTCATCATAGGAATGCGTAACTGTCCTTTGATTGGTGTTAGCGTAACTCCCGTCCCCCAGGTCCCACTGGTAATAGGTTATATTCCCATACGGGTCATGGCTCGCAGATGCATCAAAAGTTATGGTCTGGTTTGCGCCAGGATTTCCAGGGTCGTATGTGAATTGTGCCGTGAGTAACGATCCTTCTGCCATTAACTTTACCAGCAAAAGTTTTGAGTTATAAATTCCCGCAAGTATGTAGCCACCGTTCCCTGTCTGCAAAACAGAGTTCAATTCATCCCATTCTATTCTTATGTCCCACTGCTCGTTTCCATTTGAATCGGTTTTTTATTATGGGAGGGTCATATAAATCACCCTTAATGATGTATCCACCATCAAGGGTTTGCTGGAAAGAATCTAATCCATGGCCCTTAAATATCCGGTCCCATTGCATATTTCCGTCTTCATCGGTTTTTATGAGCCAGTAGTCATCATCATCAAATGAAAACGTCCTTCCACCAAGAATATAACCGCCGTCTGGACTTAGCCGGACAGAGGGACTGAATTCATGGCTTACTCCTCCAAAAGTCCTGTACCATTGCTCGGTTCCGTTCGAATCAGTTTTCACCAGCAAAAAATCACTATGGTTGACACCGACCTGAGTAATTCCTGCAATGATATAGCCGCCATCATGGGTCTGTTGTATAGAGTGTTCATCCCCGATGGATACTCGGAAGGTGTTACGCCACTGTACTTCTCCCTTTGTGTCGGTTTTCACCAGCCAGGAGACTGAGTATCTGACACCGTATGATATTGTATATCCTCCAATGATATAACCACTAGGGACCTGGCTGATTGAATATGCTTTATCCTGCCCGATTCCTCCAAAGGTGTTATTCCATTGCATATTCCCGTTCGAATCGACTTTCACAAACCAGATATCAGAAGAACCGGCAACGTACGAACCCATATTTCCTATCAGGACATAACCCCCATCTGCGGTCTGCTGGACAAACGCCATTTCCTCATCACCGGTTCCCCCCAGGGTCAGGTTCCACTGCTCCAGTCCCTGCGGACTCATCTTTATCAGCCAGACATCGGAACAGTTATCCATGCAGGTACTGGTGCTCCCTGCAATTAAGTAACCGCCATCAGAGGTCTGCATGACAGATTTGACACGGTCATCACTGAATGTCCCTCCAAATGTTCTATTCCATTGCTCTGATCCTGCCGGACCTATCTTTACCAGACTGATATCAGAGTTCCTCCTGGTATCTGGTCTCGTATTTCCGGCAAGTATGTAGCCAGTGTCTGCTGTCTGCTGGAAACTCTCAACACTGGTTATGCCTTCATAGGTCCGGGTCCATTCCTCAGCAGGTGGAGAAGCACTTGCATATCCTGTGCCTGCAAGTACCAGGACACTCAGCATGACTGCAAAAATCAATATATTGCATATCTTTAGATATTTCGTCACGTTTTTTTTCCGTGAATTCCAATTATACAGAAAATAAAAAAAACCCATCACAATCTTCTCCCTCCCAGATACACCCACACCAGCAAGCCCATAACCGCCACCATCGCACCAAAACCCGGCATATCCGGAGTTTGTACCGGTTCGCCATCAGTCGGTGCATTCCCACCTTCAGGTTCAACAGGAATCCCGCCAAGCTTTATCAACCAGAAATCGGTACCCTGGTCACTGAGCGTATCCTTATCCCCTGCCACAACCAGATCGCCGTCAGGAGCTAGCAATACAAACTTTGCCATATCATGACCAGGCCCACCAAGAGTCGTCTCCCACTGCTCATGTCCGTCAGCGTCGGTCCTTACCACCCACAAATCATAGGAATCAATTCCCTCCGACCCGGCCTTTCCCGCGATTATATAGCCCACGTCTGGGGTTTGCAGGATAGAATGGGGAATGTTATCCTCATCATATCCAAAAGTCCTGTTCCACACCTCTTCTCCTTCAGAATCAGTCTTTACCAGCCAGCAATCGGACGAATACGGTGAACCTGTAACACCTGCCAGGATAAAGCCGCCGTCAGGAGTCTGTTGGACAGAAGATGCAATGTATGCAATGACATTTTCCTTCCCTCCGAATGTCCTGTTCCACAGCTCTATCCCATTATTGTCAGTTTTCACAAGCCAGAAATCGAATGAACGAGTAGCTCCACCGAGAATATAACCACCATCAAAGGTCTGCTGAAAAGAGGATAGCCAATCATAGCCCTCCCCTCCAAATGTCCTGTTCCACTGTTCGGTCCCTTCCGGATCGGTTTTTATTAGCCAGAAATCATCGGACCCGGCACCATATGATTCAGTCCTGCCTGCAATAATATAGCCGCCATCTGAAGCCTGCCAGACCGACGATGAAGTATCATCATCCTCTCCTCCAAAGGTCCGGTTCCACTGTTCTATTCCTTTTGCATCTGTTTTCACAAGCCAAAGGTCATAGGATCCGGTCACTAATGGTCTTGTCGTGCCTGCCATAATATAGCCACCATCTGAGGTCTGCAGGAACGAGGTGACTTCCTCTATATCCTCACCCCCAAAGGTCCGGTTCCACTGCTCTATTCCTTCAGCATCTGTTTTCACAAGCCAGAAATCGATGGTGCCGACACCATATGATTCTGTTCCACCCACCATAATATAACCGCCATCAGGGGTCTGTTGGACAGAATATGCCGTGTCACGATCATCACCTCCGATGGTCCTTTGCCATTGCATATTTCCATTCGCATCGGTTTTAACTAGCTTAGCATCAGAGTCAATGCGCTTGCCATTGAGAAATTTTGAGGAACCTGCAAGTATGTAACCCCCGTCAGATGTATATTCCAAGGAGTATACCGAATCATCACCCTCCCCTCCAAATGTCTTATCCCATCTCATAATGGGGTGTGCCGATTGCTGGACTATAATCTCCTGGATGATTGAACTCACTTCATCATTATTGCCTGTCACTGTTAAACCCACATTGTAATTGCCGCCTTCATCATAGGAATGCGTAACTGTTCTTTGACTGGTGTTCACGTAACTCCCGTCCCCCATATCCCACTGGTAATTGGTTATGTTCCCATATGGGTCAAAACTCTCAGATGCATCAAAAGTTATGGACAGGTTTGCAACAGGATTTCCAGGATCGTATGTGAATTGTGCCAAAGGGGCCGGCCGTTCTGCCATTAACTTTACTAGCAGGAGTTTTGAGTCATCAGTCCCTGCAAGTATGTAGCCACCATCATTTGTTAGCAAAACAGAGTCCAGGTTATTCCATTCTATTCTATTGTCCCACTGTTCGTATCCATTTGAATCGGTTTTTATTAACGTTTTATTAGAAATAAGTTTTTTTGTACCCTTAATGATGTAACCGCCATCAGATGTCTGATGGAAAGATTCTAATCCACTGCCTTCAAATGTCCGGTCCCATTGCACATTTCCATCTTCATCGGTTTTTATGAGCCAGTAGTCACTATCTGACAACGTATTTCCACCGAGAATATAACCGCCGTCTGGACTTAGCTGGATAGAGGGATTGAGTTCATGACCTTCCCCTCCAAAAGTCCTATACCATTGCTCGGTTCCGTTTGAATCTGTTTTCACCACATAAAAATCATTGTGGCCAGCACCGAATGATTGAGTCTCTCCTGCAATTATGTAGCCGCCATCACGGGTCTGTTGTATAGAGTCTGCCGAATCACTCCAAATTCCACCATAGGTGTTATTCCACTGTTCTTCTCCCTTTGTGTCAGTTTTCACCAGCCAGAAGTCCGAGGCTCCGTAGTCTCCGACACCGTATGATACTGTATGTCCTGCAATGATATAACCGCCTGCGACCTGGCTGACTGAGTGTGCCCAATCTTGTCCTGTTCCCCCGAAAGTATTATTACATTGCATATTCCCGTTCAAGTCGATCTTCACAAACCAGATATCTGAAGAAACTGTACCGTACGAATACGTATTTCCTATGAGAATATAGCCCCCATCTGTGGTCTGCTGGACAAACACCATTTCCTCATTACCGATTCTTCCCAGGGTCAGGTTCCACTGCTCTATTCCTTCAGTGTTGGTCTTTATCAGCCAGACATCATCGGGACAGTCTCTCCAGCAGGCACTGGTGCTCCCTGTAATCAAGTAACCGCCATCAGAGGTCTGCAGGACAGATTTGATACGGTCATAACTGAATGTCTCTCCAAATGTTCTATTCCATTGCTCTGACCCTGTCGGACCTATCTTTACCAGAATGATATTAGAGGTCCTCCAGGTATCTGGTCTCGTATTTCCGGCAAGTATGTAGCCAGCGTCTGTTGTCTGCTGGAAACTCTCAACACTGGTTATGCTGCTCATTTCATAGGTCCGGTTCCATTCCTCATCAGGTGGTGAAGCACTTGCATTTCCTCCGGCTGCAAGTACCATGACTATCAGCAGGACCGCAAAGATCAATATATTGCACATTTTTAGATATTTCGTCACGTCTTTTTTCCGTGAATTCCTATCATACATAAAATAAACAAAATCCATCACAATCTTCTCCCTCCCAGATACACCCACACCAGCAAACCCACAACCGACACTGCTGCACCAAAACCCGGAACATCCGGAGTCTGTACAGGTTCCTCATCAGTTGATGCATCCCCACCTTCAGGTTCAGAAGGAATCCCGCCTTGAAGATTCTCTGTGAAATTATCATCTGATAACCGGGCCCCGGATTGTGCAGCATCGACCTCCATACCTGCGACCTTTACCAGCCAAAGATCACTGCTACCTGCTCCATAGGATTCTGTAGTACCTGCAATTATGTAACCTCCATCCGAAGTTTGCTGGGCAAACCTAGCCTCATCATTCCTCAGTCCCCCAAATGTCTTGCTCCACTTCAGGTTGCCGTTGGCATCTGTTTTGAAGAGCCAGGCATCATCATTATCGTAAAGGATCTGGCCTTTGAAATCAGGATTCTTGGCTGTGTCAATCTTACCTGCCAGAACATATCCGCCGTCAGGGACCTGCCAGATTGAAGAAATTCTGGCAATTAAACCTGGTCCGATCGTCCTATTCCACTGCTCAATGCCATTTGCATCGGTCTTAACCAGACATGCATTAGAGCCTTTGCTGCCTGAAAGTATATAACCATCATCAAGGGTCTGCTCAATAGAATACACCTTATCAAAACAATCCGACTCGAAGGTCTTGTTCCACTCTTGTTTACCGTTTGCATCGGTCTTGATTACCCATGCATCAGTACCGCCTGCATAATACAGGTTGGTCCCGCCGCCATCAGTAGTTTGCCAAACATAGCAGGCTTTGTTAGGCCTAGGTACCGCGAATGTTTCATTCCATTGCTCATTGCCATTTGCATCGGTCTTGATGAGCCATGCATAGTCTTTGTCCCAAATCCGCGAGAAGCCAACAAGGATATATCCGCCATCCGGGGACTGCGCAACAGACATAACATAGTCAGTACCTAATTCAACCATGGTCTTATGCCATACTATATTTCCATATGAATCTGTTTTCACCAACCTAACATCATTTTCCCAGCGCAAGTTGCGATATGAACGTACAGCACCTCCAAATATGTAGCCACCATCAGAAGTCTGCCAAACAGAGTAAGCATTTATGAGACCAATATCTTCGAAAGTCCTGTTCCACTGTTCATTCCCGTTCGTGTCAATCTTTATGAGAAATGCACTTTGGCTCATGCCAGTCGTGTACATATTTTTCGATCCTATGAGGATATAACCGCCATCACTGGTCTGCTGCAAAGACTGTCCATAACGCCCTAAGTCATCATATACTCCCCCGAATGTCCGGTTCCATTCTTCAGGAGGAGTCTCATTTGTATATGGATTTAAACTGGCAGTGATAAAATCCGGTTCTACTGAGCCGTCAGAATATTGACGAACTTGTTTGAGTATGACTAAATATGCTCCAAAAGTTCCAATTGAGATTGTACCCACCTTTGACTCAATAATTGTATACTCTCTTCCGCATATAGTTTTATTATAATAAAAATAATCTCCATCATTTGCTTTAATCCTTTTTACAATTTCTTCATCCTTATATATAGTAAGACCTGCTGCAATATGATTTGAATTCATCATATCCAGAGATATTGAATATCCTTCTTTTAGTAATGTGGGGCTTTCTATAGCATTTTCTGCATCATAAAAATCGGGTTCTATTAATAATATTTCAGTATCCAGTATCAGATCCCCGACTGCAGCATGTGCCGGGGTGATAAATGTGACTAAAGATATGATACAAATTATTGAAAAAATAAGATATATTCTCTCTTTTTCTTTCTTATTAGCGTCATTCATTTCTTAGCGACCTCCTACTTTGATTGTTGAATACTCCGGTGATTTTTCGGGAAGATCTGTGATAATTACTGTTAATCTCAACCCACAACACGTCTTTTTTCCGTGAATTCCGATTATACAGAAAACGTGCATGAAATTCTTCGAATGACATGCTCAAATAATGAAAGTACCCCCTGCACAATCTTTTTTTATTATTACTCCAACTATTCTTTGGGC
>Ga0255440_1092_pt1 | contig 11511 bp, 2 predicted proteins | sample ANMaggSeSYBR02I9_FD_182634 | JGI IMG/M metagenome (GOLD analysis project Ga0255440, IMG submission 182634) | Sediment cell enrichment communities from methane seep in Santa Monica Basin, California, United Staets - ANME aggregate JGI... | ecosystem: Environmental > Aquatic > Marine > Cold seeps >...
CTGAAAAGCTTTTCCGCAGGATGTGCTCCATGGCCTTCCGGCCCGGTGTCCGGCCAGGTTTGACTTTCAGTTTCAGGGGCTGCGGCCCAGGTGCCGCTGCATTTAATACTTATCTTTTCACCATTTGTGACTGAGATACGGGTGTCAAACCAGCCTGATTTTGCATCAAGGAAAATGTTTATTCCTGTTTTCTTGTTTATTGCAATCGCCGGTGAAATAGATTCAAGGAATTCTTTGTTATCTATTAGTGAGAATATCTCAGGTTTGATTTTATCAAAATAGATCTTTTCATTTTTCATATCCTCCCGGGCACATTGGGCCCAGACTGAATATGGATCTTTTTTGATTGCTGTCTGAAAATATTCCCGGCTTTTGCGTGTTTGACGTATTGCTTCTCGCAAAAGAGATAAACCAGCCTGTTTTTCGCCACTCCTTATTTTTTCAAGACCTTCATTCAGCCTTTTGTTTCTGCCGAATCTCTTGATACGGGCAATTTTCACATAAGCCTCTCCAAGATAACGACAATAAGGGTATTTGGAAATAATAGTCTGATACCATGTTTCAGCTTTATCTCTTTTTCCGAGATTTTCATAACTCATGGCAGTGAAAAGAATGCAGTTGACAATATCTCGATGATCAAGGTTTTTTCGCTGATCAAGAAATTCCTCCATTTTGTTAATTGCATTCTCAAATTGTTTTCCGGCAGCATCCGGCTTTTTTTTATTTAATAAATGGATACCTGCATTGTAGCTTTCCCTGCCCTCAACCAATGCCCTTACCGGCTGATTCCTCTTTATGGAGCCTGATACAATCAGCACAAATGCTATCAAAATAACCAAAACGAGCAAAAAAGGCCGCAGAAATGTCAAACTTTTTTCTATCGGCATAAAAAAAATTTGAACGTATGCATAATTTGCCACAGGTAAACGCTTTAGAAAAAAACAATGTAAAATTAATATCATCAGCGTAATCCCTGTAATGGTCCATCCGAGTTTTTCCCAGAAGGTTCTCCCATAAGTCAGTACTACTTCGCTCTGTCTGGGTATAACCATCATAAGATGAGGGCTTACGGGATACACCTTGTTAGCACCTTTGACCTGCCACGCAGGGAAATAGGACACCTTAATAAGGTGGGGTAATCCGATCTTGTTGGTGGTAAAACGTATTTTCATGTGCTCCAGGTGGGTTTCAATTTTTATGTCTGTCCTGTCAAGAACATCCTTTTGAAAGCGGGCCAAGTCATAAACACTGTCTGTCTCATGAAAAAAAACAGACCGATCTTCCTCATTAATGATATAGTCCTCAGGAATTAGAAGCACATCTGTTTGATCCGGTTGTTTATACCACTCATAAAAATCATCGACCCAATTTTTTGAAGTATAAACAACCGGACGGATTTTAGGAACATCCACATACTTGCCATCACATTCAAGATAGCGATAAATGGAAATGGATCCGAATGTTGCCTCTTTTGCAAAAAGGGAAGATGCGGCTATGGCTTTCTTTGCTTTGTCTGTCATTAAAATTAATTGGGATATGTTATACAAATCAAAATGAGCCGGAAGCGTTTCAGGGTTCATCCTGGATAGAATACCTGTACATGGAGTCTTGATGTCTCGTGAATATTCTGTCTGGAAAAAAACCATGCACTTTGAGGCTATGGAAGAGGAGTAATGGATGCCCTCCATGGTTTGCCTGCCTGAAAAAAAAGGCAGAGATTCAAAGACCCGGTCTCCACCATATTGATTATATAGATCACATTTTTCATATCCCACCCTGGGGGCATTGAACGGATTTTTACTTTCAGTCTTTCTTAGATAGTCGTTTGCCGCTTTAAATTCCTTATATCCGGGTTTTGCTTCATAGCCATAATTATTATAGCGATACCAGGAATCTGAAATAGATGTCCCGAATTTGACGACCACAACACAAAAAAGGCAAATAATTATAGCGCCAAAAATCCTTGTGTTTAGTTTACATGAAGAGAAAAAACGTCCCAAAGTATCGGCAAAAAACAAAAGGATCAGAACAAACAGGATGGGAGGCAGAAAGCGTATGTCAGGAATCTTCAGGAAATGCGCTGCAAAGTATGCAACTACACAGCCAAAAATCAGGCTTGTAAACATACCAAAGGTCTCAGGGGAAATGGGGATTTTTTGTAGTAACGGATGAACAATTTTTTGTCTCTTTAAAATTTGCAAGGCTAGGCCCGGACCTGAAACAAGAAAAACAAGTGCCAGTCCTGCAATTGTATATGGCCAGTTTACAAAATCCTGCCAGATCAAATAAACAGGTGTTGTATATGGATGACGATAGGCCAGAAGCGGCAAAATCCAGAACGCCATAATCCCGAATCCAACCCATGAAACCTTCCACAAATATCGTATTTGTCCTTTTGCAAAATACCAATAGAGTATCAGAAAAACTGCCGGAATGAAGACAAATAAATGGGAAAGGCCTATAAGACCCAAAATAATGCCATTTTTGATCGCACCTTTTCCGGTTTTCGCCCCATGGTATAAAGAACCCATAAGCCAGGGTAATAGTGCAAAGGCAAACATGTAGCAAAATTCACCTGCAAAGGTGCTTAAGGCGTTACCACCAAACATGATGTAGAATTCATTAAACAAAAATAAAAGGGAAGCCGCAGCGCCTATTATCGGAGCTGGAAAACGATATGTCATGGCCCGCAGGCCAAAATAAGTGGAGACAGGCAGAATAAAAATGCCGCTTATGATGACTATTTTCAGTGTGACGGTAAGAGGAATGCCAAAGAAATAACCTGGTAAAACGGCAAGCAAAAAGGGTGGAATAAAATAGAAACTGAAATTGGGGTAACCACAAAAATTCCCCATATCCCATCCGGTCAGACGTCCCTGGGGAAGCAAAACATTGAGCATGTGATGGGCTACACCATACCAGCTTGCAGTATCCCCACCTGTCACTACTGTATCCAAAAAAAGAAGTCTTATGTCAAAATAGACTGACAGAAAAGTGAGAAGAAACCCCAATAACAAAATGTCGGTAATATTTTCCGTTTTTGAGTTATGATTCATTTCTTGGCCAAAAACTGCATAACCCGGCTCTTTAGCTTTTTATTATTCTCCGGAACAATTCCGATTACAACCGCATCATCAGGATAGTACTCCCATATCCGGTCAACAGCATTTTTCCATCGCCTCGGGTTAATATCCATGGACCGCCGGAAAAGCTGTTGAAACTTTCTGACTCCATCTTCCCGAAACAAGATTCTGCCCTTCCCTTTTTCATCGCTTTCAGCTTTCAGCCTTGAATCTTGAACCTTGAACCTTAAACCTTCTTCATCAAGCATACTCGACCGCCACACCCAGTACCACGCCACATCAAAGAGCATGTTCGCATCAATCGGAGCGCAGTAAATTCCTGCATCAAAACATTCTTCGGCCAATGGAAGCCATTTGTTCACATAATCGTATGGCTCGTAACTCTTAAACGAATAGCGTTTGCCTAAATCATACCAGTATATTCCTCTCGCAGGGTTGAGTCGTACAGCCTCTTTCAGGTTTGAAATGACCTGTTCATTATACTCCTTGCGAAGAGTTTCATCTGCAACTCCGGCCTCCATATAATATCCGACCAGCTTAAAGCGATACTCTGCATTGCCTGGATTGCGATCAATAGCCTCCTGGATTTCGGTAAAATATGGTTTCCAGTTCAAATTCATGGTGGAGTTCCACTCTGTAGCGCATTTTGCCTCTGCAATAAAATGACGGCCCGTTATGAAAACAGAGGCTGCAAAGGCGCTGAAAACTATACTCGCTAATATGATCCGCCTCGCAGGAGTCAATGGTATTTTTCGAATCCCGTAAAAAAACTTTTCACCATAACCGCGTCTCTGCCTGTGAACCGCAACATAACCGATCCCAAGCAACGCTGCCAGTGTCATGGGATTTGCGGGAATGTGCATGTTGAAATCAAAATAACTGTGAAAACCCATAGAAAGAAGTCCGGCCATCACACCCGCGCCGATTCCAATTGCATAACGATCTCTTCTTTGCCGCCAGATACAAATCATTTTAATAATGTATAAGCTAAAGGACATGAGAATCAAAAATTCTCCGACCAATCCGGCCTCTGTTCCCGCCTCAAGCCAGTCGTTGTGAGAATAACCGCTTGAGGAAACGCCATCATAATCTTGTGGCATATACCTGGGGTAAAGATAACGAAAATTTCCCCAACCCACTCCAAACAGAGGATAATCCAAAATCATCGGAATCATTGATTTGGTAACATACATGCGATTGTAAAGGCCTTTTGTACGTTCAAACTTTTCAAGAGTCGGATCAATTCCCACATGAAGACTGTAAACGATTGTAACGAGACAGAGACACAGAGCCAGCAACCCGTATTTACCCTGTTTTTTTTTCGTGAAAAACAACAGAGACATCAATAACATTGATACACCCAGGGAGAGAATACCTCCACGAGATGCAGAAAGCAAGAGAGCCACGCCCATGAGAGTTGCGCTGAAAAATAAAAATATCATCTTCGGGTTGGATGATTCAGGGGAAAACCAGCTTACCACAGCCTGCACAACCGCTCTCAGCCTGCCGGACATCTGAACTTTGATTTCTGATATCCGACCTCTGACATCCGATCTCCGCTTCGTCTGGGCCAACATGAACCCGAATATAAGCGGAACAAGCATCTGCATATAACCGGCAAAGTGATTGGAGCCGATAAAAGTACCGCTGGCAAAATGACCGCCTCCAGCACGGCTCTTCCACCACCACACCCTGGGCGTTATGCTGAAAACCTGAAAAACAGCATAAACCGCCTCAAAAATGCCCACCAAAACCAGGATATAAATAAGAATATTGATCCGCTTTTTGGATCTGACAGTATTGAGTACAAGAAAGAACATCCCGATATAAGCGGCCAGTTTGAGCCATTCAATAACGGCAGGATGGAGATAATAGGCAAGACAAAACCACCTCTGCCCCTGTGCGGTAGAATCCGCTGCCTTGTCCATCAGATCAAAAAGCCGCATTTTATCGGCAAATGTTTGCGGAGAAAGAAAAGAGATCAACGAAGATGGAAGTGGTATCATTTGCAGCCCGATAAGGAAAAGAAGCAGAACCATCAACAGGTTCACAGGAGTCTTTACCCACTCAATGACATCCCTTTTTGAAAACAGCAGCCTTTCCACACACCATAGGGCCAGTAGAAAGAAAACTCCGAATTCTATCAGACTGTATGCCCATACATGGACAGACCCGAAGACAAGGGGAGCGAAAATAAGGAGAAAAATAACTCCCACAAAAATGATCCGGTCGCATATGCTTTGATTTTTAACCATATATCGGCTTATGTATATTATGTAAAGTTTCCCAAATAAATCGTGGTACGCCTTCGGCGCGCTAATTTAAACAATTACAAGATGTTAAAAGGATAATTATGCTGCAGTTCTTATCATATGACCCTTTCAATCGTCAACTCTCATTTTATATTTCTGATGCTCTTTCCTCTTGCAATGGATTTGTGATATTAGTTATATTAGAAAACAGTTCATGGTTGTTGGTTTCACCCCATACACCCCATAAGTGCCGGAGGTGCTATTAAAATGAATCCGATAGATAATATTTTAAAAAATACAAGAATAAGGACCAAGATTCTCGTGGCAACCATAATGGTTGTGAGTTTCTTTATGGGGCTTAGTCTCTATCAAAGTCTGGCTATACATAAAAAAACCGTCATGAAAGAGGTGGCAAGTTCATCAGACCACCTGCTTGAAAGTATTTATAGTGGAATTAAATTCCCCATGTCTGTGGGCGACAGCAATACTATTAGAGAGCAGATGAAGGACATAAAACACCACATGGAGGGTGTTCAGGTATATATTTTCGACTTTCAAAACATGATTATGTATGCTTCTGAAGACGAGCGAATTTACAAAAGCATGGCAACATACCTTTATGAAAACAAATCGCGTGATGCCCTGGCTGAATCTTTATTGACCGGACAGGCTCCTGATATTTCCTTTTCCGAAACAGAAAATCATACACCACATCTTATTACCATTAAGCCTATCCTTAATGAAAACTCCTGCCATCATTGCCATGGCTCTACCAGGAAAGTTCTGGGTGCTATGATAATCAAACAGCCTGTAAAAGAACTGTTTCATGCAATTAGTCATGCCCGTAACAGTCTTATTATTTATTTTACTGCCGCAATCATTGGGGTAATTGTGGTCATAAACTTTTTCTTCTCAAGGCTGGTTACTAAGCGAATCCAGCATCTGAGAGCTAAAACCGGTCAGGTGGCTGGTGGAGATGTCACAGTTGTAGTACATGATGATCATAAAGATTCAATTGGAGGGCTGTCACACAACTTCAACCTCATGGTAAAAAGCATACGTGACAGGATGGAGTATGCTAACAGCCTCAAACTCGGGATTTCCGATCCCTTTTTTACTGTCGATCCGGAGATGAATGTGGCATTCATCAATGAGGCTGCAGCGCGCCTGGCAGGCTTGTCCCGTGAAGAGGCAATTGGAATGCCCTGTTGCGAAGTGTTCCATAGTTCTGCCTGCGAACAGAAGTGTCCTGTAAAAAAGGCTCTGGAAACCGATGAAGTCACGGTAGGCCAACGGATAACCATAAAAAATCGAAAGGGCCGCGAGATCCCGGCGATGTCCAGTTCCGCTCTTCTGAAGGATTCCTCGGGAAAAGTTCTGGGAGGATTTGAGATCTTCCGCGATCTGACTGCCGAAGTGGAAGCGGAAGAGAGGCTTCAGGATGCGTACATCCGGGAGCAGAAGGCTAAGCGGGCCGCCGAAGCCGCCACCATCGCTAAGAGCGAGTTTTTGGCCAATATGAGCCATGAAATCCGGACACCCATGAACGGGGTCATTGCCGCCGCAGAGCTGGCGCTATCCGAAAAAATGCCTCCCAAGGCAGGGCACTATCTGGAAATAATACAATCTTCCGCTTATTCCCTGCTTGGAATCATCAATGACATCCTGGATTTTTCAAAGATCGAAGCTGATAAGCTCGACCTGGAAACACGCCCGTTTTTGTTAGATGAGGTAATAGATAGAATAACGGACGTGTTGATGACTGAGGCTGCCGGCAAGAGGATCGAACTTCTTGTTGATATTGATCTTGAAGCGCCAAATGCTCTGATCGGCGACCCGCTCCGCCTTCAACAAATCCTCAAAAATCTGGTAAGCAATGCCGTTAAATTCACGGATATTGGAGGTATCATTCTTGTGAGAGTAACAGAGTCCGAAAAATCGGCAGATCGGACAACTCTGATATTTTCCGTAAAAGACACCGGTATAGGAATTGCGCCAAAATACCTGTCTAGGCTTTTTAAACCTTTCAGCCAGGTCGATACATCCAGCACACGAGAATATGAGGGAACAGGACTTGGATTGAGTATTTGCAAACAACTGGTGGAAATGATGGGCGGCAAAATCTGGGTTGAAAGCGAATTGGGAAAGGGAAGCACTTTCAGCTTTACAGTATGTTTCAGCCGGCAATCTGAGAATCAGAAACAAAAACTCGTGCCTCCTCCTGATATTCAACACTTAAAAGTGCTGGTCGTTGACGACTGTGCTGACAGCAGACTTATCATGCAAAAAATGCTGGAGTCTTTTGGTTTGCGAGTAAAGTTGGTGTCATCCGGCGAAGAATCGCTAAAAGCTCTGGAAGAAAACAAAACACGGAAAGAACCTTTTGAACTGGTTGTAATTGACTGGCTGATGCCCGGGCTGGGTGGAATTGAGACTTCAAAAAGAATCCGGAAAGACTTGAAGCTGACTATCCCGATAATACTGATGACCGCTTTTGGGAAAGAAAACGAAATACTGGATGCTGAAAAGGCAGGCATCAACGCTTTCCTCACCAAACCCATGCACCAGTCAACGCTTTTTAATGCTATCATGGATACCTTTGGGAAAAAAAGGCTGAAAATAGAGGAAAAAGAAAAACATATCACCACCAGAGCAAGTATTTACAAGAACTTCCTCAGAGGAATCCGAATTCTTGTGGCAGAAGACAATCCCACCAATCAGGAAATCGCATTGGCGATACTTGAAGGAGCAGGGATTGTTGTCGAAATTGCCAATAATGGAAAAAAAGCGGTCGAGGCTTTACAGAGAAGTCGTTTCGATGCTGTGCTCATGGACATCCAGATGCCTGAAATGGATGGATATGAGGCAACAAAAATAATTCGGAAAGACTCCAGGTTTAAATCACTTCCCATCATTGCCATGACCGCTCATGCCATGAAAGGTGATGAGGAAAAGTGCCTGGAAGCAGGAATGGACGGCTACGTCTCCAAACCCATCAGTCAGGACAGACTGTTCCATACTATATGGAAATCAATGGAACATGAGAAAAAAGTGCCATATTACAAAGAGCCGGAAGCCCTGAAAGATAGAGACATTACAGTTGCACAAACCGAAGATCTCCCGGAAAGACTCCCGGGAATCAACATTCAAGATGCCCTGGGCGCACTAAATATAGAGAAAGCTGTTTTCAAACACATACTCATAGGATTTCTAAAAAACAATAAAGAGAGCGCAAATAAAATAAGAGACACTTTTGACAAAAAGAACTGGGAATTACTTGTGCAACTCGCCCACAGTCTAAAAGGCAGCGCCGGTAGTATCGGAGCAGATGAGCTGTATAAAGCAGCCCAGGAACTTGAAACTGCCGGCAGAGAAGGAGCGCCGACATCTGCTTTGATAGACAGAGTTGAAACCGCTCTGAACCAGGTTTTGGAATCGCTGCAAATGCTTGCTGATACCTCAAAAACTGAGCCTCTACCCGGCAAAGAGCGTGGCGTGGGTCCTGGTGTAGATCCGGCGCAGGTCATACCAGTGCTGAAACAGCTTGCCGGTGCCCTCGATCTCGCTGAGCCCGAAGAGATTAAAAAACATATGGAAATCATCAAGAAATATCTCGACATCTCAATCCTCGGAAATCTTGAAGACCAGGTAAATGACTATGAATATGACAGGGCTCTGGAAACCATTAACAGAATATTGAAAAATGAATATTGAAAAATGAATATTTGTGGTATCGCTTCGCTCTATCATTTTAATCAATAGAATTCCTTAAATCTTCAATATTCAATTTGCTTCCGGCTTGTCCGGATTAAGGATGCCAAATGATCAGCAGACTTATTATTAAATGCCGGATTATGATCTTCCTGTTTACCTTATTAATTACAGGATTAATTACAGGCACCTCCCTGGGACAGGAAAATCCAGTAAAAATTGGCGTCTTGGCCATAAGAGGAGCAGAGCAGTGCCTGGAAAAATGGTCACCCACTGCCCAATATCTATCAGCCAGAATTCCGGACAGGACTTTTGTGATCATACCGCTGGATCATAAGCAAATTTACCCTTCTGTTAAAAAGGGAGAAGTCGATTTTATTCTGGCTAACCCATCTTTCTACGTGGAACTGGAATACCGGTATAGAGCAAACCGTATCGCTACATTAAAGAACCTGTGTCTTGATAGCTTTTATAACAGATATTGGGGGGTGATTTTCTGGAGGGCGGATCGTAGTGACATACGACAGATCAATGATCTCAAAGGCAAAACTTTCATGGCCACAGCCGAAGGCTCTTTGGGAGGATGGAGGATGGTATGGCGGGAATTGAAAGAAATGGGGATTGATCCGTACAGGGATTTCAAAGATCTTAAGTTTATCGGCACACAAGACGCTGTCGTTTATGCAGTTAGAGACGGCAAGGTAGATGCGGGATCAGTAAGGGCTGATACATTCATAAGTATGCATGCCGAAGGAAAGATCGATATTGAAGACTTTTATGTGCCTCATGAACACGGCGAGAAGGGTGTGGATTGCCCGCCATTTCCTCACTCAACTCGAGGATATCCGGAATGGCCCATGGCGAAAGTCAAGGACACTCCGGATGAACTGGCGGAAAAAGTTGCAATAGCCCTGATCGAAATGCCCTCAAACTCACCTGCGGCCATAGCAGCAAAAAGCGGCGGATGGACCATACCCTTGAACTATCAACCGGTACATGAGTGTTTAAGGTATCTAAAGGTCGGTCCATACAAGGATCTCGGCAAGATAACAATCATCGATGTTATTAGAGTCTACTGGCCCTGGATTTTATTTACTATTGTTTTGTTTTTTGTGATAACTGGTTTCAGCATTGCAATCCTGATTCTAAATCGAAACATTAAAGCATCTCATATCAAGTTAGAGAATGTAAAGGCATATACCCGTGGACTTATCGAGAGCAGTCCCGATGCATTGGTCACCTTCGACGAAAACGGTATTATTACCGATGTGAATGAACAGACGTCCAAACTTACCGGATGCGCCCGTGAAGAATTGATCGGCAGCCAGTTCCGCGACTACTTCACGGATCCGGAAAGAGCGTACCTGGGGGTAAAAAGGTCTTTTGAGGAAGGGAAAGTAACAGACTACGAGCTTGTGATGAAATCGAAGACAGGCGAGTTAACGGTCGTCTCTTATAATGCCATAGTATATATGGATGAGAAAGGACAGGACAGGGGGGTCTTTGCAGCAGCCAGAGATATCAGCGAAAGTAAACTGGTTGAAAAAGAGTTGAAAGAGGCCAAGGAGGCTGCCGAAGCCGCCACCAAGGCCAAGAGCGAGTTTTTGGCTAATATGAGCCATGAAATCCGGACGCCCATGAACGGGGTCATTGCCGCCGCAGAGCTGGCGCTATCCGAAAAAATGTCTCCCAGGGCAGAGCGCTATCTGGAAATAATACAATCTTCCGCTTATTCTCTGCTTGGAATCATCAATGACGTTCTGGATTTTTCAAAGATCGAAGCTGATAAGCTTGACCTGGAAACACGCCCTTTTTTGTTAGACGAGGTAATAGATAGAATAACGGATGTGTTTATGAGTGAGGTTGCCGGTAAGAGGATCGAACTCCTTGTTGATATTGATCTTGAAGCGCCAAATGCCCTGATCGGCGACCCCCTTCGCCTTCAACAAATCCTCAAAAATCTGGTAGGCAATGCTGTTAAATTCACGGATATTGGAGGGATCATTCTTGTGAGAGTAACAGAGTCCGAAAAATCGGCAGACCGGACAACTCTGACATTTTCTGTAAAAGACACCGGTATAGGAATAGCGCCAAAATACCTGTCCAGGCTTTTTAAACCTTTCAGCCAGGTTGATACATCCAGCACGCGAGAATATGAGGGCACAGGACTTGGATTGAGTATTTGCAAACGATTAGTGGAAATGATGGGCGGCAGAATCTGGGCTGAAAGCGAATTGGGAAAGGGAAGCACTTTCAACTTTACAGTATGTTTCAACCGGCAATCTGCGAATGAGAAACAAAAGCTCGTGCCTCCTCCTGATATTCAACACTTAAACGTGCTGGTCGTTGACGACTGTGCTGACAGCAGGCTTATCATGCAAAAAATGCTGGAGTCTTTTGGTTTGCGAGTAAAGTTGGTGTCATCCGGCGAAGAATCGCTAAAAGCTCTGGAAGAAAACAAAACA
>Ga0255440_1108_pt1 | contig 10668 bp, 9 predicted proteins | sample ANMaggSeSYBR02I9_FD_182634 | JGI IMG/M metagenome (GOLD analysis project Ga0255440, IMG submission 182634) | Sediment cell enrichment communities from methane seep in Santa Monica Basin, California, United Staets - ANME aggregate JGI... | ecosystem: Environmental > Aquatic > Marine > Cold seeps >...
ACTTTTTATTATTTCCTAGACGATCCGGATAACCGCCGAGTACGCAGAGGGACGCAGAGAAAAATAACAACCCTCTGCGGTCCTCCGCGTTCTCTGCGGTTAATCTTTTTTGCAATGACCCATTGCCAGAATAAATTAAAAAGTCTCTCCATTTTCGAGTATGTCCTTATATGTCAACCCTGTTTATCCTGTCTGGAATTTCCATTTTCTTTAAGAGAAAACATCCTTTGGCAAATATAACCAGGAATAAAATGATCAAAAACAAACATTATTTACTTTCAACCCATTAACATGGTACAGATGATACACAAGCAACTCAGCGACCTTACAATCCAGGAATCACAGCGCCTGCTTGACAGGGCAGGCGGAATACAGGATGTCACCGACACCGTATCCGGAATCCTTAAGGATGTGAAGAACCAGGGCGATACCGCAATCCGGCAGTACACAAAACAATTCGATGGTGTTGACATTGATGAGATCGAAGTAGATAATAAAACAATAAAGGCCGCCCTGGATACAGTCTCCCCCAATCTCATTGAGCACCTGGAGGTTGCGGCAGACAACATCAGGACGTTCCACAGGGCACAACTGGGCGAATCACAGTGGTTCATGGAATCCTCACCCGGTATCATGCTGGGGCAGAAGACCACACCCCTGGCCGTGGTTGGCGCATATGTACCAGGCGGCAGGGCTGCATATCCATCCACTGCACTGATGACCGTAATACCGGCAAAGGTTGCAGGTGTGAAGAAGGTAGTCGTATGTACTCCGCCCGGACCTGATGGGGTAAACCCGCTAACACTGGCTGCGGCACACATTGCAGGAGCTGACCATATCTACCAGGTAGGCGGAGTGCAGGCCGTGGGTGCCATGGCCTATGGTACTGACTCTGTTTGGGCAGTTGATAAGATCGTGGGGCCCGGGAATGTGTATGTGACGGCTGCCAAGATGATGGTCAGGGACCATTGCGAGATAGATTTCCCTGCCGGGCCCAGTGAAGTGCTTATCATAGCCGATGACACAGCAGAGCCTGGATTCATTGCTGCTGATATGCTGGCCCAGGCCGAACATGATCCCAATGCCATATCTGTACTGGTGACCACATCAACGGATGTGGCATCAAAGGTGAAGACCAGCCTACAGGAAATGGCAAAAACCGCAAAGAGAAAGGAGATAATTGAGCAATCACTTGAGAATGCTGCCTTACTTGTTGCAGATTTGATAGACGATTGTATTGATTTTTCAAACAGGTTTGCGCCTGAACACCTGGAAGTCATGACCACTGATGATGATAGGGTGCTTAAAGAGATTACCAATGCAGGCTCCATATTCCTTGGTCAATATACCCCGGTGTCAGTAGGGGATTATGCATCAGGTACCAATCATGTGCTGCCCACTGCCGGGTACGGCAGGATATATTCAGGGCTGAACGTGGACCACTTTATCAAGAAGTCTACTATCCAGAAGCTGAGCAGGGAAGGACTAGCCGGACTTGAAAGTACTATTACATCACTGGCTGAGGCCGAGGGTTTACATGCTCATGCCGAGGCTGTGAGAAAAAGGCTGGATTGATGTACCAAAACAGAACTTGGTGTATCAAAACAGAACTTGATGTATTCAATGAATTGTTTCACAGCAGTTTGTGGGTCTTTGTCTGTTCCGTTTTTTTTGTAGTATCCTGAATTTCAAAGTGTTCATGCCAGATATGAACACCCGTATCTACTCACCAGACCCAAGCAGCCATTTCCAGATAGGAACATACGTTATCCCGTCTTCTGATCTTTCAATATTCATTGTAAGCAGTATCAGTTCTGAAACTCTTCCCTTAAAGTATTCTTTAAATTCAAGCAATGCTTTGATCTCTCTTTCATCTATAACATCAGTGTAAGTGACATTAATTCCAGTCAGGGTATTATCCCTATTCCTTACAACAAAATCCACCTCTCTGCGACCTTTCCAGTAATATATATCAAGATCTCTTCTTTTCAGTTCGATAAAAGTGCTGTTCTCTGCAAGTCTACCTTCGTCAGATGAGAATTTGAAAGACGCCGCATTCCGAAGACCATTGTCAATGCAATAAATTTTTCTTGGTTTCTGGATGGCTAATGACGTTTTTATGGAATACGAAAAAAAGTTAAGTTGGTAGATAAGGTACGCCTGTTCCAAATATAGGAGATATTCCTTTACACTACTTACAGACAACCCTATTGCTTTTGATATTTTCATGTAGCTCAACAGGGATGAGATATTTGTAAGGGAATAGTTCGCCAGTTCGATCATTTTTGAACTTTCCCTTATTTTTTTGCTCACTACGATATCCCGCAAAAGGATGCTGTCGAAGTATTCATATAGCCGCATGTGGTTTATATCCGCATCATCTCCCAGGACAACCTCGGGAAACCCACCATTGTTCAGGTAGTTCAAAAAATGGTGAACAACTTCACTTCTTTGCACATCTGTGTCTTTAAGCTCGAACCCCACAAATCCCAGATATTCCCTGAATGATAACGGATAAACGGTCTTTGAGATGATCCTGCCAGTTAGCAGTGTTGGCAGCTTATCAGAAAGCATCGAACTATTTGAACCGGTTATTACGAATTTGATATCAGTGTCATAGAGGTCGTAATATTTTTTAAGCCATTTTTCCCAGTTTTCTATGTTATGGATCTCGTCTAAAAATATGTACTTTTTACCTGCCGGATTTTTTATTTCAATGTAGTTCTCGAATATCCTGTCAAGTATGCTGATGCTTTTATCTTCGAACGGTTCATCCAGATTGAAATACAGTATATTTGTCGGAGCAATCCCGTTCTCGATCAGGTGATCTATTAGCTGGTATAGTACTGTTGATTTTCCACCCCTGCGTACACCGGTTATGCAGATGATCTCTTTTATGTCCAGCAGCTTTGTGATGTTACCCAGTGTTTCAGGTCTTAAAATACGTGTTTTTGATTTGGGGACCCTGCCATATAGCCACCATGGATTCCATCGTTTTATTATTTCCTTCATATCATTATATTTGGTATTTAACTGCATAAAACCTTCTGTTATAATGGAAGGTTTTTGTATCAAAGCCACATACATAATGAAAGGTTTGATGAATAAAATCCACCATCGTAGTGGAGATTTAATCTGGATAAAGCAAAAACCTTGATTGTTTTAATAAGAAGATATTGTTTATCGAGTGAAAGTGGAAAGTTGGGTTTTAGGCAAAAATACCGAAATGTTTAGTAATTCAGTAAGTGAATATATGGAAATGGTTGCTGGAGTGATGTCAAATGTTGTGTATGGAAAGTAATATTTGGTCCTGATAAAAAATGAGATTGAGAGGCATTGATCCCTTCAAAATTCTCCACTCTTATTTCCTTCCTGAATATACTGCAATCAGTATTCCCATAATCCCAAGCATTAGCCCGAATCCTGGTATCCCCTTGTCCGAGATCCAAGTAGCTTCAGGCGTAGGTGTGGAACCAGCTACAGTACCAAGATCAGGTGTGGCAACAGGTTCTACGTCACCAGAGTCCCCAACAGACCCCATTATCATAAAGGCAGAGAATCCCGGAGTCGGCGATGAATACTGGTAGTATCTGCCTGCCTGCCCGGTCATTGTGGTCTTAAGGGCCTGCCAATTGCCGTCGTGGTGTCTGTACAGAATGACTGAAGCCGGGTCTATATTGTTCTCTTTGAACCAGCTTGCAGGTACCTGGAATTTGATAACTGAACTGGACAACTTACCTTCAGACCATCCAAGGTTTCCAACAAATATATTGAAATACTTGTATATTACACCGTTAGGTGGGTCAGTGGTTATACTGCCTGGCTGGCCGTGGAGAACTTCCATCTTCACTGCCACCAGGCCATAGGTTTTTTCGGGTGTAACTTCAACTGAAGTTACTACATTGTTGAAGTTGTAGGTAGCAGAATCACCAGCTCTAAGATATATCCTTAAGAAGACTGTTTCTTCTACATTCTCAGGCTCATCGCTCATGCCACCACCTCCTCCGCCACCGCCGCCATTGGAGGAGGAAGGAGTGTAGATGTTGATAATATTTTGATTGAAAGCTACCAGTCTTTCACCAGATTCATAGGCACACACAAGCAGGTAGTAGTCGCCAGTATTCAGGTCGTTGGTAGTGAGTGAAAAGGATGCACTTGTTGAATCTGTATCATCTGTAAAGGATACTGTGCCATTTTCAGGACCGATTACAGTTTCTATTATTTCCTGAAGCTTTGTTGTGTTTAAGCTGGTAAGGTTTATTCCCGTAAGTTCGCCCTTCTCGACAAGATCTGCCCCATCAATAGTAAGATTGGTCTGGTCCCTGGTACCATTGAACTCAAATCTCAATGTAGCCTCGTAAGCGTCCTTATGTACCAGGATTGCACCGTAGATATAATTGCCCTGATCAGCATCGGTAAGTTTTATCTGAACAGGCACAATATAATTGGTTTTTGCACTTGTTGGCGCTGTTACTACAGATTCGTACTTTAATACCTGAACTGTTGTGGTGGAAAGTATGGAAAGATCATTTGGATTTGTAAGGTGGGATGAGTTTAGCAGGACAAATATTACATAATCGCCAGCCTGCTGAGAACCGAAACTAATACTGGAATTGTCTCCAGTGCTGTTAAGAGAATAATTGATTCTTTTTAATGAATCATTCAATAAATTGCGGAAAATAGTAGTATTTCCATCAACGGCATCGTTTATAATATCCCATACTTCATCAGGAGTGGAACTTACAAGATAAATATCTATACTAAGATCAGCAAAGTGGCTTGAGCCAAAAAAACTCAAATTCATTTCATTGTTACCGCTTACATTTGTATATATGGAATGGCTGGAATACGGATACTCAATCAGGTGATCCGAATAATTGTCCACACTGGCTGTAATATTTATAGTCTTGCCGTTACGCGTAAAATTGCTATTATTTACGCCATTGAAAACGAGATTCAAAGCAGGTAATGTTACAGGTGTGCCGCCGCTTAATTTGATCCAGTTACCTTCCATTGGTGATTCGTTATGATTAGCAAATGACACATTTTCAGTGGAATTGATACTGATATTGAGCAAGTACGAACCATCCATAGCTGAACCGGCTGCAGCCGGAATTAAAAAGAATATAAACACTGTAAATAAAATAACGTATAATCTACCCAATTCTAAACCCACCTATGAAGATATTATATTAATAATTTTATATGGTTGAAGAATTTATTAACTATATCAATAAGTATATTCATAATAAAAATACTTATCGTATTCAGTATTTTTTCCTCATGATAAATATTACAATTATTAATCCTAAAACCCCTGTGCTTATCTCGAAACCTGTGGTTTTACTTGTACTTTGCGTTGGTTTTGTTTCATGGGATTCAATGGTTTGCGGCATCAAACCAGATTCTAAATCATTAGTTGATGTTGGCTGGACAATTCCTGATCGTTTTGCCTTTCCGGTAATTGCAAATGAAGAAAATTCCGGTGTTTGTGCATCAAAGTACAGATTATCTTCATCATCCCCCATCTTTTCAGTATCAAGGCGGTTCCACTGCACATCATTGTATCTATTTAACCTGATAGTATATTCGTCAATGTTATTCTCAGTTACCCATGATTTTTCTACAAAGAAGTTAATAGTAGGACTGGCAATATTTTCCGGGTTTGCCCATCCAAGATTCCCTACCCCGATATTCAGATTCTTATATACAATATCCGGCGGGGTACTGTCAACCAATGTTGAGGTATGATCCAGTATTTCCACTTTTGAAGCAATTGTACCTGAATTAGTCAAACCAGTAAAGTTGATATATCTGACAACGTTACCGTCCAGATGAAAATAATAACTTACATTCGAGTCCTTTGTCACGTATTCCCTCTGGGTTTCTGATATAAGTATATTTTCAAAGGTTTCAAGGCTTGCACCACCTCCACTGCTTCCTCCACCGCTGCTACTTTCATCAGGTTTTGGAGAAAGAGTTATTGTTTTAGCCAGACCACCCGCATTTAATTGAAAATCGCCAATGGGTATAGAATTTGTAGCATAACTATATACAAAATTACCGCTGGCATCAGCATCAATATACTGAACCGCTGTAATATCAAGTGTGACATGGGATGTACCGGCCGCTGGTGTACCATCCATCTGAGCACTATAAATACCAGGTTCCAAATTGGAGTGTGATACAGTTGCAATACCTCCTGTGGCAACAGCATTTTTTCCCCACCATAATGATAACTTCAATCTAACGTTAAGATCTACAACATCCCTGGCAGTCACCGAAAGAGTATTTGAACAGGACGGAATCTCAATACCGTCAATTCTATACAAATAGATCCCATCCGATGGCGATACGATTTTTTCAAAAGAAACTACTACGTTCACCGATTCATCTGGTGATGCAGTGCCGCTAATAGTGATCGTATCCCCTACAACAGGGTTCTCAGGCGTTACAAATAATTCGGATACTGTTGCACTTGCAGGGGGTAACAATACAGTGGCAATTAAGAAAAAGCAAAATAACCGATATAACATGAATAGTTATGCTCCTATATTTTATACTTTGAATAGCTAAATTTAATAAATGTGTCACACAATTTTTTTGACGATATCTTAGTAATATAACTTTCTGATTGTATTTAATATATATCGTTCTGTACTCAAACAACTTTGATAGTCGGTGAACAGTTTCCTGTAGTATAGCGAGAAATACCCCCGGTTTTGATGAATAGCGTGTTTTGATTTCATACAAACTTACCATGCCTTGAAGATACTTCCTGATGCGGGCATCTATAATAATTTGAGAGTGTCCTGTATTTCATGAACTGATGTCTTCATATGTCTGATTCTTGAAAATCATGGTTTTGCCTCCTGGACTCTATGACATTTTTTTATAAATTATATTACTTTCAATCCGCTCTTTCTCTCAAAGTATAAATGGGGGCAAATGATTTAGAACACGGATTTCACGGATCATACGGATGCACACGGATACGATTGATTTGGTTTTCGTGTTCAATCTGAAAGGAGAAAACAAAATGCTTCACGCCGAATTAACAGGTAAAATCATCAGTTCGTTTTTCGAAGTATATAACACACTTGGTTACGGGTTTTTTGAAAAGGTTTACGAAAATGCTCTTATATACTACTCCGCAAGTATAATTTGGAACTCTATATGACTGCCACAGAGCTCACAGAGAGCACAAAGAGGGGAGTTTGGGGCGGAAAAAGCATCTCTGTGTTCTCTGTGCTCCCTGTGGCAGAAAGTTACAAAAAACAGATACAGTTTAGTATAATCGAATTGAAACGAGCAGGGTTTAATGTTTTACAACAACAAAATATCAAAGTCTACTATGAAAATCAGGTAGTTGGAAACTATTTCGTAGATATTATTGCTGACCAGATAATCTTAGAGATCAAATCTGCTGAAGGTCTAAAAGAAGAAAATAAAGCTCAGTTGATCAATTACATTAAAACCACTGATAAAGAAGTCGGGCTATTATTAAATTTTGGTAGAACCCCGGAATTCAAAAGAGTGATATTTACGAATGACAGGAAAGAATGATTTGAATCCGAAATCCCAAATCCGTGCGTATCCGTCGAATCCGTGGCATCCGTGTTCCTTCTTCTTTGATGAATACTATTTCATAAATCAATAAATTCAATTAATATACAGGTCACGATTTATAGGACACTACCAATAATTTGCATTAGATGTTAGAAAAATGAACTTCGGGTATGTCCATTGAAATTACTGATCATATATGGACTTTGAGAGGGTTACTCATATATCCATATCATAAGATACCAGCCAATTATGAGAACAATACAAATAAATACATAATTGTTAAATAGATTCAACAAGATTTACAATTTCAACAGATGCATTATAAAAAAATTATCCCTTCAGATATTTTTATTATCATTGCTTATACAATATTAACTGTAATTTTTATTATAGTTCCACCTTTGAGTAATACATGGATCCGTACTGTGCTGGGACTTCCTATGGTGTTGTTCTTTCCAGGGTATGCCCTGATTGCAGCTTTGTTCTCGAAAAAGGACGACCTGGACGGGATAGAGAGAATTGCTCTCAGTTTCGGGCTGAGTATCGCCGTGGTACCGCTCCTTGGCCTTGGCCTCAACTACACACCTTGGGGAATAAGGTTGATACCCATACTTGTCACACTTGTAATCTTTACACTGATCATGTGTGCGATAACAATATACAGGCGCTCAGAACTGCCTGAGGGAGAGGTGTTCTCAGTACCATTTACAGCATTTTTTGCATCAATACATGAGGAAATATTTACAAAACCCGAATCAAGGGTTGATAGGATCCTGACCGTAATACTGGTGATCTCAATAATTGCGTCAGTTGTAATGCTGGTATATGTGATAGTCACACCCAAACAGGGTGAGAAGTTCACTGAGTTCTATATCCTGGGGCCTGGCGGAATGGCTGATGATTATCCCGTTGAATTCATACTGGGTGATAGCGGCACAGTGATCGTGGGTGTAGTGAACCATGAATATGCGCTGATAAATTATTCACTGGCCTTGGTACTGGAAAATGAATCGCTTAACAGGAATCAGGAGATCATGCTGGCCCATAATGAAACCTGGGAGCAGCCTGTGACGTTCACGCCTGACAGAGCGGGAACTGATATGAAACTTCAGTTTTTACTTTATATGGAAAATAATTTTACTGTGCCATACAGGGACCTGCATCTGTGGATCGATGTTTCGGAGGTGCAATATGGAATATGAAAATACTCAACTGGGAATTCCAAAATCAACGGAAAAATCAGTGAAATATCAAAATATTTTGCTAATGCTGCCAGTACTTCTGATCATACTGGCAGAGCTACTGTTATTTTCAGGGAAGATGCAATATTCCATATGGGTGCATGTATTTGTGCTGATAGGCCTGGCAATGGCCACTGTATATACCGGTGATACATACCTTTTCAAGCCGTACCAGGCATTGATGCTGCTGCCATTGCTGCGGCTGGTCAACATATCCATGCCCATATTTTTTGATATGACCTTATATTTGTATATTTTCATATACACACCCCTGATCATCCCGGTCTATATTATTGCGGTCCACCAGGGATTTACTTTTGAACAGTTAGGATTTACTTTTAAATACTGGAAGCTGATCATACCGGTATCAGTGATTATTGGTTTTACCATCGCCCTGGGAGAATATTATTTAATTCATGCAGGAACCCTGATCCCGGACCTGTCTTTCTGGAACATTCTAAAACTCTCTGTAGTGATGATCATATTTATCGGATTAATTGAGGAGCTTATCTTCAGGTCTATACTCCAAACCCGGCTGGAAGAGTCAATGGGCATGTTTTCAGGTCTTATAGTTGCCAGTATATTATTCGGTGTACTTCACTCGGGATACGGCACATTCTATGAAATGTTATTCGTATCGTTAGCAGGACTTATTATGGGCTATATATTCCAGAAGACCAGAAGCCTTCCATTGATCGCCTTGACCCATGGTATGGTAAATATATTCCTGTTCGGCCTGATACCACTTTTGGGGCCGACACTGGGCCTTGTGTAAACAGGCTGTCTCAAAACTAAAATTCATCTGGAAAATAAAGTTAATTAAGCCTTAAAATCAAAATTAAGACCCTATAATTCCCATAATTTGACAGAAAACGATTAAAACAAAACAGACTAACAGGGGATAGATACTCAAGTTCAGAGAGGAGTTTAAAGCCCTGTTCCATTTATCAGATGCAGAGAGTATCTCTTTGGCTGAGAGTAATACAATTAGTGCAATAACTGCCAGTACACCATATTCCGGAAGACCTATGGGTGTTGTTAACGAAATCGCAGTGGTTGTTGCTGCAGTGGTTGTTGCTGCAGTGGTTGTTGCTGCACTGGTTATTGTTGCACTGGTTGTTGCAGATACTACACTTGTGAGCATTTTTTTATACAAACTCCTTTAATAATCAATATTGTACCAATGATTTTTATTGTACGAGATATTTCTTATCTTTATCCCTAATCTTATTATTATAATAATGGATTAACACCATAAATATGTATCGTTTAATAACCTAAAATTTGAGATGAAAGAACACAAGTGAACATATATCTATACACTTCTGATCTGTTCCATAGGTTTGATCGTTGATAGCCGCCAGATGGTTGCCAGGGTTGACAATAATCCAATAATGACTGCCATTGAAAAGCCTAATAACATAATCTTAGTATCAAGAACCAGCAATTCATCAAGACCTGTTATTCTTTTTACTACCTGATTTATTATTTCAGCAACCGGCACGCTTAATAATATACCAGATATTCCTCCAATAATCGAAATAAATAACCCTTCGAACCCAAAGTTCCTTGCAATGGACAGCCTGGAAAAACCAACTACCTGCAATATCCCGATCTCTTTTTTCCTTTCATTTAATGATAAAAGCATTGTTAATATGATAAGGGAAGTACCCATTACTATAGCCAGTATCACAATAGAAAAGGCTGAGACTATGAAAAAACCGTTCTGCTTTATTATATTATTTAAAAACTCCCTGTTCGTACTTACCTGGTATTCAGGATATTGTTCCTGAAGATCATTTTTTACCTGTTCTGCCGTATTTACGTCATTTAGCCGCACGATGATCATTGATGCACT
>Ga0255440_1122_pt1 | contig 10016 bp, 6 predicted proteins | sample ANMaggSeSYBR02I9_FD_182634 | JGI IMG/M metagenome (GOLD analysis project Ga0255440, IMG submission 182634) | Sediment cell enrichment communities from methane seep in Santa Monica Basin, California, United Staets - ANME aggregate JGI... | ecosystem: Environmental > Aquatic > Marine > Cold seeps >...
ATTTTTTTGGGCCGAATATTCACAATACCTACTATTTGGCGATTGATAAAATCCTCATAAAGAATATGGTCGGAATCCTTTAAAATTGTGGTTCGTACTCCAATGTCTGGGCCAAAATCTATAATAAGTCTTATGTAATAGTTTTTCTTAAATTTTACTTTTTTGGCCTCTTGCACAAGGCCTATTCTAATATCAATTTCCTGGAATTTATCTATATCAATAAGCATTGCTCATTCCCTTTATTTCGTTCCAACTACCATAAACATCTCACCACTCATTGTTGGATATAAACTTTTAGCAGACAAATCTATCTCAACAGCTCTTTTCAAATCAGCTAATTTCAGATTGTGTATGTTAAGCTCATAAATAAAAACATTTGGTATCATCATAAAAGGAATAATGTTTATGTTTTTAAATCCAGCTTGCTCAAAAAGAAGTCTTGTTTCATACTTTGAAATAGAGTTCTCAACGATGATTCTTTTTTCTTTTTCCGAATAAATTGATAAAAAAGAAAGATGGTTGCATTCAATATCCCAAGTTGAAACAATAATAATTCCGTTAACACCTAAAACCCTGTAAGCTTCTTTTAGCATATTGATCTTTTTTATTGGATCAATATGAGAAAAAGTTCCCATCATGCATGTCACAAGATCAAACACAGATTTAGAAAATGGCAGATATAAACTATTTCCAACACAGTAGAATGGATATTCAGTAGATGTCTTTGTTTGCTTCTTTATTTTGCTGGCATAATGCATCGCTCTTTCTTCTATATCAATGCCAATAGCCTTTTTATCTTTGGCGGTCATTAGCATTGGATGTCTGCCAGTAGCGGCGCCTATATCAAGTGTACTAACAATATTCTTCCTGCCCTCAAGTACAAGCAGTTCATAAACCATTTCAAGTTGTTTTTTTATTTCATCTTCAGACTGCAAATAATCATATTTAATATAGGCTATTTCGTCATACTCAAGAGACTTGTTTTTTTGCAATGACATGGGTAATTTGTAGTCATTCTCGAGCTTTTTAAAAACTTTAGATAACTTTACTTTTTGCGTTTCATCAATATTTAATTCCTTAAATCGTGATTTTGTAATATGTGCCAGCGCATCAGAAATATTGTATTGTCTTGGTGAATCAACGCCAAGCAAATTTACTGTAACACCTGTATAATCAACATTACTATCTTTGCTTTTCTTTTCCTTGATGTCTTGAAGACGCTCCCATGAGTTTCTGAAATGAATATCCCATGAGATTAGAACTTCATAAAGTATTGCTGCTTCCGCCCAATTTTCAGTATCTTCATATGAACGGGCTAAATTATACAAAATATTCATACTTGAATAATCTAGCGACTGAGCAATTGCCCTGCGAAAACAAGACCTAGCAGCAGAACTTAATCCTAATTTTTGAAAATTGATTCCAGAAGATAGCATTGCGGAAAAATATAATTCATTGTCACTCGCTGCAATTTGGTTGTGATATATAGCAACATCATGTCTCTTAAGTTTTTCGGCTTGAATTGCTAACAATCGATGAAACTTATAATAATGAGGGTATTTTGAGATGCTCTTTGAAAGAAAATCAAAAATAATTTTTTCAAAGTCTGTAGTGTGGATTTTCTCATGCAACATTTCTCTTGATCTCGTTATTCCATATTGAATTAAACCATATTCAGAATAAATATTGAGAGCTCTTGCTAATTCTTTTTTTAGTTTTCTCCTGTTCTTAATGAATGCTAAAAACAATTCTATATCTTCGAGTTCTTTTATCACAGATGAAGAACAACAATTATTAAAAAAATATAAACAATGATCTCCTGATCCAACACAAACATGCGCCCCATCTTTGGAAACAGAAGTAGTCCAAATTTCTCCATAAGTTTGATAGTCCCAAAGGCACCTTCCTCTATTGTTGGTTAAGTATAATTTCCCGTCGAAACTACCGGCGGCAACAAGATACCCATCATCTGATAAGGCTACACCACATATTGGCCTATCAGAAAGAGTTGTAGAATAATTTCCACTTTTTAATTTGATATTATCTACATAATAAAACTTTCCATCTCTGCAACCAGCTACTATTTTTGTTCCTTCATGATCAATATCAATATTGTATAAGCCATTTTTTAATTTTATTTTACCACCGTTTATTGGCATAAACTTTTCGTCCAATACAGTTATGCCATGCTCTGACGCAGCAAGAATTGTCCTTGATCCGTTTTTTGAGGTTTTAATTCCATAAAGTCCGTGATCACCGAATCTTCCCTTGTTAGTAAGCTCAAATTGACCGTTTAAAAATTCAAAACGGAATGCAAAATTATTCCATGACGATGCAACAATGACTTTTGCATCGTCTGACGTACTGACGCCCCATACTGGACTATCAATGGTATATTTAAACAACCTATGCCCTGAATTGTTAAAAATGTATATTGAGCCACAAGGCGGTTTTTTTCTTGCGGTACCAGCAATTACAAATCGTGCAATATCAGCAAAAGCAACACACCATACTTCCTCATCAAGAATCTTTTCCCAGATTAAATGCCCCTGCTTGGATAAAAGACTTAATTTCTTATCAACAGAACCAACCACAATTAATTCGCAATTGGTACTTGTATCAGTTGAAATAATTGGTGCGCCACAATAATATACCCATGCAGGGTCATTAATTCCTTGACTTAGCGGGCTTTTTTTCTGCTGGCCCCATTGAAAATTCATGATGTATTTCACATTTGGGTGCGGCTCTTATGAAACAAGTTAAAACAGCTGCAAATAGAGGGGTTCAGCATTATCAGCATTGGCTTTACGCTACTTTCTGGCAAGATAATCCAGTTGCTGAGGGATATCTCGGCTGATTGTTTAAAAATACTCATCACAAGGCTGCGTGATGAGGCAGATTTCGGTAGCATTGTTTTTTTACTGGACAGCAAGTCATATTTCCGTTATGGAAGGATAGCGGGAGGTAGATGACATGCAAATCATAAAGCGACAAATATTTTGTGGTCGAGAGTTTACCGGCGAAGAGATATTATTGATCCAGGAAATAGTTGGCACATGTGGCGGCATCAGCCGACGAGAGTTGGCGCACACAGTATGCGAATTGCTGGAATGGAAACGCCCCAATGACCGCCTGAAAGCCCGGGAATGCAGTGATTTTCTGGAGCTTTTGGAAGCCAAAAAAGTGCTGAAGCTTCCAGAGAAGAAACGAAAAGGTCAGGCCGGTTCCCAAAAAATTGTTCCTAAAAATCCGTGCGAGCAGCCCATCAGCAGTCTCAATGGCAGCGTGGAAGAGTTTGTTCCCCTTGAGGTACAGCGGGTTCACAACCGAAACCAGAGGGATCTGTTCAAGGGACTCTTGGGTCGCTATCACTATCTGGGATATGCGATGCCCTATGGGGCAAGAATACAGTATCTGGTCTATGTAAACCGGCCCCGGCGAGAAGTGGTGGGTTGTATCCAGTTTTCAAGCCCTGCCTGGCGGATGCGTGCCCGGGATGAATGGATCGGCTGGGCGGATGAAAGGCGCAAAGTCGCTTTACAACAGGTGGTGAACAACAGCCGTTTTTTGATACTGGCACGTATCCAAAATTTAGCGAGCAAGATGCTCTCCTGTACCCTTCGGGAGCTGAGAGGCGATTGGGAACGGCAATATGGTCTTAAACCACTACTGGTAGAGACAGTGGTAGACCGACAGCAATTTCACGGTGGATGTTATCGGGCATCCAATTGGATAGAGTTAGGAGAGACCACCGGTCGTGGGCGAATGGACAGAGCCAACAAACTCAATGAAGCCCGGGTAAAAACCATACTGGTATATCCGCTGGTCAAGAATGCTGTTCACCAGCTTAGGGAGGGCAATAAATGAGTATGAACGCAGCGCCGGCCCTCTCTTTTGTGGAGCGTCCCAATGATCAAGGACGGGAATACTATGATGGTATTGTTAATTTTCTCGATTCTGAGGAGTGCCATTCAATGAAACTCAGCGGTCTGGAACAAGAACTTGAAAAACGAGGACGGGAACTGATGCGCATCCTGCTTCAGGGACATCTGAACAAGCTTAGCCCCAGCCTTTGTGAACAGGCAGTATTTGGTTCCGATGGAATCGATCGGCCCAAGGTGAGGTCTCATGAACGAAAAATCGAAACCGTGTTTGGCACAGTATCATCAAACCGTGCTGGGTATGGGAACGAGGGTGTGGCAAGTCTGCATCCATTGGATGCGGAACTTAATATTCCTCCTGAGCGTTATTCCCTTGAGCTTCGCCGCCGTGTGGCTGAGAATGCGGCAAAGAACTCTTTTGACGAGACATTAGAGACTATCGACAAAACCACGGGCGGCCATATTCCCAAACGCCAGGTAGAAGAACTGGTACAGCGAGCAGCTCGGGACTTTGATGCATTTTATGATACACGGCAATACAACCCGGCAGATGAAGCAACCAGTGGACCGATTCTGGTGATTACCGCCGATGGCAAAGGGGTGGTGATGCATGAGCAGGATCTCAGGGAACAAACTCGCAAAGCTGCCCAAAAGCGCAAGCCCAGGATGGAAGCCCGCCTGTCCAAAGGAGAAAAGAAAAACGCCAAGCGCATGGCAACCGTGGCAGCTGTTTATACGATAAATACTTTTCAGCGCACTCCTCAAGATATAGTTCCGGATAACCGCAGCAAGCCCCACAAAGAAAAAAGCCCACGTCCGGAACAAAAGCGTGTTTGGGCAAGCCTTAAAAAATCAGCCGAAGAGGTCATAGAATCTGCTTTTTCAGAGGCATCCCATCGTGACCCCGGACAGGAAAAGAATTGGGTTGCTCTGGTGGACGGTGAGAATCAACAGCTGCGAATTCTGGAGCGTATGGCCAAAAAACAAGGGGTAGATCTCACAATTATTGTCGATATTATTCATGTCATTGAATACCTATGGAAAGCCGGCAGGGCCTTTCATCCCAAATCCGGCCCGGAACTTGAAAAATGGGTTCAGTATCGGCTACTTAAAATACTTGAAGGCAAAGCCGGGTTGATGGCAGGCGGGATGCGTAGAAGTGCCACACGCAAAAAAATCACTGACAAGCAACGTGAACCCGTGGATACCTGCGCAACTTACCTTAAAAATAAAGCACCTTACCTTAAATATGATCGCTACCTTGATATGGGATTTCCCATTGCCACAGGGGTCATTGAGGGGGCATGCCGTCATCTTGTTAAGGATCGTATGGATATAACCGGTGCTAAATGGAGACTTGCCAGTGCCGAAGCCGTGCTGCGCCTGCGTGCGCTAAGAAGCAGCAACGATTTTGATGAATATTGGGACTTCCATGAAGCCTGTGAATACAAACGGAATCATCAGACACTTTATGCTGACGGTGAAGTTCCGCCTACAAAACTTCCGCAATCTTCTTCCAAAGGAGGCCATCTCAGAGTAATCAAGTAACTCTGACGGGAAATGAGGAATATTATGACTACGGAAATTGTTATCAGGCGATGTCGCAAAAGAGCCGCACCCAAATGTTATAGTAAAATGGTGATTATTGTAAATGGATTAGGGATGTTATAGGATTTTTATGGCTTACGACCTGTAAACTGCGGAATTAAATCTTACTTGTTTTTTCCTTGGCAGAACGGTATAAATAATAAGGACGGTGTTTTTATGATTTTATATTTTGAAGTGAATTGGTCTTTTTCAATGCATTTCAAAAAGGATAGGGCTCTAACCGACCGCCACTTATGCCCGGTGATGCTCAAAGATTAAGGAATGATAGATATGCTCGCCTCTTCAATAGTTCCAGAAACTGATGTCCTGATTTCAACTGTCATTTATCTCGTCCAAAGGGGTGTTACGCCATATCATTTTTCTATCCCGCGAGGACGAAATATTGACACGCAAGAAGCAAAAAGAAAATTAGATGCTGCATTTAGGGCAACCAATATCAACCCATCCTTTTCCAGTGATGGAGCAGACATTTTAGCGCTTTCAGAAAAAGAATGGTGGCATATTGAGTGTAAAGGGGCGGGTTCTGGAAAGCCTCAAACACAAAGGACTAACTTCGATAGAGCGCTTTCGAGTGTTGTTTCATACTATGGAGAGGATAATTCTAAGTTACCAGAAAAATTTAGTGGCGCTATTCAATATTTAGGTCTTGCCCTACCAGCGACTGACCAATACATTCGTGAATTGAAGCGCCGTGTAAGAAAACCTCTAAGGCAAAGGCTCAATCTATGGATTTTGCTATATGACATAGATTCAGGAAAAATTAGGGATATTGAACCAAACCAAGAATTAAAGTAGTCCAGAGCATAACCCATATGAGCCTTTCCGTGTCAACAGGCAATAAAGATTTAATGAGATAAAGCTAAGCTTTTCCATTTAGCTCTTTTTATCAAATCACTGCACCTCGACACCAGAGGCCAGGCCGTTTTTAAGACCGCATAGTTCTCGTTTACTTCTGATGCGGGTGAGTTCAGACGAGTAAATTCATAGGGAGAAAATAATGTTTATTTCATTGTTTCAAAGTACTTTTAAGAATGCACAGTTTTTTTGTGCCATTATTCTTATGTGTTTAGCCTTATCAGGTTGTGCCACAACTCTTTCCTCCCAAGCTATGCGAATACATGATGCTGATAGTAACATGATTAGGAATTGTAAATACATAGGCGAGGTACACGGTTCTTCTGGTTGGGGGAATATTGCGGCTTCAACTGGAATTCAAAATGCCAAAAATGAAGCAAGAGAACAAGCCTCTGCAATGGGGGCTACTCATATAGTTTGGACCAATATATCTGGTGGATATAGTCCTTTCGTAAGTGGTAAAGCATATAGCTGTAATAAAGGAAAAAATTAGAGTAAATGCTATGGACAAGATTGACAACTTTCATTTATTTGAAAATGGTCTGCATCATTTTCCTCCCCACTTCGCTTCCAATCTATAATCCTTACAAAGTTTCCGTAGATACGAAAAATCTTCCCTCACACATCCCTTCCCTCTGCCGTGCTCAAACCAGGCAAGCATCATCCCGCTATTATTTAAAGGGTAAATTTCTTTGCAGCATAGTAAAATAGTATAGTATAATTATCAACCTATCCACCATCCATCGTCCAATTAGTGTCAACTGCGAAAAGGAAAATCTCGATAAAACAGGACTCCGCTTTACAATTTAAGTAGTTCAGGAACACGTCCAATAAATTACTGATAAAATGGGATGCTGAATTATTAAATGTAGATGATATACTTTACTACTTTATTACTACCATTTACTTCTCACTTATCTTCCACAAATGTCTTTCATGAGCCATCAGATGTCCATATTCGGCCTTTTATAGTTTTATGCAAGCCAGAGTATTAACCGTAGGAATATAGCCATTTATTCGATTTCTCCCACCGACCCTTTTTTGGACTTTTAGACCGAGCAATTGACCCGCATGTCATGATACTTGCTTCCTTCTCACATAATCAACGATTCATTATCTTACATGTACACGTCTATTTGATTTTTTAAGGTGTGTGCACGTCAGATAATTCGCACTATATAATCAGGGGCATTTTGTCCGCCAGCAGGCTTGAGTCGGTTCGATTAGCCTATATTGTAAACAAAAGCAGTGCAGGAACAGCGCCAGCCATGAGCGTACTCGATAGGCAGGACGTAATGACAGAGGTTTTACCAACGTCCACCAAGCCAGGGATAGAAAATACAATCACAACCGGCCTTTAAATTGAGTGCCGGTTTTTTATGACAACATGCATCGATTTTTATCAAAATATGAGCTGAAGGTTGGGTATAGTGTTGGGTATTAATTTTTGAGGATTTTGAATAGATTTGAAAATATTAGTTAACTATTTGATTTTACTATTGGTGATCCCACGGGGAATTGAACCCCGGTTTCCGGCGTGAGAGAGCGATTTAGCAGTGATTTCAGCGTATTCCACCTACTTTATAACCCACCAAAAGCCGTTTAGAGCCGTCTAAAGCCGTCTAAAAAGCCGTCTGTCAATCAGACTGGCTTGGACGGTCTGTACGATAAAATCCCACCTCAAACACAGCCCCGAAATCAGCCCCACAGATTTTGTGCCAGCATTCTCAAAACTGTCATTACAGGGGAAGTGTTGTGCCCGTGACACCCATAACGGTGTCATTACACCTGGACCACCGGAGTGTCACGGACTGCATAATAGTATAATTTAATAGTAAATCAAAAACAACTTAAAATAATTTTTCAGGATTTGAGGCAAATATAAGACTTTGGGAAGGGTGTGTGTGTGGTAGGCGAGGAGGTGTAATTACACTTACCCATTCAGCAGTGCTTTAATCTTTAACATAGTATAATAGTATAGTAATTACAGTATAATATAAATTACAGTTTTCTGCAAGGTGTTTAAAACCAGCGGTACAGAAATATAATTTAAAACACCGTCATAACCAGAACAAAAGCATATGTAATTGTTCAGGAAATACCTATACACTATTATATTCTATACAAGAAACATTCCTTATATCGCATTACAGAGCGTATGGATAGTAGAATATAGATTTGTATTGACATATAAATAGTAGAAGCATATCAATAAATATTATCAGAACATACACACATTATCTAAACTATAATCATATTACTATTACAGATAGCATATATGAAAAAAGAACCAAAACCTAAATTCTTTAAGCGTAAATCTAAACTACCAACAAAACTAAAAAGAATGGAAAAAAAGGTTAAAGCATTATCGCTACAAAATAAGGCTGATAAACATTCATTAGATGAGGATAAACCTATGGCAAAGAAAAGAGGGAAAACAGCAGAGAAAAAGGAAGCATCACCCAAGAAGTCTCTAACACCAGAAGATATAGCCAGAATGATAGAGGAGTGGGATGATAAGACTACTGGTGAGTGGGCAGTAGAATTTGGAGTTTCCTATCAAACTGTATTAAAGATGGCAGAGGTTATTCGTAAAGAGGATGCTGCATTATGTCCGCCGAAGCCGAAAAAAGCAAGAACAAGAGCAGATATAGCCAAGGCTGGTATAGCGTTGTATAAGAAAAAGCAGGGTAAGAAGTTGTATTAAATCATACTTGTTTTTATTCAGAAAGGACGGTATGGACGATGAGGACGATGATTTGCGATTCTATATTTAGAAAGAACCATGATATTGTGCTTTTTTTTCCACTAATCATTGTTATACGAGGAGAAAGAATGAAGCTGAAAGATAAGCTGGGATATAAGAGACAGGCCATATTCATTACCTTTAATCATTTTTAGGTTACTATTTTATAGAGGATAGAATATGAGTTATGATGCAAAATCAATTTTTTTTTTTACAACCTTCTATGAGTACTCCTCAAATAAAAGCAGCCATGTCGTTATTTATAGAAAGATGGCTACCTAAGCACAGCTCAACTGCTGATTTAAAATTATATCATTACACAACAGTAGAAGGATTAAAAGGAATTTTAAATAGACGTTCAATATGGCTCACTCACACAAGTACATTAAACGACCCATTGGAATTAAAATACGGAAAACAATTAATTATAGATATATTAAATGAAGCAATTAATAATGAGAATGAAGATAATATTAAAAATCTATTAAAACGTTTGTCAACCTATGTAACTGCATTTGATACAATATTGTATCAAACTTATGTAGCCTGCTTTTGCAAAACAGAAAACCTATTAAGTCAATGGCGAAGTTATGCAGCCCAAGGTGGTGGATATAACCTTGGTTTGAGATTTCAATCGAATACAAAATTTTATCATACAATAGATGACACCGAAGAAAATAGTTATGTAATTTTACGCAAAATGATATATAATGTTAATGAGCAGAAAGAACTTGTATCAAATTATATTTCATTTATTATCAAGAGTTCAAAAGAAGCTTTAAAATCGTTCAAAGAACGAGATGACATTCCCGAGGCTTGGCCATTTATTGCTGCTTCGGAATGTGTTAACATATTTTTTGATTTAATTTTGTCGTTTAAAAATCCAGTATTTCAAGAAGAAAAGGAATGGCGTCTAATTAAAGTAA
>Ga0255440_1125_pt1 | contig 9854 bp, 7 predicted proteins | sample ANMaggSeSYBR02I9_FD_182634 | JGI IMG/M metagenome (GOLD analysis project Ga0255440, IMG submission 182634) | Sediment cell enrichment communities from methane seep in Santa Monica Basin, California, United Staets - ANME aggregate JGI... | ecosystem: Environmental > Aquatic > Marine > Cold seeps >...
GTTCCAGGGCCCTGGCAGACATATCCAGTGCTTTCATGCTTTTCAATTTGTCTGGGCGGCTCTTTCGCAGGAGCCTTTTTTCAAAACATTTGTTTACACTCATTCTACCACCGGTCTTGTTCCGAAAAGGACAATTCCTTGTGTAAGGACATCAATGTAAAAACCTTTGTTATTTTTCGCCTGTTCTTTCCATTCTGAAGTTGAAAATATTACCAGCGAGGTTTCTTTTCCCAGATAATCAGTTAAATGTAAATCCGCCCTTTTAACAGGAGCTATCGCAAGAAGGTCTATGTCACTGCTTTCGTCGTTCTCTCCTTTTGCAAAACTGCCGTAAAGTACCAGTGTACTTAGGCCGGGAAGTCGTTCCTTTACATACTCCAAAAGGTTATTTTTTTCCAGCCAGGCAAGGTTGTAGGCGGTTTTCAGGTGCAAGAAGGCCGGGCTGTCCATATTGGCCCTGAAAAGTATCTGGTTCTTGAATTTTTCCCTGACCAGCAGCCTTTCATTTAAAAGAAGGTCGAGGGCACGTTTAACTGTCATCGGACTGATTTCCAGTTTCCTGGATGCTTCCCTGAGGTAGTACTGTTCATAGGGGTTGTTGATGAATAGTTCAAGTACTTTCAGATATGTAATTTTTTGATACAATTGTATCATATTCAAGACAATTGTATCGTATTGTTAATAAGGGTTTTGGCTTTCGTGTCTATTGTAGTCTTTTGGAATTAAATTCTACTAAGGTATTTAAGCTGTTAAGTTTTAGAACAAAAGCAAGAAATCATTCTTAAAATTTTAACAATCTACAATCTTTTTTCCAAATGAAGCTCCCCACAGCAGAGCTGTGTGGTATAACGATTGAGATTAACAGGTCGATACCAATAACTGGAGGAAATATATAACTATTACAAAATAATTATACTTTTTTTTCAAGATTCATTCTTGTATTCCCAATGTTGTATATATTTCTTTTTTCAATTCGCTAGGTAAATATGTCCCCTTCTGTAAAACTTTTTTAACGCCCATCTTATACATTTTTTCTTCATCACGTACTACAGACAAAACTATGATTGGTGTTTTAATTTTCATTTTTATTAAGAGGGTCTCCAGTAATCGCATTCCAACTAAAGTAAAATTAACTCTATCTCCTTTTATGCCAGTAGGTATAATAATATCAAGAATAATCAAATCAAAATCAGATTGTTTAATCAATTCGAGTGATTCTTTTTCGTCTTCTGCAATTATTATTTTGTGGCCATCTTTTTCTAATGGTCTGACTAAACCCATTAAAATATTAGAATCATCTTCTATCCACAATATTTTTAGTTTTCTCAGATTTATTCCTCCTTGGTTGACTAAACGGGATACAAACTTTAATAGTCGTTTTATAAGGGTCGATTTTTTGACCGCTCCCAAGATTTTTACTTTTAATTTCAATGCAACCTTTATGCATTTCAATATTTTGTTTCATTGTACTTAATCCAAATCCTGATCCGGTTCGACTGCGATCCCTGGCAAGTATGCCGCGGTAACCACTTTTAAAAATTAAACCTTTTGATAGTTCATCAGGTGTAATTCCAATACCGAAATTAGTTATTTCTATACAATAAAAATTTTCATTTGAACTACAAACGATTGAAATATATCTCTCTACTTCCCCAGTGCCTAAATAAGAATATTTCACAGCATTATGAATTAAATTAAATAAAACTTGTTTTATATGAGGCTTTGACATTTCAATAATAGAAAAAGGAACATTTGTTACAATAGGATCACGAATTATAACACCTTTTTTTTTCGCTTCTTTTTGAAACAAATTAATTGTATCCAGAATCATTGGAAAAATATCTACACGTTGGAACTCTTTTTTATATTCTTCAATATCTTTGTTTTTGCTACTTACTATAATATTTTCAGTTATATGTCCTAATTTACGAATTTGTTCTAAAATATCTTTAGCAATATCTTTATATTCAGGTTTTTCTAACTCAGTATACAAATATTCTGCATTAGCCACTATAGATTGAATTGGCAATATTATTTCATGTACTGCATGTACTGTTATTGATTTAAGTTCATCCATACGTTTTTGTTCAATAATGATATATCGTTCAATATCTATAAGATGCTCAATAAAGGTTTTATTAAAAACATTTTCGTTAATTGATTGTACATTATTCCATAGTGTTAGTAATTCTTCAGATTGTTTTGTATTTATATGATATTTTAAGAATGTCTTTTGTAAAATTTGTTTAGATTCTTCGTTCTTATTTTCTAAACGTATTTGTCCAGTTACTAGTATACCGATAACTTTTCCACTAACTTCTATGGGTTGACTATAACACCAAAGACCAGCAAAACACATATGTAAACCAAATTTTTTTTTACTTATTTGCGAATATTCTTTTCCACACCCATTTTCTACTTTGATAACCTCACAAATTTTATCACAGAACTTAGGACAATTTAAATCTGAACAAATTGGTTTTTCTCCATTTTCTTCGAAATATAAAGTTACGGGTAGGTTAGTTTTTTCTGAATATAAATTTAATAACATCTTAATTAATTTTTTATTTACATTTATAATATCAGAAGTCATTCATTTTTCATTAGATATGCTATATGATATAAATTTATCTAAAAGCACTCTCATTTTTCACTATAAGTTGGCTTAATTTTTATTTTATTATTATGAGTCGCTGTGTATAAATATTATTTTGTTAGTTAATAATATATTTATAATTGTAAAAAACTATATTTCTATATCATATGGACCATTTCTAAAGGGACATATGCCTTATGCCACTATTATAAATTGTCTTAGGCGAATGCACATCTGCCATCCCACTTCTATCCACATGCACCTCACAACCCGCTCCAGCCTCCTTGATGCCTCGGACTTGTAATCCAACGGTGGCTCGCCGGGGCTGAGGGATGGGTGAACCCATGCTCGGTGAGGAATAAGATATCATCGAAAATATTCATTCAAATTTCAAATCAGGCGCATTTGGCATACTAGATTTTTTCATTAATAATTCTACATAAAATATTTATAAGATATTTTTGATTTTGCTCATCTTCTTCATTTTTTAAAGCTATAATAAGTGATTTATAATTATTTCCATCTGATAACTGAGCTAGTTCCTCAAGTCCCATTATTTTTTCGTTTTTATTGGTTGATCTGATTTTCAAAAGTGCATTTTCGAATAACATTAGTCGGATTTTCTCAACTTCTTGTTTTTCATAAGCAGAGGCTAATTTTCTTTTTATTGTGTATTTTCTTATTTTATATTTAATTATGCTAATTGATTTTAGTAATTTTTCATTTAAAGAAAGCAATAAATATACTATAATTATTATTGAGATAAATATACTCAAATATTCAATTTGTATCAATTAGTATCACCTATAAAATTAATTAGAAACATGACAATAATTAAAAGTAAAGTGGATAAAACCAAACCGAGAAATTCCGGGCTTTGAAATGATTTGTCAATATAATACAATAAACCTATGTTCACTCCTATAAAAATCTGTATCAAGGCACAAGTACTTTTTGATAATGAATTTGGTTTTTTTTGATAGTTGCTATATAAAAAGATAACGAATGGTCTGATATCTTCATATTTAGATTCATCCATTATTTTATTAAATGATTCTATATATATCTCTTCAATTTTTGTATTCAAATTTCCATTCTTCATACAAATGACCAATAAATTTCAAATTAATACTGTTTGTTAATTAGTTTTAATCATGTATATAAACTTATATATTTGATGAGACAGTTACAATTCGTGTTGGTGAATTTAATTAAACCACAGATAAACACAGATGAACGCAGATTTTCAGGCAGCGTATCCGCGTTTATCGGCGTTCATCTACGGTTAGTTTGATAATACCAACATGTAATGTAACGGTCTCTATTTGATTATTAGAAAAAATCAGAATATTTATCTTGTGAAACAATATTTAAAAGTGGCACAATTCCATAACCTAGTACAGATGTGCGCAAATTTACCCACCATTAAGCAGCTAAAACTTTGTCTCTGTAAGTCCATTTGAAAGGATTAGCCACCTCAAATGTATACTAATCTGCATGTATAATTTTGAACTTTTGTAGTATAAACACCGAGGACAAGGAGAATGCAGAGAATGATTTAGTAGGTGGAAAAAGTGTATATATGTGTCAGAAGTTACAAAAAACAGATGAAGTTTAGTATATTAATATGAGTATGGATTACAACAATAGGATATTATTAAATGATAGGTAAATTTACGCCCAGGTGTACTAGTGATTTTTACTTATTTCGCCAAATATACCACTTAACCATTTAAATATTGTTATCTAATAGCTCATGTTTTTCTAAAACTCGACCTTCAATGCTCAAGCCCGTCTGAAAAACAATTTTTTTTAGCTTAAAAACAAAAAATAGCAGCGAATGTGACATGTAATTACATAAAAATGGATAGCTACAGCTCAACCCCTCACAAGAGTACCAATCCAAAATATATCAACTAAATGCAAAAGGTCTGAACAATCCGAACATTTCCAACAGTGTTGGTTTTATGCCTTCGAACATCCCTGCTCTTTTCACTAGATTTTAGTTCCTGCCCAGCCGATTTTGTTTCTGCAATAAAGTAAACGGGCTTTTTATTCTTTTTAATCAATGCCCAATCTGGATTGTAATTGCCTATTGGTGTTTTTATCTTGGACCAAAAAGGTGTCGTGAAATAGAATTCTATATCATCCCTGGTTTCACATTTTTTGGCAAAATCATACTCTACATTTGAATCGAGTGGAACATGAAAACGGCGAGTATTTCAAAAAGTATTAATTTATCATGTATAACGATTATTTTATTTTGACTTTAAAAATAAACAATGATCTGAAACATTATTAGATAGATTTCAGAAGGATAGACAATGACCGCAGAAATTTCAAATATATATATTGAAAGGGTAATAATTCATGAAATTATGAGGCAAAAGGTTCCTAATCAAAAAGAACTACCTCGATATAGCGAAATTGAAAGTTCAATAGATGATGAAATTAGGAATTTTCTTAAAGATAAAGTTGTTAAAACAATTGGCGGTTTTAGATCATATGATGTTTTATTTGATGATGATTCTGAGTCACCAATACCAGGGATAGTAGAAAATCTTTTTTCATTTAATGATTCAGATTTTATTGAATATTCAAAGAAAATCGCAGGTTATTTAAATGGAATCCAAAGTGGACGAAGTCCTGGGGGGCTCGTAACTGTTATTTTTGGAAATATAAAAGGAAGAGATATCATTGGTATCTTAAAATTGGAAAAGCAAGAAGGTGCTAGATTAGAACAAACTTCAATTGGAGGAAAATCTACATATGACATTCTTCATCTTAAAGATCTTATTCTAGCAGAAAAAACAAAATTATTTAAAATAGGCATGTTTTTTAAAAACGGATTGGAAGATTTCGGATATGATGGAAAAGTTTGTGATAACCAATTGTCAAATACATCATCGAGAGAAGTAGCTGAATTCTTTCTAACTACTTTTCTAGGTTGTAATTTTACTAGTGAACCTAAAATTGAAACAAAAAAATTTTTTAAGATTTCACAACAATTCTTCAAAGAAAAGATTGACGATCCAATAATTCTAACTAAATATAATCTTCATCTTCTTTCATATATAACAAATGAAAGAAGTACAATTAGTTCTCGTCAATTTGCACAATTGAATTTACATCTAAACCATAGGAAAGAATATACTAAATATTTAACAGAAAAAGAAGTCCCAATTGGCGAAATTATTCGAGATACTTCTCTCATTGAAAAAAGAATATCAGAAATGATATTAGAGTTTGATAATGGAATAAAAATTATTGGTAATCAAGAAGGTTTCGAAGAAAACGTATCCCTAAAACAAATGAATGATGGAAGAACTAAAGCAGAGATAATATCAAAATTAAAAAATATCAAAACTTAATTAAATGACTCTACAACAGATTTTAGAACAATGGGATGAACAAAAACCATTTTATGAAAAATTTACTAAATATATTGCACTAACCTTAGATGAAATTAGCCAAAATCAAGGTATATTAGTAAGAATTCTTTCGAGGACAAAAGATGAAGTTAGTATAGCAAAGAACTTATACAAAAAAGGGGTGACTGCACAGAATTATTTAGATATGATTGATAAATCAGGTGCCAGAGTAATTTGCAGATTTAAAGAGGATACCCTTGTGATTGCCAATTGTATTCGAAAAGAGTTTGAAATATTGAAAGAAGAAGATAAAAGCGATATTTTAGAATTGAATGAAATTGGTTATAAATCATTGCATTTTGACATTAGGTTGAGGGAAGAAAATACTCCTGAAGAAATATTTCGAGAAATAGGGCATATTTCAGGAGAAATCCAAGTTAGAACTCTTTGTGAAGATGTTTGGGCTGAAATAAATCACGACCTGGGGTATAAACCATTAACAGATCTTTCTCCTGAAAGTGCTAGACAAATTTACTGTCTTGGAGGTATATTTGAAATAGCAGATGATTGTTTTTCAAATATAAATCGTAACATTATTGAATCATCAATTTTAGATGAATATTATGCATTAAGAATTCTCGAATCCCCATTTATAAAACTTGTAAAAAAAGAATATGATAGAGAATTATCATATTTGTTTTTGAAAATTTTACTCCCTATTCTTGGTATAAACAATCCTAGTGAATTTAAAAAGATTATACAAGATTTCATAGATACAAATAATGAGAAAATAAAAGGTATACTAATTGAAAGAGAAATTAATGTGAATTACTTCCCATATCTAACTCAGCCAGAACTATTTCTTATATTTTTATTAATAGAAAAAGATGAATTCACATTAATAGAACAGTGGGAAAAAAAATTTCCAATAGATGATCTGGAAAAATTATCTATTTGGTGGGGTCATCCATTATCTGACATATTGTATGTCGAATAAACCGGGGCTTTAAGCTGTTTACTTTTAGCAGGAAGCACTTTGAGACATTCGGGGATTTGACGCTGGTTTAAATGCATTTTTTTCACTTGAAGTTCCATTTAATGAATGAGGAACAAATTCAATTATTACTTTTCACTAATTTGGTAATTTAATCAGTATTAATATTTAACTGAATTATATTAATAATTTTACTTATGTTTCTCAGTTTAAAAATTCCAATTTCACTCCATTTTATAACTACGAACCAATTCGAAGTCTAAACAATATTTATAAAGTCCCCCACCAATCTCCCATTTAACAACCCTTCCCCCATCCGGAGTAATCACCATGAACTCAAACAAGCTCACCCCAATAATAATATCCATATTAGCCATCTCCCTCGTACTGCTGATGGTATTCCCCACCATCACCCAACCCATTTCAAACCTGATTAACCAGCCCGCCCGTCCATACGACCCAACAGCCACCTACACAGGCAGCGACCTGCTCATCCTGGCCCCCCGCGTAATGTTCACAGGCGGCGAATCAGCCATCACCATAGCAGCCACAGACAAAGGCGCACCTATTGAGCAAAGCATCAGCTTCATGCTCGTAGACGCTGCCGGAGTGGCAACCACACTCACCAGCGGGTCTACCGGTCCCACAGGTCATGCCGTGGCAACCTTTGACGTGCCAGACCTGGACCCAGGCACATACACCCTGGTGGCACAGCCCGCAGGCTCCGATGCCACCTTCAACGGCAGTGTCAGGATCGCCAACAGCAGCGCCCTGTTCCTTGAGACAGACAAGCCAATCTACAAACCCGGCCAGACCATCCACGGCCGCATCCTGTCCCTGAACAACAACCTGATACCAGTATCAGGCCAGTGCATAATTGAAATATCCGATGCCAAAGGCATCAAGATCTTCAAGGAGACCCTGGACACAAACGAATACGGCGTAGCATCCTTTGATATGCCCCTGGCAAGCGAAGTGAACCTCGGTACATGGAAGGTCAAAGCTGAGATGGGCCAGGCCCAGACCCAGCTTGACCTTAGGGTCGAGAAATACGTACTTCCCAAGTTCCAGGTTGATGTTACCACACCCAGGGACTGGTTCCTGGTGGATGATCCCATAACCGGCACAGTAGATGCAAACTACTTCTTTGGCAAGCAAGTGGAAGGCAGGGTCAGTGTAGTTGCCTCCAGGTACGTTGGAGTATGGGAGGAATATGCCACATATGAAGTGGAACTGAAAGACGGGTCCGCAGAATTCGAACTCCCGGAAGCCGGATGGGTAGCCGGCACCTACGGTGCCGGGGGCATGGGCAGCCTGACCCTGAATATCTCGGTGACAGATACCGGGAACCACACCGAAACCACTACCAAACTGTTAAAGATCACAGAATCACCCGTAGTACTCCAGATCATACCCGAATCCAGGCTGGTCAAGCCAGGCATGCCCTTTAATATATTGGTTGTCACTGAAACCCCTGACGGTGAACCCCTGGAGCAGGAAGTGGAGATCGAAATTGAATTTGTGGATACGAACTACAATTACCAGACCCAGTCCTCCACCGTGACCACCAGTAACGGTGTAGCTCTTGCCGAATTCCAGGCACCTGAGGATGTCCGGAACGCATATATCCATGCCAGTTCTGGCGATGCATCCCAGAGCATGAACCTGGGTGCCGTTTATTCGCCAAGTGGCAGTTTCCTGCACCTGGTACAGGATGGCGGCGGCATCCCTGAAGTTGGAGATACCATCAGTTTCATTGTTTACAGCACCAACCCGGGTACTGTCTATTATGATATCGTGGCAGGCGGCAGGACAGTGTTCTCTGCCACAAGCAGTGAGCGCAACATCAGCCTTACAGTCACACCCCAAATGAGTCCCGGAGCTGAAGTTGTGGCCTATATCATCAATCCCAACAGCGAAGTATCGGCAGACACCCTGCCATTTGATGTGATAATGGAAGCACCAGTTGACCTGCAGGTTTCGTTCGACCAGGATGAAGTTGAACCCGGCGGCGATGTGAGTGTGAATTTCGATGCCGGCTCCAGGTCAATGATAGGATATTCCATAGTAGACGAATCAGTGTTCGCCCTTAGTGAGGGACGGCTGAACCTCCAGCAAGTATTTAACGAACTGGAGCAGCGGTTCATGGAACCCCAGGCTGAAGCACATCCAGAGTACTGGACCCCGGTTCCAATGGGTGCACAGGATATTATCGAAGAGGCGGGCATGCAGGTACTGAAATCCCCAAACCTTGACGTACCTGAACAAGTGCACGAACCGGAAGCAGAAGGCGGGATGCGCAAAGGTGGTTTCTTTGGAGATGTGATGGTGGTGGAAGAGGCCATGGACTCCGCGCCTGCGCCCCAGGCTACGGGCGTACCTACGGCTGCACCCATATCTCATGACCAGGGTGAACTGGCCGAAGTAGAGCGGGTCAGGCAGTTCTTCCCAGAGACCTGGGTATGGGAGCCCGAACTGCTCACCGATGGCTATGGCAGGGCAGAAGTTGACCTGACCGCCCCTGACTCCATTACCACATGGAGCCTCCATGCAGTTTCCTCATCCCCTGATGGTTTTGGCATTGCAGAGACCGGCCTGAAGGTGTTCCAGGACTTCTTTGTAGACCCTGACCTGCCCTATGAAGTGACAAGGGGAGAGGAGTTCCCTGTCACTGTACAGGTGTATAATTACCTGGATAAGGAACAGCAGGTGACTGTTACACTGGCCAGCACCAACTGGTTTGATATTATCGGCAGCAGTAACAGCCAGATAAGCGTCTCTGCCAACAGTGTGCAACCTGTCAGCTTCACTATCAGGCCCACACAGGTGGGTACACAACTGGTAGAGATCACAGGCCAGACCACGTCCCGCGCTGATGCTGTAAAGAAAGAGA
>Ga0255440_1126_pt1 | contig 9772 bp, 8 predicted proteins | sample ANMaggSeSYBR02I9_FD_182634 | JGI IMG/M metagenome (GOLD analysis project Ga0255440, IMG submission 182634) | Sediment cell enrichment communities from methane seep in Santa Monica Basin, California, United Staets - ANME aggregate JGI... | ecosystem: Environmental > Aquatic > Marine > Cold seeps >...
CTTTTGCCTCTATCTTTTGTCAACATGAGAACATAAATGAAAAAAGGAGTTGTCATTGAAAGGTAAAACAGTTGTAAAAATTGTAAAACAGAACCTGTTCAAGGTGTAATTTTTATCAATCACTGCATTATCCTAAGAACCTTATTGGTATTCGGCGGTTCGCCACGCATAAGCGGCTGGTAAAGGAGCGTAGCGGATTTACCAATCCAAGTAAGTTAATGCTTTTGTGTACGCCCGGCATGGGCGTGAACTTATGGGGTGAAAGTTCCCTATACGTTAACCCTGTTAATGTGCTGAACACATTAACAAAAGTATTAGCCGAAGGCAAGGGCGGAATCGTGAGGTTCTGTCTGAAGGAAGCCGGAGTGCAAAGCTATGATGTATTCTTTGATAGATGGTGTAGGAGATAGTAGAGAAATATAATACAGATGCCAATGCCACAGATTACATATAAATATCGCAACTATCTGTGAATAAATCTGAATGTTTGATTCATAGCAGATAGTGTAAATTTGGATATCTCTGAAAATCTTGAGATACATCGACCTTATCACAAGTTTCAACCGAAAAAGGCCGTGCACTATATATTGTGTACAGCCTTAATGGAGTTTGGGCTCAGGCGAGCTGCGCCTGATAGCAGTAAGCACGCGGCCAATCAATCGGGTGATATGTTGGAAATATAGCAAGATCCTTAAGGTAACAATAGCCGAAAATGAATAACCAACTCAATAAATATGTGATGGTGCCAAGAGCCAGGCGCTTGTAGCGCACGCCTGGATCTGTGTGAGGGCCGGCACTACCGTGGATAGTGCACATTACTTATTTTTCACGCTAGCAGATTATATTTTTTCCATTATGTGCTCGTATCATTGCAAAAGTTTCGGTAATACTATCTAAAACTCTCACTCTCATTATTGTACTCATTTTTTTTTCGGTCTCTTCGATTGTCATCCAAGCATAGTCAACTGTTTCATCAGTAACACATAATTTTCCATCCGAAGGAATAGCTCTAAATACTAAAGTTATTATTCCACGAGACAGGTTTTTATAGACCCCTGTCAGTCGTTGTATGCTTACCAATAATCCTGTTTCTTCCATGACCTCCCGGATCAAGGCGGCCTTAATGTCTTCTTCGAATTCAATAATCCCTCCAGGAGGCTCCCAAGCTCCGGTGTCGCGTCGTTTAATTACTAGTACTTTTCCCATCTCGTCAAATATGATTGCACATACGCTAACGGAATGTTTCATTGTTGTGAAAACCATTATTGTATAATATAATTAATTCCAAATAAAATTAGTAAACAATAAAGCTTCCATCTTTATTCTCTTTGATTACGAAGTAGCTTTATTGCTTCTCTACATGAATCAGTCAACAACATTTTATCAGTGTCTTGTAAGCTTAATGAGGCTATTCCAATCCCCTCCCCAATAACGCGAATTGATTCGCCATTGATATTTGTATTCAGAAAAAAAACGCACATTGTGCATAGAGTCCATTGGAGTCTGTTATTTTGATCTTGCCTATTAATTTCAGTTCATTGGGGGTAGCTTCTATTCCTGTTTCTTCGCGAAGTTCTCGCACAGCTGCTGTCAAATGAGATTCATCGGTGTCAACCTCTCCTCCAAATGTAGAAAGCATTACCGATGAACCATCCAGTCGCTTTTGAAATAGATAATTCCCTGAATCGTCTTGTACCAATATACCTGAATACCGAATTTGAGGTGCTTTATGTTCTACTGATTTTTGAATGTTTAATTGGTTTAGAAATCTTGAATCTTTTAAAAAAATGTCGGGATTCTGAGAAAATGCTTGCCGCGCGAGCAATATCTCATCTGGTGTATTCATGTCGTAGGCTGAGAATGATCCATGATATGCACCGATGTCTGAGGCATTAAACAACAACCTTTGCACCATAACGGGAAAGTGAATTTTTTCCCCTCTTTTAAAAACCTGAAGTGCATGACCAGACAAAACATTTGCACCAATAGAGTTGTAAACTTCTACTTTTGTAGTCATCCAATGTGAAATAATTTTATCTGGGTTTTTTTCTGAAAGACCATAACGGCCAACAGGTAATCTTAATGTTTTCTTTGATAGTACAACCGTGACAGCATTTGATCGGGCTCTATGGTGTTCGATAATACTATAGAAGGATAAGTCAGTTAAAAGATCAGCATTCAATAACAAGAGAATTTCATCATCGCGTAAATCAAGAAACTTAGCAGCTCCGACCGTACCTAAAGGTTCTTTTTCTTCAATAATTTGAATCTTTAAACCAAAAAGTTTTGAATAATAGTTAACAAAATATCTGAGTATTTGGTCGTTGAATGGGATATCTATCGCAATATCTATAATGTTATGCTGAATTAACTGCCTCAAAAGAAGCTCTAACATTGGCAAGGAGGGATATATGGGAATCAACGGTTTAGGCAGCACAGAAGAATCCGGATGTAATCTATCTGCCTTACCACCAGCTATAATTAAAGCACGCATGCGTAAACCTCTTATCGCTGCAATCAATTAACCGGGGACGCCTATACGTTTTGCCCAACTTGGCTCCTCTTTACCTGGTATAAATTTTCTTGTTTTGATGAATTCATTAATTTCTATAATGTTAATGTTGCCTAAAAATCGTACCTCTGTGTTGAGTGAGATGTTAAACTGTTCAAATATTCGTGATTGGATAAACCTGCTAAGTGCGCATATTTCAGTGGCCGAAGCGTTTTTTTCTAAAGCGCATAAGGATAGAATATGATGAGGACTTAGCCCCACAGACCCCCATTGATCACCATTTAAGAATCCAGCCGCACGCATTACTATCGCTGCGGGTAAACGAGTATGGGTGATATCTGGCTTGTACCAAGAAAAAAAGCTCTCAGCGAAATCAGAACCACGAACTTCTCTTGCTAATCGCATAGCGGCCTCATTATCCACAATAGGGCTAAGGAAAAAGCTACCAGCGCATGGTAGCCAATTGTTTCCATCTACGACCATACCCTTTCTGCTACGAACCTCTAAAACAGTCGCTCTGCGATCAAAAAGATCAGCTAATGACCGGCCCTGCAAAATATGCGTTTCGGAAAGTTCATAATATGTAAATGAATCTAATTCCTGATTAAGAGGAAAATCGAAAACCGCCTCAAGAATCACATAAGCTGGTGAGTATGAATGAACAGACTTCAGTATACTGGAGCGATATGAAAAATTCAGAAATGAAGAGCTTAATTCAACCACTGAATTATTTTTAAGATCGAATGCGCGAATATATTTCAATTTGCTAGATATTTGTTGCCCATATGCAGCAACGTTTTGTGCTATTGCCCCACCGACAGTGCCAGGTATTCCAGAGAGTAACTCCATACCCGGAATTTCATTATCACATAAAAACTTAACTAGAGAATCAAATCTATAACTTCCTGAAACCGTAACGGAAGCTTTGCTGGCACTTCGATGAAGATTTAAAAATGTACCGTTCCGAAATAGCAGCAAAGGTCGATTAATACTTTCTCCCAAAACCGTATTAGATAACTCACCAACGATTACAATATTCATACGATCATGAAGAGTCTTATTTGTTAAAAATTCAACTAACTCATTATGATCGCTGATCAGAGTAGTATCGGCAAATTTTGATTGCAACCGAAAAGTATTGAAGAATTGAATCTGATCTATTGCCACTTTTTGCATATCAGAAAATAAATCCTTTTAACAGAACGCTTCTGATTGTATTAAATATTCAATAAAAAATTATTGACAAGCATTTGATGTTATATTTTACTGAACTAAATTCATTAGAGATGATACATTAGGCACAATCAATATAACACCACCAACAGAGAGGAGCATTAACGCTATGATTATCAACAATATCATACGAGGTGCAGGCCTAATGTCACTTGCCGTCCTAATGCCGAGACTAAATGAAAAAAATGTCAAGATTATTATTCCACCTGTGAAAGAAATTAATCCTGCTGCATCAAGTGCATTAAAATTACTGCTAATTTGAACAGCTGTTATCAGCAATGTGACAGCTGCTATTAACAATGCCATTGTTTCCATTAACCCAAGTCGTGAGGAACGTAAATCGACGACTGCCTTGTCTGTATTTCGGGAAAATTCACTTAACAGTTTTCGACTTCTTATTTCTCCCTGAAAATTAGTATATTCATTGATACGAATATAAAAATTTTCTGCATCAGGAGACTCCAAAGACATCGCTTTTTGCATCATAGAAAGTGCAATCTCAAAATCTCCATTTAAAGCGTTGAGCCTCCCAAGAGTAGCTAAAATTCTTGGTGGCAGAGGATTCTTATCACTTCCTAGTTCAAGCATTTCAATTGCAGCGTCAAGGTAATTTTCTGCTTTCGAGACATTTTCTGGACTCGGATTTAATTCATTAGAAGCAATTTCGAGGGCTATCTCGGCACATAGCAAATTGGCCCCACCGCTATTGAACTTTTTTAATGCGCGCTGTCCAAGCTTCAATGCTTCCTTGTAATCATTCATTGATGTTGCAGTGTTAAACTGTGCTTCAGTAACAAGCACGGCCCAAGCTGGCTGGTCTTTTGATATGTTACTGTAATTGCGGACATATTCAGCGAATTCATCCCACCGTTTCAAATGGCGAAATCTGACCAATATGGTGTAGAGGGCTGCAAACCGTTCTGCTCGACGGAGTTTTTTGTCATTCAAAATTTTTTTTGTAAGCTGCACTCCGTAGTCTTTGGTATGTCGAGATGCTTGAGATAAAGATATTAAGTTGTCTTGATCAAGCTCATCTGGCACCCCTTTTATTTCTTGCAAAAGCAGTTCATCGTTTGTAGTCATTTCTTCTTCCAGCATAGCTCCTGTTATCTATAGTTATTAGTGTTGTCAAAATTAAACTACCAAGTTTACCTGCTATCGCATGGATTATTAAGTTAAATCCAAACGTTGTCAGCAATTAATTTATATCAGGCTTATAGATACATTTTTGTGATTGAATAGTTTGTTAAACTCAATTTGAATTTCTCTTATAAAATTCAGAGCTTCAATATCTTCTATGAAAAAGGTAATGGTTTTAGTTCCTGAAGCAGGTTCATCATCATATACGGCAACAAGTATTTGATGAATTGAAGGAAATTTTTTATTGGCTAAATTTTTTATTATTTCAAATAATTCATCGAATTCTTTGCCAATAGGAAATTTAATATCTGATTCTCTAAAGCCATTTTCGGTGATAATTAAGCTAATGTTTGGATCATTATAGTTTGGATTTTCAATAATTTTAATCATGTCTACTCCATAAAAATAGTTTTATAAACTACACATAAACGGTTGGATTAAAAAGTCACCTTAAAAGGGAAAATTGTTGCAAAAACTTGCTCTTGTCTATGTACATATCCATATCGATCTTTCATATAATATTTAAGCATGTTTTATTGGGATAAACTCCCCGCCCCCTCAATAAAATAGGAACTTGCTTTTTAAGCAAGCGAGTATATTACTATAGCGATTGTGTGTCAATAAGCATACCGCTACATAACAGGGCGATTGCATCAAAATTTGGCACAATTTTTGATTCTAAATAAATCAATAGGTTGCAAATACCGTTTCAAAAATAAGCACTGATAAGCTGCTTGCTGCATTACGTAACTATTTGATTTTTAAAGGTCTAAAATTTTGATGCAATTGCCCTGCGCTACATAAGCATACCGCAGGGATGTTGTTTGTGGAAAAACCGTTGTATGTAACTAAAGCTGTGTGAAATGCAATCCAATATTTTGTGGTCAGCCGGAATATTGCGTAAGAGGTGATTACATAGCACTATCACACGGTATGTCAAATCTGTGATTTTCTTGCCAACTGCGCAAATCATGAATTCAATAATTCTTATGCAGATAGTGTTTGTATATCACAAATTTTAAAGTGCTTCAATTTGTCAGGTGCATTCGTTCGGCCTCAGCACGATTCGATAGAAACAGGTGGTTCCCAATGCTCTAAACGGTTGAAATTGCGCTCATCACTGTAGTGCTTCTTTAGATTGTTGATTTGCGCTTTTGTCAACTCAGACTTCATCTTGAAAAAGTACATGGACCCCACGGCCACATTTGAATCATGGTTGTCCTTGAAGATAAGCCTCAAATCTTCGTAGATGTTCTCTTCAGTGTCAGTTCCGGTGACAAGTCTTAGCCAAAGGGTCTTGGCTATCCCGACTGCGCTTCGTTTCTGGCGCGAGTTAATACATGGTCGAACCATAGGACGGGAAAACCGTTCAAATAATCGGTTCAGTTCGTTATTCGTAAGCTCTCTCGTACGCTTGCTCCGCTTCTGTTTCATCCGTGATCTCCCTTTTCATGCAGCCAAACAATGATTAGTGGGAAAAAACGCGCAATATCATGGAACGAAAACACGCATGACGTGCGCACCTTATTGTATAGCTTACAATTTGTTGTAGCTCGCCAACTCCGAATATTGAAATCGAAAAAGTGAGCTGTTTTTATCAATTTTGCCGATATATGCGAGAAAAAACGCTTGATATCCCTAATATCAGAGATGTTTTTGAGAAAAAAGGGTCCGATCATAAAAAATAAGTAAAAAAGATGTTGCGTTTAATGTAAATTTGCTGTCCACTAAGAAGAAGTCGGATGTTTGATACCTTGCCATGACCTACGCTCGATAAACCAGTCAATTTGATTATAAATATCTAATTGATATCACAACATTTGTCAAATATAGGGACCAACTCTTGGCAAATCGACATGCTGAGGCTGTTGTCAGGTGGCTTGGTGTGGAAAAGTGGTGAGCAGCACGCTTAAGCAGGTCAGAGCGCTACGGATAATCCGCATTATTGCTCAGGGCAAGATTTGACGCTTCGGAACAAAGACCTGGAACCGATACTTAATCTTGAAGCTGTACCGCTCACCAGTAAAGACCTTACAAAAACAGTTTGATCTTGTCAAGTACGAGAAACGCTCAATATCGAAAGATATAAATTGAAAGCAATAACTTCCAAAACAGCAAGATATTAGGTGTCAGGCTCAAATGACTTCGTTAGCGCGTTTTTATGGCTATTATTTTTTATCGCTGGACAATATTCGACTCTCTGCAATCTATAGAAAACCAAAACTTACTCGGAACGTGGTCTGTCTCCTTGTCATCGCAACTGGAATCAATTCGAACCGAAGCTATGCAAAAGTAAGTTTCCTTTCGATAGGCAATGGATGAACTCCCATGTCCGTCATCTGCGTATTGTAAATCTTCTTTCCAACCATCTGAAAGAAACAACTTGCGCATCACCTCGAAGGGATCTTGTACTTCTTTCAAATTGCCTTCGCCTTGTAGTCGGAATACAGTATATTCCTTTCCATCGATATAATCTCGTTTGTTCGTACGAAATGTCTTCACTTTAGTGTGAAAAGCTCGGCTGGCATTTGACCGCAATTCGTTCACCCACTGTGGAAGGTCTCGAATTTCAGCGGCCAAATATGTTATCTGGGCTGATAGCACAGTCAACGAAAGTACGATTACAAGTAATATTCTTCTCATAGTTTTCCTTCAGCGCCTAACCAGCATCACCTGTCCGCCGTGGAATTTGCAAACAGCTTGGCAGAGGCAAAGATGGTGAACTCCAAAATTCGGGATAGGGCTGCGGGTCAGCGTGCATGCCTTTGCTCAGCGTTTTTTTGCCGATAATGCTTATCATCATAACAAATCAGGATATAACTTCTTGGCACATTCAGGGCAAATGCTATGGCTGAAGTCGGCTTCAGAGTGATCGCGAAGATAAGATTCAATTTGTTTCCAATAGCCTTTATCGTCACGGATTTTCTTGCAAGAGGCACATATGGGAAGCAGACCACTCAATTTTTTGACCTCCGAAAGAGCGCCTTCCAGCTTGTCTTTTTCCCGACGCAACGCCTCCTCTGCCCGTTTATGTTCGGTGATCTCAATATGCAGCGTTTCGTTAACTTTCGCAAGCTCTGCCGTCCGTTTTTTAACCCGCCTTTCTAACTCGTCATGCGCTTGCTTAAGAGCCTTCTCTGCTTGCTTTTGCTCAGTAATATCATGATAAACAGCTATTATTCTCTTCTTTTCAAGCCTTTGGCCTATTCTCGCCGCACTCACTATGCACATAATATCCTTGCTATCCTTACGTCGGCAAGGGAACTCTTCTCTGAAAATTTTTTCTTTCTCAAGTACTATGTAGAAATCTCTGCCAATTTGCTCATAGTCCTTGTCAGACCGGTATAGAGCCCTTGTGCTCTTGCCAGTCAATTCCTCTGGCTTCCACCCAAACACGGTTTCCACGCCCCTGTTTGCAAAAAAGATCTGCCGTTGTTCGATACCAATAACTGCGTGAGGTATCGCATCTAGGATGGAGATTTTCAGCTCCTTCAAAGTCTTCAGGTCTTCTTGTGCCTGCTTGAGCTCGCCTGCTTTTTTCTCTAATTCTTTAACCCTCTGTTCCAACTGTTCATAGGTAAGTTTTGTGGCCATTATGATCACCCAATTGCAAAAAAGCCTACAATATTGTCAGTTGCGAGGTTTTGCCTTCCTTCACATCATCCAAGCTGTCCCATAAGAAGAAGTCGGATGTTTTGATAACTTGCCAATATCGCAACCGTCTGTGAATAAGGATAGATGTTTGATGCATAGCAGAGATCTTAACTCGAACATACTTGGTTGAATCCAAAATCCCATTTTCAACATAACATATGGGTTGCCGGTTCCAATATGTGCAGAGGGTTCCCTGCCCGGACGTTCGCCTGCCGGCTACCAGCCCGGGCAGAGAGGGTTTATGTTTCGGTTGACCAAAAGGCCAACACAGGAGTAATGCCTGGACTTCAATGATGCGCTCCCCTGTCTTTCTTGAAAGACAGGGCTCCGGCACCATGAAGAATATCAAAGTCCTGGCGCAACGAAACCCGGTGTTGTTGTTCCTGTTCTCCGGGTTGTTCCTGTTGCGGTTCGCACAGCTGGCGTTGTTCCGGTTGTTGTTCCAAGAACCGCCCCGCAGCACCTCTAGCCTTACCCCTCTGAAAGACCACACTGCCAAGGATACGTGATCTTAATCGATACGTATCAGCGTGGCTTGCATGACCTATCCAGCTCTGTATACTTTGATGAACTCGTGTCAGGGAGATTTGTCCTTCCTGATACAACGCACTCATTTTCTTGAGCCTTCTCCTCATGCGGAGTGCATTGTCTTTGCCCAACAAACGATGTGTCGGATAAATCCTGTATCCGAGAAAGCGCACACCCTCGCTTACCCGGTACACCCTGCACTTTTTTGGATGGATCTTCAAGCGCAAGAATGCAAGAAAATCTGTCATTGCCTGCTTAGTCTGCTGTAACCGCTTCTTCTCGTTGCAGAAAGCGACAAAATCATCCACATAGCGAATATACGGCAACCTAAGAGTCTCTTTGACAAAATGATCAAAGCCGTCCAGATAGACGTTGGCAAAAAACTGACTCGTAAGGTTGCCGATGGGAATTCCTCTTTTTCGCTGCAATGGTGTGAACAGGTCGTCCCCCTCAAAGTAGAAGAGCAAGGTCGTATCGTTTCGCGAACCTACAATCTCTCGTATAAGCCACAACGTTTGTGCGCATCGTATTTTTCTGGCAACTATTCCGAGTAGTATCTCATGGTCGACGTTCTGGAAATATTTTTGAATATCGCACTTGAGTACATACCGGTACTTTCTTGCATACTGGCTGTATTTGTTTACCGCGGCATGAGTACCCTTGCCTTTGCGGCAGGCATAGGTGTCGTCGATGAATGACCGGTCA
>Ga0255440_1135_pt1 | contig 9476 bp, 9 predicted proteins | sample ANMaggSeSYBR02I9_FD_182634 | JGI IMG/M metagenome (GOLD analysis project Ga0255440, IMG submission 182634) | Sediment cell enrichment communities from methane seep in Santa Monica Basin, California, United Staets - ANME aggregate JGI... | ecosystem: Environmental > Aquatic > Marine > Cold seeps >...
AGCCACAAAAAATGGTAAAGTATATATGCAATTTTGACACAATTACGTTTAAATTTAAATATTTATGGTGTGTTATGAAATATGTGACAAAACATTGCCCGGTCTGCGGTAAGCAGTTCGTAGTGATCCGGGAGGCGGCGCACAAGGTAGAGTGTTGTACCCTGGGATGCCTGGAAAGGATGGACAGTGGGGTGACTGCCTCTAGGGACTGGGCGGGACCTGATGCACAAAAGTTAGTGAATAAGCATGTTTCAGATATCTAAAAAATGTTTTAGAGGAATATCCAGGTGAAAATCGCTATCATCCCAGGCACTAGGCCCGATATCACTAGGATGAGCCCTGTGATGCGTGAGTGTGAAAGGCGGGGGGCTGATGTGGTGGTTATATTGACGGGGCATGGTGAATATTTCTCACTAGATGCCGGGGTGTTGAAGGGATTGATGGGGCAGGAACGTCCCGTGGTTGTGGATGAGCGGAATGTGGTGGATGCTGATGGGTTCATTGGTGAGGGATTTGTGTATAAGGGGATTGGGAGAGGGGATAAGAACGATCATATGTTTTATTAAAAATGGAAAGGAAGTTGATGATAACGAAAAAAAAATCAATTGTTGGTACTTGCCCCTAGCTCATCGATACGCATATTATATAGTGTAATTAATAAATTAATAAATTTTTTATAAAAATCATATATTGCAACATAAAAAACCTTATTTCAATTCTGAATGATTTAGAGGATATTATTTTGGCATTAAATGAAATAGTTCCATTTGTATTTGTTATTACACTTATAATTAGCACTTTAATTGCTATAAAAATTAAGAAAAAAGATATTTTAACAATAGATGGAATCTTTTCAACCATTGGGTTTGTTTTAGGATTATTCATAACATTTTTGAATTTCAAATATAGCAATAACTACCTAATCACATTGGGTCCATTATTAACTATCACATCCTTATTTTATCTTCGATTTAGAGATACCTTTTTATCAGAGGATATGGATTTCAATCTCAATTTAGACCTCAAATATTTAAAAATAATCAACATTCTATATTTTATTTCAATTTCTATAGCATTAATCAGTTACCAACAAGCATCTCCCTATTATCGTCCACTGATTTTTTTTATTATTATTTCATTTTGTGTAGCATTGCTTGGTCTTGAAATATTTTCATTAGATTTCAAAAACAATCCTAAAATTTCATATATGATATTGAAGATACTATTAATCTCTCTAATATTAAGAGCAAGCGCATATTTTATCTCATCTTATCCTGTTGGTTCGGATCCCTGGGGCCATGTAGATCTAATAAATGATATATCTAACATTGGCTCTTTAAATGTTATTCAAACCCCTACAGCACAGTATTATACTAATTACCCACTAATGCACATTTATGCATCTGCATTAAATTTGATTGGAAACCTAAATATTAAAGAATCCATGTTTATCATTGGAGCATTACTTCCATTAAGTACAATATTTGTTTATTTTATTGTAAAAAGAATAATGGCAAATGATAATTTAGCTTTATTTTCCATGCTATTGCTTAATTTTGCAGATTTTCATGTGCAGTGGAGCATCGAAGTTATAGCTATGACTTTTGGAATTGCAATCTATACAATTTTTCTTTATTTATTAATAAATAAAGAAAGTCATAAAATTATATATGCGATATTTTCAATCTTACTTATAATAATAATTATTTGGACACATACAATTTCTGGATTTATTTTATCTATTTCTATATTCAGTTTATACTTGGGTTCTTTAATATATAAATCAATATATAACTCAGAAGAATATGAATACTTTTACATTAACCTCACATTTTGCCTTTTATCAGTAGTATTACTAATTCAGCATTGGATGGATCCAAATTATCCATTTTTTGATTCTATAATGAATGGAATGATAAGTTCACTTTCTGCAGAAATTAAATTCTTAGGTCCACTCACCCAAACAAATATTGAAAATATTAGCGCAATGATTTTTAACATTTTTGGGTTTATAAATTTCATTTTTTTTGGAATTATAGGATGTCTGTGCTTGCTTTCAAAAAAATATACTAATAAAATAAAATTTTCCATATGTTTTTTAATTATTGTGTTGTTTTTCTTTTATTTTTCATTTCCTTTATTTGGATTGAAAAACATTATCCCTGGTAGATGGCCTCCCTTCATTTATGTAAATCTAGTATTATTCATTGGTTTTGGATTTACAAAATTCTTAAAATTTTTTAAAAACAAAAACGAAAAGATTTTTTTCATTTTTGTTTTTTTATTAATCTCATCATTTTTTATGATTACAAATTATGTAACGGATATGGATTCTCCTATTTGGGGGCAAACGACAATCGGAAAATTTGTTTGGGAAGAATCTGAGATGACATTAATTGAAAAAATTAACATATCTTATAATGAAGTAATAATAACTGATATTCAAACAGCATTTGGACCTTTTGAGACATATCAAGATAATTATAATATAAATTATTTTAGATTAAAACCTAATGGAAAAATAGATTTTGATTATTTGAAAAACAAATTAGTTGTTTGGAGGTTGATGAGCTTATCAAGACCAGTTACTTTTGATACAAGGCCTAGGCGGTCGAATATACTTCTTGGGAATGAATTTAAATCGTACTTGGAAAAGAATTTTAGTTGTATATACGACACAGGGGGGGCTAAAGCATATTTAGGAAACTAATATTTAGCAAAACAATTCACGATATTCAATTTTCATTTATTAGTCTAGCTATTGTGGCATTTGTTCATCTTCTGTTGAGAATTTTACTAAGTAAAGAATTAGGTGTATTTGGAATTGGACTCTATACATTAGTTTTTACAATTTATCTATTTGGCAATCAATTTGCCAACTTTGGTCTTGGAACGGCATTAACAAAATATATACCAGAACATTTAACAAATGGTTCTAAAATAAATGAATTTATATCGGTTAGTATAGTAGGTTCTTTCTTCAGTGGGTTAATGATAGGAATTCTTCTTTATATATCTTCAAATTTTATTGCCAACAATTTTTTCCACTCTCCTGAAATGACATACTTATTAAAAATAACTTCTGTTTCATTTCCATTCATAGCACTTCAAAAGACAAATCTTGGCATATTAAACGGAATGCAGAAAATGCATTTATTCGCATTTCTCAATATTTTTCATACTGTTTGTATATTATTGTTTTCATATATCTTTGTGGTTTTATTTTCATTAGGGGTGCAAGGTGCTGTTTTTGGCATTGTAATTCCTACAATTATTTCAGGAATCTTATCAGTTGTATTAATCTTAGGATTTTTTGAATTTAAAACGAGATTATTCTATAATATATTTATAGAACTTTCACGGTTCGGACTTTATGTCGTTCTGGCAAATTCAATGGGGATTATTAATACTCAAGCAGACAGTTTGTTAATAGGATATTTTATGGATGAAACGGAGGTTGGATATTATGCAATTGCAATAATTTTAATCCAGTGTATTATTCTCCTTCCAAATGCTATAGAACGAGTAACCTACCCTATCACAGCAGCTTATTTTGGGCAAAATGATTATCAAAATATAATTAAATTAGTAAAAAGTACTATTCTAAAAACATTTATAATAACAGCATTTTTTTCAATGATTTTGGCCGTTTTTGGTCGATTAATTATTACTGTCTTTTTTACTGAAGAATTTTTGCCAGCCTATATCCCATTGCTAATTTTATTGGTGGGTTATGCAATCTATGCCCCAATTGTTTCTGTAGGTGGGACTTTGGCAGGTATTGGAAAAATAGATGTCGTTTTTAAGATTACTGGCTTGGCTGCTTTGATTAATATCTTATTCAATTTAATATTAATCCCGAAATATGGGATTTTAGGAGCAGCTATTGCCACATCATTATCTTTAATATTTATGTCAACAACAGTTTTCTATATTTTAAGAAGATTTTTAAAGATTATGTCTAAAGACCATCTGAATAAATCAAATTAATTATATAATTTCCTTAATTGATTCAATCACATTTTGAATATCTTCTTTTTTCATTTTTGGATATAATGGTAAAGATACTTCCCTTTCATAAACCCATTCAGCATTAAGAAAATCTCCTTTTTTGAATTTAAATTTATTTTGATAAAAAGGATGAAGATGTAAGGGAATAAAATGAACACTACAACCTATGTTTTTTTCTTTCATTTTATTGATGAAATCATCTCTACTATAGTCTTCGAGTAAAATTGGATATAAATGATATGCATGTTTTGAATTGGATTTTTCACACGGAACAATAATTCCATCAATTTTATTTAATTCGTCAGTATAAATTTTTGCATATTTATTTCTGATATTTGTAAACTCATCCACTCTTTTTATCTGATGAATACCCATAGCAGATTGAATGTCTGTCATGTTATATTTCCACCCACATTCTTCAATTTGATAATACCAACTTCCTTTTTCAAAGTATCTTTCCCATGCATCTCTGGAAATTCCATGTAATCGCAATATTCTAAGTTTATCAGCGAGTTTTTCATCATCAGTTGTAATTGCACCCCCTTCTCCAGTTGTAATATTTTTAGTAGCATAAAAACTAAAACAAGTTGTATTACCGAAAGTTCCGATTTTTTGTCCATTATATTCTGAACCAATAGCATGAGCTGCATCTTCTATAACCCATAAATGATTCTCTTCAGCAATTTGCATTATTTCATTCATGTCGCAAGGTTGACCCGCGAAATGAACTGGAATTATTGCCTTTGTATTCTCAGTAATTGCCCCTCTTATTTTTTCTGGATCAATGTTATAAGTATCTCTTTTTATATCGACAAAAACTGGTTTTGCCCCTGCATGTACAATTACATTTCCGGTAGATGCAAATGTATAGGGAGTTGTTATTACTTCATCTCCTTTTCCAATTCCCAATGCAATTAAAGAAAGATGTAGGGCTGCTGTACAAGAATTTACAGTTATTGCATATTTTGATCCGATATATTCCGCGATTAATTTTTCAAATTCTATTGTTTTTGGTCCCATTGTGAACCAACCAGAATTTAAAGTGTGGACTATTTCCTTTATTGTATTATCGTCAATTAGAGGCTGATTATATGGTAAAAATCGTTCGTTCAATTGTCCACCTTCTTAAAAATCATTATTTTTGTTGTCCCAAATCTAATTAAAAATGATAAATAATAATCAAATGGTTTTGAGAAAAATAAAACTGTTTTTATAATTGCATTATTAATATAAAACAATGGAGAAGTTTTTTCCATGTATTCTTGCTTAATGGAGTGAAGTGAATTTTCTTTGCTGCGATTGAAAAATATCATATTATACGAAAATTTTGCTAGTTTTGCATAGATTTGAATTAAAGATAATCCAAAGCTGGGGAAAAACATTTTGGAAATCAATTTAACACCTTCACTTTCAAAAAGTCGTATATATTCATCCTCGGTCCGAAAATATATAAATTCAGCCCCCATTTCTCGATTAACTTTTGTTGGGGCGGTTTCTAAAATAAATATGTTTCCCCCATTATTCAAACAAGTCGCAATTTTTTGGATACTTATTAATATTTGATCATCCGGGATATGTTGAAGTACAGTAATACTATTAATCATATCAAATGATTGTGTTATCAAGGAAACATCTTTGATTGAATCGGTTAAAAAAACACATGATAAGCCTTTAGCTCTTCTTCTAGCTTTTTCAATTGCTTTTTCTGAAATGTCTATTCCAACCACATTAGCACCATTTTCTGCAAATAAAATCGAAAAATCACCAATACCACAACCTATATCTAAAATATTTTTGCATGCGATTGGACCTTGGAATTTGTGTACAATTCTACCAATAACCTTCAGTCTTAGTAATTGATCATAATTATAAATAACCTTATTTCCATAACCTGTATGCCCGATTTTTTCAAATCGTTCATCCCAATGATTAAAATTCACTAAATTACCCCGGCTTAGAAAATTCTTCAACCTTATAATTTTTATACCAATCTATATATTTTATCAAACCTTCATCTATTGAATATTTAGGATTCCAGCCAATCTTTTTAGCTTTTGATATATCTGCTATGAGCTGATTAACTTCTCCAGGTCGTTGTTCAACATGAACTGGCTTTAAATCTTTTCCACATAATTCGATGATTTTATTTGCTAAATCGATAACTCTGACATCTACGCCAGTGCCAAAATTAATAGGTTCTTTTATTGGTTTACTATTCAAGATAACATCATATGCTGCAATAATATCATCTACATATGTGTAATCTCTTGTTTGCTCACCATCTCCATATATAATTGGTGGAACATTGTTCAATACTCGTTTTGTAAATATAGATATTGCGCCTCCGTATCCTGAATCTTTTTGCCTTGGGCCATATAGGTTGAAGGGCCTCATAATACATATGTTCATTCCATATGTTTCTATATATGCTCGACACATTCTATCAGCTGCGATTTTACTTGCTCCATAAGGATGTGGTGCATCCAATGGATGTATTTCATCCATTGGACTATACTGAGCAGAACCATAAACCTCACTTGTAGATGCAAAAATTACTTTTTCCACATCATAAATTCTTGCAACTTCAAGGATATTTTGTGTGCCTAATACATTAATATCGTAAGTTAATTTTGGTTCAACTATTGATCTATCTACGTGAATTTGGGCAGCAAGATGAAATACAACATCAACATCTCGCATAATCTTCTCTAATAAGTCAAAATTTCGTATATCGCCATTTATTAATTTAAAATTCCTATGATTCAATAAATGCCGTATATTCATCAAATCTCCATTGATGAAGTTATCAAAACATAAAACTGTATCCCCATTTTTTGAATATTTTTCACATAGATGAGATCCTATAAATCCTGCTCCACCCGTTACTAATATTTTCATATATTTTCCCTCTCTAACAATTTAACATATAATAGTTCCATTTTTCCCATCTCTTTATAATAATTTGATCTTTCTTCTACTATTGTTCTATTAATTTCTCCCATTTTGAGTCCAATATTTTCATTTTCAAGTAAATATATAATCTTTTCAGCCAATAAATTTGGATTTTTTATAGGAATTATCAATCCATTTTCTCCATCCTTAATCCATTTCCTACAATCTCCTACATCAGTCATAATTATGGGTAATCCACATGCCATCGCCTCTACATTACTAACAGCCATCCCGCCATCAGAAATTGATGTCGAGACATAAACATCAGAAGATGCAAGATATTTTGGAAGTTCATTATGAGAAACCATTCCAATAAAATCAATATTATTCATAATACGCAGTGATGTTGCTAAACTTTTCAGATATTCTTTTTGTTCACCATCTCCTATAATTATATATTTCACATCTGGAATTACTTCCAGTACCAAAGGTATGCTTTCAATCAAAGTTTCGATATTATGAACTTTTCCCATTCTTCGAGTGCTTACCACCGTTTTAGCATTTGATATTTTAGTACCTTTTGGTGAGCAAAATTTTTTAGTATCTACCCCATATAGTATTATCTTAATTTTTTTGCTTTCGATTTCCATTTTTATCATAGCATTCTTTAAATTTATTCCATCACAAACAATCAAATCTGCTTTCTTCAATGTATATTTCACAGCATATTTTACAATTATAGATTGTTTTGGATAAATTAAAACATCATTTCCTATTGCAGTAACAACAAATGGATGAAAACCAATAAAAGCCCCAATTATAGTATGATGGATAATAGATTGACCATGGAGGATTTCCGGATTTATTTCTCTTATTAACTTTTTTACTTGTTTTATGACAAAAAGTGGATTGAAAATAGTTGCTCCTATGTGTCCCTTCTCGGAAACCCACGTAATGAAATTGCTCAGCAAACGATATTTTAAAGTTTTGTTTTTTTTTAGCAAGTGTACATATACATTTTCTAACATCTCTAGATTATCAGACCTTTCAAATGATGCTACATGCACCTCATGGCCTTTATCAGCAAAATATTTAATCAATCTATGCGTATGAATGTCTCTAGCATCTGCAAGGTATAATATTTTCATTTTATTTCACAATTTGATTTATAGAACGTGTTTGATTTATTTAGCTACTGATTTTTCATACAATTGTTGTAATTCAGAAGTTATCTTCCTTATTGAATGATTATTTATTATGAAATTTCTAGCATTATTTCCAATTTTATCATCAACATTATTTTTTATTATGTATTCCAATTTTTCTGTATATTCATCATAATTATTTGCTATAAAACCATTAATCCCATCTGTAATAATGTCTGAAACCCCACCAACATTTGTTGTAATTACAGGAACTCCACATGACATTGCCTCTACTAAAATAGTGGGTAACCCCTCTGATTCCGAAGTCAATGCAACGACATCAGATATTGCTATGTAATATGGAATTTGATCGTGATCAATATTTCCACGAAACGTAATATTTTTCATATTAATTGATGTCGCATAAGCTTCAAGATTTTCCCGTTCTGGCCCTTCACCAACAATCAACAGATCAAGATCGTAATCTTCCAACAAATCTTTGCACATTTTTATAAGAACATCCACTCTTTTGATTTTCACCAAATTACCTATATATGTAATCAAAAAACTTGAATCTACATTATATTTTTTCCCCATAGCTTTTTTATTAAAATGCTTGAAAACATCCGTGTTTACTCCATTTGGGATAACATGCAATTTATCAGGATTACAGCCCATTGATATTGCGAGTTCCTTTAAATCATTGCTGACCACAATAATTTCATCTGCTTTTTTAATTGCATATTTTACTAACGGCCGATATATATTCTTATTTGCATATATTTTAAGATCAGACCCGTGGATTGTAATTACCTGTGGTATTTTATCAGAGTTTAGTGAGGTAATAAATCCAGATGGTATTGTCCAATGTGAATGGAGTATATCAATATCATGGTTTTTAATAATTTTTTTCGTTTCAACGAAGTAATTTTTACAAAGATTGAGTAGTTGAATATATTCACTCCAATTGATTTGTGTCAAAGTATAGGATTTAAATGGATAATCGATTTCATGCAAATATAGAGTATCAAATTTGTTCTTTACTACTCTTTTTTTTGTAGGATAAATTACATGTACTTCATTATTTTCAGCTAATAAGTTAACTTGGTCGTAGATAAATATTCCAGCATATTCCCCGTTATATCGGGGAAAAGAGGATGTAACATATGCAATCTTCATTTATTCTCCCTTTTCTACTCTCTTTGTCATCATTACAGAATCACCTACTGCAATTGTTTCAAATGCTTTATCTTTCATAACAACCGATTTTGAATATTTAGAAAAATAAATTTGAATCATTTTAACATATCTATTTCCCACTATTTCCGCACATCGGCTCACCTCACCGCATCTCATCCTTGCCTTCCTGCATATCAAATAGCATCGTATACTCTGCAATTGTGAGAGTGGGGTAGTGCTTCGCTACAG
>Ga0255440_1111_pt1 | contig 9192 bp, 4 predicted proteins | sample ANMaggSeSYBR02I9_FD_182634 | JGI IMG/M metagenome (GOLD analysis project Ga0255440, IMG submission 182634) | Sediment cell enrichment communities from methane seep in Santa Monica Basin, California, United Staets - ANME aggregate JGI... | ecosystem: Environmental > Aquatic > Marine > Cold seeps >...
ATTTCAATTACTATGTCTTTTTTGAGGGTAAAGGTGTCATCTGAAAAATAAAAAAAAGTTATTCCTTTTTTAAAGAGAAGTTCAATTTGATTTACAAAATAATCCGGGGAGTGAAATCTTACTTTATGGCCCCAGAGCTGAGGAGAACCGCAAAAAGTGCAGTTTCCAGGGCATCCTCTGGTCAAGGAAACGTGCTGATAGTTAAAATATTTTGCCGGCATCGGCAGTTTGTCAAGGTTATGTATGATTTCGGCGGACTTTGTTTTTACAACCTTGTTTTTTTTTCTGTATGCAATGCCTTTGATGTCCTTGATTTTTTTATAATTATGTTTTTCTATACATTTTATCAAATTTAAAAATGTGTATTCTCCTTCACCTAATACTGCGTAATCAATTTCTTTGAAGTGCTTTAATAAATGCTTCCATAAAAAGGTGGTGCCTATTCCGCCAAAGACAATTTTCACTTTTGGGTCGATTTGTTTTGCAATCCTGGCGATTTCAATTCCACCCCATCGATTTGCATGCATTATCGAAAAACCGATTACATCCGGTTTTTTTTCAATCAATGTCTCTTTGATGACATCACAGGATGCTTTATTGACCTTATGCCAGTTCAGTATTTCAACATCGTAATTATTTTCCTTTAAAACAGCACCCAGATAATAAACTCCCATGGGTACAACACTTATTTCTTCTTCATGAACTCTATCTTCAAGGAAATAGGGGTATATGAGTAATGTTTTCATGGTTCACGGTTGTCGGTTCACGGTTCACGGTTGATCAAAACATAAAACTGTTAACTGTAAACAGACAACCGTAAACCGTTATTGTTATTTTCTGTTTTTCCGATTGGCTTCAAGCATTTTGTTATGAAGGCGTTCGGAGCGAATGCAGAAGGTTTCCAGTTTTGCATTTATTAACTGAGGGAAAGGGGAGCCGTCACTTTCAATGGCGAGAAACGGCAGGTCTTCTATATCCGTGAGTATATGCCGGAGTTGTTTGTTTTTAGAATCAGTTGCAAGCTTTCCTTCCCGGTTCATAGTGACGTTAAGAATAGACTCTGAAAGGCGGTTGGGCATACAGCCAAAAGGACCTATGGCTATTACTCCACAGACATGGGATGCAATTTCGGTGAGAGCGCCGCCCACCGTCAGAATGGCTTCACCGGCAAGATATGGAGAAATATAAGGCGAGGCGCTGTTAATTATTGATTTCATATCAAGCGGCTCTGCGTGAACAAGCCCTGAACCAGACAGTATTGATTTGATACGCTTTTCATATCTTGACATGAATTTCTTTTTGATCATGAACTCCAGCTTTTCCAATTTAGACATTTTGTGGTCTGAATAATTATTTTTCAGAATATAGTCAGCATATAAAATCCACTCTGCCACCGGCGTACATATCGCTGCAAACCCTCCTTCTGCAAGGCGTTCAGTCAAATATTGACGAGAAATATCATCTCTTCTGACAAATATTTCACCTGAAAGCGAGATAATCGGCACTTCTTCTACAGGCCGCTTTAATGGAATTTGGCTGAACCGTTTAGCAGTTATGGAAAGTTGTTTTTCAAGCTCCGAGAAGTCTCCTGTTTCCAATTTTGCCAATATCTGTTGCCACTCCTCATTGAATATTTTAACAGCTTCTTCTGTGTCTGTTGCATTAGCCAGCATCATGGATCTGATGTCTTCCATTACATCAGATACGACTACAGCACTCCACGCGTGAAGCTGAAAATTGCCGCCCATGCCCGCGTATGCGTTCTCTGAAGATAACGAAAGCATAGCGACATCAGGAAGTTCAAGACTTTTTACCAGATCTTCCATAAATATGTAGTACTGGCCGAATCGGCACGGCCCGGAACCTGTAGGCATGAAGTATGCAAGAATCTCACCATTCTGCTTTTTGTTGCGGATATAATTGAGCAGAGTTCCTGTAGTTAGTATAAGCGGCAGGCATTCTTTGCAGGACGTATTTGCACGGCCAAGTTTAAGTATAGATTCATCAGATGGAGGATGGGCTATTGCTTTAATACCTCTTCCGCGAAATATAGCGGCAAACGATTCAGAGGCTATTTTGCCCATAGAAGGTATTAAAAGAGTTACACGCGGGTCAGTCAGCGGAACTTTTTTGCCGGAAGATGTTACTATTTTTGCAACACTGTCTTCAATTGTGAGGCGGGCCTGGGTAAAGGAGCTTTTCTCTATTGTAATCATTTTATTTGCTATAAGCTGCCTGTATGCTGATACTATATCTAGAAAAGCTTCTATCCTGGTTTCAAGACCTGCATCTGCAGTATGGCTGTCAAGTTCAAGGGTCAGGGAGGGTTTTCGACCCATGTAATTCCTGAAATATCCAACTATAAACGAATCAGGGCCGCATGAAAAGTTGGTAATATAAACGCCGAACAGTTGGGGGTGCCTTTTTACAAATTTGCCGGCTTTGAGAATTACTTGCCCCATTCCCCAGTACATATGGCGCTTTGTTTTTTCATTATCAAAAGGAAGAAAATCAAAAGGTATTACGAGAACCCCCCTTGAGGCCAGTTTGCTGGGAATGCCCATGTGAGCTTCTTTAACAAAGCCATTGTATGGTCTGGCAAATATAACGATCCCCGTCTTTTCCGGTTCAGATTCAAGTTCTGCAAGCACCTTCATGCCAATATCCTTCATTTCATTCATGCATTCAATCTGTTGTCGCAGGGCCTTTTTGAAAGCCTTATCAGCTTCCTTCCGGCTGATTCCCATTTTTCTCGCGGTTTCAACCAGGGGTTCTCTGGCGTTTTCCAGACCTTTTGTTAAATTTATAAGGGGAGAAAGCAGTTTTGTCCCTTTTCTTTTAAGCTCTTCGAGTTTTTTACTAAATGTTACTTGAAGATAATATGTTTCACCCTGAACAAAGGGACAGACCTGCGAGCTTGAATGACCATTTGGAACATGAACCGCTTTGAAATGAGGCAGGAATATGAAATCAGGAGGATTTTCCATAGTAATCAGGGAGTAAAAAAAGCCATGAGACAGTTCAGCGGGGAAGCAGAACGCTGTGTTTTTCTGATCCATTCCTTGCTTTGAAGTTGAATTCGGCATTACAGGCTCGAAGCCCAGTTCGGTAAAAAAAGTGGAGTAAAGAGGATAAAAGGTGTTGACCATAAAACTTCTGTTTATTCCGATTCTTCCTCTGCGGTTTTTTCCGCTTTCCTCAGGCAGTTTTGCGCCGTATTTTTCAAATATCAGTTTCTGCCTGATCCGCACCAGATCCAGCTTTTCTACATTGTATTTTATTTTTTGCCGTAAGTTGTAATACCTGTTGCATGCTCCTCCAAATGGATATTCCTTGCCTTCAAGCCCTATCATTGCTATTTCGCAGCGCCGGTCGCATTTCTCCTTGCCGCCTCTGCAAATGAAAGATTTTCCGTACGTTACCTCTCTATCTGCAAGTGTCTTAATGTTAAAGTACTTCTCCGCCATTAATCCTGTTTCAATTCTTTTTTTAACCTCAAGGGCAACGCCGAAAGCCCCCATAAGGCCGGGTTCAGGCGGAACGATTATCGGCTTGCCCACAAGTGCGGCCATGGCAAACGGAATCGCTTTGTTGTAGCAGACTCCTCCCTGCATAAAGACCTTTTCCCCAACCTGTTTATTGCCTTTTACTCTGTTTGAATAATTCATGCAGATGGAATAAACCAGCCCGGCGACAATATCTTCGTGCTTTACTCCTTCGTGAATGGCATTTTTTATGTCAGAGGCGATAAATGCAGCGCACTGATCATTAAAATTCGGCGGATTTTTTCCTTTAAGCGCGATATCTGCAATATCATCCATTTTTACACCCAGGGTTTCATATGCAGATTCTTCAAGGAAAGACCCTGTTCCGGCTGAACATGCTTCGTTCATTGCATAATCTGAGGGCACGGCGTTTGTTATATAAGTGTATTTGGCATCCTGTCCTCCGATTTCAAATATGGTATCTACCTTGCTATCAAAGTAAACGGCAGCAGTTGCATGTGCGATTATTTCATTGATTACACCTTCAGTTAAGGCATGAAGACCCGCTATTTGACGGCCGGAACCGCAGGCACCCAGCCCTACAATTGATATTCCATCAGGATCAACCCTTTCTTTTATCTGGTCTAAAATATTTCGATAACAATTGCGGGAAGCGCCTACAGGGTCGCCATTTGTACGCAGATATACAGATGCAAGCATTGAGTTGTCTTCTTTTCGCAGAAGAACAGCCTTGGTGGTGGTAGAACCCACATCCAGGCCCAGTATGCAAACATCACCCGGTTTTATATTTCCCATATCAATTGTTTTGAATTCTACCATGTCCTTGAAATTGAGGAGTGGAGAAAGTGTATCAAATGATGTAATTTCTTCCTTAAAAAGATTTGCTATTCCGGCAAAAGGGGCGGTTTCATTGTTAAGCGCCCATAGTGCGGCCCCCATGGCTTCAAAATATGGCGCTTCCTTCGGAACTATAAGATTTGGAAGCTCCTTACTCAGATATTCAATCATCATCCTGTTGCGCGCTGTTCCGCCTGTGATCATGATATTTTGTCTTTCAATCTTTTTCAGAAGCTCCAGGATTTTATTCGACATCATTTTACAGAGGCCGGCAGTTACCTTGGATTTCGGAATACCTTTATTCGTTGCATGAGTACAGTCTGACTTGCAGAAGACAGAACATCTGCCTGATACATGATATGGATTTTCTGAAGCAGCCCACTGGGCCGCCTCTTCTATCGATACATTCATTCTGCGAAGCTGTTGAAGGAGAAATTCACCGGTTCCTGATGCACACTTATTGCCTGTCACCACATTTGATATTTGTCCCAGTCTGTTTAAAACATATACCATAAATGTCTCTCCGCCTGCGGAGACAATTGCCGGGCATGAGATGTCATCGGGTTTGACAAACTTATATGCTAATTCAACAGCTTCGGGTTCGGGTATGGATGAAAGGTTTACAAATTTGCAGAACCTTCTCCCTGTTGCAGCGATCCTGTCAAATGATTTTAAGTCGAAGTTTTTTAGTGCGGCAAGCAGAGTTTGCTTTGGATCTCCCTCGTGGGTGTGAAGTGAAAATTTGACTATTCGCGGCTTTATCTCAGAGTCTTTTCTTATCTTCTGATCAATATCTCTTTTCCTTTCCATGTGGACAATGGACACAGTGGAAGCTCCGAGACACAGACCAAGAGAGTTTATTGTATCTGTGCCTGATTCAGTTTGCTGAATAATTTGTTCCTCTAAATTGTTATTTTCTTTATACATGGTTGTCCGCCCCAAAAATTTTATCTTATTTGTAAACGTTCACGGAATATTGAAATTGGAAACTGGAAATTGGGCATTCATGCTTTTGTACTGTTTTTCCCAATTTCCAATTTCTATTTTCATCTCTCCCAAATTTCTACTTTCCAATTTCAAGCCGTGAACGGCCGCTCTTATTTTATGTGAATAGTTTCCCCAACCTTTGGAGTGATTACAGAAAAACCATTATTTCCCAGGTGTTGTGCAAATGAAATAGACTGATCTTCCTCTCCATGGACCACGGCTATTTTTTTAATTCGTAAATTTGATTCCTTAAGAAAACGAAGCATTTCATTTCTATCGCCATGTGCGCTGAAACCGCCTATCTTAGCAACATGGGCTTTAAGCGGATATGTTTTATTGAGAAATTTCAGTATTGGCGGGTTACCGCTTCTTCCGGAATTTTCATATTCTTTGCCTTGTTCCAAAATACGACGGCCAAGTGTGTTCTGAGCCATATAACCTACGATTAAAATCGTATGCTGTGGATTATGAATTTTATAGCGCAGGTGATGAAGAATTCTGCCGGCTTCGCACATTCCTGCAGCAGATATTACTATGTGAGATTTTTTTTCACGCATCAGAGCCATAGACTCTTCAACAGAACCGATAAAATGAACTTTGTCAAATAAAAACGGATTTATACCGTTTTCCAGGAAAGCCTTATGTGTTTTTTTGTTATAAACTTCAGGATGTTCACCGAAAACTCTGGTTATTTTTGTTGCAAGGGGACTATCTACATATACCGGGACCCGAGGGACTTCACCTTCATTGTAAAGTTCGTGAATAAAATATAACAACTCCTGAGTACGACCGAATGCGAAAGCCGGTATTAAGACAGAGCCTCCCCGATCAAATGTTTCAGTTATTACCTTTTTCAACTGCGGTTTTAAATCCTGGACAGGTTCATGCAATCGGTTTCCATATGTGCTTTCCATTATAAGCAGGTCTACATCCCTGTGTTTTTCAGCAAAATTTAAGGTCGGATTTTTTAGAATCGGCTTGTTAAATCTGCCGATATCACCGGTATAACAGATATTATAGTTGCGGCCGTTTTCCCTGACTTCAATCATGCTTATTGCTGATCCTAAAATGTGTCCTGCGTCGTAGAATGTGCAGATCATATCGTTCCCTATATTTACAGGGTACTTATAGGGATATCCTTCAAAATATTTGAGAGACTGCTCAGCATCTTCTATAGTGTAAATAGGATGAACACCTTCCAGGTGATGTTTTTCGATCAATTCATTAATTATCTCTGCATTTAGTTTATTTCGGTCTGTTTTAAGCAACTTTTTTATATCGTTACTTTTACGTTTTGATAATTTTTTAGCGCGCGGTGATATTTTCAACTGATAAAGGGTCGAACGAACGGTTTTATAATTTAGATAGTTTGCGTCTGATTCCTGAATATGAGCAGAATCCGGCAGCAAATATTCGCAGGTATCTAATGTTGCCCTCGTGCATATAATATGTCCATTGAAGTTTCCCTTGGTAAGCATTGGTATGCGACCCGAATGGTCTATATGGGCATGAGAAAGAACTATATTCGTGATAATCGCGGGATCCAATGGTAATATCCTGTTTTTCTGTTCGCTTTCCTTGCGCCTTCCCTGAAACATTCCGCAATCCAGCAGTATCCTGTCATTTTCAGTAGTAATTAGATGCATTGAGCCTGTAACTTCACGAACTCCGCCATAAAATGTAACATGCATTGGAGACCCCTTAGACTTTATAATCAGAAATTTGAAAACTCAAAAGTAACTTGTTAACAATTAGAGGTGGCAGGCATTTAAATTTAAAACGGCTGACTGTTTGAGCGTATTAGTGAGCATTAAGAAAAAAGAGGCACTTTTGTATATTTTTGTTAAAAGGATAAACTCAAGCCATAACGTTCTATTTTTCTAACTGATATTAATACTCTTTTTTCTTTAGGCTCACTTATGCGCGAGTTTCAGACGTTCTTAAATTTAATTGCCCGCTGCCTCTGGTTAGGAACGTGGACGAATTAACTTCCACAAGTAGGCGCATAGATTTGGGTCAGATTTGTTCGATCTCAAATCACAAAAGTTGATGGAATAGCAGGCTATTTTGATATTTTTGTGATTTGAAATCGGGCAAAGGTGGCCTGAAGCTGTGATGCATAGTTGGGGAAGTTATTTCGTCCACGTTCCTTAATCTCATATTTGAGTTTTCAAATTTCTGACAATAATAATTACAGCATCTAACATCTATTCCACCGATTTTATCAAAATATCCAACTCCGGCTTTACTTATCAAATGAACTCTAAGAGTATCACCTGGCAAGCGCTTTCTCGTGCCAGGGTAAATCCGAAGCCTTGGGAACAGGAGGAATCCACAGGCAAAACCGGTAGTGGAAGTCTGAAGCTGGATAGATCAAGGGTATCCCGCCAGGCGGGATATTGAGTGCCTGAGAAAGCCGACAATTTGGATGTAGCGCAACGCAGTCCAGCTAAAGCGGTATTTACGGAGCCGTCTTTTTCAGATCATAAGAAATAACTGAACTTTTCGGACGAGTACCTATAATAGAACCACTTTTACTTATTACTGCCGCTACTATTTCATCTTCTCCATCATTGTCAAAATCACCAATAGCAAAGTCACGTATATAACCGGAGATTTTTGCTGTTTTCCAGTTAGTTGTGAGCCCCAGGCCGTTCCAGGAAAGCGACTCTATCTGAGCTTCTTTGAATTTTCTTAACTGTTTCAAGAGCCTTCCTGTTAATTCATAGTTTTTGACTGCAATAATTTCATATTTTCCGTCTGAGTCAATGTCGGTTATAATTATTCTCATTGGATAATATTGGCGATTATCGGAGCCTGGCTCAAATGATGGCATTTCATAATAATGCGTGCTGCCCCCGTAATGAATACTTCCTGTCCATAAAACCCTGCCTGACTGATTGATAATTCTTATATAATCAGACTTGTTATAAGCAACAACAGCTTCTCCACCGTCGTTCATAGCATCGCCAAGACAAAAGCCCATTAAATTTGAGCGGTTTGACGGCAGGACTTTTCTATCTGGAACATATTCGGTATTGTTCCAAACCATTTCAAATATTTCGCTGGAAAAAGTATCAGGCCCGCCTGTTTTTTGTTTCTGGCCAAAGAGAATACTTCCATGTTCTGGAAGTTCAGCCACCCTGTAATACCAGGCGTTACTATCTACAATTTTAACATAATTTTCACCATCGTATTCAAGCACAATTGAATTGACGACATTTCTTTGTGGATTCAGGCTTGTTATAAATATTTCAGGATAACCGTTCTTATTAATATCTGCGACATCAACTCCGATGAAAATTTTATACTTGCCTTCATCTATCTTCATTATTTCTGATAATCGATTATTTTCAAACCGATAAATATGTACTGAATCAGAAGTTATAATTACTGTCTCGATCTTCCCGTCGTTGTCAACATCACCTAATGCAATACCATTTATAAGCTCCCTGAAATTCTTGCTCTTCCAGAATTCCCTCGAAGATTTTTGAGAGCGTGTCACAATAAATGCCGGATTTAGATCGCTCCTCTCGCCTGCAATTTCATAATCATCAAAAGACTGCACAAGCGTTTCAGGATGAGCATGTATGTTGTCTGCCTGTACAGGCTGAAGTTGTTGCTTTGCCGGCAATTCTTTTGACGGCATAACCTGGCCGAACACCTTTTCATTTATTTCCTCAGCAAAATTATTTATTTTAGGAATTACCTCACCTATTCCTCTGGTCTGGTTATAGAAAGCAAGGGTTTCTTTATCTCCTGTAACATCTACCATTTTTGAGTCAATGCTAACACTGTCTCCAAAAATTGTCAGGCTGCCAAAAAGAACATAATCCGCTTTAAGTTTGGCTCCAACCTCCCT
>Ga0255440_1144_pt1 | contig 9151 bp, 7 predicted proteins | sample ANMaggSeSYBR02I9_FD_182634 | JGI IMG/M metagenome (GOLD analysis project Ga0255440, IMG submission 182634) | Sediment cell enrichment communities from methane seep in Santa Monica Basin, California, United Staets - ANME aggregate JGI... | ecosystem: Environmental > Aquatic > Marine > Cold seeps >...
GCCGCAAAAACCGGAAATAGCCGAGGTTGAGAAGCCATCTATTGCTCAGGCTCAATCCGAATCGAACCTGGCGGAAGAGATTTCGATACAGGAGGTTCAGGTTCCGCTAATCATTCAATTTGGCCCCACCATACGCTCTTTTAAAAAACTTCCTGTGACCATCGGAAAAAATCAAGATTGTGATTTAAGTATAAACCATCCAGCGGTCCTTGACCGTCATGCCCGGATCTTTTTCAGTCAGAATCAATACTGGATAAAGGATCTCACTGGGCAGATGTTGATATCGATCAATGGGCAGCCCGTTAATTTTCAGGGTCCCTTAACTCCCGAAGACCTTGTGGCATTAACTCCTCAGGGACCAACTTTTCGATTTCTGAATGGTGGGCGTTTAGCAGAAATTGAAAAATCCGGTTCTGAAGAACGTGTGAACGCGCTTCAGAAAAAAGAAGAAACATGTCCGCCGGACAAGCATCAAGAAGGATACATCAAAAGGGCCAAGTCCATAATCAACAAATTTTTAAGTTAAGGACTCGGTCAAAAATAAGTTGGTAGAATTTGTGCAAAAATATGCCTGAAATAAACCTTGTCGGCAAATCGGATAGCGGTCTTAAACGCTCAAATAACGAGGATCGCTTTATGGTAAGGAGCGAACTGGGCTTTTGTCTTGTGGCTGACGGCATGGGTGGCGCTGCGGCTGGAGAAATAGCCAGCCGTATCTTTACTGAAACTACATTAGAGCTTTTTTCAAGCTCTGCCGGCAGATCTGAAAAAGAGACAATCGAATTAGTCCAAAGGGCTTTTAACTTTGCTAATGAAAGAATCTTGAGTCATGTAAAGAAAAATCCTCATCACAAGGGAATGGGATGCACAGCAGAACTGATGGCCTTTTCCGATAAGGGTTTTGTTATCGGCCATATAGGAGACAGCCGAACTTATTGTTTAAGAGATGGACAACTCAAACAACTGACTCAGGATCACTCACTTGTCCAGAATCAGATAGAGCAGGGTCTGATTACTCCTGCCGAAGCCAGAAACCATCCTCTTCGAAACGTCATTCTTCGGGCAGTCGGTATCAAAAAGAAGTTAGCTCTTGATTTGGTTAGAGGTATTACGTTTTCCGGCGATCTGTTTCTTCTATGCTCAGACGGCCTTTCGGATATGATCGATGATAACCAGATCCGGAACATCCTCTTTTCTACAGCCCCTTTGCTTCAAAAAGTAGAAAAACTCATTGAATCAGCTAACGAGGCTGGAGGTTACGACAATATTACCGTTGTTCTTGCAAACATTTAGACCCTTACCCTCCCATGGAAATATTAAGCGAACTTAAAAAATATTTTGATCTCTCCTCATTTCGCCCCGGCCAGGAAGAAGTGGTTAGAACGGTTCTGGAGGGGAGAGATGCCCTGGTGGTCATGCCGACCGGAGGAGGAAAATCGCTGTGCTACCAGCTCCCTGCTTTAATCCGTGATGGAACGGCCCTTGTGGTTTCTCCTCTTATCGCTTTGATGAAGGATCAGGTGGATGTCCTTCAAAAAAGAGGGATTGCCGCATTATTCATCAATTCCACCCTTTCACTGGTGGAACAAAGACAGGTACTTAAAAGACTTGAGGCAGGAGAGTTAAAGCTTTTGTATGTCGCTCCGGAACGGTTTCGCCAGAAGGAGTTTCTGCATACCCTTTCCCGCTCCAGGATCAGTTTTGTGGCGATAGATGAAGCCCATTGTATTTCCCAGTGGGGGCACGACTTTCGTCCCGATTACCTGCGGCTTGGAAGAATCTTGAAAAGTATAGGGCCATATCAGATCCTCGGCGCTACCGCCACTGCCACTGAATCCGTCATATCCGATATTATCTCCAGCCTTCATCTTAAGAATTGTCGACAGTTTGTAACAGGATTTTATCGAAACAACCTGCAGTTGAGAGTACTTCACTGTGCAAATAAAAAAGATAAGCAAGACGCCCTTATGTCCGCTCTTACTGAAGAAAAGTTTCCTGCAATTGTATATTGCGCCACGAGAAAAGGCGTGGATGAAGTGGTAACCCTGTTGAAAGATCAAGGGCATCCTGCATCAGGATACCATGCCGGCATGGACGATGAAACACGAAATCGTGTGCAGGAACGATTCATGACAGGACGCAGCGAAATAATTGTGGCAACCAATGCCTTTGGGATGGGAATTGATAAATTAGACATACGTCAGGTCATCCATTACCAGTTTCCCGGTTCTATAGAATCGTATTATCAGGAGATAGGAAGAGCGGGAAGAGATGGGAAAAAATCAATATGCTCGCTCCTTTTTTCTATGGGGGATAACTATATCCAGGAATTCTTTATTGACATGAACTACCCTTCGCAGGAAGCAGTCCATGATGTCTTTGAGTTCTTAAAGAGTGATGGGAGGGATTATCTGAGCGTTGGAAATAATGAAATTTCTGAAATGACCAGCTCCGTCCAGAGCGACGGACAGGCAGGGATCATCATAAAAATGCTGGAACAGGCCGGTTATCTGGAAAGGCTATATTCAGGGAGGCGGCTCTGTTTTGTTGCGGCCGGCACAGGAAAACCAAGAGGACCTGTCCGAAAAAAGATATTTGACGCTGTGTCAAGAATTGCAGGATCTAAAGGAAAAAAAGTTTCAATTGACATCCTGGCAAAGGCCGCGGGTATCGAAAAACCAGCGCTTCTTAGAGGCCTTAGACCGCTTTCAGCAGACGGATTGATTACATACATACCCCCAACCGCCGGTCGTGACATCAAAATAGTACGGCCCCAGACAACCTTTAAGGAGTTGGAAATAAACTTTGAACTCCTTGAGAAAAGAAAACAGAATGATCTGGAAAAACTCAAAGAAGTGGTAGCTTACGGATATTTTGGAGGGTGCAGATGGGATTTTCTCCTTTCTTATTTTGGGGACGACAGCGCAACAGACCAGTGCGGTTCCTGCGACAACTGCATTCAAAGAAAACTAAAAAGGACCGATACAAACAAAAAAGAAGAAAAAACAACAATCCTTAAAATATTGAGCTGTGTGGCGCGCATGCAGGGTCGGTTTGGCCGGGCACGTGTTGCCCAGGTACTTACCGGCGCTTCAAGAAAATGGATAACCTCACAGGGAATGAATCGACTGTCCACTTATGGCTTGCTGTCCAATTTTATCCAGGAAGATGTCCTTGATCTTATTAACCAGTTAGATCGGCAGGGATGTTTTGTTCGCCAGGGAGATCATCTTTACCCGACTATAGCCCTCAGTGAAAAAGGGATTGGGGTGATGAAAAAAGAGGAGGAGGCGTTTCTGAATCTGCCGGAAATCAAAAAACCGGCCAGGACCATCGCAGAGGTAGCCACTGATTTTTCTCCGGAGCTCTACGAGCTATTGCGTCAAAAAAGAGAAAAGTTCGGAACGGCAGCAGGACTTCCCTTGTTTATGATAGTCTCAAACCGGACACTGAAAGAGATGGCAGCGTCAGTACCAAAAAACATGACGGAACTTCTCCGGGTACACGGAATCGGACCAGCTAAAATGGAAAAATATGGACAAGGGTTTTTAGACGTGATTTTGGAATATTGTGATAAATCAAACCAAACCAAACCAGACCCACAGTAAAGGAGGCAGTTATGCAATTAATTGAATGGGAAGTAAAGGAAAACAATAGCACTTAAAGCCTGATTTTGCGTGGATGCTGCAACTCTTCTTTTTACCGCGAGATAGGTCAGGAAGTCGCTGATCTCATTTTCACCCATCTCGGCAGGATATAGTTTGCCATGATAAAAGATAAATTTCCTTATCCATTCGATATAAGCCTGCTCTGTTCGAATACTATAGTGTTTGCAACGAATCCTGTTTCGAACCTGGTCCAATAGCTTTGGTTGCTTTGTGTCGGATCTATAAGAGGCTTTTCTTTCCTAATAATGCTTTGGTTTTGCACGAGATTTCCTTGAATTGTTCACGATTCAGCCTTCTCCCTTATTGTTTTCCGAATAATAATTTCGTTGACTTTATCTCACATGAAAGTTAAAAAGTTATCATTACGTGGACGAAAATTTATTTTGTATGATCATTTGTTCATGTACTGATATAATACTAAAATCAAAATTTTTATCAAGCAAAAAAGTCGTCTAATCCACAAATAGATCGTTTTATACGACCAAACAGCCGTATAAAACAATTTCGTACGTAGATTAGCCGTATTATAAGACGACTATTCGGCAGTCTACTTTATGTTGGACTAAGCCGCTACGCGGCAGTTAACTTCCCGTCGTTTCAACTCTTTATTTAATACCTCCCATACACTCCCTGATCGTATTATATATACCTCCGGTTTAAGCCTATTTTCTATTACTTTTAATCAAGGAGGTATATCATGTCACAATTGCGTCAAAAAATGATCAGGGCAATGCAGCTCAGGGAATTTTCACCAAAAACGCAGGAAGCTTATGTAGCCGCTGTTTCAGGCCTTGCAAAGTACTGCAACAAATCACCGGATAAGATCAATCAGGAGGAAGTTGAAAACTATCTTTTGTACCTCAGGCAGGAACTTGTAAGAAGTCCGAGCACATGCAATGTGGTTATATCGGGGCTGAGATTTTTCTACGAACATACAATTAAGGATGAGTCTGTAAAGTTAAAACTGCCCCCCAGGAAAAAGACAAAGCGTTTACCGGAAGTATTGAGCAGGCAGGAAGTAAACCGTGTCATAACCAGTCCGGCAAATATTAAACACAGGGTCTTGCTGATGACAGCCTATTCAGCAGGGTTGAGGATAAGTGAACTTGTCAAGCTGAGACTGAAACATATCGACAGCTCCAGGATGGTTATTCGTGTAGAGCAGGGCAAAGGCAAAAAGGATCGCGATACGATTCTTTCACAGCGTTTGTTAAAAGAACTGCGTATTTACTGGAAAGCATGCCGTCCTGAGAACTGGCTGTTTCCCACAAAAAATTTGACACGGCACATATCAATCAGCGCAGTTCAACGCATTTATAATAAGGCCAAGAAAAAAGAGGGTATCACAAAAGGAAAAGGCATTCACACGTTGCGTCATTGCTTTGCTACACATCTTCTTGAAGCAGGCTACGATGTTCGCAAAATACAGATTTTGATGGGGCACAGATCGTTATCCACAACAATGGTATATCTTCATGTATCCAGGAGAGGTCTTGAGATGGTCAAAAGTCCTCTTGATTTTGTCGATGAAGAAAAAGAAATCACAAGCCCGTGGGAGGATACAGATGACAGCGTATGATTGCAAAAAAACAAATATTGAAGTTGCCGATATTTTGCGTGAACACATTCCCGATTATCTTGCAAAATACCGGATGCCACCGGAACACTACAAAGTGGTTTATGATATTTTAAACTGCCGCACCGCCACTGCCCAAAGAGTCAGACCATTACAAAGGAAAGGTGGCTTGAAGCACGAAAAGCGGAACTGTTGCCTGTACCATACTTTCATTCAGTGTTTACTCTGCCCCACGAGCTTAACCCTGTCATACTGTGCAACAAAAAGGTAATGCTGGCAATTTTATTCAAAGCAGTGTCAGAGACGCTTCTTGAGTTTGGCGCAAACCCGGAAAACGGGCTTGGCGGCAAACTTGGATTTATTTCTCTTCTGCATACATGGGACCAGTTGCTAAACGATCATTTTCATCTGCATTGTCTGGTTCCCGGCGGAGTCCTTGCCGATGACAGGAATCAATGGATCGGATGCGAAAATGACTTTCTTTTTCCAATACAGGCTTTGTCACCGGTGTTCAGGGGAAAATACATCTATTATTTGAAGAAAGCTTATGAAAACAATGAGTTGGATTTTCCTGGCAAGACCGCATATCTGGGAACTGCCAACGGATTCAAGGCATTGGTGAATAGCTGTTATGCTTGCGATTGGGTAGTAGATATCAGAGACCCCATTGACCAGCCGGAATATGTGCTCGAATATCTCGCGCGCTATACCCACAGGGTTGCCATTTCCAACAATCGCATCCTGTCACTTGAAGACAGAGCAGACAACCATAGATGCCGTCGAGTTTATCCGCCGCTTCCTGCTGCATGTGTTACCAAAAGGCTTTATACGGATCCGGCATTATGGTCTGTTCGCAAACCGGTGCAAACGTGAAAATATACGAAGATGCCGGGAACTTCTCGGACTTTCACGGGAGTTGCCGGAAGTCGTCAACCAGTCAGTTCAGGAGATGATGCAGAAACTCATAGGCAAGGACATTACTCTTTGTCCCTGCTGCGGGAAAGGAAAAATGCGCCAGGTTTGCTTGATACCGGAAGGGTCTGGTCCCAGTGGATATGACATTTTGCATCCATCGGGATAGCAGCCTATACTGACTTGCTGCTATAGTAAACATCCGGACAGCCTTTTTGTCACCGGCAACAAGGTTTTACATCCTTTACATTTTTAAAGCTCATCGAAGAGCAACAGGAGAGGTACGCCCAAACCTGGCGGTATTTTGGCCGGAAGTTACTATAACATGCCTCATGTAAATAAATTTGGCCATTCTAATGCCTTTTTTAGCTCATATGAGCTAAATTTTAGATCGATGAAAGTAATAAACGTTGAAAATTCACATATCCTGATGCAGAATCACAGCTTTACAATCCCCATAGATAATGGTAGATAATTAGCCGCTGCCCAGAGCGGCACAGTCCAACAAAGTTTTATCCACAATCCCGCTGAGAAAGCGCATCGTCTGAGCTTGTTAAACTGTTTCTGCCAAACCGGACTTTCCAGTATTCTGACACTGCGGGACAATGGATAAAACTCTATACGTTATGTGTGGCAACTCTATTGGAGCAACAAAAACATGGGTAGTGTTTTTTATATAGTAGGTAGTGTTTTAGCTGGGATTGCAGGATACAGCAATTTACCATAGTATTTTATCTTTATATCATCATTGACCATGGCTATTGGTTATTCCATAATTCGAGCACCACAAATTCATAGTATCATTTCCCGTGACAGTGCTGGTGCAATCCTAAAAGTCTTACTTATGCAAATTATAATATACTCCATTGTTACTTCACCAATCTATTTTGCGGCAGGCTTTTTGAACTAAATCTTTAAATTCTACAAAAAGGCATTTCAAAATGAGATTATTTGGATTTGGGAAAAAATCAATCAGTAATAAAGAATAGGATTAATCGTTCTTGTAGGATGCTAAATAATTTGCGTTTTATGTTTTACAAAAAAGAGGACAAATAGAATGTTAAATTTTGTAAACAAATATCTATTTAAGAGACATATGAACGAAGTACAAACGAATATGACTCTTGCGTGGCGCACCATAAAAATATCTGACAATTGTGGATCCGAAAGAAATCAAAAGGACACCGCGCATTTTTTTAATCAGGCTAGTAGATATTTATTGGAAGCGCATAAAGAACTTTGTTTTGCAGCTTCTGTAATTCCCAAAAATGATCCTTTGGCGGAATACCAAATTGTTGAAATAATATTAAAACTTGATAATCCAATCAAGTATTACAGCAATTACTATGGATTAGAATTCATGTACAAATTTAAAACTAAACGAATTGAAAACAAATGGAGGGAACAATCAGAGATGTTTACTAATAACAGTAAAGACCTTATAGAATATGAAAAAATAATGAAAAAAATGTCTTTAGAGTAAGTTGCTTTAGGAAAAAGGGGGACAAAAAAGGGGGACAGATTTATTTAGTTCCTCCCTTTAACTCAACCGGCAAAAAAATTGCCGAACAATTTAATAAATGCTGACCACTACCACGGAGGCGAATCGAAGTTTATTGGTTTTGGCAAGGTTCTGGCAGAAATCAAGCTCATTGCTGGTTATCCGTGGCAGGTTATCAAGACGTTATGTGTCTAAACTGGTGCCTACTATAGCTCTCCTCTTATGACATGATACTGAATATTGTTTGATAAATATCTGAAAGGAAGAGATATGATAGTTCTAAACCGTATCAAGTCATATGAGGAGAGCTATAGTAAAAACTATAAAAAATATTTAAGTAACCAAATATTAGGAAAATAATCTATGTCTACTTACACAAATAAAACATATGTAGCATTTGATGCTGATAATGATATCCGTTATTACAGGCTAATGCAGGCTTGGAAGAAAAATAACAATACATCTTTCAACTTTTATGATGCTCACGATCTAAACAACCTCATGTCCTATTCTTCCGAAGAAACAATAAAAGCTAAGTTATCTGAAAGATTGCGCAGTACAAAAGTTTTTGTTTTACTCGTGGGAGATGCTACGAAAAATCTTTATAAATTTGTTCGATGGGAAATAGAACAAGCCATAAAAAGAAACATTCCAATCATTGTCGTCAATTTGAATGGGAAAAAAAGTAAGGATTCGAATTTATGCCCAGCTATTTTGAGTGATGAGCTTGCTATTTATGTCAGTTTTAAGCAAAAGATCATTGAATATGCTATTGATAATTGGGAAGCATCAGATGCCCACCACAGGCAAGCAGGGGAAATTGGTGCGTATTATTATAAAGATTCGGTTTATGAGCAACTTGGATTATGAGGTATAATTTAAAAAGATGGTTATATAACTTTAAGTCAATAATAGCCGACTTTGTAACTGGTATTGGGCTTTTTTGGTTGTTTGTTTCGATTGGTAGTTATTCTACCAACGGAGGAATAGATACTTTTGCAAAAAGTATTTTCTTATTTATTTTTGCATCTATTATTATATTGACAATAGTCCTTGTTAAAAATAAGCCAAAAACTGTTTTTTCGTACAAACTCAGAGATAAAGATAATTTTATTGAAATAAAAGTTGGAGATGCTTTTAACAATTCTGGTTCACTTGTAATTCCAATTAACAATCATTTTGATGTTTCACTGGGAGGAAATGTTAAAAAAGCAAAAAGTCTTCAAAACAAACTAATTACTGAATTTTATTTAGGAAAAGAGGAACACTTAGCAACTGATATTTCTGAAAAAATAGACCAGTTGCTGTCTCCACACGATATAGGTACAACTATTGAAGTTGAGCAAAACGGCAAGGTATTTTATCTGTTAGTAAACTCAAAGAAAAAGCAAAATAATAGAGTTGAATCCTCAGTTGATGATTTTTTACTTAGCTTATCAAAGTTATGGACATACATTGCTTTAGAATCAGGGCGTAATTCAGTTGTTACAATTC
>Ga0255440_1145_pt1 | contig 9127 bp, 10 predicted proteins | sample ANMaggSeSYBR02I9_FD_182634 | JGI IMG/M metagenome (GOLD analysis project Ga0255440, IMG submission 182634) | Sediment cell enrichment communities from methane seep in Santa Monica Basin, California, United Staets - ANME aggregate JGI... | ecosystem: Environmental > Aquatic > Marine > Cold seeps >...
TGAAAAATAGGACACTACCGAAATTTCATTTTTTATCATTTCAATAAAATACTCATATAATTTATATTTTCTACTCCTGTGGGGAAGTACTTTCCGATACGTTAAGGACCCATCAGATTAAAGTAGTTTGGATTTCAAAGTCTATGCTACTAATAAAGAAGTCGGGCTATTATTAAATTTTGGTAGAATCCCGAATTCAAAAGAGTGATATTTACGAATGACAGGAAAGAATGATTTGAATCAGAAATCCCAAATCCGTGCGTATCCGTCGAATCCGTGGCATCCGTGTTCCCTCTTCCTTGATGAATACTATTTCATAAATCAACAAATTCAATTAATATAGAGGTCACGATTTGTAGGACACAACCGAAATTTCCCATTCTCCTGGATAATCAGTTTGCATGGAGATATATAGTCAAGAACCAAACAATTCAAACTATCTTTGCGGACTTCGCGCTCTTTGCGGTGACCAGGATCATACACCGCAAAGAACGCCAAGAGCGTAAAGTGTTCAGGATATACGTTAAGGACATTATGTTCTTGACTATAATCGGGCCTGGACCAAAAGTTACCGTTTATCCTGGAATATTGACCTGACTCCTTGTTTCATCCCTTCTTTTTCTTCGCCCCTGCCTGTTCACCATAAGCAGTCTCAATAGCGCGCCTGCTGATCTCTTCATAATACCCGCCCATTTTCTCTACAAAATCTTCCTTGCTGTCCCAGAACTGAGGTGTTCCCAGCCGTTTGATAACCGCAGCGGATACATCAGGCGGCGATATACTAACTGAAAAAGATTCGCTCTCTCCTGCGTCCCAGAAATCATTCATAGACAAAGCAGCTTCCTCTTCTTCAGCAGTCTCACCAGCCGGAAGAGTCTCCGGTTCAGGCGGGCTTTCATCATCTACAGTGCGCTGTTTGCGAAGAGCCGCAGTAATATCATCCTTTGTCCGGCCCCGCAATTCAAAGATTATGAAAGGGTCGCGGTCAAACTCTTCCGCTAAGATATAATAAAGTGCAGCAATATGTTTACAGGGATTTGCACTATCCGGGCATGAGCAGTGCGTTTTTATATCCTTTGACCTTCCAGGGAACAGTGACACATCTGCTGCTTCAAAAGCATCTTCAATATCATCCGGCATTTCACCTGCAAGAAGTTTTGCCGCAAATATAGCCTTCTGCGACATCTCCTCTATTACATGATCCCACGCCCCTTTTGTGATCGGTTTGATCTCAATAGTGACAAAATAAGGTTTGCGTACCGAACCCTGGACAGTTGCCTCCACTTTTCCGGCTGAGAGTTCAAAATCAAGCACCTGCCCTTTTCTGGCATACCGTCTTCCCCGCTCAAGCCGGTTGCTCCAGCCAAAGGATTCCAGGACACTTACCCAGCGTTTTGACCACCAGGTATCCCCGATACTGCCCCTCTTGCTTTTGGCTTTGATACCGCCTTCCACTTCTATTGGCTTTGAGGGGGCATAGCCGCCCCAGAAGTCATTACGCCAGCTCATTGTTCAACCCTCGTTTCCATTATTCATCTATCACCGTCGCTTGCCTCAATGCAAATAGATCCTTCAATTGCTCGGTTGACATCTCTGTCAGCCAGCCCTCGCCCGCACCTATAACATTCTCTGCAAGTGCTTTTTTATCCTCGATCATCTCATCTATCCTTTCTTCAAGGGTCCCTTCGCAGACAAACTTGTGGACCTGTACGTTCTTGGTCTGCCCGATCCTGAATGCCCGGTCTGTCGCCTGATTCTCAACAGCAGGGTTCCACCAGCGGTCAAAGTGGAACACATGACTGGCACGGGTGAGGTTCAGGCCCACCCCGCCTGCTTTGAGAGAAAGTATGAATATCCGGGGTCCGCCCTTTTCAGAAAACCTCATAACCATCTGGTCCCTCTGTTTCTGGGATACTCCGCCATATAAAAAGAGCACCTCCTGGCCAAAGACATGCTGGAGATGCGTTTTAAGCATATTACCCATCACTGCGAACTGGGTAAAGACAAGCGCAGCATCATCTTCGGCGATCACTTCTTCCAGCATCTCTGTAATACGGTTCAACTTGCCTGAACGTCCCGGCAGTGCCGAACTATCACCCAGGAACTGCGCCGGGTGATTACATACCTGTTTTAGCCTTGTGAGTGCCGATAATACAATTCCTTTTCTTTCAATTCCTTCAGAACTCTCTATCCTCATAAGCACATCTTTAACAACAGCTTTATAGAGTGTAGCCTGCTCTTTTGTAAGGTTGCAGTAGACTTTAGTCTCGATCTTATCAGGAAGGTCTGTTATGATGGTGGGGTCGGTCTTGAGGCGGCGCAGGATAAATGGCGAAACGATACTTCGAAGTTTCATGCCTGCATCTTTATCATTATACCGTTCAATGGGCAGTGCAAAACCCCTCCTGAAGCCTTCTGCCGAGCCAAGGTAGCCCGGATTTAAAAACTCCATAATAGACCAGAGCTCTGATAAACGGTTCTCAACAGGTGTGCCTGTTAGAGCCACGCGGTAGTCTGATTTGATCTTGCGCACAGCCTGGGATTGCTTTGTGAACTGGTTCTTGATGTTCTGCGCTTCATCCAGCACAACCCCGCTCCAATCCACTTTTTTGAACATATCCTCATCCCTGTGGGCAAGGGCATAGGTACTGATCACCATGTCGAACTTGACAGCTTCAGAATAGAATTTATTTGTCCTGACCCGGGCTGTGCCGTGATGTATCATAACCCTGAGGGACGGCGCAAACTTTTCTGCTTCTCGATACCAGTTCCCGACTACGGAGGTAGGACATATTAAAAGAGTGGGTTTTTTAACGCCTTCCTCTTTATCCTTTATGAGCAGGGCAAGAAGCTGGATTGTCTTGCCAAGACCCATATCATCAGCAAGACATGCTCCCAGCCCGTACTGCCGCAAAAATGTAAGCCATGAGAAGCCCCTGATCTGGTAGGGTCGAAGCTCACCTACAAAATCACCAGGCTGTGTCAGTTCATCTATTCCGGTTCTGCCTGATAAACGCTCAAACAGCTCTGATAACACCCCAGATGCATTAAATCCACCAACAGGAAGGCCAATTTCCGATTCTCCCAGTCCAGCGCTCAGCCTGAGGGCTTCATCCAGTTTCATTTCACCTGATCTTCTGGATTTGAAGAATTTAATGGCAGCTGCGATATCTTCTTTTTTGACCTCTACCCATTCTCCCCTTACACGCACAAGCGGCTCTTTGAGATTTACAAGATTCTCAAATTCCTCTTCACTTACCGGCTCACCGCCAAGAGCAAGCTTCCAGTCGTACTGGATTATCGAGTTAAAACCGAACAATCCCTTGCCGTTTTTAGGGTCTTGCTTTGGCTTTACATTTAATGTTACGCCAAGCTTCGAATCTGATCCCCCTTTTTTCCACCATGGAGGGATAAGGACCCCGAATCCGCTCTCTGTAAATAAAGGTACAGCCTCTTTTAGAAATGTATATGCCTGCTGCGTTGTGAGCCGGGCAGTTGTGGGTCTTGGAGAATGAAGACTGTCCTCGATCTGAGGGTATAAGCGTGAGGATTTCCCGAGATCGGCAAGAAGCTTTTCCTGGGGATGGTCGAATTTGCGGTTTAGGAAATGAAGTGTATCTTTTGATTCTCTCCAGACGTTCTCGGCAGGTACAAGCAGGCTCGGGTCATCCGAAGCCTGAAGAAAATACCGTAGGTTCCAGAAATCCGACTCTTCCTCAATTGGGGGTTCAAGACGAAAGGATGTGCGAAATCCTGATTTTTCAATTTCGTGTATCGGGGCTTCCCATAATTGTAATCCCTTTGAAAGGTTTTTAAGAATTGATTTGTGGACTTGTAACGGTTCTCCGGTTGATAAGGATTGTAACCATACTTCAGAGATGCCTGGCTTTTTTGATCTGATCTCTGAGATTGACATCCAGTTTTGGATACAGTCGTTAATGGCACTATTGAGGAAATCTGCTAAGAATGCCTTCTGTACATTTGGAACCTTATTCTGGATGAGTGCCCTGCAAACAGGTGGCATTGACTTTGTAAGCATTGAAAAGTGCATTCTGTCGTCTTCATCATTCAGCATATACTGCCATCTGGGAAATACCTCACCATTCTCAGAAACGACTATACCCGGAACAAAATGCTGTTTTGACAGCAGTTCCAGTGAAAATTTTGAAACATTACTCCAGAACCTCAGATCGGTTCCTATGACTGTGTTATCATGTTCTATCCACGCTCCCGAAAGTGAGCTGAGTAATGATATTGCGTTTTCGGGTGGGATGCTTAGACCTTCGATTTTCCATGGTATTAAACCTACTGGCTCTTCATGGCTCTCATTGCCATTATCCTTTAGTAGATCGGGTGAAGCCTGGGGCGATCTGGATAATGTAGGAAGTGATAGAAGCACATCATCCTTGCGGGTCTTGGTACTGGTAATGCTGCCATTGATAACTTCCAGGAGTTCTATAACCATCTTCAGGTCTTCGTGTGCAACCTGGAATGGATGGGGCCTGGGTTTGCTGGGAGATAATTTTGGAGGGCGGCCCCGGCGTTTGATAGTGGAAGCTGTAGACGACTCACCCCATATGAAGAAATCTCCCTGATCGTCTATTGTTTCTGATGGTTTCCAGGTTCCATGTAAAGCTATCATGTGTCAGTGAAATTACATTGTTATGCTCTTTTATTTGTACATAAATTTTGTCATTTTTTGAGACCGTTGCAATTCGTGTTGAAGTATACAGGCTGGCCCGGATAGTCAGGGCAATGGTGGAGCCTGAACTGCTGAACAATACGCTGTGGGATGAGCGGGACCTGACCAACAGTTCCTTCGAGCGGGTGATCTTCCCTGAGACCTGTGTGCTTACCGATCATATCCTGAAACTGACAGAGGGTATTATTGCAAATCTGCGTTTCTTTCCTGAGAATATCAAGCGCAACCTTGAGCTTATGCGCGGGCTGAATATGGGCGAGGCTGTGATGATAGAGTTGGCCAAGCGGGGTGTGGGCAGGCAGGAGGCGCATGAGATTGTGAGGACCAGCGCCATGGAGGGCCGCGAGTCGGGGAGGTATGTGAAGGAGGTACTGATGTCACGGCCTGAGGTGACTGAGTTTATTAGTGCCGGGGAGATCGTGGGTTCTTTTACACCGGCAGATACAGCATCTACAGCTTCCTTAGCTTCTCTTTGTTGAAAACCTAATGATACAAGAGCACTTACTGCATCATAATTGACATTACTGGTACTGGTGGGAACAAATCCTTCCATTTTCTTTTTCATCTTATCCTTTAATTCCAGTATCAATCTCTTAGCATTTTTCCTGCCAATTCCCGAAATACTGGTTAGGACTTTTTCATCCTCATTGATTATTGCACTGGCGAAATCTTCTATTTTTATATCAGAAAGGATTTTCATGGCTATCTGGGGCCCGACTCCTGAAACGTTAATTATTAATTTGAACATCCCAAGTTCGGTTGTATTCATGAATCCATAGAGGTTGAGCGCATCCTCCCTGACATTAAGGTGCGTATGAAGTTTTACTTTTGCGTTTCCCTTTTCTTTAAGTTCCTGCAATGCCGGTTGTGGAACATTAACATGATATCCGATACCTCCGACATCAATTATAACAAAACCTTCACCACATTGCGCAATTTCACCATATAAATGTGAGATCATATCATTATCTCATTATATGTATATGGCATAAAGCAATCGAAAGACCATCAGCCGCGTCATCAGGTCGGGGCAGTTCGTCCAGGCCCAGAAGACTTTTTATCATTTCCTGCATCTGTCGTTTGTCAGCGCGTCCGGCACCTGTTATTGCCTGCTTGATCTGGGCAGGTGTATATTCGAATACAGGTATTTGTTTTTGTTGTGCTGCAAGTAATATCACCCCTCTTGCTTCACTTACCCTCATTGCAGATGTGACATTTTTATTGAAAAAAAGTTTTTCAATAGCTACAGTTTGCGGATTGTACTTTTCAAACAGTGCATTGGTTTCGTTATAGATATCCAGTAGGCGCTCTGGTGTTTTTTTATTAGCAGATGTTCGAATACATCCATAGCTTACTGGAATGATGTTTTCTTCTGATTTTTGTATGACTCCAAAACCAACGGTTGCAAGTCCCGGATCGATTCCGACAATGATCATGGTAATTTCACGGTGATTATTAGCTTTCGTATTCTTCAATATAATCAAACATTTCTGTATCGGTTTTAGGCATATTACCTTCAAAAAATGTCTTTATCCATTGCAAATACCCAATTCCACTTGGGCTCCTGTGTTGGTTTACAAGTTTGATCAAATATTTAACACATGAAATAATCTCCTCATAAGTATAACTCCTTTCCCCCTCAATTTTGTTATGCACCAACATAGCTTTCACAGATTTTGAAATTTCATCTGCAAGCGAGCCTTTCTTCTGCCCATCAAAATCTTTTTTAAGTTTATGATACGCAGATAACACCGTTTTATCCTTAAGAGCTGGTTTTTTCTCCCAAAAATTTAAAACTATGTATTCTATACTGAAAAAGATATCATAATAGTCGCCCATATCCGCAATTACAACTTTTTCTCTACTGCTTTCGACCAGTTCCGCCAATGGTCGATTTACATCAGCCTCTGTGACGTCCATATATTTTTATCATCCTCATGTTCTATAAATAGATTCGTACTTACCCCACCACCAACTGTTTCACCACCGCTTCTATCAATTTTACACCATAGGTCTGTGATTGCTTGTGTGGACCCATGTTCTGCCGGGTGCGTCCGGATCGTCTACTATCAGGGCGATGAACTGTGTGCCTGCGGGGACATTGTCCCATGAGAGTGCGGGGGGGGGGCTGTCCTCCCCATCGCAAGTGTGTTCGACTGGTATGCTACTGCCGTCTTTAAAGGCATCTAATGGTAATAGCACAATATTATAGGTCATTACTGTTCAAAATGTAATCCGAATTTTTGGTTTGAGTATATTTTTCCAATTTACCGTTAGACTTGAAATGGATATCCCTTTAAGTTTGCTCCATCCTGCACTCAGGATTATGGCACTGTCGCATTCGCCTGCTTCTACTAAAGGCATACCTTTACCTCAATCGTATCCCCAGCGCTCGCCGCAAGCACCACTGACCGCAGCCAGCAGCAGTGCACCCAGCGATCCGCTTATGCTGCCGCCTCATCGCCCATTTCGCCCCTATCCCGCATTATAGCAATCGGAACATCGAGATCCATCTTATAGAACTTATCAGACAGTCGCATGCCCACGTCCAACCCATCCTTACGCTCATCGATCCCCTCAACATAAACGATCACATCAAGGTCCTCGCCTTCATAAGGTCCGAAATATTCAATATCCTTAATCCTTTCAGCTCCAAATTCCTTTGAAACTTCATCCCTGATAATCCTTATAATTTCTTCTTTATCCATCTAAAATCCCTCCACAAGACTTTTACAGGTATCAACGATCTTGACAGCATCTGATATCGCATATCCACACATATCTTCCGCAACTTCTACGCCCAGATCATAATCACACTTTATACGCATCGATCTCCATTTATTCATCTGCTTGGCAAGCGTTTCATCTCCAAAGTTCCTTGCAAGCAGTTTCTTGAACTTATCCACCAGTAATCTATGCCTTGTAACATCAAGCTGCATCTGCACATACACCGCAGACCTTGCAGCATGGTACATCGAATAATACGACTTGTGAATCACGGTTCGGTTGCTTAAACCAGTTTCAAGCAATTTTTCCGCCACAGAGAGGTTATTCTCTGCAAGCACCAATCTGGACTCCGCTATATCATTCATAAATCGTTTTATCATGGTTAAATCCACTGCATCATACTCATTTAGATAAACGAGCAGCCCCCATTTATCAGGAGTCAGTTCCATCAACTTATTTTGCTTCATCGTAATCCTCATTTTCAGACGCTATCTGCTATCAATACTTTTCGATATCCATATAAATATTTGTAGCCTCAGTTCTTGTACCATCGCCAACCAGCCTGAGCTATTCCTCATATCCATATTCTCGACATACGTCCCGGCATGCACATAAATCGTATCCCCCCCTGCACCGTTAATCGCATCCTGAATCGAATCGCTAAGAAGCTGTCCACATCTTCCTTCCAGTTACAGAAAGAATCCGGGTCATACTTTTACCTCTAACTGCCGGACCCCGATTAATTTCATTGGCAGGATTTCTTCATCATCAGCTTCAAGGCAGACCTATATGGCTTCTCTTATGCGCTCCATGGCCTGCTCAACTGTTCTGCCCTGGGTATAGCACCCTGGAATGTCAGGCACATTCGCCACATATATACCGTCTTCATCCTGCTCAATAAGAACTGTGAAATTCAATAATTTCTGTTGCATTCGGACCACAAAGAATGGTTTGTTTTATGGATATTTAAATTTGTCTTGAAGAAATACTTCATCACCAACTTTTCGCATCAATGCTTTCCACCCAATAGTTCAACCACAGCCTCCACCTGTTCAACCGCAGTCCCGCTATACCCCTTAGGTCGGTCAGCGCCCGTATTTCCCTATCATCTCTCCCTGTGCCAGGATGTGCCCTGACATGGCAGCCTCAAGCTGGGATTTGGTTGCACCGCTCTTTAAGCTGAGTGTAGTATCCAGGGCATATACCTTGAAGAAATACCTGTGAGGTTTCCCCGGCGGCGGGCAGGGTCCGTTATAGCCGATCCTGCCAAAATCGTTCTTGCCCTGCAGGCTGCCGTCGTCCAGGGTCTTGTTCTTTGGTACCGCAACGGGCAGCCCGGTGGTGTTGGGAGGAATATTGTAGATCACCCAGTGAACCCAGGTTTTGCCTGGGGCGTCCGGGTCGTCCACTATCAGGGCGATGGACTGTGTGCCTTCTGGGATACCATTCCAGGATAGGCCAGGCGATACATCACTGCCGTCACATGTGTATTCGGACGACAGCATACCTCCGTTTTCAAATACGTCTGAAGAAATCGATATTGCATCCATACTAATATCCTCCTCTTTTAGGGTCTCTGCATCTGGCTCACTGGCTATGCATCCTGAAATAAGTACCAGTAGCAAAAGAATTAAAAATATCCTCATGATGAAATCCTCCCTTACCAGAGTTTCCTTTTCAAGTATTAATGCTTTTTTC
>Ga0255440_1140_pt1 | contig 9061 bp, 12 predicted proteins | sample ANMaggSeSYBR02I9_FD_182634 | JGI IMG/M metagenome (GOLD analysis project Ga0255440, IMG submission 182634) | Sediment cell enrichment communities from methane seep in Santa Monica Basin, California, United Staets - ANME aggregate JGI... | ecosystem: Environmental > Aquatic > Marine > Cold seeps >...
TAATTTTCGAATATTTTAGCTTTACTGTCTAAACTTGACCGGGTGCAGCATAGTGATTTAGTTTTAACGATATTTCAGGAAGTTTCAATTTAGACGTTTTTCAGGTACTTTTCCGACAATCTCCTCTATGTTCTATCTGGCAGAAAGTTACAAAAAAGACAGAGTCATTCAGCTGTTTATTGATACAATAGATGGAACGTTAAGATATAGAGGATCGAGTTATTTATACTGTGGAAGGCATAATATATGGATATGTATTTATCAAAGAGTCTTCCAAGAGTTTTAGTACCGAAATATTACAATAGTGTTGATAACCTTATTGAGGATGCATTCAGAGCACTTTTAAATTTGAAGCCGGGTTTGAAGGTTGAGGTAGCTATTGAGCTTTATTTTAAAGAGGAAGTTTCACTTTCAAGAGCTGCTGAAATAGCTGGCATGGATATAGAAGGTTTTAAGGAAATATTAAAAATGAGGGGATTAAAGGTTGCAAGTTATATTGGCTCAAAAGAAGATATCGAAAGTGGATTACGGTTGATATGATTGCTCATACTTGATACTGATATTGCCAGTGCGTTTGCAAAGGCAGGACACTTTGATATGCTGACACAGCTCTTTAGAAATGTCGGAATAACACCGATGGTTTACGAAGAGCTACAGATTCCTTTGATGTACGGATATGCATTTTCTAATGAGATATTTAATAAGGCAGAGTTGGTTACCATTTCAGAGGAGGAGCAAAGAGATTATCTGAAGCTCAGGGAAGAACACTCTAAAATCGGGAAGGGAGAAGTTGAAAGTATTGTTGTTTGCAGACAACGTGGTTTCTTATTTTCATCGTTTGACAAAAAAGCCGTGTCTATGGCAAAAGAATTTGGTGTTAACGTCATAACAGCGGGTGCAATCTTTAATGGATTTATGAAAAAAGGAATTGCAACTAAAAAAGAAGTCCTAAAGATTCTACAGGATATTGAAACGTCGGATAACCGTTTGCTTGAAATAGAGTTGTAGATTCAAATGAACCAAAAAGCATCAGGTAAACAGACTGTCCGATAATCCAAAATCCCGAGAAAAGGGAGGAATATCAGGGCTTTAAATTTGAAATGAAGGGACATAATTATTACTGGCGGTAATTGTTGGACAGCCTGTAAGATGCTTGAAAATATAGTCCAAAAATTTACAAAGCCCAACTACAAGGAGCTTGCCTGTGAGGTCCTGGATATCGGGCCTGTTGAGGAAAAAGGCAACCTGATATATTTGTACAATCCGTTCATGTGGTTCGACGAGCACGATGATAACGATTTTGTTATGATCAATATGAACATGGTTAATAAGCTGGGCCTGGGCAAGGGCGGTATGATCGCTCTGACCTCGGATGCGGGTACTATGAATATTCGTTACAGGGTTGATGATATGCCCGACGGGCTGATCCTGGCTGCTAAGAAATTACCTGTGGCGACCGGATGGACCACTATTGTTTCTACGGAGGCGGTGTAAATGGTTGAGCTTGATAAGGAACAGGAAAAGGTGTTTGTGAATGAGTTGATGGAGGCAAATGAATTGAAGGGTGCTTCCAAGAAGCGGTTGATTAAGTTTTTGGGTGCTAAGTATGACTGGGACAAGCATAGGGTCCAGTTCAGGCTGACACGGGCGCTTATTGCTGAGCGGTATGCGGCGTCGAGTCATTAACGTATTGGCGAGGGGTGATTTTTGATGATCATCCCTGTTGTCAATTTTTTTTAGGTTTTGGAACTTATTTTGTACATGCCCTTTGGGCAGGTGATTCTATACATCGGTTGTGCGGCTTACGCACGCACAGCCATCTGGCTTCGTTATGTTTTAGCTTTGCAACGAGTTGTAAGTGGTAAAGTAGAAAGGGGTTATACTTCCTGAAGAAGGCGAAAGCCGAGGTCGTGGTAGCGGGCGCCCCGGTCGATGTCGTAGCGGAAGGCCGACCGACAGCCTCTGGCATAGCGGAGCCAGCCGCCACCACGAATCACCTGGGCAGCGCTAACTCCATATTCCCAGGCACTGCCATCAGCCGGAGCGCCGTTATAGGTATTATTCCATATATCCTGCACCCATTCCCATACATTCCCGTGCACATCGTACAATCCCCACGGGTTTGCCCCTTTATTGCCAACCGGATGTGTATTATCACCCGAGTTTTCACTATACCATGCATATTCTCCCAGTTTTGAATCATCATCACCAAAGGAATATCGTGTAGTGGTTCCTGCCCGTGCTGCATATTCCCATTCTGCTTCTGAGGGTAAACGGTATTTATGTGTATTTTCTTTCTCGTTGAGCCTTTTGATAAATTTTTGTACATTGTCCCATGAAACATTCTCAACCGGCAGGTCATCACCTTTGAAGTACGATGGATTGTCCCCCATAACTTCATGCCACTGTTTCTGTGTAACTTCGTACTTGCCTAGGTAAAAGGCTTCAGATATCGTTACATGATGAATGGGTCCTTCATCATTGTATCTACCTGTTTCATTTGCAGGCGACCCCATATCAAACTCACCTGGTTGTATCAGTACAAACTCCATATCTATAGTATTGATGGAGGTCTCGTTTTCTTCCGCATATGTTACTTCTTCAGGTCTTTGTATCAGGTTTGGCTCTGGATCGCTGCCAGAGGTTATTTTTTCAGTGCAAAAACGCAGCGAACTCATTAATCGTTCGTGACCTTTTTCCTCAAATAAACTGACCCATTGCCAGCGTTGTAATCTCTCAGGAACATCACACTCTTCTAGCTTGAGTGGAATTAGAAAAATAGTGCCTTCGGGTTGTTCTTCTGCCTTATCCAGAGCATATTTTATCTCTTTTTGGACATAACCGGCTTTAGTTATTGCTTTATGCGAAAGGCAAACAATAACAACATCAGAAGTTTTTACAGCCTTTGGAATTTCAACTTCCCATTCCTGTCCTGGCAAAAGTTTTTCTTCATCCAGCCAAGGATCAAAACCATCGCCGGATAATCGCTGATATAGATTACGTACTTCGGGCTTATCTCCAGATGAATGACACAGGAATATACGCAAAGGACTCGTTCTTGTATGAATTTCATCCATCATATTATACTTCATTAAAAGCCATTTCACTTAAATGATTCTTTTTTAATAATACGGCAAGACATTAATATTTATTACCCCATCCATAAGTAGAGGTAATAAAATGGCAGGTGTTGTAAGAATAAAAGAGGTTAAAGGAAACGTAGTGTTACGCAAAGAAGACTTTGAAGATCTGATTGGTGAGATGGAATCTTTGATGGAAACCATAGAAATTTTGAGTGATAAGGGTTTAATGAAACAGATAAAGGAAAGTGAAAATGATATAAAAGAAGGAAAAGTCTTCGAAATTAAGTCGGAAGATGATTTGTGCAATTTGTTTTTGCAGGCTGTCCCAAAACCCCCATGAATCCACAAATTCTCACATTTGTATATAATATTTCACACAAATTTTGATTTTTGGCATTCAACTGCATTTCATCTTGAATAATTCATCGAGATTATTCAACTATAATTTATTCCATCTTAACCCATTATCGACATCAATCGAAGCCTTTAAGTACTTTTATCACATGTATTACATAAAAAGTATACTTTTTATGAAGATAAAATAGGGGTATTGCCATGTTCAAGAAATATGACCAAAACCAACAGTTTTTGCTACCATTAAGCCTAGATAGTTTTGTTCCAGAAGACCAGATAGCCAGAATAATAAATGACATCATAGACGCAGTTGACATCACCGCCATCGAATCCACATATTCTGAAAATGGGTCCCCTGCCTATCACCCTCGACTCTTGTTAAAAATTCTGTTATATGGATATCTAATCGATATTCGAAGCTCAAGAGATATTCAAAAAATGACATCTACTGACACTGTTTTTATGTATCTTGCAGCCATGCAACAACCTAATTTCAGAACAATTTGTCGATTCCGCTCAACCCATCTTGATTCATTCAAAGAAATTTTCGCTCAAGTTGTCACACTCTGTAAAGAACTTGGTATGCTTGGTGATGGGAAAGTGTCTCTTGACGGAACAAAGGTCAAAGCAAATGCTTCTGTAAGGCAAAGCAAAGATGAGAAAGCTCTTGACAAAGAAATCGCTAAAATCCGTGAAGAAATTGATAAAATTCTCGATGAGAGCATTAGAATTGACAAGGAAGAAGATGAAAAATACGGTGACTCAACACCTTATGAGATGCCAAAAGAATTGGTGAATAAAACTAAAAGATTGGAAAAAATCGAGGCTGCAAAAAAGAAACTCAAAGAAGAAAATCTCACGAAAATAAACGTCACCGATAACGATGCCAAAATTATGAAACATAAAGGTGGCAATAAAAAGCCATCCTATAACGGTCAAGTTGCTGTTGATGATAAGGAACAGGTGATTGTTGCAGCTGATCTTGTTGATGATGAAAATGATGTGCATCAACTTAATCCAATGATACTACATATCTGGGCAACATTGGGTCGCAAGCCTACAATATTATTGGCTGATGCTGGTTATTTCTCATATGATAATCTTGAGTTTTTGAAAAGAAATGGGATTGATGCATACATTCCTGACAATTTTTTAAAGGTGGAGGAACGTGGAAAAAGCAAATGGTTCAGGAAGTCGATATTTAAATTCGATGAGGAAAAGGATTGTTACTATTGCCCTGCAGGCATCTTGATGCCGTTTACAAGGATTCAAAAACGAAAGGATAAACCTGACCTGAAACAATACGTCTGCGATTTTTGTTCAGATTGTGTATTTAAAAAAGCATGCACTAAAGCAGAAAATAGAATAATTTCAAGAGACCCACGAGAATATTTATTGGATGAGATGAGGGGAAAATTGAGGACAGATGAAGGAAAAGAACTATACCAGGAGCGAATGTACACGGCAGAATCTGTTTTTGGCCAGATGAAACAAAATAGAGGATTTAGGGAGTTTCTTTTGAGGGGGAAGGAAAAAGCAAATGTGGAATTTCTGATGATGTGTATTGTGCATAATATTGGGAAGATTGATGGGTTTGTGAAAAGGGAAGGTAAAAAATGGAAAGAAATACTGAAAAACGGGATTGAGGGGGCAAATCTGTTTGTTGTGGACACGAAAAATGTTCTAATTAGTGCTTTAAAACACGTTTTTGGTGAACCTACTGTGAAATATGTGGATTTCCATGTATGTATGCACAAAATTTAAGGATATTAAGATGTTAACTTCGTGTATTGGAAACTCTCAGAACTTCAAGGTGTCGTAAAAAGTTGATTTTTGGACAGCCTGTTTGGAGTGATTTAATGGTATATTCTCTGAAATACACCAAGATTTTCAAAAAGCAGATTGAGAACGTGAAGTGACACTTGTTGCTTTTGGACACAGAGAAGATATCTATAAACTTATGCTGTTCTCATTTGAAGAAGGACGGGATGAGTGATAGAAAAAACAGTGCATTCCCCGCTCACCATGCCCAGATTCGGCACACATTTTCTTTTACCTCTTCGCGACTGTACACCGCCACCAACCACCCAATCCACACCCCCTTACCTCACATCGCTCACACTCTCCCACCGTGCACATTGCTGGAGCTACTACTCTGCCGCACCTTCCTCTGCCGTTATCTCTTCAACCAAACCGACGGCGCATCTCAATCAACACACACCTATTGCCTGCGTGCGGTCTGAACACAGGCGGCAAGACTGGTGCAGGTTGAAAACTCGAAGCGGGCACGAAAACCGCGCCCCATCTCCCTGTTTTTGCTGCACTCAAGCCCACGGCCGGTGGAGTACAGTCTTGATCGCAGGCGGGCGCACGTTGCATAAGCCATCACCCTGCTGCAGTTGCACTGAAGAACTCGACCCCGTCTGTAGCGCTCATCTGTTACCAGATAATGCCACTTACGCGTACGGTCCGTGAAACCATGAACTATTCAAACAGTGGTAAATCTCTAATGAAGTTCTAAAAAATCATGCGTGATTGTTATAGTTGTTGTTTGTAGTAATCCATATATTCTCACACCGCCTACAAAAGCAATGTTTATTTAAATGCATATTACATACAATTGATGGTGATAAGAATATTTAAAGTGAAATCTACAGATAAGGGCATCTTTATACCTCATGATATAATAGGTGTGCCAGCAGGGATTGAGTTTTCAATTCACGCAAGTAAATATTCCATTACGCTCGAACCTGAATGTCTCACAAAGAAGACAACTGGTTTAGTTCGAATTGGAAAGATAGACATAGATGAAGAAATTGGAAGAATGATCGAGTCAAAAGTGGTTGAATGAACCTTTACGAGTTTCAGGGTGCAGAAGGAATATACATTGATTCGACTATTTTTATCAGTCACCACAGTAGCGATGCAGCAAATAGAAAAGAATGTACGGATTTTCTTTGTGCTATTGAAGAGGGGGGTATAAATGCTGCTACGTCTTCTATTGTAACGGATGAAACTGTATACATCCTGCTGAAATTCAAAGCAGCCGAGATACTGGATACTAACAAACATTATAAGATCTTAAAATCCTTGCGTCATGATAGAAAAGTGTTCGATAAAGCATGGGAAGTTGCACAAGAGCACATAGATTATGTTGATGCGCTCAGGGCAAAGAATGTTCTCCAGATTATCACTCAAACTGCTGATCCGGTTACAGTGAAAGACCTTGCCAAAAAATATCAGCTTTTACCAAGAGATGCTTCCCACCTTGGCATAATGCAGAAGAATCTAATTAACAACATTGCCACCAATGATAGTGACTTTGAACATATTGATAATATCAATGTCTGGAGACCCTGAGCGCTCTTAACTATAGTTCATTTAAACCATTGGATTTATCTTAAGGTTCCACTTTGCAAAAAGTTCTTCAAATGTCAAATTCTTTGAAAACTCTGATCTTCATGAAACAATTCAAGATGAATGCCGCCCCTTCAAAACCGAGTCATTTAATCCTCAATCAACTCTGCTCATCACCAAATTAGAACCGATCTTATCAATCCATAACTCTACATTTCGGCAACAACCACATCTTCTCACAAAACTACCGATAAATATCTGCCAGCCAATCAGCACTCTGCGTCCACTGCCGTTTTTGCAATCAATCCATCGGCGGTTCTGAATAACTCGATATTACACCCAACGACACATCTCTATTAATAAGTACAAGCCGAATGCGCGCGGTCTGAACACAGGCAGCGGGGCTGGTGCGTCTGAGTTGCGCCTTAGAAGGGCGGTACTTTGAATATGCGTTACAGGGTTGGGATATGCCTGACGGGCTGATCCTGACTACTAAGAAATTACCTGTGGCGACCGGATGGACCACTATTGTTTCTACGGAGGCGGTGTAAATGGTTAAGCTTGATAAGGAACAGGAAAAAGTGTTTGTGAATGAGTTGATGGAGGCCAATGAACTGAAAGGTGCTTCCAAGAAGCGGCTTATTCAGTTTTTGGGTGCTAAGTATGACTGGGACAAGCATAGGGTCCAGTTCAGGCTGACACGGGCGCGTATTGCTGAGCGGTATGTGGCATCGAGTCATTAATTTAAGGGGGCAGCTGCCCTCTTGTTTTTCTTTTTTAAAACGTATAGGAATGTATAATCGCATTTGTTTATTTTACTACTGGAATTATACTACTCCGCATGGGCACAGTTCCGAAATCCAGTTATGTAGTGAAAATGGTGGTATGCCCACGGTAAATGTATACTTATTTTAATAGATGGATAAATATGTGAAATTAATCGGGAGAATTGTGAATTTTCGATAAGATTGACAGAATCCAGTTATTTTTGGACACAAACTCCATAAATAAAAACCAAACAATGCTGAGTAATAACATGGAAATTACAATAAAAATACATATATCTAAACTGCAACGCCCACTTTGCTAGCAATTTTTGCCATTGTAGTTTTCATATGACTTATTTCATCCCTCAGTTCTACAATATCCTGTGACATGTGATCTGATATAGCATCCCTTGTTTTGTCTCCTTCGTCTTTTATTGTGGTAATGGTTTGATCCTGGTTATCAAGCATTTTTAGCAAAATCGGTATACTTTTACCCCAATGTTCCATCTGAAATGCCTGCATACATCTTTCAATTGGTGGAACAGTGTTCGTGTATTCATCAACACTGATCTCATCTAATTTTGCACCTTCAGGTGTTGTCATGTTCACAAACCCTTTGAACTCCTCAATTGATTCAATATCAGTGTCTATAATGGCAATGACTATTTGGACACCATCTATGAAAGTATTAAAAGTGTTGAAATTATCTACTCCTAAAGACATTGCCTTGTTAAGTAAGAGCACACGATAACCAACCTCATGTACTTTCTTGCCTTTTAATATGAATTTTAATTTCATACATTTTAATCAACCTTGACCAATATAAAAGTACGTTTTTTAAAAATGACTGTAAATCAATTCCCTGTCCCCTCGGTCTACACACACTCCAATTGAGATACGCCAGCCGCGCACGACCTAACCAACCAAACCCCGCACTGCACATCATGAGCACACAATCTATACAATGATATTATTGCCGCGCCCGCTCAAAGCACAAAACGCCTGACGCGTGTTGATTGTGGAACTCGCCGCATGTGTGCGGTCTTGATATAGGCAGCGTGGCTAGCGCGGGGTGTGAACTTAGGAGCGATTACGAAAACCACGCCCCATTTGCTTGTTTTCGCTGCACTAAGCCCGCCGCCAGTAGGGTGCTGTTTCGATCGCAGGCGGGCGCGCTGCTTGTACCACCAGTCCTGAATACGTCGGCGCATTTTTATCAACATACACATGCCGCCGCGTGTGGTCTGAACACAGACAGCGAGACTGGCGTGTCTGAGTTGAGCTTCAGAAGGGCGGTACTTTGAATATGCGTTACAGGGTAGAGGATATGCCTGACGGGCTGATCCTGACTACTAAGAAATTACCTGTGGCGACCGGATGGACCACTATTGTTTCTACGGAGGCGGTGTAAATGGTTAAGCTTGATAAGGAACAGGAAAAAGTGTTTGTGAATGAGTTGATGGAGGCCAATGAACTGAAAGGTGCTTCCAAGAAGCGGCT